>Ga0194121_10000790_pt1 | contig 55012 bp, 56 predicted proteins | sample TA2MahCa50mmetaG_FD_148609 | JGI IMG/M metagenome (GOLD analysis project Ga0194121, IMG submission 148609) | Freshwater microbial communities from Lake Tanganyika, Tanzania - TA2015020 Mahale Deep Cast 50m | ecosystem: Environmental > Aquatic > Freshwater > Lake | place: Tanzania: Lake...
GACTGTTCCAGGCCGCCCGCGCGCGGGCGCGCGGCTACAGAAAGACCGCGACCTACGTCACCATCATCTACCTGCTCGGCGCACCGCTCCCCGATCTCTTCAATTCCATCTGAAACGTCGAGGAGCCCAAACAAAACGGGGCCATTCATTATTTCGGAGACGGATGAACGTCCCCCTTCTCATGGCTGGTCATGGCCGGAGACCCATGGCACGGGCCGGCGGGTGCGGAACCGGCTTTCCGAGATGCCAAGGAATAGCCCTGTCTTATTTAGCTATTTGCGCCAATGGCTTATATATGCGCTGTTGGTTCTCGGGAGCCGAGGGACTGCCAGCATACCGAGTGACAGCATTTGCGTTATACGCATACAGCGAGTTGCGTATAACACTCTTCCTTTTGAGTGATAAAGAGGTTATGTTATACGCAATCTGCGATATGAGTATAACACATGCTATCTGAAATCCCGCTCGCGCTCCAGACAGCCTATGCCGATCTAGTCGATCGCTGTGCTTCCGCTGCCTTTAGCACCTCATTTGCGGATGAGGGAGTTTTTACACCGAAGACAATACGCGGCCGTCAGTACTGGTATTTCCAAATCACTCAAGAGGACGGAACCCGAAAGCAGCGCTACGTCGGGCCAGAGACTCCCGAACTGCTTGAACGCATCAAACGCCACAAAGAAGTGCGCGGCGATCAACGCGATCGTCAGGCGCTCGTCTCAATGCTCGTGAGATCCGCTCATCTTTCGCGACCCATTCCCGAAATTGGCAAGGTAGTTGAAGCCTTGGCGGGAGCTCAAGTTTTCCGACTGAGAGGCGTTCTGGTGGGAACAGTGGCATATCAGACTTATTCTCCCATGCTCGGGATCCGCCTTGCAGCCGCAACAATACAAACTGGCGACATCGACATCGCACAATTCAAAAACGTCTCAGTCGCGATCAATGAGAAATCACTTCCGATCCTTGATGCGCTCCATAAAGTAGATCCGTCGTTCCGTCCTGTTCCAAATCTACATCGCGGGAGCACAACCGCGTATGAAGCAAGCGCCGGAATCCGAGTAGACTTTCTTACACCAAACGAAGGCCCGGACACCGATAAGCCCGCCTCATTGCCCGCGCTAGGGGTAACGGCGCAGCAACTGCGATTTCTTGACTATTTGATATACGAACCAGAATCTGCGGTCGTGCTCTATGGCGATGGGATACACGTCCAAGTTCCGGCGCCTCAGCGCTATGCCGTTCACAAGCTGATTGTCGCTCTCCGAAGAAAAGAAGGGGCAAAGAAAAACAAAGATCTTGCGCAGGCTGCCGCGCTACTCGACGCGCTGATTGTCAAGCGGCCGCACGAACTGCGAGCAGCTTGGCGCGACGCCTTCGACCGCGGAAAAACATGGAGACAGCTTATGGGCGAAGGCCTAGGCCTCCTATCCCAAAGCACTCGCGATCAGACCTTAGCGTTGGTTGGTGCTCCACGCTCCATTGTTCCAAAACTCGATCTCACGTTTTCTGCCTCTCGTGCACGCTACGATTTCGACCGCGCGGTTGTCGAATTCATAGGAGAGGCTGGAGGTGAAACCGTGCGATGTGCAATTACCCGAGAAGCGCTTGAAGATCACTTTCAGGCGACCAGCTTGAGTCCTCAGGAATGTCTGGAGGCGTTCAGAGATAACCGCTCCATGTTCGAGAACATCGTTCGTACGAAGTATCTGACATGGCCGGTCGAAGAGACTGGCTCGGTGTTGATAAGAACCGAAGACGACATCAATCGGCTTCTTGGGAATAAATCCTCCAGGCTGAGGAGCGGCCTTCGCGAGGCCGCGTCGCCCGCGCATCGACCTAGGTCCACCCGCCGTCGACGGTGAACTCCTGGTTGGTGACCAGCCGGCTGTCGTCGGCGGCGAGCCACAGCACCATGCGTGCGATGTCGGGCGGGTAGAGTTTCTCGGGAATGCACTGGCCCTTGAGCAGGCCGGCCTCGGCCTCGGGCGTCAGCCACAGCTTGATCTGACGCTCGGTCATGATCCAGCCGGGCAGCACGGAATTGCAGCGGATGCCATGGGGCCCCAGATCGCGCGCGAGGCCGCGCGTGAGCCCGATCACGGCCGCCTTGGCTGCCGTATAGGCCGGCATGCCGCCCTGACCGAGCTTGAAGCTGATCGAGCTCATGTTGATGATGGAGCCATGACCAAGCGCGATCATGTCGTTTTTGACCGCCTGGGCGGCGAAGAACTGATGGCGCAGATTGGCCGCCATGCGCTCGTCCCAGTATTCGGGCGTCACCGTGTCGATCGGATGCCGGTCGTCGCGTGCCGCATTGTTGACCAGCACGCCGATGCGGCCGATGGCGCCGCGGATCTCCTCGACCGCCTTGCGCAGCGCGGCGATGTCGCGCAGGTCGGCGATCACCGTGTGCAGGCGCCCTGCATCGCCGCCGAGCGACTCGGCGAGCGCGGCGGATGCATCGCGGTCGAAGTCGATCATGCCGACGCGCGAGCCCTGGGCGACGAAGTGCTCGACGATGCTGGCGCCGATGCCCGAGGCGCCGCCCGTCACGATGACCGCGCGGTCGCGCAGGCTGGGATAGGTGGCGAACGGGCTCATCTCGGCCTCCTGCTCAATGATGCGGTGGCATGATAGGAGAGTCTGAGTCATGACGAACAGAGCGGAACGCAGTTCCTGCGGCACGATGCCCGACGGTACCGCCGTGGAGGCCGTGACGCTCGCCAATTCCCGCGGCCTTGCCGCGACCGTCATCACCTACGGCGCCACGCTCACTCGGCTCCTCGTGCCGGATCGGAACAGAAATTCCGGCAATGTCGTGCTCGGCTTCGACACGCTCGAGGCGACCCGGAAGGCGCGCGGCTGCTTCGGATCGACGGTCGGCCGCTATGCCAATCGCATCGCCGGTGCGCGCTTCGCGCTCGATGGCGTCAGCTACAATCTCGTCGCCAACGAGCGCGGCAACACGCTGCACGGCGGCGTCGGCTTCGATAAGGCGCTGTGGACGATCGAGGACGTGGCCGCCGGCGACCAGCCCACCGTGCGGCTATCCCATGTCAGCCCCGACGGCGACCAGGGATTTCCCGGCCGCCTGGCGGTCAGCGTCAGCTATGCGATGGAGAACGACGGGTTGCGCATCGACTATCGCGCGACCACGGACAAACCGACGGTCCTCAACCTGACCAACCACAGCTACTTCAATCTGGCCGCCGGCGAGACCGAGGACGTGCTGGGCCACGAGCTGACCATCGCCGCGGAACGGTTCACGCCGGTCGATGCATCGCTCATCCCGACCGGCGAGCTGCGCCCGGTTGCGGGCACGCCCTTCGACTTTCGCGGCCCGCAGCCGATCGGCGCCCGCATCGGCGCCGCCGATCCGCAGCTCGAGATCGGGCGCGGCTACGACCACAATTTCGTCCTGCGCGGCGCGAAGGCGGCTCCGGTATTTGCCGCGCGTGCGCGCGATCCCGGCTCGGGCCGCGTGCTCGAAGTCTGGACGACGGAGCCGGGCGTGCAGCTCTACACCGGCAACTTCCTCGATGGCAGCCTGGTCGGCGCCGACGGGCGACGCTTCGGGCGGCACGCCGGCTTCTGCCTGGAGACGCAACACTTCCCTGATTCGCCCAACCGGCCGGAATTCCCGAGCACGGTGCTACGTCCGAGCCAGACCTTCACGTCGACGACGGTGTTCCGGTTCCCGGCCGGTTGAGAGCTAGGGCTTCAGCTCCACGGTCTCGCCCTCGGGCAGGCCGATCTCCAGCGCGTTGAGCGTCATGCTGATCAGCGTGTAGTAGCCGAGCAGGCCGATCAGCTCGACGATGCCGCGCTCGCCCAGATGCCGGCGCGCGCGGCCGTGGATCTCGTCGGTGACGACATGACGCTCATGGAGCGCGGTCGCGTAGTCGTAGACAGCCTCGGCTGCCGGATCGGTCAGGGCCGGGCGGCGGCGTTCGGCGATTGCATCGATCGCGGCGGCATCGACGCCGGCCTTCAGCGCCTCCTTCTTGTGCGCGTACCATTCGTAGTGCGAGGTCCAGGCCCGTGCGGTCACCAGGATCGCCAGCTCCGAGAGCGCGGGTGACAGCGAAGTGTCGTATCGCAGGAAGGCGCCCAGTCGCTGGGCGTGCTCGGCCATGGGCGGGCTGTGCAGCCAGGCGGCGAGCGGCGCCGGCAGGCGTCCGCGCTTGCCAGCGACGGCCTCGTCATGGATGCGGCGCTGCGCGGCATCCATGCGGTCGAGCGGAATGAGATCGATGCGCATGGCGGCGGACTCTCAGAGAAGGGGCGGGCCCTTCTCGTGCCATGCCGGCCGAACCATGCCAATGGGTTTGGCGATGGGCGGCTTCAGGCTGCGCCGTCGGTCCGTACGGAGACGGGCGACTCCGGCCGTGCCGCAGATCAGCCGACGGAGAAGCTGGTGGCGACGATGTAGAGCGCAATGGCGAGGAACAGGCCGTCGGCCGCCAGCGCGCTGATCGTGTAGGTCATGGTCTTGTTCATGACCCCGAGCCTAGCCCGCCAACCGTAAAACCTTCGTTAAGCCGGAAATATCCGGAATCCTTACATTTTTCTGGCTAGCGGGCGGCGGCGATCAGGGCGGAGAGCCGCTCGCGCTGGCGGCCCGACGCATCGAAATTGGCCGGATCGAGCCAGCGCCGGTAGGCCGATTTTAGCGCCGGCCACTCCCGGTCGATCATCGAATACCAGGCCGTGTCGCGGTTGCGCCCCTTGGTCACCACGGCTTGCCGGAAGATGCCCTCGAAAGTGAACCCATAGCGCTGGGCGGCGCGGCGCGACGGTTCGTTGAAGCTGTCGCATTTCCATTCGTAGCGGCGATAGCCGAGCTCGTCGAACACGCGCGCCATCATCAGATACATCGCCTCGGTCGCCGCGGGCTTGCGCTGCAGGCGCGGCGAATAGTTGATGTTGCCGACCTCGATCACGCCGTTGCCGTGGTCAATGCGCATGAAGGTGGCGACGCCCACCGCCTTGTTGGTCGCGAGGTCGATGATGGCGTGAAACATCGGGTCGCTGCCGGCGCTCATCTTTTCCAGCCAGGCCCGGTAGGCGTCGAGTTCGGTGAAGCCGTCGACCCCGAGATAGGTCCAGTTGCGGCCCTCGGCGTCCTCGCGGTTGGCTTCGTGCAGCTCGGCCGCGTGGCGGCCAATGTCGAGCGGCTCGACGCGCGCGAAGCGGCCGATCATGGGCGTCTTGGGCGGTTGCGCGCGCGGCTTCCACCCCGGCACATCGAAACCGATTCCTTGGCCCAGATGATTGCGGCGTGGTGGCTGATGTTCGGACATGGTGGTCCTTTCAATCGATCGACGAGCTGCATTTTCCCTCTTCCCCGTTGGGGGCGAGGGTGTGAAGGCCTCGGCCGTCATCTTGCAACGCTTCTGCTGACGTTTCGATAGGTCACGGCCTTTGCCGCATGCGCAGATCGGCGAACCAGGCGATGCTCGACGTGCGCGTCTCGTCGGAGTCGCAGAACAAGCCGATGTCGGTCAGACGGGCCGGCGCGGCATCGGGCCAGAACTTGCGGTAGAGGGCGAGCAGGTCGACCTGCTCGGCGTGCCAGCGCCCGACATTGGCGCGGCCGCCGTTGGCGACGTAGTGCGGAAACGTGCCGAGATACTTGGTGTCGCCCGCCTTGAGCACCTTGTTGCCCCAGATGATCTCCATGTTGCGCGCCTCGCCCGCTTCGGTGCTGAGCGCGATGAAGAGGCGCGCGGGGTGATCGTCGCCGTCGCGCGTGAGCTCGCTCGCATCGGCCTCGATCGGCCGCTCGACATACCAGCGCCAGGCCAGCAGCGGATAGTGCTGCAGGTCGATGTCGACCGTGCGCATGAGCATGGAGGCACTCGCCTTGGTCTCCAGTCGGATCGCGGCGACGCCGTCCTTGCTGCCGAGCGACATCTCCATCGGCGCGCGCGTCCAGAACATGCGGTGGCGCCAGCCGGCGGGCAGGGGCTGCAGCGCCGGCGGACGGGCGAAATCCATGATGACGATCTCGCGCTCGCCCTGTGCGGTCAGGGCGGCGCTGCGATCGGGCACGCCCGTGCAGGCCGAAAGGCTGAATGCCGTCAGCACTCCGAGGATGCAATCGATCAGGCGGGCCATCATGGCTGCGTCCATCATCGGCCGATCAAGCCCGGCCAATCAAGTCCAGCGGGTCCAGGATGCGCGACTCGCTACCGCGGCCGGACCGAAGGCGCCGGCGGCTCCGAGCGCAGGAGCTCCTCTCGACTGAGCGAGCGCAGATAATGGCGCCAGATGCGCAGCTCGAGAACGCAGAAGCCATGCCCCTCGGTTCCAGGATGATGTCCCTGTGCGGCGCAGAGGCGATGGTCGGCGTCGCGCTCCATGGCCTCGGTCGATACGGCGCCATTCATGGCGCCTTGGCATCCGGCAAGCGAAAGGGCGAGCACGAGCTGCGCAATTCTCGTCATTGCGCCAGGATTTCATGTTCTTCGGCACGGGCCTTGACCCAAGTCAAGCCGACACGGGCGCCGGCGCCTGCCATACGCTCGCGGCCGCTTGGCTTTCCCTTGGCGGCGCGGCTATTGTTCGAGGCAGTCCAGGAACCGCCGTCGCGCGACGAGCTCGATGAAGATGAAGAAGACCAGGTCACCGGCCCGAAGGCGGATGCCGATCAAGCCGACGCGCACCCAGGCGGGCGGTGGCCTGAAGCGCGCCGCGCGCACGCTTCCCATGATCGAGGAGCGGGAGGCGCGGCTCCGTTCGATCCTCGAGACTGCGCCCGACGCCATCATCACGATCGACGAGCGCGGCATCATCCAGTCCTTCAGCAACGCGGCCGAAAAACTGTTCGGCTATGCCCCCGGCGAAGTCGTCGGTCAAAACGTCAAGATGCTGATGTCCTCGCCTCATCGCGAGGCGCATGACGGCTACCTCGCGCGCTATCGAAGCACCGGCGAGAAACGCATCATCGGCATCGGCCGCGAGGTCGAGGCGAGACGCAAGGATGGTACGATCTTTCCGATGGAGCTGGCGGTCGGCGAGGTTCGGCTGCGCGATGGCAGGCTGTTCACCGGCTTCATCCGCGATCTCAGCACGCGCGCCAAGCTCGAGGAGGAGCTGCGCCAGGCCCAGAAGATGGAGGCCATGGGCCAGCTCACCGGCGGCCTGGCCCACGATTTCAACAATCTGCTGACGGTGATCTCCGGCAATCTCGAGATGCTCGAGCGCCGTCAGACCGACGACGAGAGCCGCGAGATCCTCGCCGAGGCGCTGGAGGCGACGCAGCTCGGCGCCAAACTGGCGAACCGCCTGCTGGCTTTCGGCCTGCGCCAGCCGCTCAACCCCAAGCCGGTCGATCTGAACGCCCTGGCCAGCGGTCTGGTCGACCTGCTGCGCCGAACGCTGGGGCAGACCACGCAAGTCGACATCGTCCTGTCGCCGAATCTGCCGACCGTCATGGCCGATCCCGGCCAATTCGAGAACGTCCTGCTCAATCTCGCCATCAACGCGCGCGACGCGATGCCGCGGGGCGGTCGCCTGACCATCCGGACGGGCACGGCCAAGATGGGCGCCGCGGCGCTGGGGACCGACGCCATAGCGCCGGGCGACTATGCAACGGTCGCTGTGACCGACACGGGCGTGGGCATGACGCCCGAGGTGCGCCGGCGTGCGTTCGAGCCGTTCTTCACCACCAAGGAGGTCGGCAAGGGCAGCGGTCTCGGCCTCAGCATGGTCTACGGATTCGTCAAGCAGTCGGGCGGCCATATCCAGCTTCAGAGCGAAGCGGGGAAGGGCACCACGGTGCTCGTCTACCTTCCGGTCCGGCCGGATGCCGAGGTCGCCGCCGATGGCGACGTCAAATCCGGCGCGCGACGTCACGCGGCCGGCGAGGCGATCCTGGTCGTCGAGGACGATCCGCGAGTTCGCCGGGTATCGATCCGCCGGCTGAAGGAGCTCGGCTACAGGGTTCACGAGGCGGCAAGCGCTGCCGAGGCAGTCGCAATGATCGAGCAGGGCTTGCCGATCGATCTGGTGTTCTCCGACGTGGTGATGCCGGGCGGCATGAGCGGCATCGATCTGGCGCGCGTCCTGCGGCAGCGCTTCCCGGCGCTCAAGGTCTTGCTGACCTCCGGCTTCGCCGATCCCGACGCGGTCCAGGAGACGCTTGACCGCACGGGCGCCGGCTGGCTCGGCAAGCCGTACAGCACCAATCAACTGCGGGCCAAGCTGGACGAATTGCTGGCGCCCTGAACTGGGTGTCGGTCAGCCGGTAACGCTGGTCGCGAAGATGTAGCCTGCGCCGCGCACGGTCTTGATCAGGTCGGGATTGGCCGGATCGGCCTCGATCTTCTTGCGCAGGCGCCCGACCTGCGTGTCGATGGCGCGGTCAAAGGCCGCCCACTCGCGCCCCTTGACCAGGTCCATCAACTGGTCCCGGCTGAGCACCCGGTTGGGATGCTGCGCAAAGACGCGAAGCAGATCGTATTCGCCCGAGGTCAGCGCGACCGATCGCCCGGAGGGATCGAGCAGGTCGCGCTTCATCGTGTCCAGGCGCCAGCCCTGAAATTCCAGAATCTCGCCCTTCGCGCCTGACGCCGCGGTGGCCTCGGCCGGGGGAGCTCCGGCCGGGGGGGCGGCCGGCCCTGGCGCCGGGCCCGCGCCGCGCCGCAGGACCGTGCGAATCCGGGCGAGGACTTCGCGCAAATGAAACGGCTTGGTCACGTAGTCGTCGGCGCCGGCTTCCAGGCCGACGACCCGGTCGATGACGTCGCCCTTGCCCGTCAGCATGATGATCGGCACCTGCGAATCCCGTCGGATCGCGCGAGCCAGCGACAGTCCGTCCTCGCCGGGCAGCATCAGGTCCATCAGCACGACATCGACGGTCTCGGCCTTCAGCACGGTGCGCATCGTGTCGCCGTCCCCGGCCTCGAGGACATTGAAGCCTTCCTGGGTCAGGTAGCGGCGCAGCATGGTCCGGATGCGCGCTTCGTCGTCGACGATCAGGACCGTGGCTGGCGTGGGCATGGGCGGCGGTGCGTGGATCGAAGCTTGCTCGGCACGAATTGTCACACATTGTCACATTCCGACGCCAGATACTGCATTGCCTGACATCAGCCTGCGTCATGGGGCCCTTAAGGTGACGGCACCGGAACATTCCGGACCGGTTGTCACCAAGGGGATCGACCCATGCAGCTCCAGACCGCAGCCCACGCCGCCTCCTTCGATGTTGCCAGCCTTGCCATGTGCCGGGGTTTGGAGAGCCAGGCCGCCAGTCACTTGGCCGCGATCAGTTCGACCGGCAAGAAGGCTGCGGGGGAGACCCTGTTCGCCGAGGGCGACGACGCCGACTGCGTCTACGAGGTGGTCAAGGGCACGCTCAGAGTCTGCAAGCTGCTGCCCGACGGGCGGCTCCAGATCATGGGATTTCCGGGATCCGGCCATCTGCTGGGTCTGGCCGCCGGGGGTAACCATGCCTACACGGCCGAAGCGGTGACCGACGTGACGCTCTGCCGCTATCCGCGCGCCTCGGTCGACCGGCTGGTCGACAAGGTGCCGAGCCTGGCGCGCCGGCTGTGGACGGCGACGTCCGACGAGCTCCGCTTTGCCCAGCAGCAGCTCGTCCTGCTCGGCCGCAAGACCGCGACGGAAAAGGTTGCCAGCTTTCTCCTTCTGCTCGCCGAGCAGCAGAAGTCCTTGGATGGCACCGTCTTCGTCTCGATGTCGCGCACCGACATCGGCGACTATCTGGGCCTGACTATCGAGACCGTGTCTCGGACGCTGAGCAAGCTGAAGCGTGACGGGCTGATCGCCCTGCCGGTGCCGGACCAGGTGAAGCTGCTGGATGTCGAGCGCCTGTCGGAACTGGCCGAGGGCGAGTCCGAATCGGAGGCCTAGCGCGCTCCGAGGCTTCGATGGGATTGCGGCCATGCGGGATGTCGTCCCTTCAATCCGCCAGACGAGGCGATGCTGGCGAGGAGAGCCGATCATGAGCGCGGACGGACATCGTGCGCTGGTCGTCGACGCCGATGGGCAGACCAGAAGCTTCTGCCGCGGTGTGCTCGAGGAGCTGGGCTTCTCGGTGCGTGACGTGGATAGCGGGGTCGCTGCCGTGGTCGCCGCGCGCGAGATGGTCCCGGATGTGATCCTGCTGGGCGCGCAGCTCCGCGACGTTTCCGGGCGCGAAGCTCTTGTCTGGTTCGATGCCAATCCGGCGTTGCACATGACGCAGATCCTGATCCTGAACGCATGGCCGCCGATGGATGGCGATATTGCCCAGAAGAGGCGATCAACCATTGCGCTGCCTGACGCGCTGTCGGCATTGGCTCTGCGGCGCGGCGTCGAGACAGCTCTACAACGCAGGTCGGCCGCCAAACGGCTGGAAGGGTGATCGCCATGGTGCCGGTACTTCCTGTCGACTATGCTTGGGCCATGACGTGGCGTCTGATGTGCGCGTGGTATTGGGCCATTGACGGAAACACCCGGGCTCTGCGCGACCGCGACTGATCCGTCTGGCCGACGGCAATCGTCCTGATCCGGCGCCGCGTCCCGGTGTGCAAGCAACGTCCCGCCCATGTCGATTCGAAATCTCGATGCCATTTTCCGGGCGAGATCGGTTGCGCTGATCGGCGCCAGCACCCGGCCGCGCTCAGTCGGCAAGGTGATCGCCGACAACCTTCTCGCCGGCGGCTTCCCGGGACCGGTCATGCCGGTCAATCCCAAGTACTCCTCGATCTCCGGCGTGCTGGCTTATGCCGATATCGCCAGCTTGCCGGTCGTTCCCGATCTCGCCGTCGTCTGCACGCCGCCCGCGACCGTGCCCGGTCTGGTCGCCGAGCTTGGCCGGCGTGGCGTCAAAGGGGCCGTGGTCATCACCGCCGGTTTCAAGGAGCTGGGCAGCGCCGAAGGCAGGGCTCTTGAGCAGTCGATTCTCGAGGCGGCGCGCCCCCATCTCCTCCGGGTGATTGGGCCAAATTGCCTCGGCGTCATCTCAACCTCGCTCCGGCTCAACGCCTCCTTCGCTCACGTGCAGCCGGCCAAGGGCGGCGTCGCCTTCGTGACGCAGTCGGGCGCCATGGCCACCACCGTGCTCGATTGGGCAACCTCGCGCGGCATCGGCTTCTCGCATGTCGTCTCGCTTGGCGACATGACGGATGTGGATTTCGGCGACATGCTCGACTACCTGGCGCTGGATCCGGACACGACGTCGATCCTGCTCTACGTCGAAGCGATCACGGCCGCGCGCAAGTTCATGTCGGCGGCGCGCGCGGCGGCGCGCCTCAAGCCGGTCATCGCCATCAAGGCGGGGCGCCACGATGCCGCGGCGCGCGCCGCCGCCTCGCATACCGGCGCGCTGGCCGGCATCGACGCAGTGTATTCGGCTGCCTTTCGCCGCGCCGGCATGCTGCGGGTCAACGACCTCGACGAGGTGTTCGACGCAGTCGAGACGCTCGCCGCACGCTCGGACGTCAAGGGCGACCGGCTGGCGATACTGACCAACGGCGGGGGCGTCGGCGTGCTGGCGACCGATGCGCTCCTCGACCAAGGCGGTCAGCTCGCGTCCCTGTCGGCGGCGACCATCGCCCGCCTCGACGCCGATCTGCCCCCGACCTGGTCCCATGCCAATCCGGTCGACATCATCGGCGATGCGCCGCCCGAGCGCTATGCGGCGGCTCTCGCCGCAGTGCTCGCCGCTCCGGAAGCCGATGCCGTGCTCGTGCTCAACTGTCCGACCGCGATCGCGTCGGGCGTCGAGGCGGCACGCGCGGTCATCAAGACGGCTGGGGACGCGAAAGGACGCGTTCTGACCAGCTGGCTCGGCTCCGATGCCGCGGCGGAGTCCCGCCGGCTGTTCTCGGCGGCCGGGATCCCGACCTATGACACGCCCGACAAGGCGATCCGCGGCTTCATGCATCTCGTTCGCTATCGGCGCAACCAGGACAGCCTGATCGAGGCGCCGCCCTCGATTCCATCCGATTTCGCCTATGACGAGATGGCCGCGCGGCGCATCGTGGCGGACGCCGTGGCATCCGGCCAGAGCTGGCTCAACGAGAACCAGGTCAATCGCCTCCTCGTCAGCTACGGCATACCGGTCGCGCGCTCGGCCGTCGCGGCGACGCCCGATGAGGCAGAGGAGGTCGCGCGCCGGATGGGCGTGCCGGTCGCGTTGAAGATCTTTTCGCGACAGATCACGCACAAGAGCGATGTCGGCGGCGTCGTCCTCGATCTGGCGCCGGGCGATGTCGGGAGTGCCGCCGTCGCCATGGCGAGGACGGTGGCGGCCAAGGCGCCGCATGCCCGGATCGGCGGCTTCGTCGTCCAGGAGATGATCAGGAGGTCCGGGGCCGAAGAGCTCATTCTCGGCATGTCCACGGAGAGCCAGTTCGGCCCCTTCATCCTGTTCGGTCACGGCGGCAAGGCGGTCGAGGTCATCGACGACAAGGCGATCGCGCTTCCGCCGCTGAACGTCAACCTCGCACGCGACCTGATCTCGCGCACGCGCGTCTATCGGCAGCTCAAGGGCTATCGCGACCGGCCGCCGGCCGATCTGCAGGCGCTTGCTCTCGTGCTGGTGAAGCTGTCGCAGCTCGTCACCGATCTCGACGAAGTGGTCGAGCTCGACATCAACCCGCTTCTGGCCGATGCGCAGGGGGTCATCGCGCTCGACGCGCGCGTGCGTGTCGCCGGCCAGACCGAACATTCCATGCCCGAACGTGCCCAGCCTGAACGCGCCCAGCCCGAACGCGCCCAGCCCGAACGCGCCCAGCCCGAACGCGCCCTGCCCGAGCGCGCCCTGCCCGAGCGCAATCGGCGCGGCCAGCGGCTCGCCATCCGGCCCTACCCGAAGACGCTCGAGCGAGAGGAAAACCTGCCGATGCTCGGCAAGGCGCTGCTGCGTCCCGTCCGACCGGAGGACGAGGGGCGGTTCCTGGAATTTTTCGAGCGGTTGAGCCGGGAGGATGTCCGGCTCCGGTTCTTCGCAGCCTTGCGCTCGTTGCCACGTGCGCAGCTCGTCCGCCTGACACAGATCGACTACGACCGCGAAATGGCCTTCGTGCTGGAGCGGGGCGAGATCATGGGCGCCGCGCGCATCGTCGCCGATCCGGACAACCTGCGCGCCGAATTCGCGGTGACCGTACGCAGCGATCTCAAGGGCAAGGGGATCGGCACCCTGTTGCTGCGCCGGTTGCTGGACTACGCCTGGGAGCGCGGCATCGCCGAAGTCTATGGCGATGTTCTGGCCGAAAACACATTGATGATCGCACTGTGCCGGGATCTGGGCTTCGCCCTGTCTTCGTTGCCGGGCGCGGCCGAGATCGTCAGGGCCGTGCACAAGCGTCCCGCGGGCTGACCGCGGCATCCGGCTTTCCTACTCTGCCACGCGCGAAGTGGTCTCGACCGGCCGTTTTGCCCGGCCCCCCTGAAGCGCGGCGTGCAAGTGCTCGGCGAGCTTAGCCTTGTCGTAGGGCTTGCCGATCATGCTGGCGCCGAGCGCCGCCACCTGCGCCATGGTCGTATCGGGATTGGAGAAGCCCGAGGTGAAGACGATGGCCATTTGGGGATGGCGGCGATGCACCTCGCGGGCGAGCTCGATCCCGCTCATGCCGCCGGGCATGATGACGTCGGTGAACAACAGGTCGAAACGCGCGCTCGAATCGAGCGCTGCTAGCGCAGATTCGGCGGTCTCGGTGACTTCGATCTCATAGCCGAGACTCTGCAGCAGGTGCGCCGCGACCTGGCGGATCTCGGCCTGGTCCTCGACGACGAGGATGCGCTCGCTGCCGGCCGATGCCGGCGTCTCCCGGGGCCCGGTGCGGACCGGCTCGACGCCGGCTGCGCTGCGCGGCAGGTAGATCCTGACCTCGGTGCCGCGGCCGAATTCGCTGTAGATGGTGGCGCTGCCGCCCGACTGCCGGGCGAAGCCGTAGACCATGCTCAGGCCCATGCCGCTGCCCTTGCCCACCTCCTTGGTCGTGAAGAACGGGTCGAAGACGCGTGGCAGAACTTCGGGTGCAATGCCGGTGCCGGTGTCGCCGACCGAAATGCAAACATACTCGCCGGCGCGCAGATCGGACAGCGCAGCCGCCATCGGGTCGAAATTGACGTTTGCGGCCGAGATCGTCAGAACGCCGCCGGCGGGCATCGCGTCGCGCGCGTTGATCGCCAGATTGAGGAGCGCGCTGTCGACCTGGCTCGGGTCGGCCATGACGGGCCATGCATTGCCATCGACTGCGATGCGGATCGTGATCTGCTCGCCGAGCGTGCGGCGCAGAAGCGGCTCGAACTCGCTCATCAGCCGGTCGAGCTGGATCGCCCGCGGCGCCAGCGGCTGTCTGCGTGAGAACGCCAGCAACCGGCGCACCAGCTCGGCGCCGCGCATCGCGGCGGTCAGCGCGTTGCTGCCCAGCCGCTCGATCTCGGAGTCGTGCTCGCGCGACCCGCGCAGCATCTCGAGCTGGATGTCGAGATTGCCCATGACCACGGTGAGCAGGTTGTTGAAGTCGTGGGCGATGCCGCCGGTCAGCTGGCCGACCGCTTCCATCCGCTGCGATTGGGCGAGCTGGTTCTCCAGCTTGCGTTTCTCGGTCACGTCCTCGGCGACATAGACGGCGCCGGTGATCTCGCTGCCCGCGCGGATCGGGGCAGCGACATAGAGTACGTCGAGCATACGGCCCGACTTGTGTCGCCAGACGCCGCGCAGCTCGGGCGGATTCTCACCGGCCATCACCCGTCGGCGCTCCTGGTCATGATGCGCCGCGCCATCGGCCGAACCTTCGAGGAGCGGCGCCAGCGTTCGTCCGCTCAGCTCGGCCTCGCCGTAGCCGAAAATGCGCTCGGCGGCGCGGTTCCAGGTCGACAGGCGGCCGTCGACATCGAGGCTGAAGATCGGCATCGGCGAGGAATCGAGCAGGGCCTGGAGCCGGGCGTTGATCTTCGAGATGGTGTCGGCGGCCTGGCGCTGCTCGCTGACGAACAGTCGGGCGAGCTGGGCATAGAGGAGGCCGGTCTCGAGCAGCAGCACGACCAGCACAAACGTGGCGGCGAGCAGTCCATAGATGCGGCCGGCGTAGAAGCCGAGGTCGAAGCGCCCGGCGTTCAGCACGGCGGCGAGCGCGATGTCGAATATCCAGGCGCACATGACGACCATGAGCCACAGATCGAGCACCGAGTGCGGCTTGCGCAGCCAGAGCACGGCGAGCGCGGCCACGCTCAGCGCCCAGACCGCCGTGACGACGCCGAACATGGCGGGCGTGTAGTTGTTGCCGCGCATGATCGGCGGCAGGAGCTCATGCCCGGCCGTGGGAAGCAGCGAAACGGCAAGCGCCGCCGCGCCCGCGGCCAGTATGGCAAGGACGATGGAAGCAGTCGCGCCGTCGGCAGGCTGGCGCGGCTCGGCGCGCATGGATTTCAGCAGGGCGTAGCCGATGACGGCGAGCGGAAACACGCCGTGCCAGAACATGTAGAGCCACGCCGTGGTCTGCGGCCCCGCCCCCAGAAGGCCGCCCGGCGCGAACAGGCCGGGGAACGTCAGGGCGTGAACGAACGCCATGATTGCGGTGAACAGATAGCCGGCGTCGAGCAGCAGCAAGGCGCGCGAGCGCAGGATGCCGTACTGGGCGAACAGCAGCGCGGCGGTGATCAGGTCGTTGACCGTCAGCGCCGACTGGTAGAACGGAATGAAGGCCCAGATCTCCGGCAGCAGCACCTTGGCAAAGGGTGCTGCCGCCGCGAACAGCAGCGTCGAGACGCCGACCGCCGCCAATGCCAGGCGACGATCGATCGGCCGCGCCGGCAGCGTCGACAGGAAGCTCGGGTGGGTGTCCGTCCGGTCGTCGGGCATGGGGGGGATGCCTCGGCTGCAACCCAAGGTTTCACAGAACGTGCGGCGATTGGCAAGTGCTACAACAGTATGGGTCGCCCGGCCCGGCCTGGTACCGGCGATAAAGGCGGTTCCCGACCATCGGCCGGCGGCGGCCCGGCGTCGATGCGTGACCTCCGCAGGCCGCGCGCGTCACCCGCTGTTGCGCAGGCCTGCGGCGATGCCGTTGATCGAGAGATGGATGCCCTGGACGACGCGCTCGTCGCCGTCGCCGCCGCGATGGCGCCGAAGCAGCTCGATCTGCACGTGGTTCAGCGGGTCGAGATAGGGGAAGCGGTTGCGGATCGAGCGGGCGAGCAGCGGATTGTGCTCGAGCAGCTGGCGCTGCCCTATGACCGCCAGCACCGTGTCGATCGTCTCCTGCCATTCCTGGCGCAGGCGCGCGAAGACCGACTCGCGCAGCTTCGTGTCGGCGACCAGCTCGGCATAGCGCGACGCGATGGCGATGTCGCTCTTGGCCAGCACCATGTCCATGTTCGACAGCACCGTCTGGAAGAACGGCCATTCCCGGCACATGGTCTGCAGCAGGGCCAAGCCCTTTTCGCCATTCTTGGCGCGCCACGCCTTGACCGCCGCGCCGAAACCGTACCAGCCGGGCAGCATCAGCCGGCACTGCGCCCAGCCGAACACCCAGGGGATCGCGCGCAAATCCTCGATGCGTGTCGAGTTCTTGCGCGAGGACGGCCGGCTGCCGATGTTGAGGTTGGCGATCTCGCCGATCACCGTCGACTCCCAGAAATAGCGCTCGAAGCCCTGGGTCTCGTAGACCAGGCCGCGATAGGCGCGATAGGCCAGGTCCGACAGCTCCTCCATGGTCTCGATGTATTCCGGTTTGGGCGGCGGCCGGTCGGGCGCCACCAATGTCGCCTCGAGCGTCGCGGCGGCCAGGATCTCGAGGTTGCGCCGGCCGACTTCGGCATTGGAGTACTTGGCGGCAATGACCTCGCCCTGCTCGGTCACGCGGATCGCACCCTGCACGGCGCCCGGCGGCTGCGCCAGAATCGCCTGGTAGCTGGGGCCGCCGCCGCGGCCGACCGAGCCGCCGCGGCCATGGAACAGGCGCAATCGCACGCCGTGCCGCTTGAAGGTCTCGATCAGCACCAGCTCGGCCTTGTAGAGCTCCCAGCTCGAGGTCAGGTAGCCGCCATCCTTGTTGCTGTCGGAATAGCCGAGCATGACCTCCTGGGTGTTGTCGCGGCTTTCGAGCAGTCGGACGTAGTCGGGCAGTCCCAGCAGCCGATCCATCACATGGCCGGAATTGCGCAGATCCGCGATCGTCTCGAACAGCGGGGATATGTTGACGTCGAGCGCGGCCGGCGTGCCGTCGCGTGCCGGCCGCAGCAGTCCCGCCTCCTTGAGGAGGAGCGCCACCTCGAGAACGTCCGACACGCTGTCGGCCTTGGAGATGACGTAGTTCGGCACCGCGGCCGGGCCGTAGCGCCGGTGGGATGTCGCCGCCTCGCGCAGGATGGCGAGCTCGGATGTCGCCTCGTCGGAATAGTCGAGGAAGGGCGAGGCAAGCGGCCGCGCCGTCTTGAGCTCGGCGAGCAGAAGCCGGGTGCGGGCGTCCTCGGCGAGCGTGCCATAGCCCGTGCCGGGGCTGGCGAGCTCGAACAGCTCGCCGACCGTTCGCTCGTGAACGTCCGAGTTCTGGCGCAGGTCGATGCTGGCGAGGTGGAAGCCGAACACGTCGACCGCGCGGCGCAGAGCGCGCAGCCGGCCGCGCGCGAGCGCTGTCGAACCGTTGGCGACCAGGGAGTCGAACAGCACCTGCAGATCGTCGGCGAGTTCGCCCGGTTGACCGTAGGCAGGCGCGTCGGCGACCGCGCGGTGCGGCGCTTCCATGCCGTCGAGGTCCCAGGCGGTCGCGGCAAGCCGCGCATAGATCCCGGAGATGGCGCGTCGATAGGGCTCGTCCTGGCGCTGCTGGCCGCGGTCGGGCGAGCGTTCCGCCAGGTCGCGCAGCGGCGGCGTCACGCCGACCAGCCGTCCGTCGAGCGACAGCTCGGCGCCGAGCGCATGCAGCTCGTCGAGATAGAAGCGCAGCGCGCGCCGGCTCTGCAGACGCAGCGCGTCGCACAGCACCTCGGCGGTGACGAACGGGTTGCCGTCGCGATCGCCGCCGATCCAGCTGCCCATGCGCAGGAAGGACGGCAGGTCGACGCCGGACCAGGACGGATCGATCTCGGCCAGCCCGTCCTCGAGCTCGGCATAGAAGCGCGGCAGCTCGGCGAGGAAGGTGTGATCGTAGTAGGACAGGCCGTTGACCACCTCGTCGACCACGCGCAGCCGCGTGCCGCGGATCACGCTGGTCTGCCACAGGGTCAGCACGGCGCGGCGCAGCGCCTGCCGATTGGCGGCCAGCTCGTCGGGCGTGAAGCTGATCCGGTCGCGCTCGTCGAGCAGGCGCGCGATCTCCATCTCGCGGTCGATCGTGCTGGCGCGGCGGATCTCGGTCGGATGCGCGGTCAGCACGGGGCTGCAATGGGCGCGCTCGAAGAAGGCGATGAGCCGCGCGCGCGACACGCCGGCATGGATCGCCTCGGCCAGCGCATGCGCCATGGTGCCGGGCCGTTGCGCGGGCGCGGCGCCGTCGGCCGCCGCGATCGCGTGCGCGCGCGTGCGGCGGATGTGATGCTGGTCCTCGGCGATGTTGGCGAGATGGGAGAAGTGGCCGAAGGCCCTGATGATCCGCACGGTCTGGTCGGGCGGCAGCGCGTTCAGCGTCGCCTCGAGCTCGCGGCGCGCAGCCTTGTCTTCGTCGCGGTGGAAGCGCACCGCGGTCTGGCGGATCTGCTCGACCGTGGCGAACACGCTTTCGCCTTCCTGCGCGCGCACCGTGTCGCCGAGGATGCGCCCGAGCAGGCGGATGTCGTAGCGGAGCGGCTGGTCCTTGTCGGCCTGGTCCCGTGGGGTCTGGTCGCGCGGGGATTGGCTGCGGCGGGTCTGGTCTTGGCTCATGGGCACCGTCTCGCGCGGCTGTTTCGGCGGCTTGTCGAGGCCATGAGACCAGCATACCAAACTGGTTGCGCAGCGTCGCCGGCTGGGCTGAACTATCAGCGGCAAGAACGAGCTGGGTGCCGCCACCCCGGCGCACGCCCTCGGAACGGAACTTGACGGACCGTTTGATTGTAACCATTTGAGTTGCGAGAAGGCATTCGTGGTCATGAGGGATCGCCGATGAGCCAGAGCACCCGCTTCGCCGTGGCGGTGCATATCGCGGCGGTGCTGGCCGCCCATGGCGGCAGGCCGGTCACCTCGGCGAGCATTGCCGGCAGCGTCAACACCAATCCCGTCGTCGTGCGCCGCGTGCTGGGCGCGCTCGCGTCCGCCGGGCTCGTCGCCTCGGCGCGTGGAGCGGCCGGCGGCTCGCGCCTGGCGCGGCCGGCGGCCAGGGTCAAGCTCGACGAGCTCTACCGCGCGGTCGGCGAGGGAGAGCTGTGCCCGTTGCACGACAGGGGCCAGAGCCCGGCATGCCCGATCGCGCGCGGCATCGGCCCGGTGCTGACCCGCGTGCTGGGCCGCGCCGAGGCGGCGGCCGAGCGCGAACTCGGCCGCATGACCGTTGCCGACGTGCTGACCCAGCTCGACGAGCCGGCGCGCGGCGGTCGTCGGCGGGGCAAGGCCCCGGCTGGAAAAGGGTTGTCTGGCAAGAGGTTGGCCGGCAAAGGGTTGGCGCGGGCGGCCGCGGGCTGAGGGGCTTGTCAAAAATTTTTTTATCCCTATTTGTAACACATCAGATTACAAATAGATCACGACCCCGCCCAACTCTCCCAAACAACCCGACAACAGGAGTATCCCCCATGGTCAGCGTCGCCATCGTCTACCACAGCGGCTTCGGTCACACGAAAGCCCAGGCCGAGGCAGTCGCGCGCGGCGCCAAGAGCGTGCCCGGCATCGCCGTCGACGTCATCCCGGCCGATCGGGCCGAAGGCCGCCTTTCCGATCTGGCCGCCTCCGACGCCATCATCTTCGGCGCGCCGACCTATATGGGCAGCGCATCTGCCGCCATGAAACGCTTCATGGAGGCGACGTCGAAGCTGTGGGCGACCCAGGCGTGGAAGGACAAGATCGCCGCCGGCTTCACCAATTCGGCCTCGCAGAGCGGCGACAAGCTCAACACGCTGGTCGAGCTCGCGGTCTTCGCCGCCCAGCACGGCATGGTCTGGGTCGGGCTCGACCTCTTGCCGGGCAACAATTCGAGCACGGGCAGCACCGCCGATCTCAACCGTCTCGGCTCCTCGCTCGGCGCCATGGCGCAGTCGAATGCCGACCAGGGGCCCGAGCACGGGCCGACCGCCAGCGACCTCAAGACCGCCGAGCATTTCGGCCGCCGCGTGGCGCTCGCCGCCGCCGCTTGGCGCCGCGGCCGGCAGGAGATCGCGGCGGCACTCGCGGACGAAGCGACGGCGCTCGCGGCGTGACGGACTGGGCGCATCGGCTTCCCCCCGGCCTTCTGCGCCCCAGCCTTAACGCTTGCCAGCGGCCCGCCATGCGACAAACATGGCGGGCCGCTTTTCATTAGGGGACACCGGCCATGGCATCCGATCCGAACTGCATCTTCTGCAAGATCGTCGCGGGTGCGATCCCGTGCTTCAAGCTGCACGAGGACGCGGATACGCTGGCCTTCATGGACATCAACCCGGCGAATGAGGGCCATTGCCTGGTGATCCCGAAGTCGCATCACCCCAATCTGCTCGAAACGCCGCCGGACGTGCTGGGCCGGGTGATGGCGAGCGTGCACAAGGTGGCAGCCGCCGTGCAGAAGACGCTCAGTCCTGACGGCATCAACCTCGTCCAGGCCAATGGCAAGGGCGCCGAGCAGTCGGTCTTCCACTTCCACATGCACATCATCACGCGCCGCGTCGGCGACGAGCTCAAGATGAACTGGGGCCACAAGCCCGGCGACATGAAGGCGATCGGCGCGCTCGCCGAGAGGATCAGGGGGAATGTGGGGTGAGAAGCGGCACGCGATGGATCGCTAGACAATGATTGCTTGCGTGGCAAGACGCCTCGTGGATTGATCCCCGCCTCGCGCGTTTGCCCCGGAGCACTTCCCATGCCGTTCGACCACTGGCTCGCCTTCGCGGCCGCTTCTTTCGTCCTCGTCGCCATTCCCGGCCCGACGGTGACGCTGGTCGTCTCCTATGCGCTGGCCCATGGCCGGCGCACGGCCGCGGCGACGGTGGCAGGCGTGGCGCTCGGCGATTTCACGGCGATGACGGCATCGATGGCGGGGCTCGGCGTGCTGCTCGCCGCTTCGGCCGATCTCTTCACCGTGCTGAAATGGATCGGGGCCGTCTATCTCGTCTATCTCGGCATCAAGCTGTGGCGCGCGCCGGTCACGACCGGGGAGGGCGAAGCCGCCGCCGCCGAGACCAGCTCGACGCGCATCTTCCTGCACGCCTTTGCGGTCACCGCGCTCAATCCCAAAGGCATCGTGTTCTTCGTCGCTTTCCTGCCGCAGTTCCTCGATCCCGCGCGCCCGTTCCTGCCGCAGATGGCGATCTGCATGGCGACCTTCCTGGTGCTCGCGACCACGAACGCTCTCGCCTATGGCCTGATGGCCGCAGCCGCGCGCCGCGCGATCCGGCGTCCCCAGGTGCAGCGCGGGGTCAACCGGGTCGGCGCCTCGTTCCTGATCGGCGCCGGCGTGCTGACGGCGGCGTGGCGGCGGGCGGGGTAAGGGAGCGGGGCATGCGCGTCAATGCCGGGGGGCAGGTGACGATTCCAAAGGAGATCCGCGAGCAGGCGGGCCTGAAGCCCCACACCGAGGTTGAATTCGAAGTCGAAGGAGAGTCAGTGCGGATTTTGCGTGCGCGGAAGCAAGTGAGCAGGCGTGGCGAGCGTTTGGTTGCTCATTTGCGCGGGCGTGGAAAAGTGCTGATGACAACGGTTGAAATCATGCGGCTCACGCGTGGCAGGTGATGAGCACGACGGAGCCTCGTGGTGAGCCTCGGGCGAAGCCCGGTTCGCCCGAGGCTCGCCATCAGGCATTCGGGAACTGAATACGTAGCTAGAACCCCGCCCAGGCCGGCCTGACCGGCTTGATGCGCGCATCGCCGGCGGTGAGCGGCGCGCCGCTCGACTTCGCCTGCTCGACCTGTTCCAGCCGCAATAGCGCCAGCGCGCGATTGCCCTGACCGCTGCGCAGCTCGCCCGCTTCCTGCTGGCCGAGCAGCACCGGCGTGCCGGGTGCCGGCAGCGGCCCGTCGATCTCGACCGGCATCAGCCGCTTCTTGATCAGGCCGCGATACTTGGTGCGGGCGGTCAGCTCCTGCCCCATGTAGCAGCCCTTCTTCCAGTCGACGCCGTTGAGCTCGTCGAAGCCGTTTTCGAGCAGGATCGACTTCTCGACCTCGAGGTCACGGCTGCCGTCGGGCAATCCCAGCTCGAGCCGCAGCCGCTCATAGCCGTCGACGGTCCCGGCGGCGAGCCCGGTCGCGGCCAGCGCCGCTTCGGCACCCTCGCGCGGCAGCACGAAGCGCGCGCCCATGGCGGCGAGCCGCGGATCGACGAAGGCGACGCCGCCATCCAGCGCGACCGCGCGGCCTGGCTCCTCGGACAGGCCGAGCCGCGCCAGCGCCTCGGCGCCCGGGGCCGCCGCAATGACGAAGCGCTGGCTCGCATCCTCGAGTGCGATCTTGGAGCGCAGCTTGTAGAGGCCGAGCCGCTTCTTGAGGTCGGCGAGGCGCTGCCCCTCGCAGTCGATGATCAGCGCGTCATCAAGCTCGATCAGGAAGAAGTCATGCAGGAACTTGCCCTGGGCGGTCAGAAAGGCCGCATAGATCGCACGGTCTTTCGCCACCCGAGTCACGTCGTTCGACACCAGACCCTGAAGAAAGCTACGGGCATCGGGGCCGGTCAGCGCGATCGCACCGCGGGACGGCAGCACGACATGAACGGGTTCGGCCATCGGTCAACTCAGGTTAATTGTCGAACGGGGTGCGCCCCAAGATTTGGCCCGTTTGCCGGCACATTGCAAGGTTCGCTCAGGAGACCGCCCGCTGCACCCGCGGGAATCACCCCAGTATCAGTAGGACTACACCGGCGAGCGTGACGCCGACGCCGGCGGCGATGCGCAGGCCAATCGGCTCGTGGCGCAACAGGATGAAGCCGAGCGCCAGCGTCGCCAGCGGGTATGTGGCGACCAGCGGCGCCACCAGCGTGACGGGCCCCAGGCCGAGCGCGACATACATCAGCAGCGCGCCGGCGCTGTGGCCGATGCCGACGCCGACGAAGCGCAGCACGGCGCGACGCTCGAGCTGGCGCGGCCAGCCGCCGCCGCGCAGCAGGGCCACCGATACGAGCACAGCCGCCGACACGGTGTAGCCGAACAGCGCGGCCGCGAAGGCATCCTGCCAGAGCGCCATGCCCAGCTTGATCGCCGGCTGCGTCGCGCCGCGGATGACGGCAGCGGCGAGCGGCAGCGCGATCGCCCAGATCGGCCAGCGGACTGCGTCGCGCTCGGCCGGCTGCGACAGCAGCATCACGCCGCCGACCACCGCGGCGATGCCGACGGCCTGCCAGGGCAGCAGCGCCTCGCCGAGCACGAGGATGGCGAACAGCACGGCGAAGAGCGGCGCCAGATTGCCGATCGAGCCCGCGACGTGCGGGCCCATCACCCGGTTGCTCTCGAAGGACAGCAGCGTGACCGTCGCGGGGTAGAAGAAGCCGATGGCGGCGAAAATCGCCATGGCGCTCGCATCGAAGGCCGGCCAGTCGATGACGAAGGGCGCCAGGCACCAGAGCAGCAGCGCCGAGCTCGGCACGCTGAACGCCGCGCCGAGCCAGGCCGGCATGTCGCGCAACGCGATCTGCGCCAGCACGAGCGCGAGCCCGAAGCAGAAGGCGGAGCCGAGAGCGGGGATGATGGCGGTGGAGATCGGGGTGCTCCGGTGGCCTTCACTCCCTCCCTCGCTCGCAGAGCGGGAGAGGTTCGAGCCACGTTGCGGTTCGAAGGGTGGGGGCCCTTGCGGTCAGCGCTTGCCGCTTTGGGCCCCCACCTCGATCCTCCCCCACCTCCGGTGGGGGAGGAAGAAGAGATTGGGCGAAGGCACGCGTACATCCCCCGCCTTTGCCAGCGCGCGCGGCCGGTCGTATAAACCGGGGCATGCCATTTGGCCGGATCTCCGCATGAAAGTGCTGTTCGTCACGGCCAATCGCCTCGGCGATGCGGTGCTGTCGACCGGTTTGCTCGGCCATCTCGTCGATACGCTGCCGGATGCGCGCTTCACCATCGCCGCGGGGCCGGTGGCGGCGCCGCTGTTCGCCGCCGTGCCGCGCCTCGAGCGCATTCATATATTGGCAAAGCGGCGTTATGGCCTGCACTGGCTCGGCCTGTGGTCGCGCGCAGTGGCCCAGCCCTGGCACCTCGTCGTCGATCTGCGCGGCTCCGCGCTCGCCTGGCTGCTGGCCACGAGGCAGCGCCGCGTCCTTTCGGGCGGACGCGACGAGCGCATGCACCGCGTCCAGCGCCTGGCGCGTCTGTTGACGCTCGACCCGCCGCCGTCGCCGCGCCTGTGGACGCGCCCTGCTGACGAGCAGCAGGCGCAGGCGCTGATACCGGATGGCGTGCCGGTGCTGGCGCTCGCGCCGGTTGCCAATTGGGGCGCCAAGCAATGGCGTGCCGAGCGCTTCGTCGAGCTCGCCTCGCGGCTGACCGGTCCGGGCGGCATCCTCGCCGGCGCACGCATCGCTGTGTTCAGTGCGCCGTCCGAGCGACCGGCGGCCTTGCGCGTCGTCCGTCACCTGCCGGCCCAGCGCACGATCGACCTTGCCGGTCGCGTCGATCTCCTGACGATCGCCGCCTGCCTGCGCCGCGCGGCGCTCTTCATCGGCAATGATTCCGGGCTGATGCACATGGCGGCCGCCATGGGTGCGCCGACGCTCGGCCTGTTCGGCCCGTCTCCGGCGGCGCAATATGCGCCCTGGGGCCCGGCAACTTCGGTCGCATCGACGGATGAACCGTATGAATCACTGGTCGGCGCGCCCGACTACGATTACCGCAGCCACGACACGCTGATGGACAGCCTTTCCGTCGAGAAAGCCGAGGCGGCTGCGGTGACACTGTGGCGGCGCGTTGCGCAACTTCTTCGTTCCGCCGCGTCATGACCGCGCTCTCCGCCCTGGTCGTCGTGCACAATGAGGAGGCCCAGCTCGCGGAGTGCCTGGAACGGCTCGGCTTCGCCGACGAGATCGTGGTGGTGCTCGACAAGTGCACCGACGGCTCGCGCGACATCGCGCGGCGCTTTACCGACCGGCTGATCGAAGGCGCCTGGGAGCGCGAGGGCGGCCGGCGCAATGAGGGCATCGCCGCCTGCGCCGGTCCATGGGTCATCGAGGTCGACGCGGACGAGCGCGTCTCCGAAGCTCTTGCGCAGGAGATCCGCAATGTGATCGCTCAGTCGACCGCGGACTGGCACGAGATCCCCGTCGACAACTATATCGGCCGCCGACTGGTGCGCCATGGCTGGGGCGCCTCCTACGGCAAGGCCGCCTATGCCGGGTTGTTCCGCCGCGAGGCCAAGCACTGGGGCGCCCAACGCGTCCATCCCCGGGTCACGCTCACCGGGCACAAGGGTCCGCGGCTCGCCGCCACGCTCGAGCACCGCGTCGACCGCAACATCTCCGACATGATCGCCAGGCTCGACCGCTATACGTCCGCGCGCGCGCGCGATTTGCGCGAGAGCGGCGAAATCGGCACCATGGCATCCAATGTGCGACGGATCTTCACGCGTTTCTGGAAATGCTATGTCGCGCGGCGCGGCTACCGCGAAGGGGGATATGGATTTCTCATCGCGCTGTTCGCCGGGCTCTATCCGATCCTGTCGCACCTGAAGGCACGGCTGGAGGACGAGTGAGATTCCATGTGATCGTCCTCCCCCGTGCTTTGCGCAAGGCAGGGAGTGAAGGGAACGCGGCATGGCGCTGATCGTCATCGCGGACGACGGCATACGCTTTGACGGCGGCTCGCTCGACGCCGGTCCGCTCGGCGGTGCGGAGACCGCCGTGGTCTCGCTCGCCGAGGCGCTGGCGCGGCGCGGCCATCAGGTGCAGGTGTGCAACAATTGCGCCGCACCGATCAGCCATCGCGGCGTCGACTGGTCGCCGCTCGTGCCTGGTGCCGCCAATTACGGCATGCCCGACCATGCCGACATGTACATCGCCAACCGCTCCGATCATCTCCTGCCGCTCATTCCGCGCGCGCGAAGGCGCGTGTTCTGGATCCACAATCCGGCGTCGTATCTGCTCAAGTGGCGCTACCTGACCCGGCTGTGGCGCTGGCGACCCATCATCGTCTTTTCCGGCAAGTACCATGCCAAGACATATCCGCGCTGGGCGCCCGATGGCGGCCGCGTGATCATTCCCTACGGCATCGCCGACGTGTTCCGCTGGTGCGAGCCGATCGAGGAGCCGCCGCCGCCGCGCGCCGTGTTCACCTCGAGCCCGCTGCGCTCGCTCGACTGGCTGATGAAGCTGTGGGCCGAGCGCATCCATCCGCGCCTGCCCGAGGCCGAGCTGCACCTGTTCTCCGGCCCGCAGACCTATGGCGAGCTCGGCGAAGCCAAGGCGTCGCGCATGCAGCCCGTGCTGCAGCGCGCGCGCAGCCTGGCCGATCGCGGCGTCGTGCTGCGCGCGCCGGTCGGCAAGGGCGTGCTCGCCGAGGAGCTGCGCGCCGCGCGCGTCCTGCTCTACCGCGGCGACGTCGGCGAGACCTTCTGTCTTGCCGTCGGCGAGGCCCAGGCCGTCGGCCTGCCTTGCGTGGTCGAAGACGTCGGCTGCGTCGCCGAGCGCGTCATCGACGGGGAGACCGGCGTGGTGGCGCGCGGCGATGCGGCCTTCGCGGAAGCCGCGCTTCGCCTGCTGTCGGACAACCGCCTGTGGCGCAGGCAGTACGAGGCGGCGCGCCATCGCCAGCGCAACTGGGGCTGGGACGAAGCGGCCGCGGCGTTCGAGCGGTTGCTGGAGCAGGACGAGAGATTGTGACCCGCGTGCTTCAGGTCATGGCCGGCGCCGACAAGGGCGGCGCCGAAGCCTTCTTCGTTCGCCTCGTCACCGCGCTGCAACGCGCCGGCCTCGACCAGCGCGCGGCGATCCGTACGAACGCCGCGCGCGCGGCGGCCTTGCGCGCAGCGGGCGTCGACACCATCGAGCTGCCCTTCGGCGGCTGGTTCGACTTCACGACCGGCCCGGCGCTGAAGCGCGTGCTGGCCGACTATCGGCCCGACATCGCGTTGACCTGGATGAGCCGGGCGACCCAACGCCTGCCGCGCTCGCCGGCCATCCACGTCGCGCGCCTCGGCGGCTACTACGACTTCAAGCACTACCGGCGCTGCGATCACCTGATCGCCAACACGGCGGGCATCGCCGACCATCTGGTGCAGGGCGGCATTGATCCGGCACGCGTCCACGTGCTGCGCAACTTCGTGGATGCGGTCGACGCGATGCCCGTCGATCGCGCCGGGCTCGACACGCCCGCCGATGCCAAGGTCGTCCTGGCGATGGGGCGCCTGCACGAGAACAAGGCGTTCGACGTGCTGCTCGCGGCCGTCGCGCGCATCGAGGGCGCATGGCTCTGGCTTGCCGGTTCCGGTCCGGAGGACGCGGCGCTCAAGGCGCAGGCAGCGCGTCTCGGCATCGCCGGCCGCGTGCGGTTTCTCGGATGGCGCGACGATGGCGGCGCGCTGCTCGCGTCCGCCGATGTGCTGGTCTGCTCCTCGCGGCACGAACCATTGGGCAATGTCGTGCTCGAGGCTTGGGCGGCGCGACGTCCCGTCGTGGCGGCGGCGAGCGCGGGCCCCGCCATGCTCATCGTCGACGGCGAGAGCGGCCTCCTCGCGCCGGTCGACGATGCGGTGGCGCTGGCGGACGCCATCGGCCGCGTGCTAAGCGATGCCGGCCTTGCCGGCCGCCTCGCGGAGGCCGGTCATACGGCATGGGCCCAGGGCTATACCGAGGACAGAGTGGTCGCAGCCTATCTCGATTTCTTTCGCCGGATCAAGACCTGATGTGCGGCATCGCCGGCATCATGACCTCGGGCAACCGCGCGCCGGACGCCGCGTTGCTCGACCGGCTGTCGCTGGCGCTCGCCCATCGCGGCCCGGACGGCCAGGGCCGGCACATCCAGGGCAATGTCGGTTTCCTGCAGAACCGGCTCGCCATCATCGATCTCGTCACTGGCGACCAGCCGCTCTATGAGCCGGGCGGCGCGGCGCTGGTCGCCAATGGCGAGATCTACAACTATGTCGAGCTGCGCCAGGACATGGCGGCGCGCGGCCTTGGCAATTCGTTCAAGACCAATTCCGACTTCGAGCCGGCGCTCCATCTCTACCGCCGGGACGGGCTCGGCTATCTCGACCAGTTGCGCGGCATGTATGCGATCGCGCTGCACGATCCGGTTGCAGGCCAGCTCGTGCTGTCGCGCGATCCGTTCGGCATCAAGCCGCTCTACTACATGGAACTGCCGCAGGGTCTCGCCTTTGCGTCCGAGCCGCAGGCGCTGATCGCCGCCGGCCTCGTCCCGGCGACGCTTGTCCCGTCGGCGCGCGACGAGCTGGTCCAGCTTCAGTTCACCACGGGACGCGAGACGCCCTTTGCCGGCATTTTCCGGCTGCTGCCGGGCGAGACGCTGGTCGTCGCCGACGGCCGGATCGTCGAGCGGCGCCGGCGTGCGGCTCTGCCGGCCGAAGGTCCGGTCGACTGGAGCGAAGGCGAGGCGCTCGAGCGGCTCGACCAGGCGCTGATCGACAGCGTGCGCGTCCATCAGCGCTCCGACGTGCCCTACGGCATGTTCCTGTCGGGCGGCATCGATTCCTCGGCCGTGCTGGCGCTCATGGCAAGGCTCAACGATCGGCCGGTGCGCTGCTTCACCGCCGGCTTCTCCGGCACGGCCGCGGCCGACGAGCGCCAGCACGCGCGCAAGCTCGCGAACGAGCTGGGCGCGAAGCACAGCGAGGTCGACTTTTCCGAGGCGGATTTCCACGCGCTCTTGCCGGCGATCGCCGCCTCGGTCGACGATCCGACGGCTGACTACGCGATCCTGCCGACCTGGAAGCTGGCGCGCGAGGCGCGCGGCGAGGTCAAGGTGGTGCTGTCGGGGGAGGGCGGCGACGAGATGTTCGCCGGCTACGGCCGCTATCGCAGCGCCATGCGGCCGTGGTGGCTGGGCGGGCGCATGGCGCGCGGCCGCGGCATGTTCGACGGGCTGGGCGTGCTGCGCGAGGACAAGCCGAACTGGCGCGACGGTATCGCCGCCGTGGAAGCGACCGAAAGCCTGCCCGGCCGCTCGCGCCTGCAGATCGCCCAGGCGGTCGACTGCGCGCACTGGCTGCCCAATGATCTGCTGACCAAGCTCGATCGCTGCCTGATGGCGCATGCGATCGAAGGCCGCACGCCGTTTCTCGATCCGGTCGTGGCATCGGTCGCATTCCGCCTGCCCGACAAGCTCAAGGTCAAGGGCCAGCTCGGCAAGTGGCTGCTGCGCCGCTGGCTCCAGGAGCGGCTGCCCTCGGCCGATGCATACACGCGCAAGCGCGGCTTCACCGTGCCGGTCGCGGAATGGATCGCGGCCGCAGCCGGGCGCCTGGGCGCGCTGGTCGCGGCCCAGCCCGGCGTTACCGAGCTCTGCCGTCCCGATCGCGTGCAGATCCTGTTCCGCGATCTCGCCAGCAAGGGCGGCAAGCGCCGCGGCTTCGCCGCGTGGACGCTCCTCTATTATGCGCTGTGGCACCAGCGGCACATGCTGGGCTTCGCGCCCGAGGGCGACATCACCGCGGCGCTGGCGCGGCGCTAGCCGTTCTCCTCGGCCAGCTTGAAGAACGCCGCGACCGAGCGGCGGTGCAGATTGTCCTTCAGGCAGGCGAGGTAGTCGGTGCTGGTTATGTCGGCGCCGGTGAGCCGCATGGCGTGGAGCCGGTTCTCGCCGCGCGCCTCCTCGTCCCACACGATGGCGAAGCCGAGATCGCTGGCGACCGCTTCCTTGACCGCCTCGCGGCTGCCGAGCCTGAGCACCGTGTGCGGGCTGACGCCCGCCTGGCTCAAGCCTTCGTCTACGCAACGCTGGGTGTTCGACCCGGCCTCGCGCGCGACCATGGGCTGGCCGGCAAGATCGCGCACGGCGATGCTGCGCCGCCCGGCCCAGGCATGCCGGGTGCTGACGATGACGACGGCATGGTGGCGCTTGAGCGGACGCGCATGCACGCGGCGCTCCCGCTCGATGCGCGGCAGAACGGCGAGGTCGACCTCGCGGTCGAGCAGCTGCTGGCGCACGCTGCGCGTGTTGCCCATGGAGACGACGAGATCGATGCGCGGATGCTCGGCGCGGAAGCGCACGACCAGCGGAATGGCGATGTGCGGCCCGTCGAAGGCGATCTTGAGGCTGCCCATGCCGAGCTCCCGGCCGCTGGTCAGCGTCTCGCGCATCTGGTCTTCGAGCGTGATGAAGCGGCGCGTGAGCTCGAGCAACTCCTTGCCCGATGCCGTGAGCTGGATCGTGCGGCCGCTGCGCTGGAACAGCTTGACGCCATAGGTCGTCTCGAGCGCGCGCACCTGGGCCGACACGGCGGGCTGCGACAGGCCGAGCAGGTCGGCGGCGCGCACGAAGCTGCCGGCGCGCGCCACCGCGTCGAAGGCGCGGATTTGCGTGTAGAGCATGGGCACGACCTCCGGACGTCATATAATTGAAACTTATAACAGCTTCGTTGAATTTTGTTGTTCTGATGCGAGGAGTCCCGGACACTGGCGACAATGGCCCGCATGGAGAGGCCGCGCAGCGGGATGTCAGGCATGTCAGGGGAGAGCGGCGCCGCGTCGCCGGCACCAAATCGATCGCGCGAGCCGTTGGCCGCGGCGTTGTCGCTGGCCGAGCGAAGCCGCGTGCGCAGCATCGATGAACTCGCCCGCCTCGTGCGCCTCCCCAGCCTGACCGGCGAGGAAGGCCCGGCCCAGCAGCACATCGCCGAGCGGCTGACCGAGATCGGCGCGGAGGTGACCGTCGCCGAGCCCGATGTGCGCTCGATGTTCCAGGCCTATCCCTCGATCGCGCAATATCCGACCCATTGGCAGCACGACCTCATCCTGCCATATGACGATCTGCCGACCTATGCGGCGCTCAGCGAGAGCGGGCTCGAGACGGTGCTCAACTACAGGGGTCGGCCCAATGTGGTGGGCCGCGTTGCCGGCACGGGCGGCGGCCGCTCGCTGATCCTCAACGGCCATATCGACACGGTGACGATCGAGCCGCGCGCCTCCTGGACGCGCGATCCGTTCGGCGCGGAGGTCGTCGACGGCATGATGTACGGCCGCGGCACGTCCGACATGAAGGGCGGGCTGATGGCCGCCTTGATGGCGCTGACCTACCTCAAGGAAGCCGGCGTCCGGCTCAAGGGCGACGTGGTGCTGCAGAGCGTGGTCAACGAGGAGCATGCCGGCAACGGCACGCTCGATCTCGTGCGCCGCGGCTGGAAGGCCGATGCCGCCATCGTGCTCGAGCCGACCGAGAACTCCATCGCGGTCAGCCATCCGGGCGGGCTCTATTGGCAGGTGACGGTTCCGGGCGTGCCGCGCTCGCCGGGTGCGCGCTGGAAGCACGGCGTGCAGGACGGCGTCAGCGCCATCGAGAAGCTGCCGGCGATCATCGAAGGATTGCTCGCCGTCGAGCGCGAGTACAACCGCACCGCATCGGGCAACAAGCCGCCGCCGGAGTCGGGCGACTTCTCGCTCGTCATCGGCAAGGTCAGCGGCGGCCACTACGAGACCGTGACGGCGGCCGAGACGGTGCTCAAGGGCGGCGCCTATTTCTCGCCGCGCGTCGGCGACGTGACGGACGTGATGAAGCGGCTGCGCCAGGCCATGGTCGAGCGCAATAGGGGCGACGCCTTTCTCAGCGCCAATCCGGCGCGGCTGTCATTCCTCCACCACGACGACAGCACGAGCCAGGCCGAGGACATCGCGGTCGCGCGCGCCATGGGCAGCACGCTGCGCGGGCGCGGCGGCGACGGTCAGGTCAGGCCCGGGCCGTTCTGCTGCGACATGCGCCACCTGGTCAACCAGGCCGGCATTCCCGCGATCATCTTCGGGCCGGGCACGATCGCCCAGGCGCACAAGCCCGACGAGCACATTCCGGTCGAGGAATATCTCACCTCGATCGGTCACTTGATTGCGTTCATCCATGCCTGGTGCAATGGCGAGGGTCCGTGAGCCGGCACCGGGCCCAGACGAGGGGAGAAGGGCGATGATGAAGACAGTGCTCGGCGTGCTCAGCGTCGGTCTCGCGGCCGCACTCGGCGCCACGGCGGCAGCGCAGACGCCGGTCAGAGGCGGCTCGCTCACCTATACCTATCATCCCGAGCCGACGGCCATGTCGACCGTGTCGACGACGGCCGTGCCGGTGGCCCTGGTCGCGACCAAGATCTACGACAGCCTGCTCGAATGGGAAGGTGCGGAGATGAAGCCGGTGCCCGGCCTCGCCGCGTCGTGGACGCGCTCGGACGACGGCCGGACCTGGACCTTCAAGCTGCGCGACGGCGTCAAATGGCACGACGGCCAGCCCTTCACCTCGGCCGACGTCAAATTCTCGGTCGAGAACATCGCCAAAGCCTATCACTCGCGCGGGCGCGCCCATTTCGGCGACGTCGAGGCGGTCGAGACGCCGGACAAGAGCACCGTCGTGTTCCGCCTCAAGGCGCCGGTGCCCTATTTCATCAAGGCGTTCCAGCCGACCGAGACACCGATGCTGCCGGTCCACAAATTCGCCGGCGTCGATCTCGCTTCGGCGGCGGCGGTGCGCCAGGCCGAGGTCATCACGCGCGCCCCGGTCGGCACCGGTCCATTCAAGCTCAAGGAATGGCAGCGGGGCAGCCACATCATCCTCGAGCGCAATCCCGACTATTGGCGCGAAGGACGGCCCTATCTCGATCAGATCATCCTGCGCGTGCTGCCTGACGGTGCCGCCCGCGCCATAGCCTTCGAGAAGGGCGAGGTCGACCTGGCGCCGCAGAGTGCTTTGCCCGAGGCCGAGTTGCAGCGGCTCGGCAAGCTGCCAGGCGTCGTCACGTCGAGCGCCGGAACCGAGGCGCTCGGTCCCAATCTCTGGCTCGAGGTCAATCTGCGCGAGCCGCCGCTGTCGGACGTGCGCGTGCGGCGCGCCATCAGCATGGCGCTCGACCGCAGCCGCATCATCGACGTCATCTGGTACGGCTACGGCAAGCCTGGTATCGGACCGATCGTCAGCAGCGACCCGAACTTCTTCAACAAGGCGCTCAAGCCCTACGCTTACGATCCGAAGAAGGCGGGCGAGCTGCTCGACGAGGCCGGCTACAAGCGCGGCTCCGACGGCGTGCGCTTCCGCATCACGCAGAACGTGCTGCCCTATGGCGAGAACTGGACGCGGCTCGGCGAATACGTCAAGCAGGAGTTGAGCAAGCTGGGCATCGCGGTCGACACCAGGAGCGCCGATCTCGCGGGCTGGCTCAAGACGGTCTACACCGACTACAACTTCCATATCACCAGCACCTTCCAGCACAACTACTCCGACCCGACCATCGGCATCGAGCGCAGCTACCACTCGGCCAACATCCGGCCGGGTGCCGCCTTCCAGAACTCGATGGGCTACAAGAACGCGCGGGTCGATCAGCTCTTCGACCTGTCCAAGCGCGAGCTCGATCCGGCTAAGCGCAAAGCCCAGTTCGACGAGCTGCAGCAGATCATCCATGACGAACAGCCCGTCATCTATCTGCTGGAGATGCAGTACGTGCACCTGTTCCACAAGCGCGTGCACGGCCTGATCAGCAACGGCATCTCGATGTATTCGAACTGGGCGAATGTGTGGAAGGAGAAGTAATTCCACTTCCTCCCCGATCAGTGGGCGGGGAGGACCGAGGAGAGGGCCCGAAGAGGTAAGCGCTTGACCGCAAGGGCCCCCACCGTTCGAACCGCGTCGCGGTTCGAACTCCTCCGCTCTGCGAGCGAGGGAGGGAGAACGTGACGAGCCGCCTGAGCTACGTCGCGCTGCGCGCGCTTCAGGTCATTCCCGCGGTGCTGGCGATCGCGGTGCTCAATTTCATCCTGCTGCACATGGCGCCGGGCGATGCGGCGGACGTCATCGCCGGCCTCTCCGGCCATGCCTCCGCCGAGATGACGGCCGAGCTGCGCCGCTCCTTCGGCCTCGACCAGCCGCTCATCGTGCAGTTCTTCGTCTATATCGGCCGGCTGCTGACGCTCGACCTGGGCATCTCGCTGATCCAGAGCCGGCCGGTCGTCGAGCTGATCGCCGAGCGCATGGGCGCCACGCTCATCCTCATGCTGACCGCGATCGGGGTCGCGGTCGGCATCGGCCTGCTGCTCGGCATCCTCGCCGCGCTGCGGCACAGGAGCTGGACCGACACCGCGCTCTCCGTGCTGGCGCTCGTCGTCTATGCCACGCCGCAATTCTGGCTCGGCCTGATGCTCATCGTCTTCTTCTCGATCACGTTGGACATATTCCCGAGCGGCGGCATGCGCACCATCGGCGCCGAGTTCGGCCCGATCCACTCCGTGCTCGACGTCGCGCGGCACCTCGTGCTGCCGGCGGGCACGCTCGGCCTCTTCTACGTGGCGCTCTACACGCGCCTGATGCGCACCAGCATGCTCGACATCATGACGCTCGACTACATCACGACGGCGCGCGCCAAGGGCATGTCGGAGCTGCGCATCGCCTTCACCCACGCCGCGCGCAACGCGCTGTTGCCGATCGTGACCCTGCTCGGCGTCCAGGTCGGCCATCTGCTCGGCGGCTCGATCCTGGTCGAGACGGTGTTCGGCTGGCCGGGCCTCGGCCGGCTCGTGCTCGACGCGCTCCTGCAGCGCGACCTCGTGCTGCTGCTCGGCATCCTGTTCATCTCCTCCGTCGTCGTCGTGCTGACCAATCTCCTGGTCGACGTGATCTACGGACTGCTCGACCCCCGGCTGGCGCGAAAATGACGGTTCAGGTCGCATCGGGAGTCGTCAGTCTCTGGCACCGCTTCCGGCGCAACCGCGCGGCCGTCCTCGGCTTGGCGATCATGGCGCTCATCGTGCTCGCGGCTGCCTTCGGGCCGCTCCTCTATCCGGTCGATCCCTTCGACATGCTCGGGCGACCGAGCACGGTGCCCTCGCAGCGCTTCCCGCTCGGCACCGACGTCTCCGGCCGCGACATCCTGGCCGGCCTGCTGCATGGCGCGCGCGTGTCGCTGCTGATCGGCATCGCGGCCAGCCTGGCTGCGACGCTGGTCGGCCTCGTGGTCGGGGCGCTCGCCGGCTATTTCGGCGGCTGGCTCGACGCCGTGTTGATGCGCACCACGGACTTCTTCCTGACCATTCCGTCCTTCGTGCTCGCCGTGCTGATCGTCGCCATCTTCCAGCCATCGGTGCTGATCATCACGGCGTCGATCGCCGTCGTGTCCTGGCCGTCCGTCGCGCGGCTGGCGCGCGCCGAGTTCGTCTCGCATCAGGGCCGCGACTATGTCGATGCCTGTCGCGCCATGGGCATGAGCAACGCGGAGATCATGCTGCGCCAAATCCTGCCCAATGCGCTGCCGCCGGTGATCGTGATCGCGTCGCTCATGGTGGCGACCGCGATCCTCACCGAATCCGGCCTGTCCTTCCTCGGCCTCGGCGACCCCAACATCATCTCCTGGGGCTACATGATCGGCGTCGGCCGCACCGTGCTGCGCACGGCGTGGTGGATGTCGGCCATTCCGGGCGTGACCATCCTGATTACGGTGCTGGCGATCAACCTGGTGGGCGAGGGGCTCAACGAGGCGCTCAATCCGCGCATGAGGCAGCGGTGAGCGCGCTGCTCCGCGTCAGCGACCTGACCGTGGAATATGACACGCTCGGCGGCGCATTGCGTGCCGTCGACGGCGTGAGCTTTACGATCGCGCCGGGCGAAACGGTGGCGATCGTCGGCGAGTCCGGGTCGGGCAAGAGCAGCATCGCCCATGCGCTGCTGCGCCTCATCCCCAGAGCCAGTGGCCGCATCGCCGGCGGCCGGATCGAGTTCGCTGGCGAGGATTTGGCTGCACTGCCGGAGCACGCCATGCGCCGCGTCCGCGGCGCGCGCATCGGCATGATCTTCCAGGACCCGATGATGGCGCTCAACCCGGTCTACACGATCGGCCGGCAGATCGCCGAGCCTCTGCTGCTGCACGGCAGCGTGCCCGTGCGGCGCGCGATGGACCGCGTGGTCGAGCTCCTGACGCTGGTCGGCGTGCCCGCACCGGAGGAGCGCATTCGTCAATATCCGCACAACTTGTCGGGCGGCATGCGCCAGCGCGTGATGATCGCGATGGCGCTGGCCAGCGGGCCGCGTCTGCTGATCGCCGACGAGCCGACGACGGCGCTCGACGTCACGGTCCAGGCCCAGGTCCTCGCACTCGTCGACGAGCTCAAGGCACGGCTGGGCATGGCCGTGCTGCTGATCACCCACGACCTCGCGGTGGTTTCCGAGGTCGCCGCGCGCGTCGTCGTCATGTATGCCGGGCGCAAGGTCGAGGAGGGGCCGGTCAACGAGGTGTTCGCCGATCCGGCCCATCCCTATACGCGCGGCCTGCTCGCCGCCTCGGATTGGTCGGGCGATCCGCGCGAGCGGTTGCGCGAGATCCCCGGCACCGTGCCGGCGCTGGCCGAGCTTCCCGAGGGCTGCAGCTTCTGGCCGCGCTGCCCCGACGCCGAGCCGCGTTGCCGCGCCGCCCGGCCCGCCGAGCTGGCGTCGGGTGCGCGGCGCGCCTCGTGCGTGCACGCCGAACGCATCTGGCGGCCGAGCTAGCTATGCGGCGTGCTCGACGGCGGCCGACAGTGCGAACATGGCAAGAAACCCGACGCCCATCGCGACGGCGCTAAGCTGCTGATATTGGCGTTGCGCGGCCTCCGGAACGAGGTCGACGACGGTCAGGTAGAACAAGCCGCCGGCGCCGATGCCGAACAGAAAGCCGAGGATCGGCGGGTGCAGTCCGCGCAGCAGCAGGGTCCCGACCAGGGTCGAGCAGAACACCGCGGCACCGATCAGTCCGGTCCAGCCCATGATGCGTCGCGCCTGGGTTCTCCAACGCGCCCGTGACTCGGCACGCACGAGCTCGCCGAGGCTCAAACCTTCTGTGAAATCGTCGATCAGAACCGCAATCGCGATGATCCACCCGGCCTGCGGACTCATGGAGAGTGCGACGCCGATCGTCAGGCCTTCGATGGCACCCTCGACGGCGGTTCCGACGGCCAGCACCGTGACCCGGTTGCCGAGCGGCGGATGGCTCCGGTGGAAGCGCCGAACCTTGCCCCGCTCCTGGGCCTTGGCGCCGGCAAGCATGCCGCGATGCATGAACAGATCGAACGCATAGATGGCGGCAAATCCACTGCAGAAGGCCGCAATGACGGTGAGGAGAGAGCAATGCTCGAGTGCGTTGGGCAGCATCTCGAAGGCGAAGGTCGCGAGCAGCACGCCGCCGGCAAGGCCGAGCGCGCATGACATCAGGAGCGTGGTTGGCCGGTGCCAGAGCGCGAATGCGCCGCCGAGCGGCGCGGCGATGGCCGCACCTGCCGCGATCAGCAGGATCATGAGGGTGTCTGACATGAGGGGCGACCTGACTGCCTTGCGATTCTCGCGTCACGCGCCGATCGCCGCCTTGACCCGGTCCGGCTGCCGGCGGAAACGTGACGCCGCCAGGCGAACGGCGTCCATTGCCCGTGCATCCGACCGGTGGCGCAGGCGGAACTCGACCGGATCCTCCCCGGCCGCCAGTGCCAGCTCGTCCATGAAGCTCTCGATGGCAAACACGTTGGCGTAGGCGCCGAGGCCGCGCAGCGCCGAGACGCGCAGCGCCTGATGGGGCACGAAGTGATAGAGCAGGCGCTGGTGGCCGATGTCGTAAAGCAGCACGATGTTGCGATCGCCGAAGCCAGCGGGCTGCGGTCCCGCTTGCGGCGCCGGCGGTGTCATTGTTCCCTCGACGTGTTGTCCGGCGAGCGTCGCGCCGGCGCCGCCGGGACGGGTCGGGTGCGTGTCGAACCAGACCGCGTCGTCCCATGTGACGATGCGGCCGCTCGCATCGAGGCCGGCACCGACCGACATCGCCATGGCCGAGCCATAGGGCTCCCATTGATGCTCCTGGAGGTGCGTCCACTGCACGCGCACGGCGGCGTTCATGCGAGTCATGTGGTCGTAGGGAAAAGCCGGGTAGAGGTGATGACCGTCGCGGCTGACCCCGTCGCGCATGGCGCGCGTGAATGCGATCAGCGACCAGCCGCCGATGCCGGCCGAGTGGACGGCAGGACCCTGCTGCGGCGCGATCGCGAGCGCCGGGCGTCTCGCCAGGACCAGGAGAGCCGCCATGGCCAATCCGACCAATGCCAGGAGCACCAAGGTGCCAGTGAGCCATCGTCGCGACATGCGTGACCGACCAATGTCGCCGACCCCCCAATGTCGGACCAACTCCCCCAGCAGGCTAACGGCCTGCGCCGGGCCCCGGTTCCGGGCGTCGGGGACATTCGCGGCCGGGGTTCGCGGCCGGGGTTCGCGGCCGGGGTTCGCGGCCGGGGTTCGCGGCCGGGACTCGCGGCCGGGACTCGCGCGCCGGATGCGGAGATTCGTCGCTGTGGCGGAACGGCCATGGAACTTTCCAACCAGCTGTCGCGTTGCTCGAAATGCCCGGGCTGCGGCGCGGTCCGGCACCCGGGCGCCGCGCGCGCCTTAGGCTGCCGGAGGTCCGGCATCCGACCTCACGCCATTGGGTCCTGATCATGCCGCTTCAAGCTTTGCCTGCAGCCGCGAGTGCGGCGGGCACAATTGCAGCCGGCGCTGTCACTGCGGTGGTGTTCGCGCTGGGCCTGCTCGACTTCAGCGTGCTGACCGGCCACATGGCGGTTCATATCGTTCTGATGAACCTCGCAGCACCTCTCGTCGCCGTTTTCGTCGTCCGCAATCGGGCTGAGATCCATCCCGGCGCGCTGCTGTGGGCCGCGGCTTGCGCGCAGGTCATGTCGCTCTGGGTGTGGCACGCGCCGTCCCTGGAGCCCTTCGCTCACTCGTCGGCTGGGCGCGCCGTGGTGCACGGCCACTTGTTGCTGATGGCCGTGCTGTTCTGGTGTGTACTGCTCAGCGTCGCGGAGCGCTCGCCATTGCAGGCCATATTCGCGCTGCTGCTGACAGGCAAGCTCGTGTGCTTGCTGGGTGCTCTGCTGACGTTGTCGCCGCGATATCTCTATTCGGCCAACGCGCAGGCGCTGAGCCTCACCGATCCCCTGGCCGACCAGCAGCTCGCCGGTCTGCTCATGATCGCCGCCTGTCCGCTCAGCTACCTGGTTGCGAGCGTGGCGATCGCGGCGCGTATGCTCGGACTTGTCGGACGCGCGTCGGTGGCGACGACGACGGCGTAGCCGGCGGATGGAACGCCGCCTGCCGAGAAGATTGGCGCGCTGGTCGGACCTGCTGATCGTCACCGGTGTCCTCGTTGTTTGCGGCTTCCTGATCGCCTGGTCCGGGGTCTACAACGTCGCGGCGAGCCGCGGCCATTGGCCGATCGTGGAGCGGCTGCTCGCCTTCAGCATGCGCAATTCGGTCGAGGCACGCGCCAATTTCGTCGGTTCGCCTCCGCGGTTTTCGCCCGATCTGGTCAGGCTGGGAGCCGCGCATTTCCACGGCGGGTGCGCCTATTGCCACGGCGCGCCCGGCCAGCCGAGCGGCCAGGTTGCTCAGCACATGCTTCCGCCGCCGCCCGACATGGCGGTCGTCGCCTCCCACTGGAACGAGCGCGAGCTGTTCTGGATCGTCAAGCACGGCATCAAGTACACCGGCATGCCGGCTTGGGTCTCTCAGACCCGCGATGACGAGGTGTGGGCCGTCGTCGCTTTTCTCCGGCAGATTTCGGCGCTCGATCCCCAGATCTATCGTGAGCTTGCCGTCGGCGATCTGGAAATTGCCGTGCCGAGCGGTCGCGACCTCGCCACCAGGGAGGCCGCGACTGAGGCGGTAAGTGCGTGCGGGCGCTGCCATGGCGCGGAGGCGCATGGGCCGAAGAGCCGGCTGGTGCCGGTCCTGCACGGCCAAACCTCGGAGTTCCTGATGATCTCGCTCGGCGACTATGCAGCCGGGCGACGCGAGAGCGGCATCATGCAGCCGATTGCCGCGGCGTTGAATCTCGCGGAAATGCGCAAGGTTGCGTCCTACTACGCCGCCCTGGATCCGCCGCGCGCCGCCGCCCGGGACCCGGCCGATGCGGACGCCGTGGAGCGCGGCCGCTTGCTCGCAAGCCAAGGCGAGGCGCACGCGCAGATTCCCCCCTGCATGGCGTGTCACGGCGGCACGGGGCTCGATGCCTATCCGCGTCTGGTCGGCCAATCCGCGCCCTATATCGCCGGTCAGTTGCGCCTGCTCCGCGCGGCCGTGTCGCGGCGCAGCCCGGCTGGCGGGATCATGATCCCGATCGCGCGGCGGCTGAGCGACCGCCAGATCGACGACGTTGCCGCATTCTTTGCGAGCTTCGCAGTGCGCGAGGGCGGCGAGGAGACGGGCCAATGAGCCGGATGCCCGCACTTGCGCTCCTCGCGCCGGCTGCTTGGCTCGCCGCCTGTTCCGGCGAGCAGTCCGCGCTGGCGCCACGGGGTTCGGATGCGGCGTGGATCGCCGATCTTGCCTGGCTGCTCTTTGGCGGCGGTGGCGTGGTGCTGGCGATGGTGATCGCCGCGCTCGTTCTCTCCATTCGTGGTCCGCCGGCCATCCGTGCGCGTCTCGCTCGCCCGGCGACGATGGTCGCAGCGGGCCTGTTCTTTCCGATCGTCGTGTTGAGCAGCCTGCTCGCTTACAGCCTGTGGCTGACCGGGCTGACGCTTCCGGTCGCGGATACCGGCCACGTCCTGCGCATCGAGGTGACCGGCGAGCAATGGTGGTGGCGGGTCGACTATGTCCGACCCGACGGCAGCCGGGTTGCCAGCGCCAACGAGCTCCACATCCCGGTCGGTCAGCGCATCGACATCGTGCTTCGCTCGGCCGATGTCATCCACAGCTTCTGGGTACCGCGCCTGGGCGGCAAGGTCGACATGATTCCGGGTCGTACGACGCGCCTGCAGTTGCATGCGGAGGAGGCCGGCGTCTATCGGGGCCAGTGCGCCGAGTACTGCGGCGGTGCCCATGCCCTGATGGCGATCGAGGTGGTCGCCGTGCCTGCCACGGCGTTCGAGGCGTGGCTCGCGCGTCAAGCCGAGCCCGCCGTAGTTCCGGCGTCGGAACGCGGTAGGCGCGGGCAAGACCTGTTCATCGCCGCGGGATGTGGCGCCTGCCATGCGGTGCGCGACACGTCCGCTGCCGTCATCGGTCCCGACCTCACGCATTTCGGCAGCCGACGCTCGATCGGCGGCGCCATGCTGCCCATGTCCGAGCAGAACGCCGCGCGCTTCATCGCCGACGGCCAGTACGTCAAGCCCGGCAACCGCATGCCGCCCTTCCGCATCTTCTCGGATGACGAGCTGGCTGCCCTTTCAGCGTTCCTCGTCGCCTTGCGCTGACGCGATGTCCGGCCTGCACCAGGACCCGCAATATCCCAATCAGCTGCCGCGGCCGGAGGGCGAGCTCGAGCAGCTTCGCGCCGTGTGGCGCGTGCCCAGGGGCTGGCGCCTGCTGAGCGCTGTCAACAACACGGTGATCGGCTACCTCTATATCGCCACCGCTCTGCTGTTCTTCGTGCTGGCGGGCATCCTCGCTCTCTTGATGCGAACCCAGCTCGCCGTGCCGTCCAACACCTTCCTCAGCCAAGCGGCTTACAACCAGATCTTCACCATGCACGGCACGGTGATGATGTTCCTGTTCGCCGTGCCTGCGGTCGAGGCCATGGGCGTGCTCCTGCTGCCGCAGATGCTTGGCGCGCGCGATCTGCCGTTTCCCCGCCTGGGCGCCTTCGCCTTCTGGGCCTATTTGGTCGGCGGGCTGGTGTTTTTCGGCACGCTGTTCTTCGACCTGGCGCCGTCCGGCGGCTGGTTCATGTATCCGCCGCTGACGGGCAGCCAGTATTCGCCCGATATCGGCGCCGATTTCTGGCTGCTCGGCATCGGCTTCATCGAGATCTCGGCGATCGCGGGCGCGATCGAGATCATTGTCGGCGTGTTGCGCACGCGCGCGCCGGGCATGACGCTCGACCGGATTCCGCTGTTCGCCTGGACCATGCTGATCTTCGCGGTCATGGTCGTGTTCGCATTCCCCTCGGTGATCCTCGCGACCATCATGCTCGAGCTCGAGCGTGCGCTCGGCTGGCCGTTCTTCGTGCCCGAGAAGGGCGGCGATGCATTGCTCTGGCAGCACCTGTTCTGGTTCTTCGGTCATCCCGAGGTCTACATCATCTTCCTGCCCGCGGCCGGCATGGTCTCCATGATCGTGCCCGCCATGGCACGCGTGCCGCTCGTCGGCTACCGCATGGTCGTGCTGGCGCTGGTCGCGACCGGCTTCTTCAGCTTCGGCCTGTGGGTCCACCACATGTTCACGACCGGCCTGCCCTATCTGGCGCTCGGCGTCTTCTCCGGCGCCAGCATGGCCGTGTCGGTGCCGAGCGGCATCCAGGTGTTCGCGTGGATCGCGACCATCGCCGCCGGCCGTCTGCGCTGGTCGACGCCGTCGCTGTTCGTCCTCGGTTTCCTCGTCATCTTCACGCTCGGCGGCCTGACCGGCGTGATGGTCGCGATGGTGCCTTTTGACTGGCAGGCCCACGACACGTATTTCGTCGTCGCGCATTTCCACTATGTGTTGATCGGCGGCATGGTCTTTCCGCTCTTTGCCGCCATCTATTACTGGGTGCCGGCGTTCAGCACGCGCGCGCTCTCGGAGCGGCTGGGCAAGTGGGCCTTCGTGCTGATGTTCACGGGTTTCAACGTCGCGTTCCTGCCCATGCACATCACGGGCATGCTCGGCATGCCCCGGCGCGTCTATACCTATTCCGCCGGCCTTGGCTGGGATGGCCTGAACCTGGTTTCGACCGCGGGCGCCTTCGTGCTCGCGGCCGGCATTCTTATGGTCATCGTCGATCTGCTGTGCAATCTGCGGCCGACCCTCTCGGATCCGAAGGGCAACATTTGGCAAGCCGGAACGCTCGAATGGCTCGCCAACGAGACCTACTCCTCGCGCAGCATCCCGCGCATCACCAGCCGCGAGCCGTTGTGGGATCAGCCTGGTCTCGTCCAGGACACCCATGCCGGGCGCTACTTTCTGCCCGGTGCGCCGACGGGCGGGCGCGAGACGCTAATCACCGCGCCGGGTGACGCCGCTCCCCAATACGTGGCGCGCCTGCCCGGCCCGGGATGGTCGCCATTCGGCGCCGCCATTCTCACCGCTGCCTTCTTCCTGCTCTTGACGGTCAAGCTCGTGCTGCTGGCGGCTGCATGTGGCCTGGGCGCGGTCATGCTGATCTGCGTCTGGATGTGGGGCAGCGATCCGGCCCCGGGACCGTCGGTCGCCATCGGCGACGGCATCAGGCTGCCGACCTATCTTGCGGGGCCGGGCTCGCACTCCCGTTGGGCGATGATCGTGCTGCTGCTGGTCGCAGGCTCGCTCTACATCAGCTTCATCTTTTCCTATCTCTACCTCTGGGCGGTCTCGCCCCAGGCTTGGGCGACCGGTGCCGATTCCATGCCGCTGCTGACCTCCGCGCTGATCTCGGGTGCGCTGCTGATGGCGAGCAGCGCCGCCGTGCTGGTCGCTGGATCCCGCTTGAGCACGGCCGGCGCGTCGGCCGGGTTCAACTCTCTGCTCGTGATCGCTGCGGCATCGCTCGCGGCATCGCTCGGTTTCGATATCGCCGGCCATTGGCGCGTCGGGCTCCGCCCGGATGCCGGGAGTCACCAGGCGCTGATCTATCTCGGAACCTTCCTCCAGGCACAGTTGGTGGCACCGCTCATCGTGATGGCCGGATTCGTGTTGGTGCGCAGCCTGACCCGGCGTCTGAGCCCTCAGCACCGGGTCAGCTTCGACAATCTGGCCGTGTTCTGGCACTACGCAGTCGGCCAGGGGCTGCTCGGCCTCCTGCTCATCCATGGCTTTCCGCGCGCCCTCTGATAGTGTCACCATGAGTGGCGGAGCAGGGGCGGGCGTGACACACGCAATCCTGGAATCGGAAGGACTGACCAAGGAATTTCCGGTCGGCGGCTGGCTGAGGCGCCGGCGCCGGTTCGTGCACGCGCTGACCGATGTTTCGATCGCGATCGCGAAAGGAGAGACAGTGGCGGTCGTCGGCGAGTCCGGCTGCGGCAAGTCCACGCTCGGCCGTTGCCTGATCCGGCTGACCGAGCCGACTGCCGGCACGGTGCGGCTCCATGGCGAGGACGTCGCCGGCATGGTCGCGGCGGAGCCGCTTCGCTTTCGACGCGCCGTGCAGATCGTGTTCCAGGATCCCTATGCCAGCCTCAATCCGCGCCGCACCATCGCGCAAAGCCTCGACGACCCGCTGCGCATTCACGGCGCGGGCACCGCCGCGGAGCGGCAGGCACGCGCCGAGCAGCTGATGGAGCAGGTCGGCTTGGCGCGCGAACTGCTCGGCCGCTACCCCCATGAGCTGTCGGGCGGACAGCGTCAGCGCGTCGCCATCGCGCGGGCGCTTGCACCCGGACCGGAGGTCATCGTATGCGACGAGGCGGTGTCGTCGCTCGACGTGTCGATCCAGGCGCAGATCATCAATCTGCTGCGCGACATCCAGGCCAGGACCGGCATCGCCTACCTATTCATCACGCACAATCTCCACCTGGTGCACCGGATCGCCGACCGTATCCTCGTCATGTATCTCGGGCAGATTGTCGAAGCGGGCGAAGCGGCTGCCATGCGTGCGCGGCTGATACATCCCTACTCGTCGGCATTGTTCGCGGCGGCGCCGCGCGTCAACCGCAGCGGACGCACCTCGACCCGGCGGGCGGCCTCCATGGCGGGCGAGGTGCCGAGCCCGATCGATCCGCCCGCTGGCTGCCGTTTCCACACGCGCTGTCCGCTGGTGCAGCCGATCTGCACGCAGCGCGCGCCGGCGCTCGAGGAATCGGCGGGCCGCCGGGTGCGGTGTCACTTCGCCGCCGACATCGCGGCGGGTCGAATGGCGGTCGGCGTGGCCGGGTAGATCGACGTCAGTACGCGAACGGATACGGCGTCGCGTCGGTTACCGTGGCGACATGGCTGATCAGACCGACGCCATCGCGCCAGAGATGAATGCCGATATGAGGCGGCGAGTCGCGCCAGCCGAACGGGCCCATGCCGTCGATGGCGAGCACGACCTCCGGCGCCGTCGCGGGCACTGAAGCGGAGATGGTGCCGCACCAGCGCACTTGGGTGGTACGGTGCAGATGGCCGCACAGCACGCGCTCGATGTTGTCGTAGCGCCTGACGACGGCGCCCATGCGCTCGGCGCCCTCGCAGCGCACGCGATCCATGCCGACGATTCCCGTCTCGTGGACGGGATGATGCATGAAAATGACGGTCGGGCGCTTGGGCTGCTCGGCCAGCCGCGCATCGAGCCAGGCCGTGCGCGCCTCGCACATGAGACCGCCGACCTTGCCGGGATCGTGCGTGTCGAGGCCGATCAGGCGAACCGGCCGGTCCTCGATCGTGTAGTGGAGGAAGCCCTGGCGCGGCAGGTACGCGTGGTCAGCGAAGGCCGCTCGCAAATGCTCGCGATGGTCGTGATTGCCGGGGATGAGGTAGCAGGGGAGCGTGAGGCGCGACAGGAGCTCGCGTAAGTGCGCGTATTCGGCCGCGGTGCCCAAATCGATCAAATCGCCGGTTGCGAGCACGAGATCGGGCCGCGGCTCGAAGGCGTTGAGGTAGTCGATCGCCTGGGTCAGGCGTGCGCCCGTGTCGATGCGTCCGCTATAGGCAAGCGCGCCCTTGGCGCGGATGTGGAGATCGGTGATCTGGGCAATGAGCATGTCGGCGCACCTGGCTGCTGCTGACCGAGGTGGAGAATGCATCGACTGCGGCCGACGTGGCAAGGATTTGTGGCTGAAAATCTTGAGATTTCAGTGCCCTAGGAAAATTTAATTGCATTTGTGGTAATTTCTTTGGATTCGGGTCTAATGGGTTATTCAAGCTGGGAATGGAATGATGTGGCGGATTGCGCTTTTGGCTCTGCTTGTTGGTGTCCTCACTGGCTGCTTCCGTCTGGACGGGGAGGGGCCGGTCTCCGATTCGGTCAACTTCCTGGTCGATCGCGTGGTCGACCGGCCGAAGCCTCCGATGAAGCCGCTTGAGCCGATCTACTGCTACCGCACTCTCGCGGTCGTCGACTGCGCATCCGAGCCGCAGCTGGCCGACGATCGCCGGTTGGTCGGTCATTACGGGCCCGCGACCCGCTAGAGCATCCGGCCGCCGGCCCGCGTGACGGCGCGGATCCTCACGCTATCTCCTTGACGGTCCGGCGTTTTCCCCCACCCGGCAGGTGCGCCCGGGGCTGAGCGCGTTTACTTATCCCCCTCCTTTCGGTAGGCTCCAGCCGAGACAGCGGCGCGGCCGGGGTCGTGCCGGTGATGGCGCGCGGCGCAGCCGCCGGGGTGGAGGAAGGGTGGCGCAGCAGACCGCGATCGTCGGAGCCAGCACTAGTCCGGAATACCGACTCCACGAGTATCTGCAGCGCGTCTCTCGCAGTCTCGAGGGCAGGCGCGCGCTCCAGATTCATCTGTCGCGCCTGCGGCCGTATAACCGCAAGGAACATCACGTCCGCATCGCGTTTGCGACTTTCGAGTCGATGCTGGCCAATTTCGAAGGCCAGGCATTCAGCCTCAGCAACTCCGACATCTTCTATCTCGGCCGCGGCGCCACGCACACTGATCTCGACACGGCGGTGATGAAGGTGCGCCACCTGTTCAGCGAGGACCCGCTGACCCATGGCGAGGACGAGGAGGATCTGGCCCGCTTCTGCACCTGGTACAAGATCGAGGATCAGTTCGAGGAAGTCCTCGAACTTGTGCAGCAGCTGCACAAGGATGCGGAGCGCCGCGCCCGCATGGTGCGCAGCGCGACCGGTACGACCGCGTCCAGCGCGGAGGCGCGCAGGACCCTCGAGCCCAAGACGCTGGCACGGCTCGAAGAGTTCCTTGCCAAGGCAGACCTCAAGCGCCTGATCAGGCGTCAGCCGGTCGCGGCGCTGGCCGCGGGCCTCAAGCCTCAGCCGGTATTCAACGAAGTCTACGTCTCCATCGCCGACCTGCAGCAGCTGGTCATGCCGAATCTCGAGATCACGTCGGACCTGTGGCTGTTCCAGTATCTGACGCAGACGCTGGACACGCGCATGCTGACCATGATGTCGATGGAGGACGATACTGCCGCGTCGACCTCCTTCAGCCTCAATCTCAATGTCGCCACCATTCTCGGACCGCACTTCGTCAATTTCGATTCGCAGTTGAAGGCGGTCGCGCGCGGCACGGTCGTGATCGAGCTCCAGCAGATCGACGTGTTCGGCGACATGGGCTCGTACTTCTTCGCACGCGATTTCCTGCGCGAGCGCGGCTACCGCGTGTGCCTCGACGGGCTCAGCTATCAGTCCGTGCAGTACATCGACCGCGAGAAGCTCGGCCTCGACCTGCTCAAGCTCTGCTGGACCTCGACCATGGCCGACGACCTGTCGGCGCGCCATCTGGCTGAATTGAAGTACTGGATCGACCGCGCCGGTCGTACGCGCATCATCCTGGCCCGCTGCGACTCCGAGGAGGCCATCAAGTTCGGCCACTCGCTGGGCATCACCATGTACCAGGGCTACCACATCGACCGGATGATCGGTCAGCAGTCGCGGTAGCCGGCGCGAGCCCCCGATGGGCGGAGACGCGCGCTTCATCATCTATGGCACGCTGCCGACCGGGCGGGCCGGCGCCGCACCGGCACGTCGGGCTGCTGCGTTTCTCGACCGCGATGGCGTGCTCAATATCGATCACGGTCACGTGCACAAGCCGCAGAATTTCGACTGGGTCGCCGGCGCCGCTGCGGCTGTCCGTCGTTTGAGCGACTTGGGCTACTGCATCATTGTCGTCACCAACCAGTCCGGCATAGCGCGCGGCCTCTATGACGATGCGACGTTCAAGGCGCTGTCTGATTGGATGGTCGCCGAGCTGGGCGCGCAGGGCGGTCGGATCGACGCGGTCTACTACTGTCCGCATCACCCGACGGCGGGTCTGGGGGCCTTGCGCATGACATGCGACTGCCGCAAGCCGGCGCCCGGCATGCTCCTGGCCGCCATGGACGCATGGCACATCGATGGCGGGTCGAGCTTCTTCATCGGCGACAAGGATACAGATCTGGCCGCCGCCGCGGCCGCTGGGGTGCGCGGGCTGCTCTTCTCGGGCGGCAACCTCGACGAGTTCATCCGTCGCTCGCTATCGGCGCTTCCGGCGATACCGGAGGACCAAGGGGCGACCAGCTAGCGAGCCCGGTGGCTGCCGCTCGGCCGTTGCTCCGTCCGCATGTCGGCGCCGTGGGCGTCAGAGGCGTGCTGCCCGAGCGCGATGTACCGCGCGCGGAACTCGTCGAGTTCTTCCTGCGACATCTCCTCCAAACCCAGCAAGTGATTGTGCGCCTTCCGGCTTGCCCAGATCAGCTCGTCCAGCTTGATCTGGATGGCCGCCGTGTCGCGATTCTGCGAGTTCTGAATCAGGAACACCATGAGAAATGTCACGATGGTCGTTGCCGTGTTGACGGTCAGCTGCCAGAGGTCCGAGAAGCCGAGGAACGGACCGGCGAGCGCCCACACTACGATGAGGCCGCACGCCATCAGGAAGACGATCGGCCGGCCTGCATGGCTCGCCGCACGCCGTGCGAAGCGGTCGAACCACACTGCGTGGCGCGGGTGGGCAGGCTTCACCAAGAGGGCGGGCGTGTCATTCATGGCCGGGCTGCCGTACTCCCTGACTGCCGATGAGCTGCCGGCGGCCTTGCCAGGCCGGGGCGTCTTGCCGAGCGCCGATCGAAGGCGCGGCGCGCAGGGAAACGGGTCCCCAACTTCGTGGTTCCTGCCGCACCGTCTGTCGTCCGACGCGGAACCCCATCTCGCCGCTGCCGTTGATCCAGCGCGACGGCGAGCCGGTGCTCGCTGCTTCAACGCGACCGCGAAAGGAGCTCAATATGAATTGGGACCAGATTGCCGGCAACTGGAAACAGGCCAAGGGCAAGGTCAAGGAACAATGGGGCGAACTGACGGATGACGATCTGACGCGCATCAACGGAAAGCGCGATCAGCTGGTCGGCGTCGTTCAGGAGCGCTACGGCATCGCCAAGGAGCAGGCCGAGCGGCAGGTCAAGTCCTGGGAAGACATGATGCACTAGTCCCGGTCCGAAACGCACTGCCGGCCGCCGAGGCCGGTACGTGCATGAGAACGACCAGCCGGCACGAATGACCCCGGGTTCGCTCCCGGGGTCATTTCGTTGTGGGGGGATGACTCAGCGGCTGCCGGCGGCCGCAACCGCCTTGCGCGGCGTTCGGTCGGATGTCCCGGAGGCTTCCGAAGTCGTCGCCTCGTCAGCGTTGCCATAACGCTCCAGCATCGAGGAGATCAGCCGGAACTTGACGCCGGCATTGGTAAGGTCGCGGAAATAGTCGACCAGATCGCCCCACGGGTCGTTCATCCGGTTGAGCCCCGAAATGAACGCCACCACCGTGCCGATTTCGGTGGCGCCGTTCATCACCATCCAGCCGCCGACCGCAAGGATGCCGACGATGCCCAGATGGTGGAACAGGTTCATCAGGAAATTCATGCCGTACTTCCGCCGATAGATCTGCATGTTGAGGCGGTAGACATGGTTGATCCGACGGCGGTAGGTCGATTCGTCACGCTCGCCCTTGCGCGCCGCCGCCTCGTCGACGATGTCGTTGCTCAATGCACGCAGGGTCTTGATACGCAGCTCGGTGCGATGGTTGATCGCCTGCTGCAGCAACGGGATGAACAGGAACTGCGGCGAGAACAGCAGCAGAGCGACCACGGCGATCCATGGCTGAATCACCAGCATGTAGCAGAAGATGCTCAACAGCAGCCCGCCGTGCAGGATCGGCTCCGAAAAGCACTTGCCGACAAAGCCGCCGACCGCGTCCACCTCCGACACGACGATGGATATCGCGGCGCCTTCGTCCTTCTCGTCCTGTGCGCGCGCGATCGCCAGTGCGTTCGTCTGCTGTCGCAGTCGTCGGCTGGTCGACTCGGCGACCGAGCCGCGATAGACGTTCAGCACGAGCTTCAGCAAGCCGTGCAGCAACGCAATGCCGGCGTAGACCAGGCAAAGCATCACGATCGGCTCGAAGCCCTGAAAGTCGACGGCGCTATTGACGATGCGGCGCTGCAGCTCGAGTGGAACGAGGTCGAGCAGAAAGACGATGATGGCCAGCAGTGACAGGAACACCTGGTCCCGCCCGCTGACATTCCAGACATATCGGTAGAGCTGCCAGGTCATTGCCGCAGCGGCGCCCCCGTCGCCAATGTCGCCCCGTCGCGGTTGTCGAATGTCGCCGGCCGAGGCCCCGCGCGAGGCCTCGCTCGACGTCGCCTAATCAACCGCCGGGACGTCGCAAGGTTCCCCGCCAGTCGCGCCCCGGGCGCATCCAGGAACCGGCCCGATGCGGGGACGTTGAAAACCCGGGCAGCCATGCCCCGTCTGCGAGGAGATTCGCGATGGACTGGAACGGACTTTCGGGCGACTGGGTGCAAGGGCAGGAAAGGGTGCGCCGACGCTGGGACAAGCTGACCGATGAGGATTTGGCCTACATTGCCGGCAATCGCGCCCACTTCGTCGCGCGGGTGCAGGACCGCTACCAGATGACGCGCGAAGAGGTCGAGCTGCATCTCAAGAATTGGCTGGCAACCGAAATGGCGTAGCTGCCCGCGACACGCATGATGCGCTGCAGCGCCCGGGTTATTCGTCAAGCTCCTTGAGCAGATTCATCGCGTCATTCGGCAGGACGAATCCGTCGCCGGCCCGCTTGAGGTTGCGATAGGGCACCAGGACCAGCCGATTGCTCAAGCCAAGGACGCGCTCGATCGACAGCACGGCGATCGGTGCTGCTCCATTCCGACCGAGGATCAGGTCGTCGATCCTGGCAATCGGCTCGCTGGCTTCGTTGACCACGGTCCTGCCGACGATCCGGGAGGCGCGCAAGGCGGGCTCTGCTGCTTGTGCTTTGCCGTTGACCAGCCTGACGGTCTGGAGCGTCCCCTGAACGTCGGACGGACTGACGACGAGCGTCGGCTGCAGCGACGTGAGCAGCCCGAGAGCGGCCGCGAGTGCGAGGCCGCTGACGATCACCACCCTGGGCATGTGCGCCCTCCCATCATCTCCGCCGGCGACTCTGAGTCCGCTCGGCAGGCAGCCATGGCTGTTCGATACAAGCGTCGGCGTGGCGACTTGGTTCCGCCCGGGCCGGCCACGGGGCGGGCTCGGGCATTGCGCGCGGAACGGCCGCTACGGGAGCGGCGTTGATCGGGCAGATCGGCAATAGGCAGTGGAGCCATGCCATGGCCAGCAGGTATCAGGCGGCGCTGAAGAGCTTGGGACGGGTGTTCGACGATCCGGGCGAGATCGTCGAGGCCAAGGATCTGACGAAGGACCAAAAGATCAAGCTGCTGTCCGAGTGGGAATACGATCTGCGCCTGCAGATGGTTGCCTCGGAAGAGAACATGACGGCGGACAACGTTCCGCCCAACCGGTCGGCCGAGCTGTTCGGACGCGTGCGCAACTACCTGAGCAAGCTGGGGGCGCACATGCCGGAGGAGCCTGGTGTGACCAAGGCCGGCTGACGTTCTTGGTCCGACGACGACCCTCGGCGCGGGCGCCGAGGGCCGTCTGGTTCTCGTAGATCCGCTTAGCCGAGCACGCCGAGCGACCCGTACACCTGCTGGACCTGCATCGCCGTGTAGCGCAGCGACTGCATCCAGTTCGGCGCCGTCTGCATCAGGACCACGCGGCCCGTGTTGAGATACGTGCTCATGGCCGGCATGGCGATGTAGTAGCCCTGGCCGAAGCTCGGGCCGGCGACGATCACGTGGCGCACCTCGCCGCTGGTTGGAACGATCGCGAGAGAATCGACGTAGCCGACCGTCTGTCCGGAGGAGTCAACGACCGGAAGGCCGACAACGCTGCCGCGCCGCGCGAGCTGCAGTGCTTCGGCCGGAGGCGTCGGCAACACGGGATACTGGTAGACCGGCGCGGGCGCCGGCAGAACCGCAACCGGCGGGACGCCAAGCACGGGAGCCGGATAGGCCGGCGCGGGGACGATGGCGACCGGACCGGGGAAGGCGTGCTGCGGGAAGCGGGCCACCAGGTCGCCGCTGGTGAAGCGCGGCATGAGAGCCAGCTGGCGCCGCGTCATGTCGACTTGGATCATGCTCGGCGAGATGCGCAGCACCGAGGCGGGCACGACGAGATAGTCGCCGAAGTCGCGGCTGCTCGTCACGGCGTAGCGCGCTTCGCCCGTACGCGGATCTGCCAATACCGTTTCGATCATCAGGGCGGATTGGCCATCCCTGTCGTAGATCGTGCGTCCCACGATGTCGGACTGCTTGGTCGTCACCAGGCCGGGCGGGGGCGTGATCGTCTGGGTGCCCCAAACGCCGCGGTCGATGTCGAACTGTCCACCCGGTACGTAGGATACGCTCTGGGTCGTATCGGTACGCGCCGCGTAGTATGGATCGTCTGCGCACGCGGTCGCGAGCAGTGGCACGACCAGTGCAGCCAGAATCTTCTTGGACATGGCCATCCTCACGGCAAAGGGAGGCCGAACGGCGCTCCCGGGGGAATTTCTCGTGTGGTCAAACGACACCCTGCGCGCACCGGTTCCCACCGATGCCCGTGACATCGGTGTGCCAACCCCGAAGTTGATTTGGACGCTTGGAGCGCTTCCGGCCCTAGGCGGTGACGCTGCGGGGTCCCAGCAGTAGCCAGACCAGCAGTCCCACCACCGGCAGCAATGCGATCACGAGGATCCAGGCGACCTTGGCGCCGACTGATGCGGCGCTTTGCAGAATGTTGACCACCGCCCACAGGTCGAGCGCCAGGATGAGAATGCCCAGAAACGGGAAATACGGATCCATCATGGTCTCCTTTCGCGGCTCGGCAGTGCGAGCGGCGCCGTCACTGCTGGCGGGCGCCACCCTTGGAGAGGCCGGCAATGATGCCGAGCGCGACCAGGGTCGCGACATTCCACAGCGGGCTATCGGCACGGCCATTGGTACCGTGCGCCGCACCGTTCGCGCCGTTCGCTCCTGACGGCGCGCCGCCGATGCCGGTCGACGACGCAGAGGCGTGAACCGTCGCGGCACTGTGGCCGCACAGGTTGGCGACGGCAGCCATCGCCGGCGCCGACATCCAGCGCAGATGACGGCGGGCGAACAAGAACACCACGCTCGCGGCTGCGGCGAAGACGAGTGCGGTCGTCACGGCAGCGCCGGCCGCGCCCAAATCCGGCTCGAAGATGAAAAACAGGCCGCCGGCGAGCGCGACGATCGCCGTGGCCGTGGCTGCGGCGATCGTGATCCACATCACGATCCACAATCCGATGCCGCGCCGGAACCTGTCGAGCAGTGCCGGCAGGCTCGACATTCCCGACAATCCGAGCAGCGCCAGCGGCGATCCGGTCATGGCGCCTGACCTGCGCGCGACCTCAGCGGCTTGAGCGGCTGCCGAACATGCGGCCGATCACCATGCCGACCGCAATTGCGATCGCCATCGTACCCAGGGGGTGCTCGGTCATGTTGGTTTCAATGGCGTTGGCGTAGCGGCGGCCGTCCTTGCTCAATTGACCGTAGACGTCTTCCGCCGTTTCGCCGATCCGGTCGGCCACGCGGTTGGCGCCGCCCTTTGCGGCACCGACGGCGTCACCGGCGAGCGCCCCGACGGTCTCGGCCATCGACTTCAGCTCGCATTGCAGATCAGCCAGGTGCTGGCGCATCGCCTCGATGTCGTCGATTTTCCGCTTCATCTTCGTGTCCTTTCCGCGTGACCTGACGATCGGGGAGACGCCTCGCATGGGTTGAAACAGGTTGGCTGAAAAATTCGCCTGAAGCGGGGAGGGGCCGCTCGCGACCCCTCCCAATGGCCTCAGTCGGCGTCACGCCATTGACGCTGCTCGCCGCCCGGACGCTCCTCCGGGTTCTCTTCCATGCGATCGGAATCGCTCTGGTGCGGCTTGCCCTTGTTCGGCTCCTGGCGCGCCTGGTCGCGGTTCTGCTCCGGGTGCTTGCTCTCGTCCTGATGGCGCGGGTTCTGGCCCTGCTGTCCCTTCTGCTCGCCCATCGGCCTCTGTCCCTGACCCTGCTGCTGTGGGTTCTGGAACTGCTGCTTGTCCTGGTTGGGCATGTTCTGGGATTGCGGGTTCTTCTTGCCGGGCTGGTTTTGATTCGGCATGGCGTCCTCCTAAGCTTCGACAATGTTATCAACCCTGGCGTACCGATATGGTTCCACCGGGGTCACAGGCGTGCGACGGCCGCGCAGGCATGCGCGAGGCGGCCGCGACCGGTGCGGCTCGCGTACGAATTGTTCGGGCCGTCCCGACCCGCGAGGCGGTCCTCAGCGCGCTTGGCGACCGGCGCTGCGCAGCTCGACCGGCATCTCGGAGCCGGCAAATGCGGCGTTCAATCGTTCAGCCGCGAAATTCCAATTGATCAGATGCTTGAGGAACGCGTCGACATATTCGGTCCGTCGGTTCTGATGGTCGAGGTAGTAGGCGTGTTCCCACACGTCGATCGCGAGCAACGGCGTTGCCGATGTCGTGAGCGGTGTGTCGGCATTCGAGGTCGAGACAACTGACAGCTTTCCCCGATTGAAGATCAGCCATGCCCACCCGCTGCCGAATTGCTTGACCGCGGTTTCGTGCAGCTTCTGGCTCAGCTGCTCCTCGTCCTTGAAGTCTCTGGCAATCATCCGCTGCAGCTGACCGCTCGGCGCGCCACCCCCTTGCGGCCGCATCGAACGCCAGAAGAAATCGTGGTTCCACACCTGCGCTGCGTTGTGGAACAGATCGACATTCTTCGCACTCTTCGCAGCGGCCCGCACGATGTCCTCGAGTGTCATGTCTTCGAATTTCGAATCCTTGATCGGTGCCGTCGCGAACGTGGTTGGAATTAGGCGTGGCGCGCTCTCCGGCAACATCAGGATATCGAGTTAGGCGGCAAGGTCAATTGGCTGATCGATGAGGTTCGTGGCGAGCGTCTGCCAGCCATTGA
>Ga0194121_10000797_pt1 | contig 54849 bp, 57 predicted proteins | sample TA2MahCa50mmetaG_FD_148609 | JGI IMG/M metagenome (GOLD analysis project Ga0194121, IMG submission 148609) | Freshwater microbial communities from Lake Tanganyika, Tanzania - TA2015020 Mahale Deep Cast 50m | ecosystem: Environmental > Aquatic > Freshwater > Lake | place: Tanzania: Lake...
CGGTGTTCGCACAGCCACGCCGCGCGCTCGGCGAATGCAGCGACCTCGTCGTCGTCGAGCAGTGAGGCGACATCCAACGGCAGGGCGGTGCCCACACGCTCGACGGCGCGCATTACGCCGCTCGGGATCTCCTCGCCGCCGAATTCCCAAATCACGGTGCGCAACTTCAAGTCGGCGGAGAAGCACAGACCGTGGTCGATACCCCATACGTGGCCTGCATTGTCGATCAACACGTGCCCCGATTTACGGTCGGTGTTGTTGGCGAGAATGTCGAACACGGCGATCTCGCGAAACCGGTCGTGCAGGTCTTCGCGCGATTCAAATAGCGTGAAGTAGTGCTGCTCGAGATCGGCGTCCACCAGCAACTGCACTGAACCCTCACCGAGTGGGCCTTCGCGCAACAACGTGACGGGCACGAAGTCAAGCCCCATCGCCCCGGCAAGTCGATATGCCGCAACCTCGCGACGGTGCAAGCCCGGGCCGAAGTCCCAGAGTGGTCGCTCGCCACGCAGTGGTTTGTATATCGCTCGCACCGACTCGCCGTCAGCGGTTACCTTCACAAGAAACGTGGCGTTGCTGCTGTAGGGCATGCGCATCTCGATGTCGATGTCGCCGCGCGCCAGTGTGTCGGCCGGATCACCCGGCGCGGCGCGCTTGTCTGGCGCGCTGCGGTTATCGGGCGCGATGCGCTTGTCCTTCGCGTTCACCATCGACCGCCTAGTTCATGCGCGGGCAGGCGTGGCCGTCGCGATTCACCGGCAATCCGCAGAATACGCACGGCGGGCGACCCGCGCGAACGAGTCGTTCGGCGTTGTTGCAGAACGCCACCGCTTGGGCGCGAGTGATGCGGGCACGCACTCGACTGGCATCGAAGTCGGGCTCGTCGTCGGGCGTGACTTCTTCGAACTGCAGTACGACACGATCTTCTTGGCGGTCGTACGCGAGGCCGATGCTGCCGAGTGCAAAGGCCGCGTCAACGGGTTCACGCAAAGAAGTGTTGCGCGTGTCGGCGTCGCGCACCGCGGGGGCGTCTTCGAGCATCTTGCGCAGATACGCCACCAACGCGATGACCTGCTCCTTCTCGCACTTGATGGACAGTGATTCATCTTCGGCGCCGATCTGCAGGAAGAAGACTCGTGCCCCAGGCAACCCGACCGCACCCGTGGTGAAGAAGTCGGCCTGCTCGAACTCGCGGAACACGCTCACGACGGCCTCAGATCGCGCAACGATGCACCGGTGGAATTCACGGTGAGCACGGTTGGTGCCGCATCGGTGTAGAGAATCGCGGTAACCGAGCACGTCGAGATGACGATGCGTTGAAACAAATCGAGCGGTGTGCCCGTCGCATGCGCCACCGCCGCCTTGATCGTGTCGGCATGCGAAACGCATACGACGGTCTTCCCGGCGTGACGACGGCGAATGAGATCGATGGCCCCGACCATGCGATTTTGCATCTCGACGAAACTCTCACCCTGTGGAAACCGGAACATGCTCGGTGTGCGCCGTACCGTCGACCACTCGGGCTTCTTCATCAGTCGCCGCAGCGACTGGCCAGTCCACGTGCCGAAGTCGCATTCGATGAGGCCGCGCTCGATGCGCACCGGCTTGCGAACGGCGCGCGCGATTGGTACTGCAGTTTCTCGCGCGCGTTCAAGCGGGGATGAATAAACGGCGGCGATCGAACCAAGTTCCGCGATGCGCTCGGCGGCGCGCCGGGCCTGCGCCTTGCCACTGGCGGCGAGATGTAAGCCGCGTGCGCGCCCGGGCAGCACCTTGCCGGTCGTCGGTGTCGTGCCGTGCCGCACCAGCAAAACGAGCGTCGGCTTCCCAGGCATGAACGCTCAACCTATCCACACATCTCGTAGCGTCGCGATGCGTGAAGCGAAAACCCGCTGCGAAACGCGACACGCCGGCTCGTTTGCGCAGCGAAATCGAGCAGTGCCGCGCCTGTCCGCGCCTCGTGCGCTGGCGCGAGTCGGTGGCGTCGCAGCGGCGGGCCGCGTACCGCGACGAAACATATTGGGGCAAGCCGATCGCCGGCTTCGGTGACCCGCAGGCGCGCATCGTGGTGCTGGGGCTGGCGCCGGGCGCACATGGCGCAAACCGCACGGGGCGCGTGTTCACCGGCGATCGCAGCGGCGACTGGCTGTATCGCGCGTTGCACCGCGCCGGCTTGGCGAACCAGGCCACATCACGTCATCGTGACGACGGGCTTTCACTGCGCGATGCGTGGGTCACCGTCGCCGTGCGTTGCGCACCACCCGACAACACTCCGCTACCGCTCGAACGCAAACGCTGTGCGGGCTTTCTCACGCGCGAGTTGACGCTGCTGCGCAACAAGCGCGTGATCGTGTGTCTCGGCAACTTCGCGTATGTCGCAGCATGCGAGTTCTTCGTGGTGTCACCGCGACCGAGGTTCGCGCACGGGGCAGTGGTCGTGGCGGGCGACGTCACACTCGTGTGCTCGTATCACCCGAGCCAGCAGAATACATTCACCGGTCGGCTGACGGAGCCGATGTTGGACGACGTGTTCGCGACGGCGGTGCGACTCTCGACGAATTAGTGCGAGCCGGATTCGCGCGCGGTTCCCCCAGTCGGCGACGGGTTAGTGTGCGGCGGGTGCTGAGCCGTCGGTCTTCTTCTTCGGCGGCGGCACGCCAATCTTCACCGACGTTTCGGCGAAGTCGGGCCAGCGTCGTCGGCTGACGATGCTCAGCAGGCGCAAGAGTTTCATCGCCTTCTCGTCGGTCTCGGCCGGGCGCGCAATCACCGAACCGTCTCTGATCATGCGGTTCATCACTTCTTCGCCGAGTTCGCTGCGCACGACGCACAGCGTCCAGTCGTTGTCTTCGCCGATGCCACCGGTCGAGATATCGGCGTGTTCGGCGGCGAAGTCGGGGCATGTCTTGCAACCCTCGCGAGTCCACTTGTGGCATTCCTTCAGGTCAATCTCGTGGTACGAGCCGTCGCGCATCCAAATCTGGAAGACGCCCTTGATGTTCATCTTCACCATTTCTTCCTTACGCAGGCCGTACTTGGCGAGGAAGAGTTCCGCAAAGATCGCGTCGTCGAACGTCTTCGAGCACAGCAGACCGATGTTGAAGAGGAACGGCTTGCCGATCTTGCCGGCCTTGCGCTTCCACATGATTGGCAGCACCGATGATTGGCAACTCATGCCGACGAGGGCGATGCGCTGCAGTCCGGCTTCGGCGGCTTCTTTGATGGCGAGCGTGTTCGCCGAGTAGGTGTAGCGACTGCCCGACGACGCGAGCACTTCTGCGCGGTTGCGAGCGAGACCGGGCTTGGCCTTCCAACTCGTGCCGTCACCCTCCAAGAAACTCGTCAGTGCCGCGTCGATGTAGTCGTGCTGCAACAGCCAGATGAGCATCGCACCGACGAACCCGCCGTCTTGACCCTTCTTGTGCGTCTCGTCGTCGGCCGCGCGCACGAGCAGCAACTGGCGGTACTGGCCGTACATCTCGTCGTCCTTGCGGGTGCGCCCGAAGAGGTGTTCGTCGGCCTCGCGTTCCCAATTGCGGAATCGCGGGCAGGCGCGCGTGCAGGTGGTGCAACCTTTCTCGCCGTGGCCACAGTTGGTTGGTCCGAGTTCTTCCTCGAGATGAAACGGCTTGTACTTGCCCTCTTCGTGTTCGTAGCCGATCACATCGTGCGGACAAGAAATCACGCAGCCGGCACAACCGGTGCACAGGCCGGTGTCGATGACCTCTTCGTAGAGCTCTTTCCATTGGGCCGTCCAGCGTGTGCTGGCGGGCACATCAGTCACCGTCACGCGAGACACTCTACGAGAATGCGCCGTTGGTGGATGCAGCCACACGAATCGTGACGGAGAAGATTTGCCCGCCAGAATGAGGTGATGGCATCCAGCATCATCACGTATCCCCCCGATGTCGAAACGTTCCGGCTTGAAGTACGCGCATGGCTCGAACAGAACTTGCCGAAGGGGTGGTTCGACGAAGATTTCGAACTCTCGCCAGCCGAACGCAAGAAGTTCAACGAGGGTTGGCCCGACAGACTGTTTGCCGGCGGCTGGATTTGTGCGACGTGGCCGAAGGAATACGGCGGCAAGGGGCTGAGCACGCTGCAAGGCGTGGTGCTGAACGAGGAGTTCGCCCGCGCCCGCGCACCGATGCGCGCCGATTTTTTCGGTGACACGCTCGTTGGCCCGACGCTCTTGCAGTGGGGGACAGAAGAACAGAAGAAGGAATTTCTGCCGCAGATTCTCTCGGGCAAGATGCGCTGGTGCCAAGGTTTCAGTGAGCCCAACAGCGGTAGCGACTTGGCGAGCCTGAAGACCACCGCCGTACTCGACGGTGACGAGTGGATCATCAACGGCCAGAAAGTGTGGACGACCGGCGGTCACCACGCCGACTATTGCTTCTTGCTCACACGCACCGACCCGACCGCACCGAAGCACAAGGGCATTTCGTATCTGCTCGTGCCGATGCGTCAACCCGGTGTTGAGGTGCGCGGCATCACGCAGCCCGACGGCACCGCCGAGTTTTGCGAGGTGTTCTTCACCGACGCGCGCTGCCCGAAGGACAACGTGGTCGGCGGCGTGAACAACGGCTGGAAGGTCGCCAACTCGACGCTCGCGTTCGAGCGAGGCATGAGTGCCACAACGGGCTATCGCCGCTTCGAGGAGGAATACCGCCTGATGGTCGAGGCCGCGAAGGAGAACGGCGCTATATGCAATCACGCGGTGCGGCAGCGCCTAATGCAGTACTACTCGAAGATCCAGATCCTGCGTTTCAACGGCCTGCGGTCGCTTGGTGCGAACCTTGCCGACAAGAAGGACTTCGGGGTCATCGCGCTCGGGGTAGCGAACAAGATGTTCTGGAGCGAGATGCACAAACAAGCGATGGAACTGGCGCTCGACATCTATGGCGCACGGTCGATGCTCGTCGACACTGGTCCTGCCTCTGGTACCTGGCCCGGAGCACTTCGCGAAAAGCGTCGAGGTGGGTATCCTGCAAGTGCGATGATGTCGTCGTTCTTCTTCTCCCGCTCGGAGACCATCTGGGGTGGCACGAGTCAGATTCAGCGCAACATCGTCGGCGAGCGTGTGCTCGGCCTTCCGAAGGAACCAAGACCCGCAGGAGGCGAGTAGTCAATGTCGTTCGCTGACGCAATCAAAGCAGGCTTTCGCAACTATGCGAACTTCAAGGGTCGGGCGATGCGCAGTGAGTATTGGTGGTGGACGCTCTTTTCATTCTTGGCTCAGGCTGCCGCTGGCACTGTCGCAGAATCGATTGGCAACCTCGTCTCCATCGCACTGCTCCTCCCGTCGATTTCTGCCGGTGTCCGCCGCATGCACGACGTCGACCGAAGTGGATGGTGGATCTTGTTCCCGATCTACAACATCGTGTTGCTGGCGAAACGCAGCAACACTGGCGAGAATCGCTTCGGCCCGCCCGCACCACCACGAGTGGTCTGAGCGGGGCACAGATGTCGTTTGTTGCGGCAATCCAGTCCGGATTTCGCAACTACGCGAGGTTCCGGGGCCGTGCGTCGCGCAGCGAGTTCTGGTGGTTCACGCTGTTCACGCTGATCGTGCAGCTCGCCACGTCAGAGTTCGAGGTGCTGAACGGGCTCGTCTCGCTTGCCCTCCTTTTACCAGGGCTCGCCGTGCATGTGCGTCGGCTGCACGACACCGATCGCCGCGGCTGGTGGGTGCTGTGGCCGGCCCTCGCCTTCGGCATCGCACTCGGCGTGTTCATCGTGTTTGCCGTGTCGACCGCGTTCGACATCATCAACCCCGACGAGTGGGACCCACAAACGGCATTCGAGGGTGCGTCGGGGGTCACCTTGGCGATCATTGGTGCGGCTCTGCTCGCCGGAATCGTCACGAGTGTGATGAACTTGGTATTCCTCGTGCAGTGCAGTGATGTAAACGCCAATCGCTTCGGCCCGCCACCGCCACCGCGAGTGGTCTGAGCGGGGCGCAGATGTCGTTTGTTGCGGCAATCCAGTCCGGATTTCGCAACTACGCGAGGTTCCGGGGCCGTGCGTCGCGCAGCGAGTTCTGGTGGTTCACGCTGTTCACGCTGATCGTGCAGCTCGCCACGTCAGAGTTCGAGGTGCTGAACGGGCTCGTCTCGCTTGCCCTCCTTTTACCAGGGCTCGCCGTGCATGTGCGTCGGCTGCACGACACCGATCGCCGCGGCTGGTGGGTGCTGTGGCCGGCCCTCGCCTTCGGCATCGCACTCGGCGTGTTCATCGTGTTTGCCGTGTCGACCGCGTTCGACATCATCGACCCCGACGAGTGGGACCCACAAACAGTATTCGAAGGGGCGTCGGCGGTCACATTGGCGATCATTGGTGTGGCTCTGCTCGCCGGAATCGTCACGAGTGTGATGAACTTGGTCTTCCTCGTGCAGCGCAGTGACGTGAACGCAAACCGCTTCGGCCCGCCACCGCCACCGCGAGTCGTGCCTTGAAGCTCACCGCACATCCTCGCCGGCAGCTCGCTGCAGGTCGTATGCAACTCGGCGTCGCAATCTGCGCCGTCATCGCGACGCTGTCGCTCGCGGGCTGCGGTGGTGTGAGCGTCGGTAATACGTACGTCGGCAGCGCCGACCTGGGCGCGTTCACCAAGGCACCATCGGAATGGCAGAGCGAAGTCGTGCAGAGTCAGCCCGAGTTCACCATGCACGGCTTCTGGGCCCCTGGTGGGAGCCGCGCCACGCTGCTCGAGCCGAACTCGTCGGTGAGCGGTGTCGTGATCCGACGTCTGCCCACCACCGAAGAACAAACCGACCTCGACTACCTGGGTCGCACCGTTGCGTTCACCGACCTTGACCAAGCATTGGAAGAGGGCTATGCCGTGTTGAGCGAAGGCCCGACCGCCACCCGCGTCTCGAAACTGTCGGGGGAGAAGTTGATCTTCGACCTGCAAACCGACAGTGGCACGTTACGCGTGCTGCAGGTGAGCGTGGCCAATCGCCTGAAGGGCGAGGTATACGGCGTGGTGATTGGTTGCAGCGTCAAGTGTTTCAACGACAATCGTGCGACGATAGACAGCATTGCCAAGGACTTCCGACTGAATCAATGACGACTGACTCACTAACGATTGAATTACTACCGATTGAATTACTAACGACCGCGAGGCACCCATGAGAGACATTCTCCCCGCCCCGGCCGGCACATCGCCGGGCATCCGTCGCCGTCGCAAGCGCGGCATGAAGAAGGCCAAGCTCGGCTGTCGTCGCCCACTCATGGTCTACGACCGCATCAAGGTGTCGATGCTGCTGGTCGGCACGTTCTTCTTGCTCGCCTTCTTGAAGATGGCCGACAACCCTTTGATTGGATTCGGCGACGGCGTGCGCATGACCTTCAACTCCTACGGCTGGTTGCTCACGTTGGTGTCGCTCGACGTGATTCGACAGTTGCACTACTTCGTTGCAGAGCGGTCGGCAAAGTACTGGAAGGTCGTTGGTCGTGTCGAGAACGTGATCAAGGTGCCGTGGAATCGTCTGACGTCGTTCACGCAATACCGCCTGCTGCGCATCTTCCGCTTCGTCGCCATCGCGGTGCTCGGCGCATTCGTCTTCTCTACGGCGTTCGACACGGAGCCGATTCGTGCGTGGATGGAGGCGCTCGTGCGACTCTGGCAGGCGCTGCCGACGATCCTGCAGTTCGTCGCATACCTGTTGCTCGCCATCCTGCAGTTCGTCGCGATCTTCTGGTTCCTCTCCAAGGGCGGCGTCGAGGTGCTGATGCCCGAAGACATCAAGACCTCCTTCGACGACGTGTGGGGGCAAGACCAAGTCGTCGCGCGCGTGAAAGAAACGCTGAGCCTGCTCGAAGACCCCGACCTCATTGAGGCCAAGGGCGGCTACGTGCCGGGCGGCGTCTTGTTGTACGGGCCGCCAGGCACCGGCAAGACGCTGATTGCGGAGGCACTCGCCGGCGAAACTGGCAAGCCCTTCGTGCTCATCGAGCCGGGCGCGTTTCAGGCGATGTTCCTTGGCGTCAACATCCTGAAGGTGAAGTCGCTCTATCGCAAGTTGCGCAAACTCGCGCTGCGATACGGCGGTGTCGTCGCGTTCTTCGACGAAGCCGACGTCCTCGGTCGTCGTGCAGTATCCACGGTGCCACAGCGCGGCACGCGCGCACTGCCGGGCAGTGCAGTCGCCGTCGCAGCGTCGCCGCTCAACCCGGCATCGCTTGATTCACTCGCATACCTCAGCCCCGTGAGCCAGGCCGTGGTTTTGGGGCGGATCGACGGCATGGTCGGTCCGAAGATCGATCAACTCGTGGTGCCCGGTGGTGGCGGCGGTGACCTCGGCACGCTGAATGCGATCCTCGCTTCGATGCAAGGCCTGAAGAAGCCGCGCGGGTTCATCAACCGCATCAAGCGCGCGCTCGGGATGAAGCCGTCGAACCCGCCGAAGTACCGCATCCTGCACGTGATGGCGACGAACCTTCCCGACTCGCTCGACGAGGCGTTGTTGCGCCCGGGACGCATCGACCGCAAGTTCCGCGTCGGGTATCCGTCGCGCGAGGGTCGCATCCGCACCTACCGCGGGTATCTCGACAAGGTCAAGAACACGCTTACCGAAGCCGACATCGAGCGGCTCGCGACGTCGAGCCCGTATTCATCCGGCGCGGTCATCAAAGACATCGTCAATGAAGGTCTCATGGCGGCGTTGCGTGATGGTCGCGAAGTGGTCGAGTGGCGCGACATCATCGCCGCGAAGAGCCTGAAGGAGCACGGCGTCACCGACGGGTTCGAATACGTCGATCGCGAACGCCATGCGATTGCAATTCACGAGGCGTGCCACGCCATTGCGGCATACCGCTTGAAAGCCGACTTCCAGATTGACGTCGCCACCATCGAGCGACGCGGCGACGTCGGCGGATTCGTTTCGCGCGTGCCGATCGTCGAGCGGATGTTCGAGTGGAAGACCGAACTCGAGAACGACATCCAGATTTCGATCGCCAGCCTCGTCGGCGAGCGGATGTTCTTCGATGGCGACAGCACGAACGGCGTGGGTGGCGACCTCGACAACGCCACCCGACTTGCATTGGTGATGGAGTCACGCTGGGGCATGGGCGAGAACATCGCGTCGCACTCGGTGCTCGTCGCTGGTTCGGCCGGCGGTGCAGGCAACGGCGGCAACGGCAAGCAACCCGACGACGACCTCAACGTGTCGCCCGTGCTCGGTGAGCGCGTGGAGAAGCGTTTGCGCGAGATTTACGACCGCACCCGCACGATGCTCGAAGCCAATCGCTACGAAATCTTGTGTTTGGCGCACGCGTTGGAGTGGCACCGCACGCTGAACGGTTCGGATGTCGAAGCAGTGATCAATCGCGTTCGCGGCCCGATCGTTGACGGCAGCGTCTATGCCGTCGACTCGGTGCGCGCGACGCTCGAGGCGTATCACGCCGAAGCCGCGCACCTGCACCGCACGGGTCAGGGTCAACCGCGTCTGCCCGACGTGAAGGCTGTGATCACCGCGACGCTCACGCCCGCAACGCCGGGAACATGACTCGCGATGCAGGGAACAAGACCGGCAAGTCCGGCGTCGTGCAACGGTCGCTGCGCACCCCAGTGGGCGTATTGCGAGTCACCGCCGACGATGTTGGCATCGTTGCAATTGAGCGCGTGAAGAAACCAGTAACTTCCGCGGGCAGCACGAAGGCCAACCGCCATGCCGAGAGAGCGGTACGCCAGTTGCGCGAGTACTTCGCCGGCAAGCGCCGACGATTCGAGGTGCCGCTGCACCTCGAAGGAACGAGGTTTCAAGAGAGCGCGTGGGCCGCGATGCGCAAAATTCCCTACGGAACGACCATTTCGTATGCACGCCAAGCGAAACAGATCGGCAAGCCACGTGCCACTCGCGCGGTGGGCACGGCGAACGGCGCGAACCCGATACCCATCATCGTGCCGTGTCATCGCGTGATCGCCAGCGACGGCTCGCTCGGCGGATACGCGTTGGGCTTGGCGATGAAACGGCGGTTGCTCGCGCTCGAACGCCGCTAGTGCGGTTGGGTGAAGCCGAAGCACTCGCGCACGTTCGCATCGCTGAGCGCCTGCGTGGGCGGCCCAAACGCCACCACTCGTTGCGCCAGCAGCATGACCGCGGTCGCCGACTTGGCATCGGACAGATCGTGTGTTGCAAGCACGACGGTCACACCACGCGCGCGTTCGGCGGCGATGATGTCGGCGACCGCGCGCTTCCCGCTGATGTCGAGACCAGCGGTCGGTTCGTCGAGTAAGAGCACCTCGGCCTGACGCGACAACACTTGCGCGAGGTGCGTGCGCTGTTGCTGACCACCAGACAACTGGCGTAACGGTTGGTTGGCGAACTCGGCCGTACCCGTGCGAGTGATGGCATCACTCACCGCGTTGCGATCGACGGTCGTTTCGCGACGGAACAAACCGAGATGCGCGTAGCGACCCATCGCCACCACATCGTGGGCGCGCAGGGGCAGCGTGTGCGACGACACAGGATGCTGAGGCAAGTACGCCACGCGTTTGGGCAGTGCGCCCGGCGCGGCACCGAGCACCGACACGCTGCCGGCGAGCGCGGTCAGGGTGCCGGCCAGCGTTTTCAAGAGCGTTGACTTGCCCGAACCGTTGGTGCCGATCAGTGCGACGAGGTCGCCACTCATGAGGTGCAAGTCGATGTCACCGACGATGGTGTGATGGCCATAGCCGACGGCCAACGACTCGCTCTTCACGGTGCAGGTCGGTGTGTGCATGCGATTAGTGGCGGTGCTCGCGCTGGTGCTCGTGCTGATGCGGAATCTCGTCTTCGCGACGCCGCGCAGCGATTGATGCGATGACGGCGGTGATCCCGAAGAGAGCGACCGTGACGAACACGATGCTGCCGCCCGCCGCGAGGTTGTAGTGGTAGCTCACCAACAGCCCGATGTAACTCGCGGCGGTGCCATAAGCGGCGGCAATCAGCATCATCGTGCTAACTCTGCGCGCCAACAGTGCACCAGAAGCTGCCGGCGCGACCAGCATGCCGAGCACCAGCAGCGTGCCGACACTCTGGAAACTCGCCACCACGGTGATTGCGACCAGCACCAACATGAGCGAGTGGAAGAACGGCACCGAGAACCCGGAGGTGCGCGCCAGACCGTCGTCGATTGACATCAGTACGAATGGTCGGTGGGCGATGAACGCCGCCACTCCGACGACCACGAGCGCACCTGACTGCCACCACAAGTCGGTTGGCGTCACGCCGAGCAATTCGCCAAAGAGTATTCGTGTAATGTCACCCACGAACGTGCGCGAGCGTGAAGTGATGATCACACCAAGCGCCAACATGCCGACGAAGAGCAGACCAATCGCCGTATCGCTTGACAATCGCGACTTGCGGGTAATCACGGTGATGCCGGTCATCATCACTGCCGCACTGACGGCCGCCCCGAACACTCCCGAGACGCCGAGCAGCAACGCAGCGGCGATACCAGGAACTACGCCGTGGGCGAGTGCATCACCAACGAACGACAGACCGCGTAGCACCACGTAGGTGCCGGTCACCGCACATACGAGGGCAACGAGCACACTGGCGAGCAGCGCCTGACGCATGAACTCGTTCGCAGTAAACGGGTCGAGCAACAGATTACTCGGCACGATGGCCGCCGCTTACTTGAGGGCGTCGGCGATTTGGTTAGCGACGAGCCTCATGAATTCAGCGTACGAAGTTGCCGAGCCCATCACGTGCGTGGCGAGTTCGACGAGTTCGACACCGGTTTCCTTGGCGATTTGTTCGGCGACGGCTTGTGGCGTGCCGAGGCTGGTGAACACCACCTTGGCGCCGTGCTCGGCGATGACTTCCTTCAATTCGGCAAGTTCGCCCGCTGAAGCCTCTGATGTCGTGGTGGAACTGGGGATTACCGCACCGATCGTTTCGCAACCGTAGCGATCGGCGAAGTAGCCGAGTTCGTCGTGGCCGGTGACCAGTTCGCACTTGGCGATTGCCGACATGATTCCCTGCAACTCGGTGTCGAGCGCTGTGAGCTCGGCGGTGACCCGTTCGGTGGCGGCCGCGAGGTCGACCCCGAGTGCGGTGCCGAGCGCGGTCGACAACTCGGGCAACATCTCCAGCATGACGGCTGGGCTCAGCCACAGGTGCGGGTCGCCGACCGAGTGGTCGTGGTCGTCGTCTTTGGAGTGATCGTCATCCTTGCTGTGATCGTCGCCATGGTCGTGGTCGTCGTCTTCGGCCATCTCACGCACGGTAATGTGCTCACCCACGAAGAAGACCGGCCCGCCGGCATCGTGCAGTTTCTCCAACGACTCGTCCAGACCTTCTTCAAAGTTGAGGCCGTTGGCCACCACGAATGCGGCGTTGTTGATGGTTTCCAGATCTCTTGCTGATGGCTCGAAGTCGTGCGGATCCTGCCCGTCGGGGATGATCGTGACGACATCAGCGACGCCATCGACGAGTTCGCTCACCACGGCAGCGAGCACGGAGTAGGTGACCACCACGTCAGGCAGATCGACAACTGGGACCTCGGTGGTGTCGGGCGCGGCCGTGTCCGCCGTTGGTTCGTCGACCGACCGCGAGGTGCCGTCGTCACCCGAGCAGTTGAGCCCGAGTGCAGCAAGTGCAAGAACGGCGAACGTGGCGATGCCGCGTCGGCGCAGTGATGAGGTGATGGCGTTGGTGGTCATTCCTTCATCCTATCAGAAATGAGAATGATTCCTATTCGCGTCACACCGCGGTACTGCGCACGGCGACCGCGGCGCGGGCCCGGCGCCGCTTAGTTGCCGAGGGCGGCGTTGACGGCGTCGGTCAATGCCTCAGCAGAAATCTCGCCGCTGTTACGCCACAGCACTTTTCCGTCAGCGCCAATCAGCGTCATGAACGGGTAGCCGGCCAAGCCGAATGCGTTACCCGCGGTTTGATCCTTGTTGTCGACTAGCACTGGCCACAACTCCGGCCACTTCTCGTTCGCCAACCACACGGAGGGCGGGAAGTTGGGGGACCCTTCGTCGGTGCCGGTAGTAATCGCAATCACGTCGAGATTCTCCGGCACGAGCCCGCTCTGGCTCCACTTGACGAGCACAGGTACCTCGGCTTGGCAATGTGGGCACCAGTGGGCGAGAAAGACGAGCAGCATCGGCGTGCCAGGTTCGGTGGTGACTTCGTTGCCGAGGAATCCGAAGCCCTCCAACACCGGGGCCGTCATGCCAACCGCAGGGTCGGTGGCACCCTTGCCGAGCTCGGGCAGTGCCTCGCCGGTGACGACGACGTTCTGAAACTCCGATGCACCCTCGACGCTCGCATCCTCGTCACCGCTCGCGGTGAATGCGACCACGCCGAAGATGGCAGCCAGCACGGCGACGACTCCGACGGCGACTGCAGTGACCTTGTTCATGGTGGGCTCCTTCTGTTTTGACTATCTCACTCGCGACCGATTACTTCGCTACGGAACTCGGCGAGTTCAGTGTTGCAGCATTCAGGCGGGATACCACGCCGAGAAACACCAGCACCGTCACGAACGCACAGAACGCCATGAACGCCAAAGAAACGAAGCCAAAGACCTCGAAGTACGGTACGGAGCACGGTGCATCGGCAGAGCACGACCCGGTGTCGATGCTCGGCCATCGTTCGAGCAGCCAGTGGTATCCCGAGATCACAGCCCCGATGCTGGCGAGCACCATCGCATACGGTCGAATCGCCAGGTCCTTGCGCACCGCGGCAATCACGAGGATGATCGCCAGCGCATACATCGCGATGCGCTGGTACCAGCACAAGACGCACGGTCGATAGCCGACGGCTTCGGAGAAGTACAGACTGCCGATCATCGACACCGACGTGACGAGTGCCGGCACCGCGAGCCCAAGCGGGGTGAGGCCTTCCAGCAGTTGTCGTCCGGCAGTAGCGCCAGTGAAGCGGGCGAGAAGCACCGCGATGCTGCCGGCCAGTGCGAGCAGCGCGAGCAACCCAAAAAACAGCTCGAACGCTTCGTTCGCCATCACGACGAGCGTACCGACGGGGGCGTGCGCAGCGTCTGGCGCATCGATGAGACCAAACACACGTCAGCGTGGCACGATGGACGTATGACCACTTTGCTTGAACGTCTGCAGCGCGATCTCTCCCTTGCGATGAAGGCGGGCAACGACGCAGAGAAGTCGACGTTGCGCATGGCGATTGCCGCAGTGAAGAACGCCGCTGTGGCTGGGGACGAGGCGGTCACCTTGACTGACGCCCAGGTCGTCGGGGTGTTGCAAGCGGAGGCCAAGAAGCGCACCGAAGCAGCCGACATCTACAAAGACGCCGGTCGCAGCGAAGCCGAAGCCAGCGAACGCGCCGAACTCGCGATTCTTGAGCGCTACCTTCCCACCCGAATCGACGAAAGGGAGTTGCAGGCGATCATTGCCGCAGAAGTAGCCAGTGCCGCCGCGGCGGGCGTGACCGGCCCCAAGGCCATGGGGCCGATCGTCAAGGCGGTGCGGGCCAAGGCGGGCGCGGGCGCCGACGGGGCCCAGATTGCGGCTTTGGTCAAGGCGGCACTGGGTTAGACCACCCCCCGGGGGAAGCCCCGACTGCCGCTCGTGCCTGGTTGCACGACTAGCTCGGCAGGCGCGTGCTACGGCGGAACGCTGGTTTGTGACAATTGACATTGGGACTGGCAGCCCTGTACCGTGAGACACGAGTTGTTGACAACTCATCAACCTCGAGGGGGGAACACGAAATGAAACATCTATTCCGAGGTGGTCGCCGCAAGGTGGCTGCCGTCATGGCGGTGGCGCTCGTCGCCTCGCTAAGTCACGTCGCGCCCGCTGCCGCAGCAAGGGGAGATGACATTCTCATCCTGATCGGGGAAAAAGACTCCGGTTGGTGTGCCCAAGACTCGCCGGGACTCGATCAGATCATTGCCAAGAATGCCGTCGCTGAAACGCTCACCATCATGAACGAAAAGGGCAAGATCGTGCCGTACCTCGCCAAGACGGTGGAAAACTCCGCTGACTACAAGACCTGGAAGATCACACTTCGGGAGGGAATCTACTTCCATGATGGTGAAGAACTCACGGCCGCAACAGTGCTCGCCAATCTGGCGGCCAACCTCGGCCTCAATCCTCTCATCCCCGGTTCATTGCCGGCAATCGCTTGGCAGGACAATTTCGGAGGTGTGACGTCGCTGGCCCAGTTTGCTGCCAAGGCGCAAGCTGTCAGCAAATACGTCGTGCAGTTCAACCTGCCGGCGCCACGACCGCTGTTCAACGAGGGTTGGTTCGCCAACGGTCGTCCGGTGATTTGGTCCACGAAGACGCTGCAAACCAAGGCGTGCGGCACGACAGTCGGTGCAGGGACGGGTCCGTTCAAGATCAAGAGCAAGGGCGTAGACCAGTTCACAACCCTTCTCGAAGCGAACACCAATTACTGGCGCAAGGATGCTGACGGCAAGAGACTGCCGAAGGCGGCGACCGTGACGTTCAAGGTGGTGCAGGACCCCGCCCAGCGCAGAAACGCGTTGACCAAGGGACAAGCCGATATTTCGACGTTCGGTGCTGCCGCGGGCCCTCAACTGAACGAGATGAGGAAGAACAAGGATCTCGTCATCTTCGCAGGAGAGCGTTCCACCACATGGTCGTTCCACATGAACACGACTGCTCCTCCGTTCAATAGCAAGAATGCGCGACTGGCATTCTCGTACGCGATCGATCGGGAAGCTCTCGCCAAGGTCGTCGCGAAAGGCAATGCCGATCCGGCGTACTGCTTCGGGGCAAGTTACCACCCGTACAACCTGTCGCAAGGCGGAACGAAGAAGTGCGTGACGTCCAACCTGGCGAAGGCCAAGGAGTATGTGGCTGCCTACAAGGCCGAGACCGGCAAGACTTTAGAGGTACTCCTTCCAATCAATGAGACCGCTGAGTCGGCGAAGGCAAACCAAGCCGTGTGCAACATGCTGAAGAAGGCAGGTGCTGGATGCGCGTTGATGCCACCCGTCACTTCGACGGCGCTCATTCTGCGTGGCTTTGCACTGAGGCAGCAGGTGTCGTGGTTCAACGTCGTGGCTGGCTACTCGCCCGCTTTTGCCGACCTCTTCTCGCGCAAGACGAACCTTGAGTTGTCTGGCTTCCGATTCACCAACCCCGGTTTGGCGGCCTGCTTCCAGACTGCCCTCGAAACCGGTGCAGTGGCGAAGTACAGGGAATGTGCCGCCGTGTTGCACGGTGAGGCTTATTGGATTCCGACCTACACCGAGGGTGGCTTCGTTGTCGCTCGCAAGGCCGTCACTGGTCTCGGCGAGACTCCGCTACCTGCTGGTGGCAAGCGCCCTGTCGTGAGTCTGTCTGGGTTTGACTTCGCCTCTGTGAAGGTGTCCGACTAGCCAATCCCAAATAATTAAGCGTGGGTGGGAACACGGTGTTCCCACCCACGCTTAGTTTTGCTACCCAACCGACAACCGTGAGAGAATCCGCACCATGAGATTCCAGGTAGCTATCAGGAATTTGGCGAAGGCTGCGCTCGTGCTCTTCCTCGTCACGTTTTCCATTTCGATTCTCGTTCGGTTCTTGCCCGGCGACCCGATCGAGATCCTGATGCCATTTGCTACCGAGGAGGGCCGGGCTGCTCTGCGCGCCGAACTGGGGCTGGACGTAAATGTCGTGCAGTACTACTTCAGGTGGCTCTCTGACCTGCTCCGCGGAGACTTCGGAGTCTGGTATGCATCGACCGGCGATGGTGGCGGCGTGCCCGTGCGGTCAATGCTGGCCATCGCGTTGCCACGGAGCCTGCTCATCATGCTGTACACGATGGTCGTGTCACTTGTCCTTGCTGTACCGCTAGGAATCTTTCTCGCTTACCGCGCCGAGACGCGAACCGACAGGACGATTAGCAATGTGCTGTTTACAATCTCATCAATCCCGAACTTTGCAATCGGGCTTGGGCTCGCGTTCGTTGTCGGGGTACAGCTTGACTTGTTACCGGTCATCGGTTACGTGCCCTTTGCGGAGAGTCCCTCCGAACACTTCAAATCACTCGTAATGCCCCTAGTGAGCCTCTCGGTTGGCTTGGTTGCCACGTTCAGCCGATTGCTGCGCGTTGACACGATCGCGACCTTGCGGGAGGACTTCGTGACGATGGCGTCCTCAAAGGGCCTGTCGAATTCGTGGATCCTGTGGCGTCACGTGCTTCGACCATCCAGTTCAACGCTCATGACTTCGGCTGCACTTCAGATGGGTGCATTAATTGGTGGAGCAGTCGTCATCGAATCCATCTTTGCCCTGAACGGTTTTGGCATGCTGCTCGCGTCGGCGATTGCCACCCGGCAGTATCTGGCAATTCAGTCGCTTGTCGCACTGATTGCGATTGCGTACATCGTCTTCAATCTCATCGTTGATGTGCTTTACGCCATCGTCGACCCGCGTGTCAGGGGCGGGCGTGGCTAGCGTCAAGCGCGCCCCAGTAGGGCTGTATCTGGCGAGCGGGTGGCTGCTGGTTTGTCTCTTCTCGGCTGTCTTTGGTGACTTCTTCCCGCTCCCGAAATGGGACGAATTCGACTACGACAACCTCGGGCTGCCCCTCTTCTCTGAAGGTCATCTGTTGGGCACTGACTATGACGGATCAGACGTCTTGTCCGGGCTCGTGCACGGGGCACGCACTTCGCTTGGGATTTCGTTCACGGCCGTATTCGTCGGCTCTGTCATCGGCGGTCTCCTGGGCATCGTCTCGGCCTATCGACGTGGCTGGGTGGACAGCGTGGTGACAATGTACTTCAACGTTTCGCTTGCGATCCCGACGATCGTGCTCACGTTGGTGATGGTTGCGCTCTTTGCAACCCCGGACATCGGTGATCCATCAGCGGGTTGGCCGCGCGAATTGGTGCTCATCATCTCTCTGACCTTGGTAATCATCCCGATTCTTGGGCGCCTCGCGCGTGGCTCGGCCCTGTCGTGGTCCGGTCGAGACTTCGTTCTCGTGGCGGAGTCGATCGGCATGAAGAAGCGGTCGATCTTGTGGACACATATCATTCCGAACGTCCTGCCGGCAATGATGAGCGTCGCCTTTCTGGCGGCGGGAGTGGTCATCGTGATCGAGGGTGGGCTCGCAATCCTCGGCGTCGGGGCAAATCCAGGCGCCAGCTGGGGTTCGATGTTGGCGAAGAATCGTGGCGAACTTGCCATCGCGCCACATACCACGCTCGTACCGGCAGGAATCATAGCGCTGACCGTGATGGCACTCAACTACTTCGGTGACTATTTCCGCCTACGTATCGACGATCGCGAATCCCGCATATGAGTGCGCTCTTTGAACTCGACAACCTGAATGTGCAGTTCGATACGAAGCGCGGCAAGCTACACGCCGTTCGTGGCGTGACGTTGCATATCGAAGCTGGCGAATGTCTCGGTGTGGTCGGTGAGTCAGGTTCGGGCAAGACCGTGATGTGGCGGGCTGCCATGGGTCTACTGCGCGGCAGGAAGGTGCACCGTGGCGGCAGTGTGCGCTTGGCGGGTCGTGAACTTCTGCCCATGTCGGCCAAGGAGGTGCGTCAATTCTGGGGCACCGAGATTGCCATGGTGTTCCAGGATCCGATGACCGCACTCAACCCCGTGCGACGAATCGGTTCGCAATTCTCCGAATCATTGACCAAGCGGTTGGGAATGGACAAAGCGGCAGCCAAAGAACGCGTCGTTGAACTCCTGCGTCTGGTGCGGATGCCCGAACCCGAGAAACTCGTTCGCAAATACCCGCTGCAATTGTCGGGCGGGATGCGGCAGCGGGTGATGATTGCCATGGCAATCGCTTGCAATCCAAAACTGCTCCTCGCCGACGAACCGACAACGGCTCTCGATGTCACCGTGCAAGCCCAAGTGCTCGAACTGTTGAGTGACTTGCGCGAGAAACTTGGAATGGGCATGGTAATCGTCACCCATGACCTCGGCATCGTTGCGGGTCATAGTGACCGCATCGCAGTGTTGTATGCAGGAGAAGTAGTCGAACTGGCGACGACGCGCGCGCTCTTTGCCCACACGATGATGCCGTACACGGAGGCACTCCTCAATTCGATTCCGCGACTCGACGGAAAACGTGGCGAAGCCCTTCAGGCAATCGAGGGTGCACCGCCCGATCCGGTGGCACAGACCTCGGCATGCTTCTTTGCACCGCGTTGCAGGTACGCAACCGAGAAATGTCGCACCGAACATCCCGAACTCGTGGACGACGGCACTGGTCACTGGTACCGATGTTTTTATCCTTTGAAGGCGCGTAGCCAATGAACAACAACACAGCGATGCACCTGCGCGACGACAGTGACATCCTGCTCAGGGTGGAGAATCTCATTGTCGAGTACACGACGAAGACCGGCACGGTACGCGCGGTTTCTGATATTTCGCTTGATATCGCTTCTGGTGAGACGGTTGCGGTCGTGGGTGAGTCGGGTTGCGGTAAGTCGACACTCGCCAAGGGAGTCATGCAACTGATACCGAGTGTTTCCGGCAAGGTGCTGCTGAATGGCACAGATCTTGCATCGCTGAAGGGTGAGGCGTTGCGTCGGGCCAGACCGAACATCCAGATGATCTTCCAGGACTCAATCTCGTCGCTCGACCCCCACCTGCGGGTACGCGAACTGGTTGAACAGCCGCTCAAAGTGTGGGATCGGGGTACCGATGAAGAGCGGCGGGCGAAGGTGGACGATCTGCTCCGGTCGGTAAACCTCGACCCCGCAATCGTGGGTGATCGCAAGCCGACCGAGTTCTCCGGAGGCCAGTGCCAGCGCATCAGTATCGCCCGGGCGCTGTCGATCGAGCCACAACTACTCGTCTGTGACGAGCCCGTCTCGTCTCTCGACGTGAGCATTCAAGCGCAGATTCTCAACATCATCCAGGCGATGAAGGTTCGCTACGGATTGTCGTTGCTGTTCATCTCTCACGACCTGGCGGTCGTGCGTGCAATCAGCGACCGCGTCTATGTGATGTACCTCGGGAAGATCTGCGAGGTCGCGCCGCCCGAGAGACTCGCGTCATCACCGGCCCACCACTACACCCACGCATTGGTGTCGGCCGTGCCGATTCCGGATCCGACGGTCGGCCGCCGTCGTGCAATCTTGGAAGGCGAACCCCCGTCGCCGACGAACCCGCCTTCTGGCTGTCGGTTCCGCACGCGCTGCCCAGCCGCGACTGAGAAGTGTGCGGCCGAAGAGCCGCAGTTGCGCGAGGTGTCGCCCGGCCAGTTCGTGGCCTGCCACCATCCGCGCGGCTGACAGCCTGAGCCTACGGGGCGCACGTCGCTTAGGCTCGGGCCCGATGTCGCAGCGCACGAAGATCATTCTTGATTGCGATCCGGGGCACGACGACGCGTTTGCGCTGATCGTTGCCGCGCGATTCACCGAACTGCTCGGTGTAACGACGGTGGCCGGGAACGCCGCACTCGAACTCACCACGCGCAACGCCCGCATCATCCTCGATTTGAGTGGTTCCCATGCGCCACTGCACTCGGGCGCGAACAAACCGCTCGTCTCTGCGGCCGTGAACGCCGACTACGTGCACGGCAAGAGTGGAATGGATGGCGCGGTGCTCCCCGAACCTTCGCGTCCGGCCGACTCGACGCGAGCAATCGACTTCATCATCGACACGGTGCGCGCCAACGACGGCGTGTGGTTGGTGCCGACCGGGCCGCTCACGAACATCGCGCTCGCACTCACACGTGCGCCGGATCTCGCGGGGCGTGTGGCGGGTATCTCGCTGATGGGCGGCGGTCGGCTCGGCAACCGCACGTCGAGCGCGGAGTTCAATATCTGGCTCGACCCCGAGGCGGCCGCCACGGTGTTTACCTGCGGCGCGTCGATCACGATGGCCGGGCTGCATTTGACGCACGAGTTTCAGGCGTCGCCGGCGCGCATCGCACTGGTCGAGCAGTCGCACGCCACACTCGGGCCGATTTTGGCGGGCTTGCTGAAATTCTTCAGTCGTAGTTATGTCGACCGTCACCACGGTTTCGTCGGGGCGGCGATGCACGATGTGTGTTCTGTTCTTGCGCTCACGCACCCGCAGTTGTTCACCATGTCGCAGAAGTTCGTGGGTGTCGACCTGCACGGCAATCACACGCGCGGGATGACCGTGATCGACGACCGCGCACTCGTCGATCGCCCGCTAGCCAACACGACGATGCTCGAAACCATCGACGCTGACGCAGGTTTCGCCCTCATCTGCGAGGCAGTTCGCGCCTGCCCCTGACCGGCAGGGCGGTTGGCGCCCTCGGCAGGACTTGAACCTGCGACCACTGGCGCCGGAGGCCAGTGCTCTATCCGCTGAGCTACGAGGGCAGCGGCGCTGTCGTAGTGCCCGACGCTATCCGAGCAATGTCGGCAACAATGAAAGGGTGAATGTTTCTGGCGTGGTGGTCGAGCGCATCAACGCCGCCGTTGCGCGCCTGTATCCCGACGCCACCGAGGGGCTTGATTCTGTGGCGCGGCCGAGCGACCGCGCCGACGCGCAGATCAATGTTGCGCTCGGCCTGGCCAACAAAGTGGGCAAGAATCCGCGCGACGTAGCGCAACAGATCATCGAGCAGCTCGACGTGCGCGGAATCTGCGCAAAGGTGGAGGTGGCCGGCCCCGGTTTTCTGAACCTCACCTTTGCCGATGCGTATCTCACGGCGTCACTCGGTGAGGTGTCGGGTGATGCATCACTCGGTGTACGCCAGGCCTCATTGCCGCAGCGTGTGGTGATCGACTACTCGGCACCGAATGTGGCCAAGGAAATGCACGTCGGCCACCTGCGTTCGACGGTGATTGGTGACGCACTGGTGCGCATGTGTGAGCGCGTCGGCCATCGTGTCGACCGTGAGAACCACATCGGCGACTGGGGTACCCCGTTCGGGATGCTGATTGAGCACCTTGTCGACCTTGGTGAAGTCGGGACCGCGCGCAAGTTGTCGGTGGGAGACCTCGACGGTTTCTACAAACAGGCGCGCGAGAAGTTCGACGGCTCCGAGGAATTTCAGCAGCGCGCACGAGCACGCGTGGTGGCGCTGCAAGGCGGCGACGCAGAGACCTTGCGACTGTGGGGCTTGTTGGTCGCCGAGAGCGCGCGTTACTTCGCGACGGTGTACGAAAAACTCGGGGTGAAACTCACGAACGACGACCTGCGCGGCGAAAGTGCATACAACCCGCTGCTCGCCGAGGTGGTGACGCGCCTCAAGGCAAAGTCACTGCTCACCGTCGACGATGGTGCAGAAGTGGTGTTTGTCGACGGCTTCACCAATCGCGACAACGAACCACTGCCGTTGATCATCCGCAAGAAGGATGGCGGCTACAACTACGCCACGAGCGACCTGGCCTGCGTGATCGACCGTGTCGAGCGCATCGGCGCCACGCTGATGTTGTACGTGGTTGGCGCCCCGCAAGCCCAACATCTGTCGATGATCGAGGCCGTCGCCACGAAAGTCGGTTGGCTGGCGCCGCCTGCGCAAATGGTGCACGTCGCCTTCGGCAGTGTGCTCGGCAGCGACCGAAAAATGTTGAAGACTCGCTCGGGCCACGCGGTGAAACTCATCGAACTGCTCGAGGAAGCAGTCGAGCGCGCCGAGGCCTCGATTGCGGAGAAGAACCCCGAGTTGCCCGCCGACCAGCGACGCAAGGTGGCGCGCATGATCGGCATCGGTGCTGTGAAATACGCCGACCTCGCCAACGACCGCATCAAGGACTACGTCTTTGACTGGGAGCGTATGCTGTCGTTCGACGGCAACACCGCGCCGTATTTGCAGTACGCGCACGCGCGAATCTGCAGCATCTTCCGTCGCGCTGGGGTCTCGCGTGAGTCGGCGCGTTCGGCGAAGATCTCGCTCTCGCACGCCAATGAACGCTCGCTCGCGCTGCGGTTGTTGAACTACGACTCCGCCGTGTGGGACGCACTCGAGCGCTACAGCCCGCATCGTCTGTGCACGTATCTCTATGAACTCGCCACTCGCTACACCGCGTTCTACGAACATTGCCCGGTGTTGAAGGCCGAAGATGACGCGACGCGCGACAGTCGACTCGCACTGTGCGACCTCACCGCTCGCGTGTTGGCGGATGGCTTGCAGATGATGGGCATCGAATCACCGGAGCAAATGTGAGCACGATCAGTCGCCACCTGCTGCCCGACACATCCGAAGTCAAGGGCGGGCGCCTGCGCATCGGGGGCTGCGATGTGCACGAACTGGCGGCACAGCACGGCACGCCACTCTTCGTCCATGACGAAGCCCACCTGCGGGCCCGTTGTCGTGAGGCGGTGCAGGCCTTCGGTGACGATGCCGTCGTATATGCGACCAAGGCATTCTTGTGCACCGCGATGGCGCGCCTGGTGCATGAAGAAGGCCTGTTGCTCGATGTCGCCACCGGGGGAGAATTGCATGTCGGGCTCGCGGCCGGCGTGCCGGCACATCGCTGCGTGATGCACGGCAACAACAAGAGCGGGCGCGAGTTGCGCGAGGCCATCACCGCTGGCGTGCAGCACATCGTTGTCGACAGTTTCGACGAACTCGACCGCATCGATGCCCTCGTCGCGGCCGGTGCCCGCGCACCGCGCGTGCAGTTGCGCATTACGCCGGGCATTTATGTGCACACGCACGAGTTCGTGAGCACCGGCCAGAACGATTCGAAGTTCGGCTTCAACCTTGCCAACGGCGACGCCGAGCGCGCGATCGATCGGGCCCGCTCATCGAAGTCGGTGGACCTCGTCGGCATCCACTACCACATCGGTTCGAACGTCTTTGCGACGGCGAACTTCACGAAGGCGGCGGAAGTGATGGTGAGGTTTGCCAATGCGACCGGGCTGGCCGAATTGACGCTCGGTGGTGGGCTCGGTGTTGCGTATCTCAACACAGAGCACGCACCAAGCATCACGGAATGGGCCGCCGCACTTCGCGCCGCGACCGCCGGGCTTGCCGACGGCGTCAAGGTGTTCGTCGAACCCGGTCGGTCGATCGTCGCATCGTCGGCAATCACGCTGTACGAGGTTGGCACGATCAAACCGATTCCTGGTGTGCGTACGTACGTTGCGGTGGATGGCGGAATGAGCGACAACCCGCGACCCGTGTTGTACGGCAGCGGTTATGAGGCATTCGTGCCGTCGCGATGCGATGCCGAGCGCACACAAGCCGTTCGTCTCGTTGGCAAGCACTGCGAAAGTGGCGACGTATTGATCTCCGAAGCGGTGTTGCCCGACGACCTGCGCGTCGGCGACATCGTCGCCACACCGGTCACCGGCGCGTACGGGCATTCGATGGGTAGCAACTACAACAAGGTGCCACGACCCGCGGTGGTGTTCGTGCGCGACGGGTCGTCGCGTGTGGTGGTGCGCCGCGAAACGTACGAAGATCTCGTGCGCAACGACGTGACCGATAGCGTTTGATGCATGGCGAAAGCCGCCAATCGCGCGCAAAACCCCGCTGAATTGGTGCGCATCGGCGTGGTCGGCCACGGGGTGGTCGGTGCGGCGTTCACCGCACTCGTCGCCCGCCAGCAAGAGACGATCGTGGCGCGCACCGGCATCACTCTCGAAGTCACCCGCATCGCAGTGCGTGACGCGGGCAAGCATCCTTCGCGCGTCGGGTCGGCAGTTGTTGCGACGGATCCGCTGGCGGTTGCAATCGCCGACGATGTCGACCTCGTGGTCGAAGTGATGGGCGGTACCACGCTGGCCAGCGACGTGATTCGCACGGCGCTCGAGCACGGCAAGCCGGTGGTCACTGCCAACAAGGCGTTGCTCGCCGCACAGTCGGCTGACTTGTTCAAGATTGCCGACGAACGAGGCATCGACCTGCTGTTCGAGGCGGCGGTGTGTGGCGGCATTCCACTCATTCGTCCGTTGCGCGAGAGCCTGCGCGGTGAGCCGATTCGTCGCGTGCTCGGCATCGTGAACGGTACGACGAATTTCATCCTCACACGCATGACCGAAGATGGGCTCGACTACGCCACCGCGTTGCGCGGCGCGCAAGAACTCGGTTACGCCGAGGCCGACCCGACCGCCGATGTAGAGGGGCTCGACGCAGCGGCAAAAATCGCGATCGTCGCCAACTTTGCATTCGGTGTGCACGTGGTGGTCGATGATGTCGCTGCCGAAGGCATCTCAAGGATCACCGCCGGCGATATCACGATGGCCCGCAAGTTCGGGTACGTCATCAAACTGCTCGGTGTGGCCGAGCGCGACGCAGGTTCGGGGGCCGTCAGCGTGCGCGTGAACCCGGCGCTCGTGCATCTGCAGCATCCGTTGGCGAGCGTGCGCGAGGCGTTCAACGCCGTGCTTGTCGAAGGTGAGGCGTCGGGCTCGCTGATGTTTTATGGTCGTGGTGCGGGTGGCGACCCGACGGCATCATCCGTGCTCGGCGATGTGATCGACGCGGCAGTCAACCTGCGCAAGGGTACGCACGCCACACTTGGCACGTTCGCCAAGGCGGATTTCGCGTCGCCCGACGACATGCGTAGCGAGTTCATGATCACGCTCGAAGTCGCCGACCGTCCGGGCGTACTGCACGCAGTGACCGGCGTCTTTGCGCGCAACAGGGTGAGCATTCGCGCGGCGGAGCAAGACGGCATCGGCAGCAATGCGCGACTCGTCTTCCTCACGCATGATGCGCGCACCGCCGACATCAAGGCGTGCATGGTGGAGTTTGCCCGACTCGACGTCGTAAGCAAGGTGGGCGGGTACCTCCGCATCATCGGTGCCTGATCGGTTCTCGGTGGGTCACCGCCCATGAAGACGTCGTCGAGACCCGGTCGTAGATACCGCGATGAACCCACGGCGGCCAACATGAAGTACGTCTCCACTCGCGGGCAGGCACCCGCACTCTCGTTTTGCGACACGCTGCTCGCTGGCTTGGCGCTCGACGGCGGCTTGTATGTGCCGTCTTCGTGGCCACACATCGCCCACGGCGACTCGACGACGCCATTCGCCCGGCGCGCGGCGGCGATTCTCGCGCCGTTCGTCGGTGACGAGATCGATGCAGAGACGTTGGCGGCGTTGTGTACCGAGGCATATGCGACCTTCCGCGATCCGCTCGTTGCACCGTTGCGCGAAGTAGGGAAGAACCGCTGGCTGCTCGAACTGTTCCACGGCCCGACGCTGGCGTTCAAGGACATCGCCTTGCAGTTGGTTGGTCGGCTCTTTGACCACGTGCTCACGGCGCGGGGTGAGCGCATCACCGTGGTCGGAGCCACGAGTGGCGACACCGGCTCGGCGGCGATCGACGGTGTGAAGTCGTGCCGGAATGTGTCGATGGTGATCCTGTACCCGCGAGGTCGCATCAGCGAAGTGCAACGTCGCCAAATGACCACCGTCGATGCAGCGAACGTGCACACCGTGGCGGTGGAAGGCACCTTTGATGACTGCCAAGACCTGGTGAAGGCAATGTTCAACGACGCCAAGTTCCGCGATGCGCACCGTTTATCGGCGGTGAACTCGATCAACTGCGCGCGCGTGCTGGCGCAAACCGTCTACTACTTCACTGCGATCGAGCAGCTGCACATGGTCGAGTCGCCACCGGTGTCATTCAGCGTGCCGACCGGCAACTTCGGCAATGTGTTGTCGGGTTGGATTGCGCGCCGCACCGGCGCGAACGTCGGCCACCTCATCGTTGGGTCGAACGCCAACGACATCCTCACGCGATTCTTCGAAACCCAACGGATGGCCACCAAGGACGTCGTGCCGACGCTCAGCCCGAGCATGGACATTCAGGTGTCGGGCAATTTCGAACGCCTGCTGTTTGAGATGAACCATCGCGATGGCGCGGCGACCGCCGACCAAATCACCCGCTTCCGCTCATCGGGTGCGCTCGCAGTGATGCCCGCCCAATTCGGCGAGTGGATTCGCCCGGTGTTTCGCGGCCACCGCGCGACCGATGCCGAGACGCTCGAGGTGATTGCCCGCACGCACCGCGAGCACGGCGCGCTGATCGACCCGCATACGGCAGTAGGCGTGGCGGCCGCCGCGGCTTGTGCCACCGACGACGAACCCGTCGTCACGCTCGCCACGGCGCATCCGGCCAAGTTCGCCGACGCGGTGCAGCAAGCCACCGGCATCCGCCCCGTGTTGCCCGCCCACTTGGCCGACTTGCTGACTCGCCCCGAGCGCACCACGCAACTTCCCAACGATCTGGGGGCCGTGCAGCGGTTCGTTGCGAACGTGTCAGCGACGCGATAGAGTGAAAGTGCTCGGTTTCACCGAGTATGCCCAACGCAGTCAAGTGGTTGACGCGAAAGCACCCTGACGAGCAAGCATCGCAAGGAGCAACGACCATCGTCGTTGCCGTGAAAGAAGGACACTGTGGCAGCCCCGCAGCTAGGTCGAATCCAACTTGAAGAAAAGGACCGCGACGATCTCGCAGAGATCGCGTCGGCCCTCGGCATCAAGGGTGTGGCGAAGGCCAACAAAGCAGTGCTCATCGAAAAGATCCTGGAGGAAACCATGACACCAGAACCCAAAGAATCCGCACCACGCGTTGCCAGCCCGGCACCGCTCGGCGCCGATGGCGAGCCGCTCTCTGAGTGGGAAGTCGAGCTCGCGGAACACGAAGGCACACCCATCGCGCCGGACGCGCGGGTAGAGGGCGAGTCGCGCAGTCGCAATGACCGTGGTGACCGCAACGACCGTAGTGATCGCAACGATCGCGGTGACCGCAACGATCGTGGCGACCGCAGCTTCCGCGACCGCAACGACCGCAATTTCTCTGACGGTGGTGGGCGCAGTCGCCGTCGCCGTGGGCGCCGCCGCGGTGGTAGCCGCGATGACGGCCCGCAGGGCGACGACCGCTACGAGTTCGAGAAAGTCGAGTCGAACGAGCCGATCGGCAACGAGCCCGTGAAGGTGGAGGGCTACCTCGACCTGCGCGACGAGGGCTACGGCTTCCTACGCTTAGGCGGATACCTGCCGACGCGCAACGACGCCTATGTGTCGGTGCGCTTCACGCGTCAGTTCGGTTTGCGCAAGGGCGACCATGTGACGGGTCTCTCGCGTCCGGCTGGTCGCAATGAAAAGAATCCGGCGTTGCTCGAGGTGCACACCGTCAATGGCGGCGACCCGGACAAGGCTCGCAACCGCAAGAAGTTCGAAGACCTCACGCCGCTCTTCCCCGATGAGAAACTTGTTCTCTCGACATCGGGTGATCCGCTCAATATGACGGCGCGCATCATCGACCTGATCTCACCGATTGGGAAGGGTCAGCGCGGCATCATCGTGTCGCCACCGAAGGCCGGCAAAACCACCGTGATGAAGACCATCGCGACCAGCATCGAAAAGAATCACCCCGAAGTGAGGTTGATGGTGCTGTTGATCGACGAGCGCCCCGAAGAAGTCACCGACATGCGCCGCACCGTGAAGGGCGAAGTCATCGCCAGCACGTTCGATCGCCCGTCGGAAGAGCACACTGCGGTCGCCGAACTCGCAATCGAGAAGGCCAAGCGCATGGTGGAAGCCGGCGAAGATGTGGTCATCATCCTTGACGGCATCACGCGTCTGTCGCGCGCCTACAACTTGGCGGCGCCGGCGACGGGTCGCATCATGTCGGGTGGTATCGACGCGGGTGCGTTGTATCCGCCGAAGAAGTTCTTCGGTGCGGCACGCAACATTGAAGAAGGCGGCAGCCTCACGATTCTCGCCACTGCGCTCGTTGAAACGAACAGCCGCATGGACGAAGCAATCTTCGAAGAGTTCAAGGGCACCGGCAACATGGAACTACGTCTCGACCGTCGTCTGGCCGAGCGCCGCATCTATCCGGCGATCGATGTGGATGCGTCGAGCACCCGCCACGAAGAACTGCTGTTTGATCGCAAGCAGTTGCAGATGGTGTGGAAGTTGCGTCGCGTGCTGAGCGGTCTTGCCGCCGACGGCAACGCCGCGCCGGGCCTCGAGCTGCTGATCGATCGTCTGAAGTCGTTCAAGACCAACGACGAGTTCCTCTCAGAAATCGCCAAGCAGCCGACCGCCTGACGCGGTAGGTAGTTCTGGCCGAGGGCGGCGACCGTGGCGGCTGAGCGAGCAGAGTTTGCGCTGCGACGCGAGCGACTGGCGCTGCGCAGTCGCCTGAGCCAGTTGGTGGCCGCACCGCCGAGCGGGTTGGACCCCGCGTGGTTGGCGGACGCGAATGCCACGACTGATGTCGATCTCGGCAACTTCGCAGCCGCATCATCGGGCAACACACTGTGGGTGTCGACGGCATTCGTTGACGCTGTCGAAACACGAATGTCGGCTCTTGCCGCTGCACTTGCGTGGTACGCAAAGACGTCGGCATCTGGCCCGCAACGCGTGGTGATCATCGACGCGAGGCAGCCCGGTGTCACTGCGCGGCAACTGGCGAACTTCGCCGTGCCGGCTGTGGTGATCGACGCGAGGGGTGGTGCAGCGACCCTCGTGGTTGCCGTGCCGGCAGCGCACTCGGTACCGAGCGAACCACACGCGAGTCATCTCGCCTTCACCGACATGTTCCACCGTGCGGGGGCCGACGTCGTCATCGAACACGGCGTCGTCGCCGCCGAAGTAATTGGGCTCGAAGTGGCCCGCGTGGTTGACGAAGACGGTCGTGCCACGGTGCGAATCGGCGTCGGTGTGCACGATCGTGAGACCTTCCGCATGTTGCACGGCAACGAAGCGACGTTCGAACAATTGCAGGGCGTGGTTGCGACGGTCACCACGTACCGCAAGCCGGGCGCGGCGTCGCATCCACTGAATCTGCTGGCACCTGAACGCGCGTTGCGTCATCGCGCGATCAACGACTCGCGAGCGCTGGGCTTGGCAACGTTGCAGAGTGCTGAGCCGCCTGTGCCGCGCGCCAACCTGAAAGACAACGTGCCGTGTTGCGCTACTGGCCGCACGAGCAACGGTGATGACGTCGTCGCGGTCTTCGTGGCGGGCGTCGACTTGGATGCGGTGCCGTTCGCCGCTGACGCGCGAGCGCGTCTGGCACCGCGTGCGAAGTTGATGATCGTCAGTGAATCGCGCAACATCATGCCGACACAACGACGCTTGGCGACGTTGCTGAAATCACCGGCCGAGTTCGTTTCGGCGTAACCTGAACCTCGTGTTAGCCAAGCTCGAGGCCATCCTCGCCGACTTCGAGCAACTTGAAATCAGCCTCACGTCGCCCGAAGTGCTCGGCGACCAATACAAGCTGCGCGATGCATCGCGCCGCTACAAGCAGATGGGGCCGCTGATCGCCTGTATCCGCGACTACAAATCGGCGCTCGGCAACGTCGAAGCGGCGCGCGAGTTGCTGCAGTCGGCAAGTTCTGCCGAGCGCGAATCGCTCGAAACCGAAATGCGCGCCGATGAGGTACGCATCGAACGCCTCGAAGAAGACCTGAAGGTGTTGTTGATTCCACCCGACCCGAACGACGGCAAGAATGTGCTGCTCGAGTTCCGCGGCGCCGAAGGTGGTGAAGAGGCCAATCTCTTTGCCGGCGAGTTGCTGGAGATGTATCGTGCGTGGGCCGGCCGCAACGACTGGAGTTTTGATGTGCTGGCCTACGACCGCTCTCCGATGGGCGGTGTCAACCAGGCAACCGTGCTGGTGAAGGGTGAGACGGCATGGCGTCGACTGCGCTTCGAAGGCGGCCCGCACCGCGTGCAGCGTGTGCCGGTGACGGAGAATGCCGGGCGCATCCACACGTCGTCCGCCACCGTCACGGTGATGCCCGAAGCCGAAGAGGTCGACCTGCACATCGACGAACGTGATTTGGAGATCGATGTATATCGCTCAGGTGGCCCGGGTGGCCAGAGCGTGAACACCACCGACTCTGCAGTGCGGATAACGCACAAACCAACCGGGGTGGTGGTGGCGATGCAAGACGAGCGCAGTCAGTTGCAGAACCGCATCAAGGCGATGCAGGTGCTGCGCACCCGGTTGTTGCAGCGCATGCACGACGAACAAGAAGCGAAGATGTCGGCTGAGCGTCGGGCACAGGTTGGCAAAGGTGGACGTGGCGAGAAGATTCGCACCTACAACTACAAAGAGAACCGCATCACCGACCACCGCATCGGCTTCACGCTGTATCAATTGCAGGATGTACTGGCCGGCAACCTCGACCCGGTGGTCGATGCACTCACGCTCGAGTATCAGGCCGAGCAGCTCGCCAAAGAGGTTGGCAGCAAGTGAGCGACGAGAGCGCCGCGAGATCGCAGTGAGCGACGCCAGCACGTGGCGTGAAGTGCTGATCGACGTCACCGCCGCACTCGTCGACCCCCGCGAGGCTCGGTTCGTGTGCGAGCACGCCGCGGGGCTCACCGCCGGCGAGTTCGGCGATGCGCTCGACGACCACGTGACCCAACGCATGGGTCTGCACGTGCAACAGATGGTGCGTCGGCGGCTCGACGGCGAACCGTTGCAATACGTGCTTGGTCGTTGGGGTTTTCGGCATCTCGACTTGCTAGTCGACCGTCGCGTGCTCATCCCGCGGCCCGAGACCGAACTCGTCGCCGAAGTAGCACTCGAATTCGCACGAGCCAAACAACCCCAGCGTGTGGTCGTCGACCTCGGCACCGGGTCTGGTGCGATTGGTTTGTCGCTGGCGCACGAGTTGCCGCTCACTGGCACCAGGGTGTGGCTGACCGACTCGTCGGCTGACGCACTCGAAGTCGCGCGCGCCAACTTGGCGGGCATCGGGCGTGCCGGCGCGAACGTACGGGTGGCGCTCGGCGATTGGTTCGCCGCCCTGCCTGCTGCACTACGCGGCGAGGTGGATGTACTCGTTGCAAACCCGCCGTACATCGCGCACGATGACGCCGAAGTCGAATGCAGCGTCGCTGACTACGAGCCGCGCAGCGCATTGTTTGCCGACGACGCGGGACTCGCTGCATTGCGCACGATCATCGGCGGCGCTCGGGAGTGGTTGTGCGCCGACGGAGCAGTGGTGTTGGAGATTGGTCGCCGTCAGGGCGATGCGGTGCTGCAGATGATGGAAGCGGCTGGCTTGCGTGACGCGACGATTCGCAAGGATCTCGCCGGTCTCGACCGCATCGCCGTAGCGCTGGCGTAGTGGTGCTCGCGTCGCTAGACGGCGAGTTCGCCGCTGCGGCGCAGTGTGACGCGGTCGCCAACGTGTTCGCCGTGCACGAACGCCGCAGCGACCGACGCGTCGGTGTTCGTGATCCACACCCGGCGGCCATCACCGCGAAGCGCTGACGCAATCAACCGCTCGGGTACACCGTTGCGATCGTGCATCACGGTGTAGGCCTCGATCGTTGCATCACCAGCGGCATCGTCGCCGAGCGCCAGTTCGCGACGGGGCAGCACATCAATTTCGGCTTGCGGGTTCGCGTATCGGAAGCCCTGCGCCGCCGGCTTCGTGGCGTACACGCCGAAGGCGTGCTTGGTTGCGTAGCCGCCGTTGGCCCAGATGAATGCCTTCTCTCCTGGTGACTCGCGCAGTCGGCGCATCGCGGTGGCGATTGCGTGCATTACGTAGTTGTTCCACGGGCCACCGGCGAACGACAAGCCGCCGGTGAGCGTCAACGGTCGTGCGGATTGGCGCCCGGCTGGCAAGAGCTCGAGCCCGAGCGATGCCGCCCCGAGTTGCACGGCAGAGGGAAAGCACGAGTACAAATCGATGAACGCCACATCATCGATGTCGAGGCCCGCCAACTCGAGTGCCAATCGCCCGCCGCGGGCGATCGCCGGTGTCTCGGCGAACGACCATCGGTTGGAGATGAACTGGTGCTCGTGGCAGTCGGTGCCAGCGAGCGGAAACACCCAGCGGTCGCGCGGCACGCCGAGTGCGGTGGCCCGCCCGGCCGAGCACATTATGAGGGCAGCGGCGAGGTTCACCTGATTGTTGGAGTTCATCACCTTGCGGTACGGCAGCCCGATCATGCGATTATCGGGCGACACCGCGAGCACTTCTTCGGCGGTGAGCGACTCGCGCCCCCAGGCGAACTCGTTGCCCGCCGCCACCCCGCTGAAGCGCGACCACAACTCCGCGATACGTCGCTCGTGCGAGGCGATGTCGCGCCGCGCCGCGGCGCGCAGTGCAGTTTCGAACATCGGATACACCTGAATCGGCAACATGATGCCAAGCCGGATCTCTTCCTCGTTGAGCAGCGCGAGATCATCCACGATGTGGGTGGCGGGCGACGCATCGTCGGGGGCCGGCCACGGCAAGAGTGATGCATCCTTCACGGCCGACCGCGTGCGTGAAGATTCACCACCAGCCAAGACCACGAAATCAGCTTCACCCGCCGCGATTTGCAGTGCGGTCTTGTTGACGAGTATCTGGGGCATGTTGCCGCCGTGTGGCGTGCTCGCATACTCGTGTGCGGCGATGCCGCACGCCTGCGCCAGTGCGTGGGCGGCGTTCGTGTACTTCCACGACAACAGACGCACCACGCGCACCGAATCAACGTCGTGGGGCAGGGCGATGCCGGCGTCGGCTGCTGCGGCGCGCACCGCGTCGGCCATCAACGCCGCCGGATGCTTGGCTTCCTGCGGGGTGATGTTGCGGTCGAGCGCCTGACCCTGACCAATCAACACCGGCGTGCACGGGTCGAGAGTCATGCGGCACAACGCTACGCAGTACGCCGTCGGTCAGCCGTAGGCTGATTCATGGTGTCGTCACGCATCGGGGCCAAGCGCATCGCCATCGGCTCTGATCACGCTGGTTTCGACCTGAAAACGCATCTCATCGGCGTGCTCGAGGGTCTCGGCTACCACGTCGAGGACTACGGCACGCACTCCACCGAGGCGACGGATTATCCGCACATTTGTGCCAGCGTCGCGCGTGCCGTGCGCGACACAAGGGCCGACGCCGGCATCGTGCTCGGGGGCAGTGGCCAGGGCGAGCAGATCGCCGCCAACAAGGTGCGCGGTGTGCGCGCCGCACTGTGCAACGACCCGTGGTTGGCGGAGATGGCGCGTTCGCACAACGACGCAAACGTGCTGTCGATGGGCGGCCGCGTGGTATCGAATGATCTCGCTGAACAGATCGTCAACAAGTTCCTCGAAACCCCGTTTGAGGGTGGTCGTCACGCGCGACGTGTGGGACAATTGAACCAAATTGAAGCCGAAGAAGCCACTCGCCGTGAAAGCTAGGTTGCATGCCGTTCCCGTCTGATTGCACACCCGACGCGCAGGTGGAAGCCCTCATTGAAAGGGAGCGCAACCGCCAGACGACCGGTCTGCAGTTGATCGCCAGCGAGAACTTCACCTCACCCGCCGTGATGCGCGCGACGGGCTCGGTGCTCACCAACAAGTACAGCGAGGGTTACCCGGGCAGGCGATACTACGGCGGCAACGCGGTCGTGGATGAAATCGAAGCGCTCGCCATCGAGCGTGCGAAGCAACTCTTTGGTGCCGACCATGCCAATGTGCAGCCGCACTCGGGCGCCAGCGCCAACATGGCGGTGTACCAGGCGATGTTGAAGCCAGGCGACGTGGTGCTCGGGCTGAGCCTCGACCACGGAGGTCACCTCACGCACGGCTCGCCGGTGAATGCAAGCGGCATCTTCTACGACTTCCGCTCGTACAAGGTCGGTGCCCACGACGAGCGCATCGACTTCGATGAAGTGCGTCGACTCGCACACGAACACAGACCGCGCATGATCGTGGCGGGCACCACCAGTTATCCGCGTCGCATCGAGCCCGAACCGTTCAAGAAGATCGCCGATGGGGTTGGCGCCTACATGATGTTCGACATCGCGCACCTCGCCGGCTTGGTCGCCGGTGGAGCCCATCCCAACCCGGTACCGTTCGCCGACGTCGTCACCTTCACCACGCACAAGACATTGCGCGGCCCGCGCGGTGGCTGCATACTTTCGGCCAAGCAGCACGCGCAAGCAATCGACAAGGCGGTATTTCCTGGGCAACAGGGCGGCCCGCTCGAGCACGCGGTCGCGGCGAAGGCCGTCGCATTCTTTGAAGCGCTGCAACCTGAGTTCCGCGAGTACGCCCACCAAATCGTGAAGAATGCTGCGGCGTTGGCGGAGGCGCTCGCCGTGCGCGGCTTCCGTCTCGTGTCGGGCGGCACCGACACGCACATGATGGTCGTTGACCTGCGCCCCTTCGACGCCGAACTCACTGGTAAGGAAGCACAAGCGGTGCTTGACACGGCCGGCATCACGCTGAACAAGAACACCGTGCCCAACGACCCGCGCAGCCCGTTCGTCACCTCGGGCGTGCGCATCGGCACCCCGTCGGTGACCACGCAAGGCATGAAGGAAGCCGAGATGTCGACCATCGCCGACTTCATCGTCACCACGCTGAAGGGGCGCAACGATCCTGCGATCGTTGCCGATGTGCGCGCCAAGGTGGCTGCCTTGTGTGCTGCGTTCCCCGCCTATCGTTAGGAGCGTGAGCGCCCAGCACAGCGCAGCATGATCAGCCTCGCTTCGTACCTCATCATCGGTTTGATTGCTGCCGCGGCGACGGCGGGTTCGATGCCCTTCGTCATTCGTCTCGCCAAACGCCAAGCATGGATGGCGACGCCCGACGAGCGCCGTATGCACCCGGTGCCGACGCCCGACGTCGGTGGCATTGCGATGTTCGTCGGGATTCTCGCGGCGGTCGTCGGCGCGAGCCTGCTCCGCGACTTCGACCAACTGTTTGAAGACAGTACGGAGATCATCGGCGTGCTCGTTGCAAGCGCGATCATTTTCGTGGTCGGCATGCTCGACGACATCCGCGACATCTCGCCCCCGGCGAAGGTGACGGGTATCGTCGTCGCGGCCGTGGCGCTCGTGTGGTTCGGCGTGACGATGTTCCAGTTCCGCCTGCCGTTTCTCGACGTGTTCGTGTTGAGCGACGACTGGGTGCCGCTCTTCACCGTGTTGTGGTTGCTCGGCATGACGCAGGCAATCAACCTGATCGACGGCCTCGATGGTTTGGCGGCCGGCATCGTCGCAATCGGTGCTGGTGCGTTCTTCATCTATTCGCGCGAACTCACCGAGGGCAACCTGCTGCCGCAACCGAACGTGGGCCCGCTCGTCGCGGTGATTGCCATCGGTGTGTGCATCGGGTTCCTGCCGTTCAACTTCAATCCGGCGCGCATCTTCATGGGGGATAGCGGCGCGCTGCTGCTCGGGCTGTTGATGGCCGTCGCCACGAGCGTGGTGGGTGGTCGCGCCGACCCCGACACGCAGTCGGCCAATGGCCAGACATATTTCTTCTTGGCGCCGATCTTCATCTCGCTGCTCGTCTTGGCGGTGCCGATCGTCGATGTGATTTTTGCCATCGTGCGCCGCACGGCGAGCGGCCGCAGTTTCACCCAGGCCGACATGGGGCACTTGCACCACCGACTCATTCAGTTGGGGCACGGTCCGCGCCGAGCGGTGGTGATCTTGTGGGGATGGGCGGCGTTGCTCTCCACCGTGGTGTTGTTTTCGGCGCTGTACAGCACGGGTTCGGCGCTCGTCGTCTTGGTCATCGTCGGCAGCGCCCTCAGCGTGTTCACTGTGCTGCACCCGAGAATTCGGCGTGACGACGCACAAATTCACGAATCCGATTTGGTCGACACGGAGCCGCGCGCCTAGATTGTTACGGGGTTCACAAGGACCCCTGCTCAATTTCGAGGTGTTTTCGTTGCCGCAGATAATGAATGACTCAATGTCGAGAGGCGCCGAAATCGCCGGCACCATGCTGGTGTTCTTTGGTATCGGCTGGTTCCTTGATCGCACATTCGGCACGACGCCGTGGTTGATGGTGGGTTTGGCCTTGCTCGCCGTCGTCGGGCAGTTCGTCAAGCTCTACTACGTCTATAACGCCCAGATGTCGTCGCTCGAGGCCCGACGCAAAGCCGCGGTCACCCGGCGATGAGCAACGACTCCACCATCTCCGTTCTCGCTCGACGTGACACGGGGCCGAGCCCCGAGGCTGAGGTCACCCGCGACATCGTACGACGCGGGTTGATCGTCGCGCCGGCGCTGATCGCTCTTTCGTGGCTCATGTGGGGCAGCGCGGGGGCTTGGTCGAGCACCTACGGCATTGCGATCGTGTTGTGCAATTTCATGCTTGCGGCGGGAATCGTCGCCGTCGCGGCCCGCGTCTCTTATGCGTTCATGATGGCCGCATCGCTCTTTGGATATCTCCTGCGCCTCGCACTGGTGGCAGTGGCAGTGATGGTCGTGCGTGATGCGGAGTGGGTCGACCTGTTGGCGCTAGGCATCACGCTCATCGTTACGCATCTCGGGCTGCTCTTCTGGGAGATGCGGTATGTCTCGGCAACGCTTGCGTTTCCGGGTCTGCGCCCCACGTCGGCTCGCCCCTTGGCGAGTGGTGTGGAGAGCCAATCAGAAAGTACGTCAGCATGAGCTTCACCGTCCTCGCCTTTGAGTTTCCGCCGATCAACGTCTTGCTGCGTTGGCAAGACGTACTTCCCACCATCAACAAGGTCGTCATCGTCTCGATCCTTGCCTCGCTGATCGGCATGGGTCTCTTCCTCGCCGCCGCTCGCAAAGACCCGAGAAAAGCCCCCAAGGGTGCTCGCAACTTGGCCGAGATTCTCATTGAGTTCATCGAGAAACAGATCGTGATGCAGACGCTCGGGCCAACCGGTCTGGGTTGGACACCGTTCCTGCTCACGATTTTCATCTTCGTCTACCTCTGCAACGTGCCGGGCATCATTCCGCTCATCCAGATGCCGGCCACGGCGCGAATGGGCGTGCCGGCCTTCCTCGCCTTGATGGTGTGGGTCGTCTACAACGCGACGGGCATCAAGCATCAAGGGCCGATCGGCTACTTCAAGTCGACGTTGTTCCCGCCCGGTGTGCCCAAGGCGCTCTACGTCTTGGTGACGCCGATTGAGTTCATTTCATCGATCGTCGTGCGTCCCTTCTCGCTCGCCGTGCGACTTTTTGCGAACATGCTGGCCGGTCACTTGCTGCTCGTCATCTTCGCGCTGCTCTCAGAAGCACTGTTCCAGGCCCGCGACAAGATCCTGATTCCGGTTGGCATCCTGCCGTTCGCGATGCTGCTCTTCCTCACCGTGTTCGAGGTGCTCGTCGGTTTCCTGCAGGCCTACATCTTCACGATTCTCACCGCCGTGTACATCAACATGGCATCACACGCCGAGCACTGAGTTCACCACACCGAATACCACAACCATAAGGAGACAACAGCAATGGAAGCACTAGCAACAATCGCTCGCATCGCCGCCGAAGCGGGCGACGCGGGCCTTGACGCCGCAGCATTGAAGGCCAACTCGGCCGCCGCGTCGGCAGGACAGGCGTATGGCCTCGCCGCCATCGGACCCGGCATCGGCATCGGCATCATCTTCGGCAAGGCCATCGAATCGATGGCTCGCCAGCCCGAAGCCGCCGGCATGGTACGCACCACGATGTTTCTCGGCGTCGCCTTCACCGAGGCGCTCGCCCTCATCGGCTTCGTCGTCTTCATTCTGCTCAAGTACGCCTAGTCGAAGTCGTCGAGACGCATGTTGCTGTCGATTCTCTTCGCTGCCGAGGACATGGGGCCGAACCCCATTGCTCCCGAGAACAAGGAACTGTTGTGGGGCGCTGGATCGTTCCTCGTCTTCTTGTTCGTCATGCGGGTGTTCCTCGTGCCGAAGGTGAAGAAGGGGATGGACGCGCGCTACGGCGACATTCGCTCCGGACACGAGAGTGCACAGGCCGCGCGGGCAGCCGCGCAAGGCGACGTTCAGGCGTACGAAGAGGCGGTCGCGAAGGTGCGCGCCGAGGCAGCCGCTCGTATCGATGCGGCGCGACAAACCCTCGACGCCGAACGGCAGACCAAAGTGGACGAAGTCAACAACCGTCTTGCCGCTCGGCGCGCCGAAGCGGATCGTGAATTGGCGGCCGCCCGTGCAGCTGCCCGCGGCGAGGTTGCAACTGCAGTGAGCAACGTTACGGCGCGAGCCACCCAACTGGTGCTCGGCAAGTCGCCTGACGCCTCGCTCGTCAAGCGCGCAGTGGATGCGACGATGAACGGAGGTCGTTCATGAACCTGCTGTCTCTGGTTCTGGCGGCGGAAGACCCGACGCAGTCGCATCACTGGTTGTTCCCTGAGATTGCTGAAATCCTCTATGGGAGCATCGCTTCCGTTGCCGTGTTCAGCCTGTTGTACAAGGTCGGTTGGCCGATGGCCAAGAAGTCGCTCGAGGCGCGCACGGCCAAGATTCAAAAGGAGATCGACGACTCTGCTGCCGCTCGCCGTGAGGCCGACGCGGACGCTGCAAACATCCGTAAGGCGCTGGGTGACATCGCTAGCGAACGGGCGAAGATCCTTGCTGAGGCTGACGCTCAGGCAGCCGCGCTGCTCGCCGAAGGGCGAACGCGCATCACCGCTGAGATTGCCGACCTCGAAGCACGCGCCACGGCCGAGATTGCAGCGTCGCGAGCCCGCATCAGCGACGAGTTGCGGGCCGAGATCGCCCGTCTCGCTGCTTCTGCAACGACCGACGCCGTTCGTGCGGCGCTCGACGATCGCACCCAGCAAGACCTGGTCGACGGCTTCATCGCCAAAGTTGGGGCCTCACGATGAGTGCCGCAATCGTCAACGCCTACGTCGGGGCCTTCTTCGAGGTCGCGCTTGCGCACGATGCCGTGTCGGCAGTGGAGGACGATATCTTTCGTCTGGCTCGAGCCTTTGAGTCGAACGAGGCGCTGCGTTCATCGTTGACGGATGCCGGCCTGCCCGCGGAACGTCGCCAAAAAATCATCGAACAGTTACTTGCCGGCAAGGCACACAATGTGACGGTGCAACTCGTTTCCTTGCTTGTTGGTACCGGACAAGTCGCTCTGCTCCCGAAGATTGCTGACGCGCTCGTCAAGCGCGCTTCGAGCGAGAAGCAACTCGAGGTTGCCGAGGTGCGCACGGCCGTCGCACTCACCGATGCGCAGCAACAGCGCATCGCCGATGCCCTCACGAAAGCCACCGGCAAGCGCGTGAACCTGAAGGTGGTCGTCGACCCGAGCGTCATCGGGGGAGTCATCGCCACCGTCGGTGACGAAGTCATCGACGACACCGTCCGCACCCGCCTCGATCAAGTGAAGTCGCGTCTCTAAGTCGTCGCTCGAAAGGAAACTTCCATGTCCGAACTCACACTCTCCGCCGCAGACATCGCCGCGGCCATCAACAAGGGTCTCGATGGCTACACACCGTCGGTCGAAGCCCGCACCGTCGGACGTGTCGCGGAGGTCGGCGACGGTATCGCACGCGTCAGCGGACTGCCCGACTGCGGCGTGAACGAGTTGCTGGAATTCGAGGATGGTACGGTCGGCCTCGCGCTCAACCTTGACGAAGAGTCGATCGGCGTCGTCGTGCTCGGCGACGTCGACGGTGTCGAAGAGCAACAAACGGTGAAGGCCACGGGCCGCATCTTGTCTGTGCCGGTCGGTGACGCGATGCTCGGCCGTGTGGTGAACGCACTTGGTTCGCCAATTGACGGCAAAGGTGACGTCGTCGGAGCACAGTTGCGCCGTGTGGAAGTGCAGGCACCCGGAATCATGGGTCGCCGGCCCGTACACGAACCGCTGCAAACCGGCATCAAGGCCATCGATGCGATGACCCCGATCGGTCGCGGTCAGCGCGAACTGATCATCGGCGACCGCAAGACCGGCAAGACCACCGTCGCAATCGACACGATCCTCAATCAAAAGGGCCTCGGCGTGAAGTGCATCTATGTCGCCATCGGCCAGAAGGGTTCGACGGTTGCGCAAACGGTGGAGGTGTTGCGTCAGTACGGCGCGATGGAATACACCGTCGTCGTTGCCGCCCCGGCGAGCGACCCCGCACCGTTCAAGTACTTGGCGCCGTACGCAGGCTGTGCGATGGGTCAGCACTGGATGGAAAAGGGTGAACACGCGCTGATCGTCTACGACGACCTCTCCAAACAAGCCGAGGCGTACCGTCAGATTTCGTTGCTGTTGCGCCGCCCGCCGGGCCGTGAGGCGTATCCGGGCGACGTGTTCTACCTGCATAGCCGCCTGCTCGAGCGCGCCGCGAAGTTGAGCGATGAAAAGGGTGCTGGCTCGTTGACCGCGTTGCCGGTAATCGAGACCAAGGCCGGCGACGTGTCGGCGTACATCCCCACCAACGTGATCTCGATCACCGACGGCCAGGTGTACCTGCAGGACAGTCTCTTCAAGTCGGGTGTGCGCCCCGCGGTCGACGTGGGCATCTCGGTGAGTCGCGTGGGTGGTGCGGCGCAGATCAAGGCGATGAAGAGCGTGTCGGGCACGCTGAAACTCGACCTCGCACAGTTCCGCGAACTTGAAGCATTCGCCGCGTTCGGTTCCGAACTCGACGCCATCTCGAAGGCGCAGCTGGAGCGCGGTTACCGACTCGTGGAGTTGTTGAAACAGCCGCTCAACAGCCCGATGCCGGTCGAAGAGCAGGTCGTGTCGATCTTCTCCGGTACGAAGGGCTACCTCGATGACGTGCCGGTGGCCGATGTGCGCCGCTTCGAGAGCGAACTGCTCGAGCACATGCGCTCACGCCACGGCAGTCTGCTCGCGGGTATCCGCCAGAACCCCAAGGCCGATGTGCCGAAGGACCTGGCGGACATCGTCGCTGCGTTCAAGAAGTCGTTCGCCGTGACCTCGGCGGCGCAGGCTGCAGCCGACCCGACGAAAACGTCGGCTGGCGAAGTTGGTGAGGCGGCGAGCAAGAAGACATTGGCCACGGAGTAGTCGCGCAGCATGGCAGGCGGTCAGGAACGCATTCTTCGCAACCGAATTCGTTCGGTGCAGGCCACGAAGAAGATCACCCGTGCCATGGAATTGATCGCCGCCTCGCGCATCGTGAAAGCCCAGCAGCGCGTGCAAGCCGCCGTGCCGTACAGCGAGATCATCACGAATGTTGTACGCGATCTTGCGGCCGGCGGATCAAGTACCGAGTCGGCATTCCTCAAGCCGCGCGAAGTGGTGAAGACGTCGTGCTATGTCGCAATCGCTGCGGACCGTGGTCTCTGCGGCGGGTACAACGCCGGTGTGCTGCGTGCGACCGAGGGCGAAGTGAAGGCCGACGTGCTCGCCGGCAAGCAGTACGCCGTCGTGCCCGTGGGTCGCAAGAGCGAGAACTATTTCAAGTTCCGCGGCTATGCGCTGAGGAGCACCTTTGCTGGATTTTCTGATGCACCGAAGTACGAAGACGCAAAGGCCATCGGCCAATACGTCGTATCGCTATTCCTGTCGGGCGAAGTTGACCGCGTTGAACTCGTGTACACACGCTTTGTTTCAGCCGGAACACAAGAAGTTGTGCGTCGCCCGTTGATTCCGCTCGAGCGGGAGGCCATCGAAGGCGGCGACGGTAAGCCTGAAGGTGGTGGCGGTGCGTACGAGTTCGAGCCGAGTGCCGAAGACATTCTCGGGTCGCTTCTTCCGCAGTATGTGGAAGCGCGAATCTATGCCGCACTGCTCAATGCTGCGGCGAGTGAGCACGCATTCCGTCAGCGCGCGATGAAGTCGGCCACCGACAACGCCGAAGAACTGATCAAGAGCCTCTCGCGCACGATGAACCGCGCGCGCCAGGACTCGATCACGACCGAAATCATGGAAATCGTCGGCGGCGCTGAAGCATTGAGCGGTGCAGACGACATGGTGGACGCGTAAACGAATCTGACAAAGGAGCAATCATGACAGCAACGATGAGCAACACGAAGACTGCCGAAGGTCGCGTGGTCGCGATCGCCGGCCCGGTGATCGACGTCGAGTTCCCGCGCGGCAGCCTGCCCGAGTTGAACCGTGCGCTCGAGTTCACCATCGAGGTGGACGGCAAGCCGACCACGATCCTCGCCGAAGTCGCCCAGCAACTCGGCCAAAGTCGCGTGCGTGCCGTGTGTTTGAAGCCCACCGACGGTCTGCGTCGGGGCACCCCGGTGCGCGACACTGGTCGAGGCATCAATGTGCCGGTGGGTGACAAGACCCTCGGTCATGTGTGGAACGTGTGGGGCGATGTGCTTGACGCGAACAATGACGACTTCAAGGACGTTGAGCGCTGGGACATCCATCGACCCGCGCCCGCATTCGACACGCTCGAGCCCACCAAGCGCATGTTCGAAACGGGCATCAAGGTAATCGACCTGCTCACGCCATACCTCGCCGGCGGAAAGATCGGCCTCTTCGGTGGCGCGGGCGTGGGCAAGACCGTGCTCATCACCGAGATGATCAACCGTGTGGCATCCAAGCACGGTGGCGTGTCGGTGTTCGCCGGTGTCGGCGAGCGCACGCGTGAAGGCACCGACCTGCGTATTGAAATGGCCGAGTCGGGCGTGTTCGAAAAAGCCGTGTTGGTCTTCGGTCAAATGGACGAGCCACCAGGCGTGCGTCTGCGCGTCGCCTTGTCGGCGCTCACCATGGCGGAATACTTCCGCGACGTACGGAACCAGGACGTGCTGCTGTTCGTCGACAACATCTTCCGCTTCGTGCAGGCGGGTTCAGAGGTGTCGACGCTGCTCGGCCGCATGCCGTCGGCGGTGGGTTACCAGCCCACGCTCGCCGATGAGATGGGCCAGTTGCAGGAGCGCATCACCTCGACACGCGGCCGCTCGATCACCTCACTGCAGGCCGTCTACGTGCCGGCCGACGACTACACCGACCCGGCACCGTTCACCACGTTCACCTTCTTGGATGCAACGACGGAATTGTCGCGTCAGATCGCGTCGCTCGGTATCTACCCGGCGGTCGACCCACTGGCGTCGACGTCCACGATCTTGTCGCCGGAAGTCATCGGTGAGCGTCACTACAACGTGGCCCGTCGCGTGCAGGAAATCCTCCAGCGCTACAAGGAACTACAGGACATCATCGCGATCCTCGGTCTCGACGAACTCTCGGAACAAGACCGGCAGACCGTGTCGCGCGCCCGCAAGGTGCAGCGCTTCTTGTCGCAGCCGTTCTACGTGGCCGAGGTGTTCACGGGCGTAAAGGGTGAATACGTGCCCACCGCCGAAACCGTGGAGAGCTTCGAAGCCATCGTGAAGGGCGAACTCGACGAAGTGCCCGAGCAGGCGTTCCTCAACGTCGGCGGCGTCGATCAGGTGTTGGCGAAGGCCAAGGCCCTGCAAGAGTCGGCGTCCTGAGCCCGCGAGGAAACTGACGAACCATGGCGAGCGGCGCAACGATGAAGGTAGAAGTGGTCTCACCTGAGCGTGTGCTGTTTTCTGGTGTCGCCAGACAGGTCATCACGCGCACGGAGAGCGGCGGTGAGATCGCGTTCCTCCCTGGTCATATCTCGTTTCTCGGGGTGCTCACCGAGAATCACACGCGCATCTTCTTGGAAGACGGCAAGGTGCAGGATGTGGCGGTGCACGGCGGCTTCGTTGAAGCAGGAGGCGACCATGTGACCATCCTGTCGTCGAATGCCGAGTTGGCTGCCGACATCGACGTCGCTCGGGCGCGTGCGGCAAAGGAGCGGGCTGAGACGGCGATGCGCGGCGAACACGATGCCACGGTGGAGGCCGACTTGCGCCGCGCACACGCGCGGTTGTCGGCCACCGGCGGGCTCGGCGACGCCTGATCGCCGTGACGCAGCCACGGTGAATGCAGCACCATGACCAAGGCTCCGTTTTCCCACGCCCTGGTGACTGGTGCTTCGAGTGGCATCGGTGAATCGATCGCCCACAAACTCGGCAAGGCCGGTGTCGGCATGGTGCTCGTTGCCCGCCGCAAAGATCGTCTTGCGGCCATCGCTGCGCAGTATCCGAATGTCGAGGTGCTGGCTGCCGACTTGACCACCGATGCAGGCTTGGGTGCGGTGCTCGATCGGTTGCGCGATACGACCCGGCCGGTAATCGACCTGGTCGTGAACAACGCTGGGTTCGGCACGAGCGGGCCGTTCGTATCCGCCGATGCCGACCGCCTGAGTCGTGAGATCTCGCTCAACATCAACGCGCTGACTCGCATCTCGCATGAAGCCGTGCGACAGATGCAACCACGTGGCCGCGGATACTTGTTGAACGTGTCGAGTGTTGCGTCGTTTCAGCCCGGCCCCGCTCTCGCCGTCTATGCGGCGACGAAGGCATTCGTCACCAGCCTCACCGAGGCGCTGCACGAAGAACTGCGCGGCTCGGGCATTCGCGTGACCGCCTTGTGCCCTGGTCTCACGCACACCGAGTTTCAGAGCATCTCGAACACCTCGGGGCTTGAGTCGGGTTTCCCGGAGTTCGCGTGGATGTCGGCCGATGATGTTGCACGCGACGGCTTGCGTGCAGTCGCCGACGGCAAGGCCATTTGCGTGCCGGGTTTGGTGAACAAGTCGTTGGCGACGGTGTCGACGTTTACGCCGCGCGGATTGGCGCGCCGCATCGCCGGCCTCGCTACGCGCCTGCGCTAGACGCGCCGGACGCGCCAAGCGAATGCGCTGAGCGCGCGCTACAGCGTGATGTAGATCGCGCCGCTACGTTCGGTGGCTTTGTAGGCGGTCAGTGCACGACTCGCTGGGCCCTCAATCACCTCACCAGTAGTGAGATTGAAGAGCGAACCGTGCGAGATGCAGTACAGCTGATTTGCAGAATTCACCGTCACGAGCGTGCCTTGGTGGGTGCAGGCACGGTTGAAGGCGACCAACCCGGCGGCAGTGCGGGTGACGACGACGGCAACGTTGCGACTGCCCGAGGAGACGACGACATCTTGGCTTGCGCCCACTGCAAGCGCCGACGACTCGAGCACCTTCACCTCACTGGTTGACGGCTCGTCGGGCTTCTTTGGTTGCTGGGGCTTGGTAGAAGTTTGGGCGCGCTGCCACTGCCGCACTCCGCCTTGCTCGACACATTCGAAGGTCTTTCCCGCCGAAGTTTTGCGACGACCGACCTTCTTGCAGACATCACCGGCACGAATCTGCGGCGCGAAGGCAGCGTCGGCCGATGAGATCGGCGAGGTGATGAAGGCGACGAATCCGCCGGCGAGCATGCCGACCACCGAGCGACGCGACATCCGTGCCATGCGGGCTCAGGCTAGGCGAATACGCTGACTCGCGTGCGACGAATCTGGCGAGTTCTCGTAATGTTCACCACTGCTTGTGCAGCACTTGGTCCGTCAGCGCCAGCCCTCGCCACCGCGGATGGCAACGAAACCCCTGCGCGGGTCTTGGTGCTCGGCGACTCGGTGTTCCATTCCTTTCGCCACATCGCGAGTGCACGCCGGTTGATGAACGCTCAGCAGCCAACCCTCTTCGCGACGCAGACGTGTCAGCGACTCGTCTCACCTGGTTGTCGACCGTCGGCACGGTTAAGCACGCTCGATCAGTTGCGCAAGTTCGCCGGCCAGTTCACCGACGTCGTCGTCATCGGCACCGGCTACAACGATCGCGTCGGCCCCGACTTCAAGGCGGCGGTGGCAGCAATCACGACCGAAGCACGCATTCAAGGTGTGGATGTGCTGTGGGTGAACTATCGCGAAGTACGCCATGTGCGTGGCAAAGCGGAGGTGATGAACGAACAATTGGCGCGCTTTGACCGCAAGATCGACAACCTGCACGTGGCGGATTGGAACACCTACAGTGCCGACGGCAAAGGCTGGTTTCGCCCCGACAGGTTGCACTTGATTGGGCCGGGGGCTGACAAATTGGCTGAGTTGCTCAACCAATCACTTGCGCCACTGCTGGCCGCACGGGATGCGGCACGGGTGACGACACAGGCGGCGACACAGTCTGGCTGACGCGTCTAGCGGAACTCGAGCGAGGAGTACTGCCCGATCCGATCAGCGCGATGGCGCGTGTCGATCGTGCGAATCGTGCCGCTGCGCACACGCATGACGAGGCTCTGTGACGTGGCACCGTAGGCGTCGTAGCGCACACCACGCAGTAGGTCGCCGTCGGTAACGCCGGTGGCGGCAAAGAATGCGTCGTCACAGTTGACGAGGTCGTCGGTGGTGAGCACGCGGTTCATGTCGATGCCTGACGCGCGAGCCATCGCGCGGTCTTCTTCGCCGCGCGCCCACAGCAAGCCCTGAATCTCGCCGCCGAGCGCCTTGATCGCCGCGGCTGAGGTAACGCCTTCGGGTGTTCCGCCGATGCCCATCAGCGCGTCGACACCCGTCTGTGGCCACGTTGCGGCGATTGCGCCGAAGATGTCGCCGTCAGAAATCAACTTGATACGACAACCAGCGGCGCGAATCTCGCCAATCAAGTCGTCATGGCGGGGTCGGTCGAGCACCACGATGGTGAGTTCGCCGAGCGTCTTGTGCTTGGCGTGCGCAATCGCATCCAGGTTGTGGCGCACCGACTTGGTGATGTCGATTGCCCCACGGGCGTCGGGCCCGACGGCGATCTTGTTCATGTAGACGAACGGGCCGGGGTTGAACATCGAACCGCGCTCGGCAACGGCAATCACGCTCATGGCGTTGCCGCGACCCTGGGAGGTGAGTGTCGTGCCGTCAATCGGGTCGACCGCTACATCGGTCACCGGTTTGCTGCCGTTGCCGACATGCTCGCCGTTGAAGAGCATCGGTGCTTCATCCTTCTCGCCTTCACCGATGACGACTACACCATCCATGCTCACGGTGTCGAGCAGGTTGCGCATCGCATCAACTGCGGCACCGTCGGCTGCGTTCTTGTCGCCGCGACCTACCCACTTGGATGCCGCGAGCGCCGCCGACTCGGTGACTCGCACCAACTCCATCGCCAAGTTGCGATCGGGCTTCTTGGAAAGCGGCACCGCCCCAAATTAGCGCAAGAGCCCCCGTACTAGCGTTCGGCTCGTGACCGAGTGGGACCCGAAAGATCCTGACGCGCCGACGGTGCGCTACGACCTGGCTGACTGGTCGGTGGACGAGCGTGTCGATTTGGTGGAGATGTTGGCCGACGCCGAGATCCGTCACGACTGGGACGGCAACGAATTGCTCGTGCCCGCCGAGTGCGAGGCGGTTGTCGACGCGATGATCGAGGACGTCGAGGACGACGATGACGCTGGTGTGCCGATGTCGCTCGACGGTGAGCTAGAGGAGTTCGAGTTGGACGGATGGACCTCGGTCGACCGCATGGAGTTCGCCGCCGTGCTCGTCGAGCGTGGCATCGGGCACCGCTGGGAAGACGACCTGTTGCTCGTCGGCATTGACGACGCTGATGTTGTCGAAGACTTGCTTGATGAGTTCGACCGCTGAACCTGCGGTCTCGGTAGGGTTCTGCGGGTGAACGACGCGAATTCGCAGCTGCTCGCCGAGGTGGAGATCTTCCACTCACGCATGCATTCTCCGACGCGGCGCTTGTCGCTCGGTCACCTCGTGTTGCCGGTTGACCCGGCCCCTGGCCTCGGCGGGTTGCTGCTCGGTGGCATCGTGGCTGCGCACCTGCCGGAAGTCGACGAAGAACTCGTGCCCGACCTCCACCGTCTGGTGCTGCAGGTTGATCGTGGCGATCGCGTGGTGCAGCCGCGTCTGCGCCACCGCTACCAGATCGATCGTCAGGGCTTGTCGCGCAGCCGCCATCGATTGGTGGGCGATGGCGAGCAGTTGAGTTACGAGTTCGAAACCAACGGCAGTGCGTTGCAGCAGGTGTTGGGTGCCGTGTATTCACTCGAGCGATTGGATGTGCTTGCGCGTCACGCGCTCACGCCCGTGATTCACAAGGCGATGCGTTGGCGTGGCCCGATCGCCGCCGAGTTTCTCTCGTATCTCGCCGGTACGGCGACGTCGTCGATCGCGATGATGACCGATCCGCGTGCGTGGGCGTTGGAGATGCTCGGCTTCCCGGTCGGCACGGTGAGCCCGTCGAAGCGCGATGTGCAGCGCAAGTATCGCGAGAGTGTGCGCGACGTGCACCCGGATCACGGTGGCAGTGTCGACGAGGCGGGCCAACGCATCGAGCAGCTCGGCGAAGCACGCCGCGTGTTGTTGTCGTCGCTCGCATAACGAGCCGGTGGTGGTGCGCGGCGTCGTGCTCTTCCCGGGTGCGGGGTCGCGCGCCGATCACTCCTCACTCGTCGCACTCGAGCACGCGTTGCAGCCGCTGCCCGTTGCACGAGTCGACTTTGCGTATCGGCTGGCGCGGCGTCGGGCACCTGATCGCGCGCCGGTGCTCGTGCGCACCGTGCGAGATGCCGTCGCGGCGACGTGCGAGCAGTGGTCGTGTGCTTCCGAAGAGTTGGTGATCGGCGGCCGCTCGATGGGCGGGCGAATGTGTTCGCTTGCCGTAGCTGGGTTCGACGGCAACGATCGCGCGCCACAACCTGCGGAGGCACCACTACGCGTTGCCGGGTTGGTGTGCGTGAGTTATCCGTTGCATCCGCCAGCGCAGCCCGAGAAACTGCGCATCGCCCACCTACCGCACGTTGCCGCGCCGTCGCTCTTCGTCAGCGGCACACGTGACGACTTCGCCACGCCCGACGAACTCCGCCATCATCTGGCGGTGATGCCCGTTGCACCCGAGGTGCAGTTCGTTGAAGGCGGTCGCCATGATTTGCGCGGCAAAGATGGGGAGGTTGGCGAACGTGTGGCTGCGTGGGTTCGCAACCTGCGCATCTAGCCTGTGGGTGCTGTGCGCGGTCTGGGAACCCTGATCAACACCGGGCTGGTGATTTTCGGCAGCGGGCTTGGTGTGTTGATCGGCGACCGCATCCCCGAGCGCATGCGCACCACATTGCTGCACGTGATTGGTCTCGTCACGATTGCGCTGGGGGTGAGCGATGCAATCGATACCCGCAACATGGTGTTCCCGCTCGCCGGCATGGCACTTGGGGCGCTGATCGGCGAGGTGTTGCGCATCGAAGACCGTCTCGAGGGGCTCGGCGCGCGTTTGCAAAAGCGTTTCGACCGCGGACCCCAAACTGGCGAGCGTTCGTTCGTCAAGGGGTTCGTGACTGCATCGGTGCTGTATTGCGTGGGGCCGCTCACGGTGCTGGGTGCGATCGAAGATGCCAGCGGAAAAACGCCGCAGCTCTACATCATCAAGGGTTTGCTCGATGGTTTCGTGTCGATCATGTTCGCCGCGATGTACGGCATCGGCGTGGCATTCAGCGCGTTGTCGGTGCTCGTGGTGCAGGGCAGTCTCACATTCGGTGGCACTGGTCTTGATTCGGTACTTGACGACCGCATGCGCACCGAGCTATTCGCCGCGGGCGGCATCGCGGTGATCGGGATCGGCCTCAATCTGTTGCAGGTCACGAAGATTCGCCTCGCCAACCTGTTGCCCGGACTCGTCTTGACGCCGGTCTTGGTGGCAATCTTCGCCGTCTAATCGTCGGCGACTCGACTTCGCTTAGAACCACACCTCGGGTTGGGTGTCGGGATTCTTCTTGCGACGCTTGCGCTTCGGTGCCGGCAGTGCGGCCTCGGCCGCAAACGGGTCGAGCACACCTTTCATGCGCTGCGCATCAGACCCCAGTTGCCGTAACCGTGCGGGTAGCACGTGCAGATTGTCGGGGAGCAGGTCGAGACCGAGGTTGACGGTGCCCTTATCAAACCAACACCGGGTGATGGACCCAGAGCAGTTGTGCGCGTTGATCTCCCGCAGCAGTTCCGCGCTCTCGTTGGCATCGCGCACGACGATGGACGACAGACGCACGAGCGGTTCGTTGCTCTCACGCTGGTAGAAATCGAGCGACACAACCGCCCCGTCGAGCCGCACACCGATGCTGCCGTTGCCGGCGATCTGGTAGTCCAGCTTTTCGCGGTCGAGAAGTTTGGTCGCCCGCTCGTGCAGTTCGAACGCCGAAACCTTAGTCATCGTCGCCACAATGTATTGCGTATCGCTCTCGAGCACGATGTTGTGCGGTTCCTTCGGGTCGTACGAGATGGTCCACTCGGAGTCTGCATCGACACAGTTGAACATCACGCTGAGAAAATCGGGGTCAACCTGCACGTCGCCACGCCCTTTGGTCTTTGCGACGCTGCCCCCGAGCATCGGGTAGAGCTTGGCTTTCGTCCAGTCGCTATGCACAATTAGCTGGCCTTTTTCGATGCTGATCGTGAAGTGGTCGGGGTTCTGCCGCTCATCATCATCGTCGAACATCGACGCTTCAAAGGGCATGTTGGCACCCGAAAAAAACGTCCAGACCAAGTCCTTGCCACTCAACGTGGCCGATGCCCGCGAGCGAGTGACTGTCACGCGCTGCGCCTTGGGTGTGGGGGTGCTGCTGCACGACACCGATTGCCGCCCGCGTGCGGATTCCGCCGTCACGACGTTGTCCTTGATCGTGTAGGTGACCGGACCGTTCGCCGCGTTCTGGCGTCCGGCGTTCGCCACGATCGTGAGTGGCAAACGGTATGCGCCGGAGAACTCGGCCGCATCACCCGTGATGAGGATGGCGAGCTTGTCGCTGGTGATGAACCACTTGCGACGACCACCCTCGCAGAACACGACGACGCCAGGAGTGTTCTTGCCTTCCATGCGCAACATCCAGATGGAGTCGAACACGCGGGTGAGTTCGTCGGTGTCGACGAGACCGACATTGATTTCGGTGGTCATCAGTTGCTGCCTTTATCGCGGGAGGGGATGTTGACGGTTTCATAGCCGACGGGTGCGGTGCGGATGGTGTCGGTGACGTCGCGCATCCACGACTGTTCACCGCTCACCGCATCGCTCGTGTCGCGCACCGTGTTTGCGGTGATCGGTGCATCGCGGTGCGACTCTGCGACGAAGGTCAGCCAGTTGGTGAGTGCGCGCACTTCGCGTGCGGTGATGGTGATGATGACATGTTCGCCGTCGTTGCGAACCGAACTCGCGGAGATGATGTTTCCGAGTCCCGCGTCGGATGCTGCGCTGAGCAGTTGGCGGAACGCACTCGCAGAAATGCGAATGGTCGAGTCGGGTGGTGTCATCAGTGCCTCCTGGCTGGGGTGTGGGATTGGGGAATGTCACCATAGACGAACGGTGTTACGGATTTGTGGCATCCGGCGGCTGAAAGGAGGAAAGCACCGCCGAATGTCACTCCATTACCTACGCACGAGACCCGCTTCTCGGTGACGGGAAACGCCGCGGTTAGTCCGACGATTCGGACTTCCCGAGGGTGTCGAGACGCAGCAAAAACGGCGTGTTTTGCCGTAGTCGGTTCAGCCGAAAGAGTGCTGCCGGCTTGCCATATCGCTCGAAGGTTGGCCGCGACTCGCCGCGCACCTGCTCGAGAAACCCAAGTTTTTGCACCTTGCGGGCAAAGTTGGTGGGGTCGAGGGGTTTGATCAGCCGCGGTGGGCGCGGAGGCTTCATTCCACTGCTCTGGCGCAATAACTTGGAGAGCAGTTGCGCCTGTCGGGCGAGGTCGAGCGAGCTGGCGCCGCGCGACATGAAACCCTCGGCTCGCTCTGGTGATCGAGGTGAATACAACTTGTATTCGGCGACCGGTCCTTCGTCGAAGGCCAGGTCGGGTATCTCCTTGCGTGCCGCAGGTAAGAGCATCGCCAACTGGTTCACGGTTCGCTCGAAATCTCGACCTTTCGTGCCGCTGAGTTTTTCGAGTCTCTGCAGATAGTTCCGCACTTCCGCGGCGTACTCGGGTCGCTCGGCCTGCTCGGCAGAGTCCAACGCCTCGTGGAAGATCACCTCGTACACGCGGCGCAGCTCGCCGATGGTGAACTCATCGCGGCAGAACGCGGTCGCCAGCGGGGTAGTGACCACGAGACTGCGCAGCAGCCCGATCGCCTTCATAAGGATGTCCTCGTGGTCGAACTCCAGCCGGTTGGGGCGGGCCAAGACGTCGATGACGGGGCGGAATTGCACCCGGCTGACATGCCCAATGTCGTCGTCGGGGTGGCGAACTACGTCCTGGTCGTCGCCGACGATGGCGAGGTAGGCAATCGAGACGGTATGGCCGCTGCGCGGGTCGCGGTTGGCGTCACCGAAGGCACCCACTTGGTGGAGGCTCTCTGCCCCCAGGGTGATACCGGCCTCACGATTGAGCACCCGTAACGCTGCCGCCTCAAGGCTGAGGTCGGGGGTGTCGCCGGTGCCCCAGTGGGCCCCGAGCAGTTGGTGGCCGACATGGCCGCCCGGCAGGGCCCAATGGTGATCAGGGTTGCGCGGGACCTCCACCACCTTGCGGGGTGCTGACGGGTTGCCACGGCGGGCAAGAAAGTTCTGGTCAAGGAGGGCGGTGCCGCCCCGGCGCTGCACCACGCCTATATGTAGGAGGTCATTTCTGAGGCTAAACAGGGCAATATCTACCGCCACGTGGAAGTCGGCGGGACGTGGGGCACCGGGGGCTCGCTCCATTGGCCGTTCGGCCGTGGGCTCGGGCAGTGGAGGTCTGGTCAGCCGCGGGGCTGGGGGGCGGCTCGAGCGGGCTCTGGGAGGGTTGGGTTGGTTTGTCATGGTGGAGGCCTTATTATGGGTGATTCGGATGTTCTACCCCACGGTAACGCACACACGCGCACAGATGTGCGACCTGCGTGCGTAGGTACCCTGTGAAACGGGCAATAGGTGAATCTGTGTAACACCCCTCTGATACAGTTCTGGAGTGTATAAGCGCACTTATTAGACATAACAGCCCATTAAGCCAAAGAGTTGGTATTATTACTAATAGGTCTGCTACACTAAGTCCCCCCACCCGAAAGGCCACATGAGGAACCCCCGAAGGAACGAAGGCAAGAAGTCCACCAACAACAGCAAGGAGAAGACAGCAGCAACAAACACCAATTACAACATCACCTCACGATCCCGCGACGAGGAGCCATACATCCTCGCCGTATATTCCTCACTCCGTAAAGTGCTCGCCCGACGCGCTCGTGCGAAGAACTTCCGTGGGGATTCCAACGAACTGGCAAGCCGATGCATCGAGAAGGTGCTGATGAACACCGCCAAGTTCATGGTGCGATACCCCGACGCGCAGCACTGTGCGAACGCTCTTGCTCGCAAGGCGATCCCGGACTACCGGCGCGACGAATCCATCCAGCGCTGCGAAGGCGCTCGTCGCACTCGTTCATGGGAGAGCGGCGACGCCGACTTCTACGCTGACGCACCGGATGCCGGCTCGGTCTTCGACAACCACGCGATGTCGCTGCTCGAGCCTGACTCCTTCATCAATCTGGAGATGTTTCAGTCGTTCATCTCTGATTTGCGCGCAGAAATCGGAGAACAGACGTGGAAGGCATTCATGATGATGCACGACGAAGAGAAGACTCAGGAGGAAGCCGCAACTGCAGTGGGTATCCGTCGTGAGACGTTGAACCGTCAGCTCGCAAAAATGCGCCAGATTGCCGTCACGCTCAGCAATTCGCCGAAGTACCGCGGTTGGCTGCGATGAGCCAGCACATCGACTACCTCAGCCAACTGATCACGGAGATGGTCGCGGACTTCCGCGGCGAAGTGGCCGTGGGGGAGACGTTCTCCTTCTCGTACAACGACCAGAAGTTCGATGGTCGCGTGTACGAGCGGTTCAACGGTCATCTCGTCGTCGTATTCGAAGTCGACATCTGCACCACCAAGATCACGCGCGCCAAACAAGAGTTGGTCAACCGCCTGAACGGCCAGTTGCCGTTCACCACCTTCAAACTGACGAAGGCGGCCAAGGGCGAGCAGACCGTCACCGCGATGCACTCGTTGTCGGTGTCGGCGATCGCCGCCGAGCAACTCATGCAGGCGCTCGACAGCATCGCGTACCAGGTGCGTGAGCAGCGTGAGGTGTTCGAACGCTCGAGCGATGTTGCGTCACTCGTGGAGGAGGTGTTGCGCGAAGAACAAAAGAAGTCGCGCGACAAGCACCGCTCTGAGGAACGCATCCGTGACGGCGTTGACGACCTCGACGAGCGCGACAACAATAACGGCAGCGATGCGGACTCGGCGAGCGCCAGGCGCGCCCGCCGGCCGAGCATCCGCAAGCCGTCGGCGACGACGTCGGACATCTTGAAGGATCTGCGCCGACTCGTCGGCTTGGAGCCGGTCAAGATCGAAGTCGAACGCCTCGTCGCGGCCCGCGAGTTCACCAACGCGCGCGTCGCCAAGGGTCTTCCCGCCATTGAGCAATCGCCGCACCTCGTGTTCACCGGCAACCCGGGCACGGGCAAGACGACCGTCGCTCGCATGGTGGCCGACCTCTACAAGGCGCTGGGGATCTTGAAGAAGGGTCACGTCGTCGAGGCCG
>Ga0194121_10000798_pt1 | contig 54815 bp, 68 predicted proteins | sample TA2MahCa50mmetaG_FD_148609 | JGI IMG/M metagenome (GOLD analysis project Ga0194121, IMG submission 148609) | Freshwater microbial communities from Lake Tanganyika, Tanzania - TA2015020 Mahale Deep Cast 50m | ecosystem: Environmental > Aquatic > Freshwater > Lake | place: Tanzania: Lake...
GAAAGCTCGGTTGCCCAACCCCCGCTCCCGTCTGTCATTTTTAGGCGCCCAAAATATCCAGTGCCCTTGGGGGTGCCGTCGAGGCGGTACCCGTAGGGAGCATGTTCTGTTACAAGACGGTTAATGGGCATTCTATTTTCTCTTCTATTCTATATGCTCCAGTTGGTATAGTTGATCAATTATCTTAGCTGCATTGCGCTCTGCTGGTGTAGGTTGATAAGGCTGATCCCCGAAATAATAGTCATTGTTATTCTGCCACCATCCTGGCTCGAACCTCGACCGCCATTGGTTAAGGGTATAAGTACTGTTTTCTCTACTCTTATCGAGACGCTTTTTATACAGCTCCCCAATAGTCTGCGATTCGTGCCACCTGGTGCGCGCCCGTGGATGGATAATACCATTTCGTTTTTCGTCGACCAGTGCCTGGTCGATGGCTAGTGCCTGGTCGATGGCTTCAGTTATTAGCTCAACCGTACCTGGTGGAGTATTATACCGAATGGGTCTTAGATAAGCGTCTATTGCATCGGCACTCTGGAATTCATTAGGATTCGTATGATGGATCCTGATGCCAGGCAGCCCGCTGTTACTGCTGTTATCGAGACGCTGTATGAGTCTGGATTCATTCTGCGGATCGATTGCCCACTGTACAGAGGCATCGCGGTCCGCCACGAGGCTCCGGCGGGCCGCCTCCGGCGTAGTGAGATCTAAGTTATCACTATCTTGAATATTAATACTCGGTATGAGAGCAGTATCTAAGAAGAATTGATCTCTATCTTCTGGATCTACTTGTTTTAATATATTTTCAAAAAGAGCTAAAACCGCCTTATCAACTTGTTCGTTGTCTCCAAGAGCTGAAACCGCGTCTGCAGCCTGGGCGTCACTGATGGGTGATGCCCACTTCAGAAACTTCCCAATCCTATCAGTGACCGATTCAATAATCCCTTGTCCACGTTCTTCCCGTTCTTCTTCATTTGTTATTCCATAGTCAACACTTCGTGCAACTGCAGCGTTGCGTGGGGTGTTTGGTCCCCTACTCAACAGGAGTTCGTTCATACGAACCATATCACGTAGAACCTGTGGCTTCGATATGTATTTAGAGAAAGCACGCCCAGTCATATACACAGCACCGGTGATTACTAAGCCAGTGACACCCCAGTCCGGACCAGCAACCAAGGTCGACCCACCGTGGCCGACCAGATGGAAACCGGTCATGTATGAGGTGGCCGCTCTCACGCTAATCCCGCTAAGCATAACTCTACGCATTAAGAAGCCACTAACATCACTAGGTATATTTTTATATACAAGTTCACCAGTCTCAAGGAGATACTCTAGATCCTTTACCGTTACCTTTGACCCGGATGACTGTAGCATGTACTCTAGAAAGTTCCGGTTGTTGCTACCCGCTCCTGTAGCTAAATTTACACTGGGGTCTAGTCCAAAGGCTTTTCTTACGGCGGCGGGGTTTAGAGTAAATACTTTCTTACCAGCCAGATGAGTGTCAGTCAGTGTAGGGCTTATGATCTTCTCGAAGAAAGCTCTAGTGGTATTTCGCATTATGCGTTGCTGTATTGTAGCAACAGTAGTCGTAGTATCCACAGCATTCTGCACCCACTTATTTAGACCGATTGATGTACCATCATCTAATTTGTTAGCTTGTTCCATAAGCCATGTTCTGTCATTCGTACTTAAATGTAGGTCATATAGAGCTTGCTCGTGTTGTAATGCGTTCGCGTATTGTAACTCCACGTCCGCCTTCGATATAAATTGGCCTTTGTCGTTTGAGGCTTTTTGTATACCCAATATAACGTCAGAATTGGGTTGACTGTTAGCTAACTTACGTAGGTCATCTGCAGTAATTGCCCTCTCGACAGATCCGACATCAACCGTCTGAAAGTTTCGCCACGCTGGTTGTGATTCGAAGTCGATTTCCAGCTGGTTACCGTTGATCTTTCGCACTTGACCGTAGCCGAACCTCTCATGGAACACGCGGCTATCCACCGCGAGTGGCTGTTTGGTAAAATAGTTAGTTAATCTGGCGCCTATACCGGGAGATACTATACCAAGACTTTGGCCGGTTTTTAACATAACATGCTTTATGTTTTTAAAGATTTCCGGTGACCCAGCAATAGCAGCAAAGGCTTGTAGCCGGGTTAGATCGAAATGGCCTTTATTTAACAGACTGTCCAGCCAAGTGTCGGGATGTAAAAGGGATGATACGTCAAGCTGTTGGTGGGATTTTAGCCAATCGCCCAGATCATCTCCGAACATACTGCCACCAAATCCGGAAGGATAATTTTGGACAAGCTTTTCAAGCGGGCCTTCAAATATAGCCTTACCTTGAGCATAAAAAGTATTAGCATCGGCTAATGCCTGTGCTGCCAGAAGGAGCTGTTCCTGTACCGAAAGGGCCTTCTTGCCGCCGACCATATAATGCCTAATATTTTTTACCACAGTTGGCATGGGGCGGTCTGATGCACGTATAGCGCTGTCCATAAAACTATTTATCGCAGTACGCACGGATTGTTTAAGCTTATAAAGCTCCATATACTCCGGACTTCCATACTGAATCTTTTTCCCTAGTTGGTCGGAAGCGTTAAATACGTCATTAATTTCGTTTTGTAATTTCCGTACTTCTATGAAGGTTAATTTCCTAAGCTTACCTGTATTAGGATCGGGTATGATCTTTTTCAACCAGGGCTCTAGCCATTTTGTGTACGTATCAGGTTTAGCATCCTGCAGGGCTTTAAGTTCTTTATTAATAGCTCCAGTAGGGATTACTTCCTGATCTTTAAGTGCTTTGTGATTAGCTAGATCCCAAAATCTCTTATATTTGAATGCAGCGGTCTGATGGAATGCTTTCATACCATCTGATATGTTTTGGCTCAGAGCAAGAGTGAGCATACCTAGATCTAGATCTGGAGATATATTTTTTAACAGATCTACAGTCTCCTGTCCTACCTGTTGGACAGCTTTTTCATAGGAGTCTCGCATGGGAGCGGAAAGAATAGGTACCAGGCCAGCTATCTTTCTCCAGTATTTGGGAATCCAGGAATTAGTAGCCATTGTATTAAGCTCAACATTAGTAGCCTCAGCAAGACGGACGACATGCTCAACATCCTTTGGATCGGTACCTATGGTGAGTAGAACTCTATTAAGAAACAGTCGGCCACCCGCGCCGAAACTCCATAATACTACAGCAGTACCCGCACCATATAGCGTTTCGTTTGCTGCGGTATTTGCGAGAGTTTGTATTTCGGCGCGTATTTCTTGTCCTAGCTGGTTATACCAAGCTACTGCTTTTGGATCATTGTAATCGATCTCCATTTCACTCCAGTCGTTATACATGTTTTCAAGACCTTTAAGATGCTTCTCGAACCACAGAACGTTATCATGAACTGCTCTACCGCCCACTGCACCTAAAACATCTCGCGAGAGATCTGGTATAATCCGCCACACACCCCTGGAGCTACCACCATGCCACACTTTCCACAAATGGTTTCGGACAGCATTACTACCAGCTGTCGCCATCTTAGAAATCCAAACTATCGGAAAGATTTCGTCCATCATCTTTCCGATAGGTTGACCTGCTTCGTACGCCCAGCCCATCGCCCTGGTCGCGGGCAACGGGCTCTTCGAGGCGGTGCGGGCGGCGGCGTCGATGGCTAGTTTCATCGCCGAGGCGGTAGGTGGGGGTTTAAGTGGAAACATTATATGGGCAAGCCCGGCTCCTCCCATCTGCGCCAACTCGGCCGAACTGAATAATGGATCCCCCGAGTTCTTTCTGGGCAGTTCCATCATCCTTATTACTGCTTCGACGTGTTCGAGATTCATATTAAAAGGGTCTATTCCCTCTTTCTGCGCAATCTCCACTGCCCAGTTGGAGTTACTAGTTTCATCCGAAGATAATGGGATTTGTGCCCATGGGGTCAGTTGAGAGGAATAGAGTTGAAAAAGGGCCAGAACGAAATCGTTAGGAGTTTTACCCAATTTTCTCAGACGGTGAACGAGGTCGGTCGATGTCATGTTCTCGCTCTCGCTCTTGCGGGTACGGTGCTCAGTCGCGGCACCCCCAACTTTAGCTATGGTTGTTGCCCTCGCTGTGAGCATGTCGTCCGGCTTGCGCGGGGTATCCGAGGTATCTACTGGTGGGGTATCCGGGGTATCTACTGGTGGGTTATACTTGTTCCACGTCTCCACTATGTCAATCATAGTACAACCTTTGCACTGAATGAATTTAAGTCTGTCATTAGTTATTACCTTCCTGATTTTTTTGTATTATAGAATAAATTTCCTTCTGCATCTTATCCCAGGTGGAAAGATTCTGTTCGTCTACAATGTATATAATATCTACTAGGGCACTTGGTGAAATGGAGTTTTCGCCGGCCATGCTTTCAATAATCTCTACTAGGAACTGTTGTGACTCGGGGGTTATACTGAATAGATCTATCGTGGTGTCCGGCATACTCGTTTGGAGATGGCTGGCAATCAACTTGATGAAGTTAGGTGGTAATATTGGAGTAAGCGCCGATAGCAACTTTTTATCCCTATCATCATTTTCGTAATTTTCCAAATTTAAATTGAATTCCCGCAAAACTCCACGCAGACCCGCCAAAGCACTCGTTTTGTCTTGGAATAAATTTACTGCAGCTCTTGCGATCCTCAATTGATCTACGTTTAGTCGTTGACCAAATTGCCGAATATTGGCGAGAATAGAAACAATAGCATTTACCATAACCTCTGACTCAGCAATCTTCGTATTAAATTTAACGGTATAGACACCGGTATAATCCTCAATGTTTTCAATGAGATTATCCCATTCCGTAAGTTCGTGTAAGTATTCGGCTTTTGTTTTGGCGTCCATGGATTCATCATCATTCACGCCCTTACGTACCGCTTCTATGATAGCCGTTGCTTCGTTATACTTCTCCTCGACCGATTTATTGTCATCCTCAATACCTAGCCACTCCGCTTGGAAGTTCGTACCGGGGCCCGTGAAAGTATCCAGCAGGTTCGCAACTTGAGATACAAACACCTGAGCGGTTTTTTGAACAACTCGCGTCCACCCGGTAGGGATAGTATCGTTGTCAATACCAGCAATAAGATCATTAACAGTTGATATACCATTTAAAATAGAATCGACCATGGCTTGCTGGTTGCGCGAATACTCCGCATCCACAGGGTTTAGTTCGTCTAGAATACTAACTGGTACCTCCACGTCAAGATCTAATGGAAACGGACACAAATATGAAGCAGCATCTTTTACTCTGCTACACATCATCTGTGTCCCTTTTTCTACCTTAAAAATGGTATGCCCGTCTGGTGTATCGGCATTAAACGATGTTCTAAATGCGACAAGCTTGCTCGCATCTAATTGTCGTGGCGGTGTGCCGTATTGACTCGCAAATTGGGCTAGTTGCATGATAGCTGCTTGAGGTAGTCCCTGGTTGCGCAGGGCTAAAGCGTTGAAAAGTATCCGGAGGTTATTGGTTCCCGATCCCGCGAAGTTATTGGTTCCCGATCCCGCGAAGTTATTGGTTCCCGATCCCGTCATGGCCGCCGTTACTGCAGCCAAGTCATTAGAACTAAGGTTGCCATTCTTCCCCAGCTCCGCCATTACATCTTCAAGCATACGGAAAAACAGCTCATCATACGGATCGGACTTTCCTGTGGATTTTGGTAGCCAATTAATTTGATACTCAGCTATAGCCTGGTAGTCCCCCCGCACCAGCATCGGCCAAAGCTCTTTCTGTTGCGGTATGGGGATGGATGGCCAATTGTCAATCACGAGCTGCCGTATGTTATTTGCCATATCGTCGGGGTTGGGGTCAAACTGGATAGCAACTCCCTCATCGTCGCCCGCCGTCGCCGTGAGCCGGTACAAGTCCCCAACAGGTATACCATTCAGTGCTGCGTACCAGGCTACCTGCTCCCGAAATTCCCCAGGAATGTGTGAAAGTGCTGGTATATAACTCTTGGCTTTTTCTTGCAGGCCGCGCTGTTCCGTCTCCTCTTTGAACTTATTTTTCTCCTTCTCTATGATCAGTGCCGTCCGAATATCAGCAGCTTCCTCCTCAGCGGCCTGAAGCTTAGCTTGTTCTGCTGCACGCTGTTCTTCACGCTGCGTATTAGCAGCATTTAGAAAACCTGTTCCAAATCCAAGTAGAAAACTAGACATTTTCAGGGCGCTCCATAATACTTAGTTTTTCAGACTTTTTAGAAGGGGGCGGTACAGGGCGATAGGGTGTAGAGCTAAGAGTCATTCTAGCTCCCATAATAGCAGCCTCATTTCCACGCTTCTTCAAGCCAATTTTCATATTTTTAATATCGGCAGCCTTGCCCAGAGCAACAACCATAGCTAGAGTTGGGCGAGCCATTAATAGAGCTACATCTGGAGTCCACTTTCCTCCAGCAAAGCCTGCGAATAATACAGTTTTAGTAATAGCTTCAGCTGGTACACCGTGCTTAAGTAGTGTTAAGAGTTTTGTTATATGGGGCTTCGTTAGTAACTGACCATACGTGTAATTTAATGCTTTACGAACGTCTGTAAACTGTGGGGGATGTTCCCAAGCAGCATTACCAGGGCTATCTGTTAGTGACTGTCCAGGAATAGCTGCATTGAACTCATTAAAATTGTTGAGCTCCGGTAGATTGAGATTCTGTAGCCGATCACTATCCATTCTCTTTATACCCGGCCTTGTCCAGGGTCCAGGCTTACCAATGCGTATTACAGAAGGTTCACTACTGTGTGGCCTGTTTGTTCGGCGATGGCCACCCCCAAGAGTATTAGTTTCTGATTCGATTAGCATTTATACACTTCTCCCTAATGAATTCTGTATTATGTTTACCTGATGCATTGTGATTATCCATATTGATCGTCGATTAATAAAGCTGTTGAGTCCTATGTTTGTACTCATATTCTCCTGCAAGAATCGATAGTCGAGCTTTCCATTCCGCATATATTCTTTCAATATCAACTGACGGAGAAATACCTTTTTCCATTCCCCCGGTGATTGATCCTGGTTCAAACGATGCATAAAGGTTTAGTGGGATTACGGATGTGCGTAACCCTCTCCGATCCCTACGATTCATAATACTCGGAGATTGTGACCTCTTGTCTAGGGTTGCAATACCAGCCTTGCCTATATTCTTGAAAATACTGTCCCCGTCAAAGATATCAACGACAGACTTAATCGTATCAGTTAGAAAATCAAAAGCTGTAGAGAATAATGACATGGTTATTTCCCGTTTGTGCTACTTACTGCCAAATAATAAATTAAAGGCAAATTGTCCAAGCATTTCGAAAAACACTTGTTTATTTTGCTTATCTAGAAAATCAAACTCAAAATCTCTTTCAATAGCTGCCATGGTAATGTTTTGGGCACGATTCTTGTTATTCTCGGATGTCATAATAGCCCATGAAGCTTCATCCCTGAACTGTTGCCAGATATTGGCTAGTGCTTGTGTTGAAAGATTATAGAGATTTTCTACATTAGCAGCATTGGCTGCATTAACAGCGGCCGTATCAGCTGTATTGATAGCTCTACGCCAAGCAGTATTACTTTGATCAATTACTAGTTGATTTGATGTATTAAATTGCTCACGAGTAGTAGCTAAATTACTATTAAATTGGGCTAGAGCATCAGCTTGTTGAGCATTAAATTGCGCCATACCTGTTTGCATTTGTGCGTTCTGTGTGGAGATGGTAGATGCTAGATTTGTGAAGAATTGGTCGTGCTGTTGTTGGTTAGCAGCATTGAACTGCCTAGCAGCATTCAGTGCAGCTTGATCTGACAGAAGGGTCTGAGAGATAGCCTGCATATTGATCATGGCAGCTTGTTGGCTATTGTTAAGATTAGACACATCCATATCAAAAAACTTTTGAGCATTTAGAACAGCAGCTTGTTGTTTATTAGTAAGATTTTGTATATCCAGTTGAGCCAAAGAACTTGCTCTTAACATAGCTACTTGCTGTTTGTTAGTGAGATTGGCCAATGTCATAGTTTCGAAGAGTTTGGCATCTTGTTGTGCTATAGGGAGGGCGGCTTGCATAATAGCCATACTAACAGCTTCACCGGCCATTGTACTAGCTGATACTCCACGAGCAGCCATACTAGCTTCGGCTTCTCTAATTGCTCCAGCAGCCCATCCAGGATACTCCCCAGGAACGAAATTCATCAACTGCTCATATTGATAACGAACCAGTGAACGAGGATCAACTTCTGCTTGAACAGCTTGTCCAATACCACCAGCAGCATCAAATGCCTCTAGTGTTTGTGCTGTTTGTGCCTGAACCTTAGAAGAATCTGTCACTTGTTTTTGGGCGGCCTGCACCTGTGGTGTTTGGTCGACTACAGCACTAGCAGTATATCCCGTAGGTTGGGTTTGAAATGGTAGTTGTGCTTTTACAGCTGTTCCGGGAGATGGGGAAACTTGATATGCTAATGGATTAATAGGCTGTTGTTGCATTAATTCTTCTGGTCGGAGCTGCGTAAAGACAGGAACCGCAGCAGTCCCAGCAGGCAGTGCTGGGGAGTTAACCAACTCGCCCATCTGATCTAATACAGATACTTTATTTGGGTTTTGATTTGGGTCTTGATTTGGGTCTTGTTGATTAATAATTGTGTTAACATTAGGAATTGTCATTAGTTTTTATCCATTATTAATATCGTATTCCAGCACCGTCGAAACTTACGACAGCAATGCATCCAACCCCAACGATGGTCTCAAGGGTTTTCTACTTAAACTAGATCCTTTCTTACCCATGAAAGAGTTGCTTCATCCCATTGGTAATGCTCACCATCAACAGGATAGGAAACAGGTGCATTCCAAAAACAGGTGTTTTCATCTAATATCCAGGATGCAAACGGTTTTGGAGGAATGAACGTATTACGATCCACATCGTATGTGTAACCAATCCCCGCATAATTCTTGCGGAACGGTATGCCGCCATTAGAATGAACACCACCGTGGGTATTATATGAGGTGCGCTTACATGGTTGACCTCGGAATGCGCTATAATGCGCTTCCCAATCGATCCCTTCTTCACCTTCATTTTTGCCGACAATCACTTCAGTAACAATGCTGTTTTCATTAAGAAATGCATAATGTGCCATTATTAACTCCTGTTAACTCCAAGAAACATTACCTGTGCCAGCGGTGAATATGGTTATTTTAGAATTGCCAGAAGTAGATGTGGAGTAAGTCAGACCACCGCCCGGATTGGAGATGGTAAAGGTATTAGGATATTGAATGATAACCACCCCTGAACCGCCAGACCCTCCAATGCTACTGGCAACTCCTGATGCTCCACCACCGCCACCTCCGGTATTTACTGAGCCAGAACTTCCATTGCCAGTACTGGAACCATTGCCACCGCCACCAGCACCACCAAGTCCGGCGGCTGCGTTCCCCGATGTCGTATTTCCACCACCACCACCACCGCCAGCCCTGGTCACGGAAGAACCGGTAATGGATGACGCGGTGCCAGCTCCACCAACACCGCCAGAGCTTGTGGTACCGTCCGCTCCTGCTGCACTAGCACCACCTCCTCCACCACCTCCATTATTATCTCCAGAGGTAAAGCCCTTACCGCCGGCAGATCCTTCAGCTGGAGAGTATCCGCCAGAGTTGCCTGCCCCGCCAGCGCCGTGGTCCCACGAACCGCCTCCGGAACCGCCAGAAAACCCATCATATTCTCCAGTCGGCCTGTTCGGACCTCTTCCACCACCTGACGAAGTTGTCGTCGCAAAAACAGAATTGCTACCTTGCGTACTATTAGTCCCGCCTGCCCCTACAGTAACGACGTAATTAGTAGATGGGACTATAGATTGAGAAGTAAATGACCGGTAACCACCAGCACCACCGGCACCCATACCCCACTGTGTAAAGACGCCGTTTGTTCCACCACCACCACCACCTGCTACAACAAGGTAATCTGCGAGAAAAGAAGAAAGAGGCCAATTGCCTGCCTGTCGTGCTTTGGATTGCTCTTGCAAACCCCACACCCCAGAAGCGCTGGTGGTGGTTGGATTGTTTGCTACTCCAATAATTCCACCATTCCAACGTACCATTAGGAGATTTCCTCGTAAGAACAAACCACCTTGAGGTCATTGGCCGCGCTAGCAGTCGCACCGATTGACTTGTTTTCTTCTAAGTAAATTGAGGTATTTTTATCAATCACCACCAAAGATGCGTCCGCAGGGACCAGCACCGTGTTGACAATTTGTGTTGCTGTGCCACTGATATTAGCCAAAGAATACAGGTTTACGGTAATTTCAGCACTATTAGTTCCATCCACATTTGAGACAATCAGCGAGTTGATCTTGAAAACCTTATTGCTTCCAGCTGTATTCTCGACCACCAAGGTGGCATTGGTCGAGGTGAGATCGGTAACCGCAGTCTTGCCCCGAATATCGGTAACATTGACGATGTTTGGGTTTGCCATTTAATTGCTCCTATCCGAAAACAAGTGACATTGCTATTGCTTTGCCAGTATTAATACCGCCCAATGAAGAAAGGGCCGCGCTTGCAGATGTCTGCCCCGTTCCGCCGTTTGCAATTGCCAGCGCATTGGTGGGCGTTAAAGTCGTGGCTGTCAGCGCACCTGTGCTGGGGTTGAAAGTCAGTTTGGTCGATGAGACATCAAAGGTTGTTTCTGTGCCTGTAGTCAGGTCACTAAATGTAAGATAACGGGTTGCATTAGTTGTTGTATCGTTCGTAATTGTAATACCGCTTGCTGACCAGGTAGGGGCTGAAGCTCCGTTTGAAGTCAATACATACCCCGACGTTCCGGTTGAGTTTGCAAGGGCCAGGGTGCTGGTGATATTTAAAGTTGTGACCTTTGCCGAGGCCGCCGTTGTCTGACCGATGGCCACGTTATCCATGGTTGAGGCAGTTGTTGGGTTAATAGTCAGCGCACCAGCCGGAGATATTGCAACCGTTCCTGTTCCTGTTGGACTAATGCTGACCGCTGCGTTTGCAGGATTTATAGTAGTCGCAACTTCAAGGGATAAGTTATTTCCACCACTAGATCCCCATTGCATCTGAGAAGTCCCGCTTGCATTTTGCAAAATTCCGCCTGTAGATGAAGTCGCCTTAAATATTGGACTACTAACTCCCGTACCATTCGCTACGACAGTAATATCCGTTATTCCAGTTAGTGAGCCTCCAGTTATAGATACAGAAGAAGCATTTTGTGTTGCTATACTTCCAAGACCTAGATTAGTACGGGCATCTGTCTGATTGCTAGCACCAGTACCACCATCAGAAACCGTAATATCTGTTATTCCAGTTACTGAACCCCCAGTTATAGATACAGAAGAAGCATTTTGTGTTGCTATACTTCCAAGACCCAAATTAGTACGAGCATCTGTCTGATTGCTGGCACCAGTACCACCATCTGCGACAGTAATATCCGTTATTCCAGTTACTGAACCCCCAGTTATGGCAACTGCATTAGCTGCTTGAGTAGCTATAGTACCAAGTCCTAATGCTGTTCTAGCATCAGCAGCAGTAATTGAACCAGTACCACCTTTAGTAATAGGTAATATACCAGTTGTACTTGTTGTAAGCGAAATTGATGCACCGCCACCTGCAGTACCATCATGATTGTGTCCTGTAGCTGCATGCATAGAGCTGGTGATATCATTAAATTCTGCCGTAAAATGAGATGCTTGAATTGTAGCAGCAGTCACAATATCATTTCTACTATATATATAACCTACTGGCATTTATTATCTCCGTCCTGCAATCGCATAATCAATCACAAACCCTTGAATAGTATGTGATGAGTCAGTGGCACTAGCTACAGAAAAATTTAAAGCTACTTCAAAACCTGAACCTACAGTATTTTTTGTTAATACAGAATTATCTTCAGTACCATAAGTTGCATTTCCATAAGTCCCTGTACCATAAACAGAATTAGAGGAAGTTTTAGTAATTGTAATATTGGCTGGTTGTATGATACCGAAAGCATTGTGGTCATATTCTAGACCAAGATTTATGGTTGTTGTACCTTCAACTTTATAAAATATTTTTACTCTATGCAGTGTTTTTCTTATACCTGGGTCACCAAAAGTAATATCAGCAGTGCGAAATATGGAAGTAATTGCTGTATTATTAAAATTAACTCCATTTTCCTGCCGATAAACAAACCCATCAAAACCCCCATGGATTACATATTCATCTTCATTAATAAATGATGAGTCAACTGTATGAGGTTTAATGCCTTTTAATGTTGACCATTCCCATACTAATCCGCCCTCACTTTGAGAACGAATACCACCCAAGATACCTAAAGCTTGAGTTTCAGCTTGACCGGTAGTAGGATAAAATACTCTATATTGATTTTTCTTACGAACAGCAGTAGCTACAACATTGTTAACCCCTGCTGTAGGTACCATAGAATTAGCAGTTGATTGAATATTACGTGAGATTGAGCCTAGTTCAAAGTCATCATTTCGTTCAGTTGCGGCAAGAGTTCTGACACCATCCGGACCAACGAACAGGATATCACCACCAACTTCAACGATACTATTAGGTGCGATACACCCAATATTTTCAGTAATAGGTAATAATTGAAAATCTAGAGTATTAGAACCGGTCAGTCTATGAATACTGTTTTCACAAAAAATAATAAGTTGATCACGAAAACGAACTAAACCAGTAATAGTATCGCCAACAACTAAAGTACCTGAATTTCCACCACTAAAAGCTGTTTCAGCAAGATTATTACACCATTTAATCTCACCGGTATTAGCTGTGTAACCAGCATAGAATATGTAATTCTTAAATTCTTCTATATATTTAGGATTAACTGGTGCCCCAAGACCTGCGGTAGTATTAATTAATGTATAAGTTGTGCCATCCCATCGTGCAGGAAAATCAACACCATCAACCATAATAACACGTTTAATACCAGTCCAGTTATAGCGTACAAAATTGTATTTACTTTGAAAACTAGTACGTGGAGTGGCGCCATTAATAGCTGTACCCCAACCAGAACCAATACTGAAGAATACATCGCTATTATTAGTTCCAGAGCGCTTCTTGGCAGCAAGAACACCAGCCCCAAATACGCATACACCTAAGACTGGAGCACCTGCTTGTCCTGTAACTTCATTAAGATCGAACTTATTAAAACCACTAAGACGACGATAGCCACCGCCTAAAGCAGGCTCATAATTCTGAAGCTTAAGAGCATGACCAGGCTTTAAACTCAAAATGTTAGAATGAGTTTGAAGACCACCTTCACAAATACCCATAAGGGGCTTAATTTTGTCGCGTTCGCCTGTTCCAGAAAGTTGAGCCATTACATGCCACTAAAGATTAACGGTAAATGAGTTGATTTTCTAAAATATTCCCTGCCAACAATGCGATCTGATTTATTAATTAATTCAATACGCATATGTTTTAGGTTCTTTTCATAGTTCTGATTAATTAATATAGCTCCGTCACTATTCTCACGGAATAGATATAGATAATATAAAGCACGATCTTCAATAACATGATGAAAACGTACTGGAATTGGAGAAATATCACTATTTACAGTCATACGATCTGCTTGTTTCCAGTAAGTGTAAGTTACTAGATAATCGTCATTAGGAACTGGTGTAACACCAAAACCATCATCTTTAGTTGCAAATACAAATAGAGGTTTTGAGTATTCACTTGGTTGAGCATAAGAATCCTGGACACTATAAAGGCGATTATAGCGATCTAACTCCATATACTCTAACTTCTCTTCTTGAATTTCACGGAACACTTGAACTAAATCAACAGCTCTATTTTCATTAGCTGAATTAAGAAAATCAATAAAGGTATTTGCAGTAGTGGCTACAAAAGTTACAGTAAAGAAATTCCATCCACCAGCATTTACAGTTCCCATGGATTTAGAAGTATAGATTTCACTTCCACCGGAAGTTGAGCCAATTCGTAAATTAATCGCTCCGTCGAAATATCGTACAATAATCCTATATGTCTGTGTTGCTACGGTAGCTATACTTTGTTCAGCAATGCCTACACCAGCAGCCCCACCATTTAATTGTAACCTACCATTACCACTTGAGATATGAGCAATAGTACCAGTAGCAGTAGATAAGTTACTCCAGTTTGTTATATTACTAGTAAATGCACCGTTAGTTACTAGATCAGCCGGCTTTAGAAAAAAACTCTCCCAGTCAACAGAAGTATAGCCTGTAGGGAGACTATACAACCGCTGACCGGGAGTTAATGTTTGACTTCCTGATTGAACGTTAAATGGCCACTCTAATTCTGTATTATTAATATCATCTATAGCATCAAGTACTGCTCGAGTTACGTAGTCTTGTATACTGGTATTAGCACCAGCTGCTACGCTAGTAATTTGTACTTCATTAACTCTCGATAATACATTATTACACAACTGTAAATAAGTGGCCATTTATTATCCTAATTAGGTAACACGAATTGTAGTTACATTAGCAGCATCAGTTGCATCTGCTACCAGCCAATAGAAATGGGCTACACCAGTAGTACCTGGATTTGCACCAGCAAAGGTTAGCCGTGCTGTGACACCAGCAGTCGAATAACCAAACATGGTGTTGTTGGTAAGATGTCCAACAGTCGCCAGTGACTGGGCGCTAAGCCAACGAGTAGCTGAACTTGAGTCACCAACACTAACTGTAGACGAAGCTGCAAAGGCTGTGCTAATGAATACACCAGCACCTGTGCAAACACTCCCGATAGGGAATGTCATAGGATCTAGTGTATCACCGTTTACTAGTGTTACAGCTGAACCAGCAGCGGTCTTAATCTGACCGTTCTGAAGAAAAAAGCTGAAAACACGTACACCCTTAAGATTTGATGGATGCTGCCCAGCGGCAGGAGTTCCACCATTATGGACATAAGCGACCATTTAAATGCCTCCTTATGAGAACTTGACGAATGCACCAGCTAGTGCATCACCGCGTAATGTTTTACGACCATAAAGGTGTAAACCACGTACAACGTCAGCAAAGCTGTCAGGATCGCGAATCATCTCAGTCTTTGCGATCTGAGAGGCAGTTACAGTGCTGGACATATGACCAGCAAGAACCATTGTAGTGGCATCCGTAAAGGTGCTACTTGGGGTTTCACTATTAGGTGGTAGGTTGTTCGACATGTATGCAGTCATACCACGGATTGGTTTGTTGGTAACAAGACCATTACGTAGTGGTGACACGCTATCGCCAGTAACCTGAACTTCTATCAGTTTGCTATTTTCGTCAGCCATTTTCTCCCAGAAAGCTGGTGAGCCAACAACCCAACGACCATCAGTTGGTACGTTGTCTTCGTCAAGTAGACGATTTAGACGGTTTAGAACAGCTAGTGGCGTAATTTGACCAGCACTGAAACCTACAGTAGTAGCAGAAGTAACAGTACCATAGTTGTTGCCAGTAGCAATCTGAAGACGCATATATTCAAGAATTTCTTTATCAAACTGATCTTTCAAACCATAAGCAGCTGAACTAGTAGCCATGGTTTCCCAGTTGATATGGGCATGCTTTGCTTCAATGTCATCGACCTTGAATGCAAAAGCATTAGCTTTATCAACAATAAGTGAAATTTCATCATCTATTAGGTCCTGTGGTACTACGGTTTGACCACGGGCATAAGATGAAACAGCAACTGTTGGCTCGTTGATAATCTTAACAGTATCACCGAAATTCTCAATTTCGCCAGCGTAATCAGTGTTAGTGATGTCCTCAACAACTGAGGTACGACGGAAGAACTTAAGAACCTTCTTACTGTAGATTACAGGAGTAAAGTTGCCATTGGGCAGGTTGGTATAACCAGCTGAACGTGCAAAAGCCATTTTATTCTCCTATAAAATTAATCCCGAATTCTACCTTCTTTTCGGGCCGCGTCGATCTCGTCTTCTAGACGGTCAAAGTCGCGTTCTGATAGACGTGCAATTTCTGCAGTGGTCCAAATCTTCTTGCCAGGCTTATCAGTCTGAGATTTCGAGCGAGGATTAACTTCAAGAGCTGCATCTGCATTCAAGCCAGCTGCCTTGCTCTTGCTCTTCACAATTCCTCTATCATTTTTGTATATATCAATAGCACGAATTGCTAACCTAGCTTTACCAGGATTGTTGTAGACCCAATCCTGTAATTCTTGATCTTGTTCTGCTGCCCAGTCGTGGAAATCGGCACTATTACTAAGCTCATCAAAATCAGGATGCAGCTTCTTAATTTCTAGGATTGCTTTGTCCACAGCTGTTTGCTGATTAACAGTCTTCAAATCCTCAATCTCTTCACGAAGATTGTCTAAATCCTTGTCCTTTTCAAGACGGGAAATAGCTTTCATCATTTTATATGCTTCAGGAAACTTATTTCTGAAATGCTGTAAATCTTCCGCAGAAGTAATTGGAGTATTTGGTAGATTGCTTGCTCTAGCAGTAGCAGTTTCTAGTTGCTTAATTCGTGTTCTTAATTCACCTACGGTTCTGTCATAATGACCTTTCAGATCGCCATAACGCTTTTTGTAGGTTTTCTCTTCGGGCTTTAGCTCTTCAACAGGTTCGTTAGCTTGAGTGGCAGCGTTTAGCTGTTCTGCCTTTGAGGTAGCTGTTTCATCTTCCTCTTCCTTAACTCGACGATAGTGTCCACGGTAAGGAAGTACCCGCTCTTCAGTCGTTACAGTAGTAGCTGTTTCTTCATTTGCCATTTTTGTCTCCTTTGTTAGGGTCGAAAATCGAGTAGCCTATCGAGAAGACCGACCTAGGGGCTGATTGCTCAGGTGGCCTAAAAGATTGACTTGTCTGGTAGTTGCCTCCCACCATTAGGCTGTGGTGGTGCTGATGTTGACCTAGCTGGTCCAACTGGCGGTGACCCGGTAATCTCACTATCTTCCGCGAAGGAATCCTCGTCAGGTCCGGTATTCAACGTAGTCGCAACTACATCAGCTAGAATATCTATGGATGTAGGGCCTAGTGCTTCTTCTAGCTGATTTATGAATGCATCGAATATCTGTCTAATTGACTCATATTGCGCTTCAGGTTGCAGCTGTTCAAACTTCTGTCTAATTTGTTGCGGATCTTGCTCTCCGGCAGGTTCATCAAAAGAAGGTTGTGCCTGAGCTTGTGCCATTGGTCGTTGCATTGATCGTTGCACTGGTTGCGGCATTGGTTGCTGCATTGGTTGCGGCATTGGTTGCGGCATTGGTTGCTGCATTATAGTTGGTTGTGGCATGTTATTCTCCTTAAATTTTTCACCTCTGTCTGGGGTTTCTGTTAGTTGACTCCGCTCTTGGAGATCTTGACTCCGCTCTTGGAGATCTTGACTCCGCTCTTGGAGATCTTGATGAGACATTCTTCGCCGCCGCGCCCCACGTCGGAGTATTAATATTGGGCATACCCTTACCTAAAAATAAGGTGCCATTTATTATCTTATTTCCCTCGAAGGCAGAGTCGTCTGTAGTCCCAGATTGTCGCCGTTGCCTAGGCTGAGCAACTTTCGAAATCACACCATCGATGAAGCGGCGGTAAGCATTTACCGCAACCTCGTCGAGCGCTTCTTCAGACCTTGCGTTCTGCTTTATCTGTTCTGCTCGGTGAGCATTTGAAGGAAATACTGTTTGTCTAGCATCCATACTGCTGGAAAGTACCTCTCCCCTTCTCTGCTCCGCTTTGGCTTCCCTGGGAGTGACGGCTTTGGCTTCAACCTGCTTGTTATAGGTATTCTCTTGGTGTAACGCACGAAGGGTTTGCCCAAATCGAGATGAGGGCATCTTATGTAACTCTCTTAGTTCTGCCCCAAGTCCAGATCTTAGCTGTTCATAAGATTGGCTGGATTTCGGTCCAAACTTCCGACCAAATTGTCGCCGTGATACTTTGGCTTCCTCCGCTCCAAGACTACGTAACTCGATTGGTACTGGCTGACTAGACTGGGGCTTCGAAGGCTTGACGTCCCCTACATAAGAAGTAATTGGATTATCTTGTTCTAGTATAACTTCAATCGGCACATTATACTGGGGCTTCCCATTATACTGGGGCTTCCCATCTTGGTGTAACGCCATACTGCTGGAAAGTACCTCTCCCCTTCTCTGCTCCGCTTTGGCTTCACGAAGGGTTTGCCCAAATCGAGATCGAGCATCCTCCGCTCCAAGACTACGTAACTCGATTGGTACTGGCTGACTAGACTGGGGCTTCAATCGAGATCGAGCATCCTCCGCGGGGGTTCGCCCAGAGTGCATCGCCTGTACGGCCCTTACATAGTCCGTCAAATTGTTAAAACCAAGGCTCTGTGCGTATCTCGTTACAGCCTCCAAAACCCTGGCGGGATTATCATATATGGCGCCGCTTAATCCTATTACATTACCACTGGAATCAACATTAAACCCAATAGACCCCGATACACCGAACTGTTCTCCTGATATAGTCAAACCTTTGCTGTATAAATTGTTCATATGCTTAGCCTGTGCACTACCGAGCGCATTTGCAATAAGGCCGAGTCCTGGTATGACATTCAGTAAGGTCTCAACGAAAACACCAGGACGTGTGGCAGTCCATTGCCCAGCAACATACTGAGGATTAGTTCCCAGTACCTCGGGATTTGACAAAGCACTGACACCAGTACCTATTAACCCTGCAATGGGGCCACCAGCACCAGCAATATGACTAACAACTGCAGCCACCGTGCCAGCTGGGGTCTTACCATATTTAGCACCTTCAATAAGATTAGACATTAAAGAGCTGTCTGAACGGGCCTGTGGTACTTCTTGGTGTAACGCACGAAGGGTTTGCCCATACCGAGCATCTGGTATGTTGGCTGCAACATCCATTAGACGGTTACGTTCATAACCATAGTCCGAACCGCGAAATCCGTTAGGATTTTCAATGATACTAGGTGGCCTGACAGAAAGATTAGATTCTGGATCATTAGGTGATTTTGGTACAGTAGAAACTGGTGGATTACCAAATTCAAACTGAGGGGGAGCTATTATCGAGACAGGAGATCTATTCTTGTAGCGATATGCTATACGACCATGGGCATCAATATAAGCTTCCAATTGTTTAGTAGGATCATACATATTGTATTGACTACTATATGAATTTTGAAAACCCGGCCTATTGATTATAGTTGGTGTTTCGTATGTTGCCATTAGTTTTTACTACCTATACTAAGAAGTTCTCGCACTAAAGCCGCTCTCCCCTGGAGTTGGAACAGAGCCTGTTCCGATTGTGCCCCCTCCAGCCCCCGATGTATCTGCTGGAGACGCTCCTGCAACCATTCCGAGATTTTCACCCCCTGGGGGCTCTGGAGCGCTAATCGGACTTGGTGTACCAATTTGTCTTCCATTCTGATTTCCCATAATTAAAGCATATATCTTAGCCTCATTGGCATCGTTAATCGTTGTTTCCGGATCAAGATCAAGTGTCGCTACAACTTCCTTGAGAACCTTGTCCCATTTAACAAATGGAGCAAGAACTGGATTAGAACCAACCTGCATTAACATCATTAGCCGCTGTGACTTGATTTCTTTTTTCATTAACGAGGCAGAACCTCGGGCATGAATATCCAGATCACCCACGATTTCTGGAAGGTCTTTATTGAACTGCATATTCCAAGCAAATAGTGACTCACCGATAGGCTGAATGATATAGTCGTCTAGATTCTTAATTACAGTTTTAATGTTTAGTGCTGCAGCACCCATAAGCATTGACATGCCGGATGCCGTACGAGTTGTAGAATTAATACCAGTCTGACCGTGCGAATATGAGGGAATACCAGTTTGTTCATCAGCTAACTGGCGAAATCGATCAAATACACTCATGTTCTCATTAGTCGTATTAGGAAATTTGATACCGAATACTGCCTGCCCAGGAGCACCACCTTGACGCCTAAATTGCTTACCAGGAAAGATACGCATATCCTGACCGGGGACTAAAGCCTGCTCATCAACATCGAAAATTAAATTGCCGGAGATTTTTAGATTGTCGATGCACATACGAGCGGCACCGTTCATGATCATCTGGCTGTCGTCCATGTTTTCAGCTACACCGATACCAAAAAACCGATAGGGATTGGTCTCATACGGGGCTGAGTTATAAGGAATACGTGCTGGAGTGAATGGGTTAGCTACAAGTCGAATTAGACGCTTGCCACAAACCCAGGCATTAATTTGTATCTCATCTAGATTCGTCATTGAATTAGGAATATCAAGTCCGGCTTCTAGAGCTAAATCCTTATCTATTATGCCCCAAAATTCTAGAACTTCGAACCGGTTCGCCAGTTCATTAATATCTTCTTCGTCATGAAGTTGATCTTCGTAGCCTTGTTTGTCATACCCGGTGCCTTCTTCGATGCACATTTCTACAGCATCTTTATCAAAATAAGGACGATGCAATAGGGCGCGAAGTTGTGATGTAGTTAGCCTATGACGTTGAATAACCCATTCAGCTTCTTCAAGATTACGAGCACTTGGATCTGGATAAAAATCCCAAATGCTGACAAATTCGAGCTTAGGAATTAGCTTATTAATTGGCTCATAAACAGTTGCTGCTTCTGGATCTGCCATGTTCTTTGTCCATTTATGCAGAACCTTGTTGTAGTTAAATGGACCTTTTACTATTCCATGACCAAGCATTGCCATTTCAAAACAAGTTTTACTTAGTACACGAGTGATGTTACTTTCTTCTAGCTGATCCATAATCAGCTTTTCCATGCTTTTAGCAGCGATACGAGCAGGTTCTATTTGAATATGCTGTGGAGTAGGTGCCGGACCTTTCTTCCACGGTAACATTGTTCCTAGCCGATTAGCTAGGCCCCCAAGGATAGACTGTGCGGTAGCACCAGGAGCCAGATCATTACCATCGCCAGGATATCCGTAAGGATCACGGTTTGGAATACCGCCTTTGGCATTCTGGCCTGCTGCTGGATCAACGTTTGCATATTCAGCAATACCTTCTGGAATCTTCGTTGGTTCAATAGTTAGAGGAAACCGGTCGTTGCTAAACAGTACGTCAATGATTTGACCATAAGCAGCTAAAACTTTAGTTTTAGTTATCTTGATGAAGATTTTAGATTGCTCTGAATCCTCGACAACAAAACCACCATCATAAACACCCCGATAATTACGATAAGCTCGTAGCCATCTATCCTCATCGGTTTGGCGTTCATTGGCAGCTTCTTCGAAATATTTACGGATTGTTCCAGCTAGTGGGCTGTAAATACTTTCATCAAGGGAAGTTTTAACTGCTATGACTGAAGAATCATCGAAAGCATCAGTTTGATCTGACTCAAAAATTGCCATTATTTAGAAAAATTCTTAGTTAATGAATGGTCGTTTGCAAGCTTTGAAAGACCATCTTTCGTACCCTCACTTCCAATTGGGAAGGTTTCGGTATTCTGGTACTTGTCAGCTGACTTTAGAATACCTTTTGCATTCAGATAACCAGAAGAACTCTTCTTGGATGGATCACCTGAATTAAAGCTACCTTGTTTAATGCTGGTAGTTAGTGGATCTGCCATCTTGTGTTCGCCGCCCATATTACCACAATAATCTTTCATATTAATCTCCTAATAACCCAAAATTGGGTCTGCTGGTCGCCATGTTCTTTCAGTTATCTTACCAAAATCAGCCAATATATCAGCAGGATTTCTTGGTCTACTCATGCACCCATAGCGTAGTGCATCGTATGCATGATCTTCCGCATTTGTATCAACATCTTCTTGATTGTTCTTATCAAGTGGTAATGCAGGAAGAGTTCTTATTAAATTCCTACAAGTTGAGAATATTTGTAACGCAGGTTCGTAATTACCGTTTTTGTTAAGAATAGTTTTAGCCAAACGACGATGAATCTCTAGTTTACCATTAATACGACTGCGTGGACTCTGATCTGCTTTTGTCCATCTGCAGCCCTGTCTATTTAGAGTTTCAAAAATAGAAGGACCGCGATCACCACGCTTTGCATCAGTTGATCCATCGATGAACCCTCTCATGGGTTTTGGATCATTCTCTTCTAGTCCAAGTACGATTTCTGCAAGCTGATCTGGATTCTTGCCTTTAAAGTAAAGTTCACGATAAACGATAAGGCGTCCATCAAAATCTACAACAAACCACAACACACAACCATTACTGGAATATCCCCAATCGCAGGCTCTGAACCTTGTCCAGTTTCTAGGAATCTCGAACGGATTAATTACATGTATTGATTTGTCGAATTCAGGGAATGCAGCATTATCGAATACATCCCAGTTTCCTTCCAGCCATTGCTGACGAAGAATATCTGGCAGTGAAGATAAAGTGATAAGATAATCTTCACTGTACATTAGATACGGATTATCTGTCAGCTTGGCTGGAATAAAACGTCGAGTTATGCTTCTTTTGCCTAACGGAGTTTCGATATCAATTACGAATGAGGTGTTAGGCGGCGCCGGATTAATGAAAGTTTCCTTAACCCACAATGATCCAATGTTACCGGGGTTGCCGGTAGCCCGCATATAGGTAGGGATTTCCGGATCAATAGATCGTAGAGATGATCTCAGGAAGTTCCAAACGCTGGCATCAGGATATTGCGGTAATTCATCTACGCCAATCCATGTATATGATTGGCCTTGATATCGGAGGGCGTCCTGGAGATTTTCAGCATAACCGAATTCGATTCTAGCTCCACTAGGGAATTTCCATTCCTTTTCTTGTTCTCTCCATTTCGCACCGGGGAAAGCTCTTCCATAAAGATGTTGACTGTGGCTAATCATGTCGCGTAGTTCTGGCATTGTTCTGCGTAGAATCAAGGCACGATGTGAACGACGATCGCAATACCGTAGAGGATCTACAAGAATAGCATAGGATTTACCACCGCCTCTAGCACCACCATAAAATACTTCTTTCTCTGCTGCTGCCAGAAATTCCGTCTGTTGGGCAGTAGGTTTGAAAATGATCTCTTGATTTTCTAGAAACTCCTTAATTGTAGGAGTTGCTCTGTCAAGAATATCCTGCTCGACTATGACTGGCTTTTGGCCAGATATAATTTGTCGAAGCGTATTTAATACTTCTTCCTTCTCTTTGCGTTTATTACGATGGGCTCGAAGGTTATTATCAACTTTTTCAAAGTTCTTCCTAATAGCCGTTTCTTTAGTACGCTGTTTATAGATAGCATCCTGACCAGAACGAACTGCTCTTTTAAGATCTACTTGGGCGATCTTATCCCCGTCAATTTGACCCCTAGCTTGAGCAGTTTCTTTCTTAGTCGAAGGGGGCGCTACATCATCAAGAAGCATCAGCACCGTTATCCAAAGGCATGTTAGTATCCTCGTTTAAATACTTTTCTTAAACCTGGACCTGATATAGGCCGGCCAGTAACTTTAAACATCCAATCACAAACCTGTTGATATGATGAAACTTTTAGAAATTCTTTAGCCTTGGCTAGAGCTTCTAATTCAATATCCACAGGGAGAAGTGATTTCTCATTTTGTGGATCGATACGATATCCGTAAGGGATCTGTCTTGCTTTACGTTTTATTTTTTGATGGGAGGATAAAGATGTTTCCGACACCGCTGGCATTGACATCTAATGTATCTTTCTTACCTACTCCGACACGATCAAGAATACTCTCGGCAGCTTCCTTACGAGCTTTAGCCCGAGCAAGAGTACCAGGTTCTACATCAGAGTCCAGATCAATCGTTTCAATGATGGCCTTAGCAGCTTTAACTGAATTGACTGCTAGCATCTGTTTGCTCAGTTCAATGATTTCATCACGGATACTACGAGTAACCTCTGATACACGGGTTTCCGGTGAATAGCCGGCTAGCTCCTTCGCTTTCTTCAGGTCACCACCAGCTTCATCAAATAGTACAGACAGGAATAGCTTCTGATTATCAGTTAAGATTCTTGGTTGACTGGTCATTAGCGTTTTCCGGTTTTCTTTTCTCTTGCTTTTTTAGTACGAGCGAATGAACGATTCTTACTTTTAGTAGTAACCCGTAAGTTCTTTCGTTTATTGTTCATAGGATTTGAATCCCTATGATCCACATCCTTGCCATCACCTTTACGAACTACTCCTGTCTTCATAAGGGTTCTACGAGCCTTGTTCCTGGAAGAGCGTCGCTTGATCTGTGATGACTTACCGTGGTAGTTGACGTATTCGCGTTTATAATTTCTAGGCATTAACAACCTTTCTAATATTTTTTCGAAACGTTATTAGTAATAGAAGAAGATACAGAGGTAATTAAAACTTGTGGATCTATAAAAGAAAATGGTCCGGTTGGAAGATTCCAATATGGGGGTTTTTTGAAATGCTTTTCAGCTTCTTTTTTTGCATTAGTTATAAGTTTTCCACAATTCGGACAACGTTCACATTCACAATAGTTACTCAAGGTTAAATTCCTTACAGATTTCAGACATCGGTACGATCAAAGCAATATCTGCTGATTCATAGACTCTACTATAGCCACCAAAACCAATCGTGGGACGTAAGGCATAGGCTGAAATAACCCCAACTACCTTACCATCAGTATCAAATACTGGACCGCCTGACTGGCCCATATTAATAGTTATATCGGCTAGAAAACCCTTACCATCCTCATCCTTATAGTTTACAGCAATAACATGGCCCCAGGAGAATACCAAAGGAAACTCAAGTGGATAGCCTACGGCAATAATTTCCTCACCAAGAGTAACTTCCGAACAACGGATAGGAAGTGACGGTCCGATACTCGAAGATGTGTTTATATAGGCAAATCCAGTATCAAGATTCTCAGAAATAACTATATCGACTAGATTATGACCATTAACAATAAACTTACCGTTTTTTAGTACATGTTCAGCTGACATTACGATTTGACGGTCATTGTAGTCAATCAGGAACCCAGTACCATGGCCGGGCTTATCTTGCTGGAATATTTTAACAATGGATTGGGGAAAGCTGTCATACTGTAGATAGGCTACGCAGGCACTGGTAAACAATACAGACAATGTAACCAGTATACTGTTCAGCACCAATCCAAGTCTATTCATCTATATAAGCCTCATTTATCCAATCTTGTTTATTTTTTTTCTTATGAGTTTTGAACTTCTGTTTCTTTATCGGTCTGGCTAATTGGAGAGCTTCAATTCGAGTTTCTAGAAAAAGTTCCTCCTCGTCCGTAAAGCGTCTTTTATCATAGTTATATGTGTGCTTCATTGGAATTTTAGAGCAACTATTCAGTTACCATTTATGTAACTAAATTGATCAGCCATATTTCTGCAGCGCTAATAAATACTGTTATGGCAACTATAATGGCCCAAAACTGAACCTTTTTCCAGTTGATTTTGTAGGCACTGAAGCTATCTGTTAGAGAAGCAATTAGTCGTATTGTTTTGTATTGCATTGCATTCACCATATATTGAGTTTAATCAGTTTCATATTCTTCAGAGGTTATCCAAGAGATGAGAGAGCTATTACTTTCAGTTATGATCTTTGCTATGGTTTGTGCAACGTTCCAACGTATTGTAAGCCAGTCTTTATTCATCATAGGGGTAGTTTCAGGATTTATGAACATATCTTGATCTTCCATTACCGCATATATTTCATTAAATACATGCTTACATAAAGGTGACCATTCATTCCATTGCTTTTTGGAAACCTTATATTTATTATCTGTATTCATGGAGATTTTCCCATGTTTCGTGGAGACCTATATAGTATAACATTAAAATATTATCTTGTCAAGTAAAATCGTATATTATATTGAATTTTTTTAACTGCGGGACGAATAAAGGGGGTTTACTGGCTTTATCGGTAATATGTGTGATAAAAATGTCACACCGATATAACTAATTTAAACCCCGATGTATTTTTTTATTGACAGAAACCACATTCATTGTTATACTAAAGACATAGTCTTTCAAATTATCACCAAGGGTGATATGTATTATATGTATGTGGTTACAATTTAGTTTCTACTATTAGTAAGGTTTTAGTCCCTGTTAGCAATAATAGGGATTTTTTTTTATATTCTGAATAAGACTTTCTTTATAGTATACCTTAAGGTAGGCACTTCAGGTGCTATATGATGGACATACATGATGGTGGACCTTTAGGCTATTAAACTGTTCCCTGGGGGTATATTTCGGTATGCGGTTTAAAGTGGTTTCAATGTCTTTTATGGGTTTTCTGGCAAGTATGTGCATATGCATTTGCAGGGGGTGGGTGGCTCCGGCAAGGGGTCGGTGGTGGTTGCTGGGACCGGTCTGTATACAGTCAATTGACGCGCCCTGTATACAGTCAATGGACGCGTCGTATACAATCACGTCCGTGGAGTTGCATTCATTGTATACATTGTATCGGTCACCCTGGCTCGCGCTGTATACAATCATGGGATCCCTGCGCTGTATACAATTGTGGGATCGGGTAAGATGGCATGCCTACCTACCATGCTCACCTTGTAAACCCAGGACCGTATACAACCTTTTACGTGAAACCACATAACCTAACCAGACCTGTATACAACCCACCATGAACAAACTGTTACACTGTACGGTAAATTTCCTCGCTTGACTTGGCGAGTGGGGTCATGGTAGAATTGGGATGCTAGATAGCGCACCGTTATCTAGGTAACCTAATGGAGTGTATACAGATGTCGAAGATCACAAAGAAGACGACAAAGGCAACCGTTGCCGCGTTCGAAGCTACGCAGAAGCCTGCCGTTGAAGCGAAGAAGGCAGTAGCCCCAACTCCGCTTGCTGATGTCGAGAAGGCGGCAGCACTCGAAGCCGCGCACGAAGCAGTCAAATCTGCGGCTCTCGCCCTCCTGGCCACGTCGACCAAGACCGAAACCCGCAAGATTGCACTCGCACTCGCCCTAATCGAGCTGTATACAGCTCAGGGTCGCACCACGGTGATCGAACACGAAGCCATGACCATGCTTTGCGAGATGGCCGGCGTGAGCCAAAATCGAAGGGCTGCGCGCAAGCCCGGCGCGCTGCCGGCGGCACCCGAAACATTCCGCTACTCTGCCTCTAATGCCATCCGCTACGCCCGGCTGGTGCTGGAAGCGCCAAACAGGCAGTGCACCATCTTCCGCAATGATGCCGGCGCTGTCGTTGCAATGATGCCGGGCAACGTTGCTGAGCCGCGCATTCGGTGCGGCGAAGAGTGGGTAGACAATACGAACGCGCGGGCAGTTGTGTGTCGCGCGGCAGACCTTGACCGTGTATACAGGGACACGTTCCAAGGCCACCGCCGCACCGCGAAGGCAGCCAACACGTCCGCCCGCGACCTTGGCCTTCAAGCCCTACGTCAGGTCAGTCGAAGCATGCTACTTCAGGCGTTCTTCGAAGTTGTTGCCAACTCACGCGATGAACTGGGCGACAAGGTAGTCCTGACCCCGACGCCCAAGGGTGCCTTCAGTGAGGCCGACATTGAACGCCTCGTACGGCTGCGGGACTGGCTCTGCATGATCTTGCCACTCGACCGGGCTGACGTGTTGCAAGGCCAGCTCGCAGAGATGACAGCCCTTTGGAAACAGCGTGATGCCGATTATGAGGCGGAGTACACGTTGCGTACTGCGCTTGAAGCGAAGCTCGCGGCCACGTCGAAGTAGGCCGCCCGCACTCACCCTTGGCGCGCGCCTACGGGCGCGCGCCACTTTTTTTGCCCCGATTGTTCGATATTTGTAGAAATATGAAACAATCTTCTATCACAAATCGAACTATCATCAAATTTTATTATTTGGTTGTTGGTTGTTGGTTGTTGGTTGTTGGTTGTTGGTTGTTGGCCGAGTAGGCGACCAGACGCCAAATAAACGACATTCACCACTGGCGCGCGCCTACGAGCGCGCGCTTTTCTGCCCCGATTGTTCGATATTTCTAGAAGTATCGAATAATTTTCTATCACAATTCGATATTTCCAGAAGTATCGAATTTTATTCTATGGTTGTTGGTTGTTGGTTGTTGGTTGTTGGTTGTTGGTTGTCGTGGCGAGACTTCCAAGTCCATACCGTCTAATTTGACATAACTATTGAAATGTGCTACAATTAACATACTGGTAAATCCAATTAACAGATGGTGAATGCAATGGAGGACATGCTGATCACGGGGAAAACTGAAGAATGGCTGACAGCTAGAATGCGATCGCTAGCCAATCAGGGCTATGCGGGGGCGCAGTACACCATCGGCCTTATGTACGCCGAGAGCCGGGGTGTTCCCCAGGACTTTGTCGAGGCCGCCAAGTGGTTCCGACTGGCAGCCGAGCAGGGCTATGCGAAGGCGCAGTGCTACCTCGGCTGGATGTACTTCGTCGGCCAGGGTGTTCTTGAGGACGATGCCGATGCCGTCAAGTGGTACCGACTGGCGGCCAAGCAGGGCCTTGCGGCAGCGCAGTACAACCTCGGCAAGATGTACGACAACGGCCTGGGTGTTCCCCGAGACGATGTCGAGGCCGTGAAGTGGTACCGGCTTGCAGCCGAGCAGGGCCAACAGCGTGATGCCGATTATGAGGCTAAGATCTATTCTGCGCAGGCGCTATCTCAGTTGCGATCGCTAGCCAATCGGGGCTTTGCAGAGGCGCAGTTCAACCTCGGCTGGATGTACGCTAACGGCGAGGGTGTTCCCCGGGACGATGCCGAGGCCGCGAAGTGGTACCGTCGCGCAGCCAAGCTGGGCCATCGGCAAGCCATATACAACCAAAAGGCCACGATCCTTTCGCTCTATAGTTACTTAAATCAGTACGTCCCTGATAACGATGGAGAATGCAATGAAAACCAAAAGGCATCCTCAGCAAAAGCTGACAGCTAAGGCCGCGACGTGGTTACGGCGTGCGGCCAAGCAGGGCGATGCGTGGTCGCAATTTATGCTGCGATCGCTCGCCGAGCAGGGCCATGCGGAGGCGCAGTACAACCTCGGCGTTATGTACGACTACGGCGAGGGTGTTCCCGAGGACGATGCCGAGGCCATGAAATGGTTCCGGCTGGCGGCCGAGCAGGGCCATCAGCACGCCATATGGAGAAGGTGAATCATGACCTATTCAAAGGATTCGCACGATCAGAGAACCGATGCTGAACGAAAGCGTTACAAGCGGAGAATGCTGCGCATGAAATATCAACGCGCCCTAGAACGCCACAGGGAATTCAGCATCCTTTATGACGCCTTGGGTTACATCGCGGCGATCATCATTGGCTGCACCCTACCGGTGCTAGCTTGGGCAATTTTGAGGATTGCGCCATGAATAACATCCTGATCAAGAAGCTGGGCCTGCCCAACATCCGGGATCGGAACCAAACTATCACGCGAAAATTATTGGTTGTTGGTTGTTGGTTGTTGGTTGTTGCAAAATAAAAATAGGTTTAGGGCGTCGGCTCTGGTGAGCGGCTCTGTCTTATAAACAGGGGCGGCAGATAACCGTAGACGGGTGGGTTCGATCCCCACGGCGCCTACCAAACCATTACAGCAGGATTGACAATGATCATCAACAACTGCCATATATCTAGTGATTTGATACCTTTACATCCATATAGCATGACTATACTGCGGTTGTGGATTGAAGGGATTATTATGGATTTAGAGTTTACTCGTCTATTTACGTTACCTAACTCCAGATATATAGACCTTGCATTCTGTTTGATTGGGAACTAACATGAGCAAACTTTATACCCCGACAGATACAGACAAGTCTAACCCGGCTGATCCCTTAAATGACGTCATATATCTTACATTGGGTCATGAATATTCTGATCTTATTGAAGAAGCAAATTTAGAGTATAAACATAAGGAAGCATATCTAATTGACTATACCATACTTGTAATACTGGGTAATGCTGTACGTGATGTCACTGGTCGTTATGGTAGAAATATGATGTACGAATTGAACCATTCATATTTTGAATCAGATGGCTATGACTATGCAAGCAACAATCACATCCAGTATATGGTTGATTTTGAAACTAAACTGGTCAGGATATTTGAGCGGTTGAGATATAAACAAGCAACACACGAGGATTTCACAACTGAATATGTTAGCGATTAAAACATTCAGAGCAACATCACTAGAGTATTAACAGTTCAACAATAGGTCATAATATGAATAAAATAATTTCTTTTTTCAAGATTGGTTATAAAGATTTCTTTAATGGATTAGCTATTAATCCATATTCACATACCACTCACAAGTTTCAACATGATGAGTGGCTTAAAGGTTGGAAAACAGCCCAAGAAGATGCATGGCGTGACTATGAGCGACAGAAAGAAGAACAAACTAGAGATAAATGATGAATTATCTAACCATAACATACGAAAATGGAGTAAAAAATGCCCAAGGCTCGCACCTTACGAAGGGCGCGTGACACCCATCGGACATGGCAAGCATCGATGGAAAACCAAGAGATCATCAGTCTTGGTATGCATCGTGAACTACTTGCCAAAATTGATCGCCATGTCATGCATATCAATGCACATAAGAAGAATTATGAAATCGACGCATTTCCCCACATCAATCGTTCTCAATTCATTCGCATGGCATGTGCAAACTTCCTGGAACTACAGGATCATCTCGCCATGCTTGGGAATATGAATTCAGGTTCTACCCCTGCGACCACTCCCACTATCATCGCTGCCACCAACAACAATAAGCACTAGGAGAATAAAATGTCTGCAGACAATGGCATCTACATTTTGCATACGCTGGACAATGAATATCGTGTTGCTTATCTGGCCGCTATCGATAACATGTACTGGAACAGAATCCTCCGCAAGTTCGGGCATCAAATCACCAACAAGGGTGGGTTCACTCACTGTACTGTCCACAAAACCCAGGAAGAAGCCCTAAAGATGTCTGCCTTACTCTACGAGGACATTGTGCAGAGAGAAGGTGACCCCATGTTCGTGGAATACGGGATTCAGATCCTGGCACACCCGGATGTTGATTTTAACAGTCTTCCAACACATGACGAATACATGAAGATAAACGATGATGACCGCATTATGCATGATATGTAGATACTTTTCCTTGACATAAGAAACGATTGGTGCTATAATGTAATCACAATGAAAAAAGAAATGGAAAACTAATATGAAGAATATTACTGAAGATATGATTAAGGCTGCACGTAAGTATGCACAACATCCTAATAACAGATCTGATCCGTTCGCATTCAACCGTGCTCTTAGTCGTATGAAGTGGGAACTTGCTATTCCCCAGGATTATCTTGAAAAGCACGATCATGATATTGCATAGAGGTAATAATATGACTGCGAGTAAAATTAGAGAATACATTCGTGCTGGCATGTTGGTTGTTCCAACAGAAGCCACACGAATTGCAAAAGTCCAATTGATTGCTGGACTTAAGGCTCAACTTAAAATGGAGAAGAAAGCTCTGAAGGAGCTTGAGAATATTATTGTTCAGGTTGCAGAAGTTGCTAAGGAGCAAGCAGCCTAATGTAATATTGGGGGGGAGCTTAGGTTCCCCCCCAACTATTCACGAGGATTTAATGATCAAATTATCTCCAAATACAGATCAAATAATGATGTTTGTAACAGATGAACAATCAGTATTTTCCTGTATTCCAAAGAAGTTATGGAACGAGTTTATAGGAGGTTTACCTTTTTCTGCTAAAACAGTTAAGATTGTAAACAACACGTATTATTATCTCGATCATCTTGCTAGCTTATTTTTGCTTAATTATCTGAATATAAGCAAGCATAAACCCAAGGTAAAATATCATGCAACTAGCCGTTCCTACGATCCCTTTAAATAGGCTGTTTTCTTCCTATGAATTGTGCCTAGTTGACAATGTGCCTGAACTAAGCAGACGCAGTAAACCGTATGTTCCTGTTGGTCAAATACCATATAGCGTGAATAATAGTCCTACTAAAATCAAAATTCGTAAGTTGAAACAGAAAGTTGGACAAGAGCATATAATTCCATTTAGCCTATGGCATGAAGTTATACTAGAACAAGATAATCCAATTACTTCTGATGAGCTTATAACATATACACGAGAAAATGCACATCTATTCCATTCTTTTAGATCTTGGCCGCCTGTCGGCACTAGTGAATTTCCCCCAATGTCATTAAGTACCATGATTGGGATATTTAATAATGATATTATGTATAAAGAACCATATCAAACCATAAGAAAAAACTGGTTCTACAGAAAAGAAATATTGGATACTAGATATAATATATCGGGAATTATTAGAGAAACTTTTCTAGGAACAAGTTATAAAATAAGAAGCTTGCTTATCAACTATTTTACAAGACGCTTACTCTATGGATACTCTGGCACTACCACCTCCTACTCTTGCAATATCACTAATAAGGTGACAAATGCACTACGCAGAGCTAATCTCTCGGAGTAACCGAACAGATCATGCTTGGTGGGCAACTGCTGTTAGCGTTGCTTTAAACAGTCCGGGAGTAGGAGGGCGTAATAAGAACACTTACCGGTTAGGATCTGTATTGACGAATAAGCGAAGGCTTTACACCGCTAGACATAATTCATATAAAACTCATCCATTGCTTATAAAGTTTACTGATTATCCTTATCTACATGCAGAATCCGCTGCCATTTTCGCCCAGGGTATAAAAAAATGTGAGAACTTATCGTTATACACCGTGAGGTTAATGCGTAATGGTCATATAGCCCCTGCGCACCCATGTGAAGCTTGTCGTGCCATCATGAAACTGGCAGGACTTGAAAGCGCCTTCGTAAGTACTTATGAAGGTTTTGAAATGATTCTATTATAATAGAAAAGGACTTGTACTATGGGTATGGTTATATTTGATGACGTGAAGCCAATCAGTAATGGTGATGTTATGCGTTCAGCTATTCCGGTTGGAACTGTGTTCCGTCGTAAGGATAGCAAGAAGAATATCATTCGTGCTGCTGTTGGCAACAACTCGTGCAACTATTCATTCAACCTGAATGATGAATGCATAAGTTGGTCCAGTAAGGATTATCCAGTGGATGTTCTTGGTACGTTTACCTGGAACATTACTCTCTGTCCTGACAAGCAAACACTTACTGTAGATGGAAAAGAGTGTGGAGATTGCGTGACTCGCGATGCCGTCGAAGTAGGTGAAGTCTTCCAAGGGCGAAATAGCGGACGACTTTATTTACATCTCGGCTTTGAGCAGGACGGTCGTCCTTTTTCAGTACCACTTGATTCAAGTGGTAATCATGCCATAACTAACAATGAGGAACGTGAGGTTTTTATTGTTGGTTATGCAAAGCTTGTTGTGAATTTGCTGAAAAATGAACAGTAACTAGGTAGGTGTAGGGAGGAGTTTAAAGCTCCTCCCTATCTCCCATGTATTACAAGAAAATGACTCAATCTGAATTTCTCTATTGGTATCCATTCAATAGAAATAAAGTAGTACGTTATCTCCGTTCATTAGAAACAGGTTTGTACTATGTTATTATCTCTACCCAAAACTGATGTTATTGCGTGTCGTAAGCGGTTTCATGAATATCTGAGAACGAAACGAGAACGAACACCAGTCAACGAGCTGTTTATCGAAATTCTAGAGAAATTCTTCGTTCCTGAAGAAGCCCAGAAGTTACGTGTAGAACTTAAACTGGATTCTTGCCAGATTGATAATAACTTTGCAAAGCTCTGCCGAGCCATTCTCAAGAAGTTAATAATATTAACTGCTATTTTTAAGCACAATCTCACTCTTCCTGGTCTAACCGTCAAGGAAATTGAAGGTTCACTATTTATTCGTTATCTTGATGAGAACGACGAAGTTAAAGCAGTGGTGTTTCCTAATCTAAAAATGAACTACTATGCTCTGCACGGCGGGCTACAAATTCCAACGGAGGATGCTGGGGTTATTGAAATTCTTAAAAAGATAATATCACCAGATATAATGACCTTAATTGAGAAGAATTACCTCAAGTCCGACTCCATTGAGATGCGACGATATTCGTCGTATCATAATATGATGAAATTTCTGTTCAAAATGCAGATTACAACTGTTGGTCGTGTACTAAGTACATATAGTAACTATCAAAAAATTCATGGAGTCTCAGATGATGGGATTAGAGATATTTCATCTGGCTGGGTAGAACAATTTAAACCCCTTGTATTGAAGTTCTGTGAACTAGACGAAGACTACGTGAACATGTATAGTTCAAATGGTCCAAATAGTTGTATGACTATTGACAAAGGCAGAAGTTGGAACTTTCTGAATAAGAACTACAAGACACATCCTACTGCTGTATTCGTAAACAGTGGTATTGTTAAAGGTGTCTATTCAACTATTGGTAACATGGTGGTTGCTCGCACAATCACCTATTTGGATGGAACCAAAAAGGCATTTGGACGAGTCTACTCTGAACGAGATACTTGGAGGGCAGCTTTCATTATAGCTTTAGCTAAAGCTGGTTACACTCCACTTACTGAGGGTATGTTTAAGAAGCAAGCATCGTGGACAGCCAAACTCTATGAATATGAAGATAATATCTATGCTCAGATGCCGTATTTAGATAATGCTGCTAGACATTTCTATGGCGTTCCTAATTTAAAAGATAAAACTATACGTGTATTCATGAACTACAGTAATGTCGATGATGTAACCGAAGAATTGGCTAGAGAGAATGCCGAAATTACTAATCCAATTCATAGATATGGTGGCACCGCAGATGGTATCTTTCGAGTATCCCGTAAGGCACAATCTTGTGTCCTTTGTTCGAAAGACTTGGATCTAGATGAAGGAACTAAGTTATACAATTCTTCTGAAAGAATATGTACTAATCACATCTATTCAGATAATAATAACACTCCCCATACTCATGACAGACGAGCTGTTGCTGTAAGATCCATAAATGGTGAAAATGTTATTAAAACTATGAATATACAACAGATATTTCCTGATGCTGTCAGAGATTGTACAGGCAGATACTATGTTAACATTTCAACATACATTCGATGGACCGGTTGGATTATTGTAACAGAGGACAACTACCAGTATATTCTGAAGGTTATGTTCGATAAGACTCCGGGGGTCAAGTTTTTAACAGACAAATTCTTGACTAGTCAGCGAGGACCTTTGACGTATCCTGAGATTGACTACACAAAATATCCTGGTTTTATTTGGGATAGCGAAGCATATAACATTAGATTCTGTTTCATGATCTTAGATCCTGCTGTTGAAGCTAAGATACGGAAAGAGTATGTACTTACCAATTACCAGGACAGTCTGAGTACTATAAAATATAATCTGTTTATATTAAGCAAGCCAAAGAACAAATTCATAACAAAGAAGTTTGATATCAGTATATCATACTTCAATGATGTTAATACATTAGTTGCCGAACCACAAATACGAATGAATGCTGCCTAGACCATTATGGAAAATTTGAAAATGACTGACAACTATTATAATATGTTTTGTGGCGATGGTTATATTCCTATTTCCAATCACAAAGCTATAATAACATATCCAAACCCGTATTCTGAAGATACACCATTAGAAGAAACGGCAACCATCATTGATCGGGATGGTGGGTTCATGAACCCGTTATTATACGATCTATTATCCCAGCCAACTCCGCATGGGCATGAGGATTTAATCCATAAGTATCTTCCTACTAGCCACAAGAATGTAAATTACTGGAAGAAGGATGAGCTGGGCAATATCATTATACGTGTAGGGAATAAGAAAAATTCCAACACAATCTTTAGTTGTCATATGGATACTGCTCATCCAGTTACACAAACAGATAAGACAACACTGATATTTAAGAATGAGAAATGCCCACTAGTAGATCGTTACCTTGTCAAAGCTAAACGTAACGGTAAGAAACCTAATACCTATACAGGCTCTGTCTTAGGTGGGGATGACAAGATCGGTGTATTCATCTTGTCTAAGATGATTGAAAATGGCATTTCCGGTCTCTATATATTCCATATTGGAGAAGAGCGGGGATGCATCGGCTCACGCTATATTGCAGAAAAATCTAGTGATCTATTTGCTGGATACAAACGAGCTATAGCGTTTGATCGTCAAGGGTATACTGATGTTATCGCTCATCAGCGGGGCAGACGCTGTGCATCTAAAACGTTCACTGAGGAACTAGCTAAGCAGCTATGCACACGTGGACCTAAGAAGTTGATGTTTGAAGGCGATGTACAGGGTATGTATACAGATACTGCCAACTACACTAAATACATTCCAGAATGTAGTAATGTATCTATTGGTTATAGCAGTCAACATAGCGCGGCCGAGACGGTAGACACATTATGGGCTGAGCAGATGCTACTTCCCTCGATCCTTAATGTTGAATGGGAGAAACTGCCAGTAAATCATGTTGTTGAAAAATCAGTTCCTACAACAGTATATTCATATCTAGGTACTTGTATTGAGCTAGAAGATATCTTTGATCATACGCCAAGTAAGCATGAGCGTAAGCGGCTGATCAAGCAGTGGTTGATGAAATCCTCCCCTTACGAACAAAAAGAAGCAGCTACTAATGAGCTGTTTGTACTTCTGAAAAAACTGGCTAAGCTGAACCGTACGGCTAATAAGAATAACCAAAAAGAAAAGCTTCCACAACTAGATCTACCACAAGCACCGATTGATCCTAGTTTAGGAGCTTATACTTTTATTTATGGAGCCTTGGAATTTATTGATCTTTTCAATAGTTATGAGATATTACTATCATTCGATAATGATCATGTTTATTGTAAGGATCTGTTTGGAGAAATCAATGCCCTAGGACCGGCCGAGAATACTGAAGCTAGCCGAGAGAACGCAATTATCATCAGTACTGTCCTGTGTAAACTATGTGCTAACTTTACCGTAAGCTTGTATGAACGTAATGTTTATGGTACATTTGATATTACTATTCAAAACGAAATGAAAGCTCTTATTCATAATGCATTGAATTATATGAATACACATAAAATGGGAGTCTATGTAAATGCAGGTAGTAAATTTTCTGCAGCAACTGGAATTGGCACCCGGTGAATCTCATAGAACTGACTGTCCATTTTGTGGACACAAGCATACTTTCTCGATATCCAATATTGATGGTAAATATCTCTGGTATTGCTATTATGCTAATTGTCATTCATCTGGCGCTATAAATAAGTCTCTATCTCTAGACACATTGAAAGCAATCCTACACAAAAAAGATTATGACAAGACTTGTTTTGATATTCCTGATTATTTCATTGATGCTATTAACAATGAAAGCTGTATCAAACTACTTACTCGCTTCAACTCCATAGAAGCGTATAGTCAAGACTTAGTTAGAGTAAAATACGATCCTAAACAGAATCGACTTGTATTCATAATTACTGATGAACTAAAGAATCCAGTCGATGCTGTAGGCAGAAGTTTCAACGATATTAAGCCAAAATGGTTACGTTATGGAAATGGACGTTATCCCCTGGTTGTTGGAGCTATTGATTTGGCTGTTCTAGTGGAGGACGCATTCTCCGCTTGTGCAGTCAGTCATGTTGCTACAGGAATAGCTTTATTAGGAACCGGAGTACCGGATGAATACATTTCTATCATTTCAAATTATTCACGAATTATTATTGCACTTGACAAGGATGCTACGACAAAAGCAATAGCTTTACAAAAAGACTTGAATTTGTACGCACCAACCTCTGTATTGCTACTAGAAAAAGATTTGAAGTACTATAATAAAGATGCTATAAAGGTGGTACTTAGAAATGCTTGAGAATAAATAATGCTTGAAATCCAACTGTTTAAAAAATTTCTAAACTACCAATTCTATTTGGAGAACAAACAGCATATCGCATTAGATATCTTTCCAGCTGATCTGCGTTCTTTGTATGTAGAGTTAGATAAGTTTTATAATAAATACGCCAGGGATATTAATCTAACAGAATTTGCTCATTTCTATAAACTAGAAAATCCCACATTAACAGAAGCTAAGAGTCGGAATATTGATCGAGTATTCGATGCTATTAACAGCACGGAGAATTTACATGATGATTTGGCTAGGGATGCTGTCCGCACTCTTGGTAAACGAGAATTTGCTAGACAAATAGCCGAGCGTGCTGTTAGAATTGCCTCTGGGCAAGAGGATGACTTCAACAGCATCGTAACCTTATTAGAAAATTGTAATGGTGGGAATCTACTAGATACTAGATTTACCCCAGTAACTACGGATATTGATCAACTTATTGAGTCACTGCAGTTACAAGGACGCTATACTCTGAATATCCCACAGTTACAGCAGGTTATCCCAGGCATTGGTCCTGGTAATTTGGTAATTGTATTTGCTCGCCCCGAAATCGGTAAGACTGCGTTTTGGGTCAGCTTATGTAGTGGACCTAACGGGTTTGCTGATCAGGGAGCCAGTATCCATGCTCTGATCAATGAAGAACCCGCTGTACGAACTATGATGCGAGCTATTAACTGCTATACAGGGCTTACGCTTGAAACTATTCAAGGTAATACGCAACAGACTAGAACCTTGTTCGCGCCTATTGCAAGCCGTTTGCATCTAGTAGACAGTGTAGATATGAGCATGAATCATGTTGATGATTATGTACGGCATAATCATCCAGACATTCTAGTCATAGATCAGCTGGATAAAGTACATATCGGAGGTTCATATGCACGTAGTGATGAAAAGCTAAAGGCAATTTATACTGCAACTAGAGAGATAGCCAAGCGGCATAATTGCTTGGTTATTGCTGTGTCTCAGGCATCATATGATGCTGAAGGTAAGCGTGATTTGACGTATGCCATGTTGGATAATTCTAAGACCGGCAAGGCTGGTGAGGCTGACTTGATTATTGGTGTTGGTCATAATCCAGCTATTGATGCTGAGACTATAAGACATATTTATATCTCTAAGAATAAGATTAACGGTTGGCATGGTGCCAGACAGGTGTTATTCAATGGGTCAATCTCAAGATATTACACTAACGAAAGTTAGTAATGTTGTTGGGCATTATATAGTATTGGATGCACTGTTGTTCTTTCTTAACAAACATTCTAGATGTAAGTTTTGGATTGCCGGTGGTTTCCCATTAAACGTCTACGATAATTTCATAAAAAAAAGAATATCAAACGGTACTACAAGTAATTTCTTATCGCATGATATTGATGTATTTTTTGATAATAAGACTGAGGCTGCAAGACTCAACAGCTTTATTAATCGACTGGATGTTATTTTTCATCGGTGTACGGCTGAAAATGACCATGTCAGAATGGATATTATATTCTCGTATATATTTGGTAATAATGGTTGTTTATGTATGACAATGTATAAAACATTAAATGCTTATAATTTTTATCTTAGAGTTCCAGCCTTTAATGTTAAACTTTACCATAACGATCATGTAATATCTCTTATTAAGACATTTACAACAGATAATCCAGAAAATCTTATCAAGCGATTTGACTTTACTGTCTGTCAGTTCTATATAGATAAATATGGTGATTTATACGGTTCTCCAGAGGGGATGCAAGACTGGAATGACAAGAAGCTTTGTTTATCAAGCTATGGTCCGCATCCAACATTTATATCCAGAGTAAATAAATATAAACACAGATATAAACTTACTTTAGATGAAACTCTTGCTAAAGCCTATGGGGCAGCTAAGGTACGGATGCATGTAGATCCGGAGATGAATAATGAAATTGTTGAATTCCAAGATGAAAATGATTATGGAGAAATATTAACAGGAGGCATGATCAATGAAGAAGAAAAAGCAGCAAGTGCCGAGCAAGTTCCCAATCAATCTTAGCATACAAAACTGTAAGATTGCTTTAGTAGGGGAAGCTCCAGGACAACTAGAAGAAGAACTTAATGAACCATTCGTTGGTCGTGCTGGTAAGTTGCTTAATAGGCTTCTGAAAGATGCCACCATTGATAGAGACGAGTGTTACATAACTAACGTGTTTAAGGAGCGACCAGAGAATAACAAAATTGATAAGTTCTTTATATCCCGTCGTCAACTGGTTGTTGAAAATGAAGATCTACATACTTATGGTACTCCATTTAAAACATTTTATTTAGACAAACAGTACAATAAGTATCTAACTATGTTACATCGAGAATTAACTGAAATTAATCCTGCTGTTATCATCGCATTAGGAGCCATCCCATTATGGGCTTTTACCGGACGGTCTGATATATCAACAGCACGAGGAATTAGTTTATTGTGGAATAACATCCCATTGATCGCAACATTTCATCCTGCATATTTACTGCATGGGAATATGGGGCATAAAGATAAAGTAGTTGCTGATCTAGGAATGGCTAAATCGGTGGCTAATGGTACTAAGTGATGCAGACAGTAATTGACTGTGAGACCAGCTATCAGGTAGTCGACGGGAAGAAAGATCCCTCCCCGTTTAATAATAAGAATAAACTAGTCTCTTTGGGTTATAACACTTCGACCGGTAAATCCAACTACCTGTTCTTTGCTCATAATCAACTTTCAGATATACCATTAAAACAAAATTTTAATGAATTACAAATCATCTTGGATCAGACCACACTTCTGATTGGTCACAATATTAAGTTTGATCTAGAATGGCTCTTGGAGTGTGGGTTTAAATACTCTGGCTTATTATGGGACACTATGGTGTGCGAGTATGTATTTGCTCGTGGACTCAAACCTAGTTTTAATCTTAATAATGTAGCCAAAACGTATGGGTTTGAGGGTAAAGATAAAAATATTGAAGAATATCTACGCCAGAACATATCGTTCGAGGATATTCCGCCCACTATTATTGAAACGTATGGGCGTCAAGATGTTAGCCAAACCGGTAAAATATTCCTACAACAAGAAGAACGCCTGAGCAAAGAAGACAATATCTTAAAGCCCACAGTTCACATGTCGATGGACTTTATTTGGCCATTGATTGCCATGGAACGTAATGGCATTAAGATTGACACGAATATTCTCAAAGCTTTAGAACAGCAATATACCATTGAATACAATGAGATAGAGGCTAATCTTAAGAAAATTATTCAGCAGGTGATGGGGGCTACCCCGATCAATTTGAATAGTCCTGAACAACTATCTTTATTAATATACTCTCGTAAGGTAAAAGATAAGGCCAAGTGGCGAGAGACATTTAACATAGGAAGTGAACTCAGAGGATCAATAGTAAAGTCTAAGTATAAGACAAAAATGGATAATTTGAATTTTATTAAAGTAGTACGTGAACAGACGGAGGTTGTCTACAAAACTGAAGCTGTACATTGTACCACATGTAACGGACTAGGGTTCTTTTACAAGATTAAGAAGGATGGGAACCCCTTCAAAAAATCGACCGTCTGTAGGGCCTGCGGGGGCCGTGGGTTCACGTATAAGAGTCTTCCTATGGTAGCTGGCCTTAAAGCTGTTCCTGCGTCCTACGAGGATACAGCGGACGGTGGGTTTGTTACTGACGGATATACTTTAAGTATACTGAAAAATAGAGTGACAACTAAGGCTGCTGCTGTTATTGATCTGCTGATCCGAAGAAATAAATTAAGCACGTATCTAGACACATTTATTAGGGCTTTAAGTAAAGTAGACAATAGCAGTATTCTGCATCCCAGCTTCATGCAGTGTGCTACAGCCACAGGTCGGCTTTCATCCAGAAATCCAAACTTCCAGAACCAACCTAGAGGGGATAAGTTCCCATTAAGGAAGGTTGTAGTGTCCAGGTTTGACGGTGGCCATATCTTAGAAGGAGATTATTCACAGCTTGAGTTTAGGGTTGCTGCAGAACTTTCTGACTGCAAGGTAGCCTATCAGGATATTGTAGATGGGGTTGACATACATGCCCAAACAGCTAATATACTAGGATGTTCCAGGCAGGATGCTAAACCTGATACGTTCAAACCTTTATATGGCGGACAGACTGGAACAGATAAGCAACAAGCATATTATTCTTTCTTTTTAAAAAAGTATTCGGGTATTTCGGCATATCATGTTAAATTACAGAATGAGGCAGTAACGAATAAAGTAATTCGAATACCTACCGGAAGGGAATACGCATTTCCTAATGCACAGTGGATGCGAAATGGTTCGGCTACATTCGCAACAAAAATAAAGAACTATCCGGTACAAGGATTTGCTACCGGAGATATTGTCCCTATATCATCAATACTTATTTATAAGCTTATGATTGAAAAGAAAGTTAAGTCACTGTTAATAAACGAAGTACATGATTCTAATATTGCTGATGTATTTCCTGGTGAAGAACAAGTTATGATTGAGATCTTTACTCAAGGAATGCTTGGAGTTAAAGAAGAACTTGTTAGACGGTATAACTATAAACTTACTGTTCCACTATCTATTGAATTAAAGATAGGGGAGAATTGGCTGGAATTAAAGAAATTATGAGTGAAGATTTTAAAAACTTAAATATAGTTGATAAATTTGAAGAAGATTGTACAATAAACCATGAGTTTATTCGATGTGAATCATTGCTTAAATATTTGTTAGATGATTATCAAGCATTATATAATACTAAGAATATGCCTAAGTATTTATATATATCTGAACTATTTGAATTACAAAGCATATTGATGTATTTATGTATGGTGAATTATCCAAATATTAAAATTAAAAAACATAAAAATAGGACATTTATGAATGATCGGTAATATATTTAGTGGTATCGTGATTACCTTGGTATTATTATATATACTGGGGACTGAAGCAGTGTTCCAGTTGTTGTATTAATATCACACCGTTTAACAAAAATGCATGTGGCAGGTAGATTTTACTTGACTTTTCGGAAAATACATAATACAACTCTATCAACTAAGGAGAAATATAATCTATGACTCAAACACAAATGCTATCAAATGAAGAGATTATGGCTCTGTCAGGCCAAAAAACCAGCACAGAGGGTTTGTTCCGTATCCGTATCAATACGGAACTGGAGGATGATGCCAAGAACCGCCTGCCAGTAGGCACTTTCGTGCTCCCCAATCCAGCTGATCGAGTCTCTGTAGTCTATGCTGACTCGGTCAGTATTCGTCCATTTGTTCGGGGATTCTGGTATGGTGTGTACAATGCCAAGAACAACCGATATGATCCACGTACCACAATCGTTTCGAATCTAAGTGAAGAAATGCCAGACACATCTGGTAACATTCGTTGTGGTAAGGTTGATAAGAGTAAACTGAATGAACTCACCGAAGCTGAAAAGCTTAAGCAGAAACAGATTCGTTGCTACATCAATCTGTATGGTCTAGTCTCAGCCAATGCCAAGACCAAGGATGGTACAAATGTTGCCGTAACTAATGTTCCTGTATTCATCCGTGGAAGCGGCAGTAGCTTTATGCCGCTGAGTGAGGCTGTTGATGTGTTCACCAAGCAACGTAAGCCTATGTTGAGTTACAATATCAAGCTTACGACTAAGCGTGAGAAGAAAGGGGGAAATACCTATTATGTTATCATTGCTGAAGCACAGACTAACAACGATCCAATCCCATTATCTCCGGATGCTGTTGAGCAGCTGAATGTTTTCAGGAAGATCATTGACGATGAGAACAAAACTATCATGAATATCAACACTAAGTTTCGTATAGGCAATATTGCCAAGACAGTCACGGATATTGCAGATACACATGAATTGGCAGATGATCTAAATGATCGCCTTGCTGTCGCTGTAGACTTCGCTTAATTATGATCGGGTCTCATCAGCTTTAGGCTCGCCCGAATATCAACCTAAGTAGAGATGACGGTTGACTTTTAAAGGAATACTATGAGTGAAATTAATAGTTCTTTATTCCAAGATAACCAAGGTTGGTATTTTTGGAATGATGATTGGACAGAATACTTCGGTCCATTTTTAAGTAGAGAAGAAGCACAGGATGCATTTTACGCATATTGTAGGTGGATAGATGACTCATCAACTCTTAATAAGAATGGAGGATTTTCTATATCAGACGGCGATAGGACCCGTTGGTATACCCGAGAAAATTTTAATTGAAGCTTTTGGTGCAGCTTGCAGTAAAGCTTTAGAAAAGCAGTTCTCGCCCAAGAAGCCGTTCACTATCCGCATGTCCAATATCGGCATGCCGATGTGTCAGTTAAAGATGGAGCGAGACGGGAATCGTAAGTTAGATCAGAGCTACACCCAGCCTCTTGTTTTTCTGTATGGAGATTTGCTTGAAGCAGCATTAATCACTATTATGAAGATGGCTGGTGTTAATATCACCCACGAACAAAAAAAAGTTACCTTGAATGTAGGTGGGATCTCTCTAGAAGGAACTTTAGACATTGTTATTGAAGACCCAGGCTTGTATGGTGTATGGGATATCAAAACAGCATCTGATTTCTCATTCAACAATAAATTTGGGTTAGGGTTTGATACTCTAGTAAAAAATGATCCATTTGGATATATTCTCCAGGGTGCACTGTATGGTGCAGCTTCTGGTATTCCTTTTAGAGGATGGATTGTTATTAACAAAGAGAATGGTCAGCTAAAGGTATTAGAAGTTCCTGATAATTTTCAGAATATGATTCCTGAATTAATACAGGAAGTAGATGCACGAATTAGAAGGCTTACATCAAAAGAGAAGTTTTATAGAGAATTTGAAGATGTGGCTGAAATGTTTCGGAAGAAACCAACTGGCAATCGTAAACTAGATACTACATGTTCATATTGTATACATAAATGGGCCTGTTGGGTAAACGTAGTTTATATGCCAAGACAGTGTGGCGATAGCCTAAATGCCCCATGGGCATGGTATACGCATGTAGAAAGTAAGAATGATGCAGACACAATCGAGGAAGGCTAAAGGTAGGCGATTACAGAATTGGGTTGTAGATAAACTAAAAGCATATTTCAATTATGCTGATGGAGACATACGATCAGCTATAATGGGAGAAACAGGATCGGATATTAAACTAACACCAGAGGCTTTACAAACATTCAATTTTGATATAGAATGTAAAAATCAAGAAGGTTTTAACAATGTATATAAAGCTTTTGAACAATCAAGATTACGGACTTGCAATTCTACCAAGGAAGCATTGCTAATACTGAAAATGAATAACCGAAAGCCCCTAGCTGTACTAGATGCAAATCTGTTTTTTAAGTTCGCATCTAGGGAATTATCAACCATTAAGGATGATTAGAATGACTCGCATGATTCAACAAACGATTAGTCTTTATACGGATGAAGTAGCGCTTATCATTAGACCTGGGAAAACTCCGGGAGCTTTTAGTTGTGCAGTTTATAATGAAACTAAGGAGGATGATACACTATTCAAGTTTGCTGTAGGTTTAGCTGATCTATTATTACATTCACCCGGTGAAGTTCATGCATTAGGTGAGAAAGAGTTGCTGCGTTCAGCTAAGGAAACTATGGATAAGAATCCGGCTGGTAACCCGGATGAACTACTAATTGTACAAGAGGAACCAATTAAGGATGGCGCGTAATCATTTAGTCATAGGTGATCCACATGCTAAACCTGGAGTTTCTAATGAGCGATTTACTTGGCTGGGCAAATTCATAGTAGAGAAGAAACCTGAGATTATAGTGTGTATGGGTGACATGGCTGATATGGAAAGCTTGTCATCTTATGATCGCGGCAAGAAAGACTTTGAAGGTAGGCGCTATCAGAATGATATAGCAGCTGTTCAAGATGCACTTGCTAAGATTCAACAACCGATGGATGATTATAATGCAGTACGTAAACGCAATAAGGAAAAACAATATAAACCCAAGAAGTACATGATTGTTGGTAATCATGAGGAAAGAATAGATCGGGCTATTCAGCTTCATCCAGAATTAGAAGGTACATTTTCTATAGAGGATTTAGATTATGAGCGTTATGGCTGGCATGTGCAGCCTTACCGATGTGCATTGGAACTGGATGGTATTTATTATTGCCATTACTTTCCTACTGGCGTGTCTGGGGAACCTATATCTGGGGTCAATGTCGCTCAAGGACTATTGGGCAAGAACATGGTCTCTTGTGTTGTGGGTCATAATCACATATTTGATTATGCTAGTCGTTCTAGTCCAGGTGGAAGACGAATGCACGCGCTATCTGTTGGATGTTATTTCGAACACACTGATAAGTTTGCAACAGCTATTGAACATCTTTGGTGGCGTGGCTTAGTTTATTTAAAAGGTGTTTGTGATGGAGACTTTGATGTCAATACCTACAGATACAAATCCCTTAAAGAGCGTTATGGAAATGTGGCTTGATGGTTATATTGCTAGTATAGGTCTTATGCGGGAGTATGCGGTGGAGAAAGGAGTCAAGTTTGATAATGATAAATTACGTTGGGATCTATTGCCACGTGATGCTCTAGAAGAACTAGTCAAGGTTTATACTTTAGGAGCTAAGAAGTATGGAGATAATAACTACTTGAACGGTATGGACTGGTCTCGTATCATAGGAGCACTTGAACGTCATTTAACTGCATTCATTAAGGGGGAAACACATGATAAGGAAGATGGGCAACATCATTTAGCCTCAGTAGTCTGGAATGCATTAACACTGCTGACTTATGATCTTCGTAAGATCCCTAATGATAATATTCGTATCCCACCAGGAATTGTGGAATGAGAAAAGTATATCTAGCTGGTCCTATTACAGGGACAACCTATAAAAAATGTGTAGATTGGCGTAATACCGTTACTACAGAGCTGCTGAATCGTGGAATCAATGCGGTATCGCCTATGCGTGGCAAGGAAAATATGTGTAAGTTTAAGGGCATTATTGAGAATGATCTTAAAACTGACGATATTAATCGCACCCCTGCCGGTATCACAACACGGGATCATTTTGATATCTGTAATGCTGATATCATTTTTATGTATATGCCTGCTGATCAACCACTATCGCTAGGTACAGCAATTGAATTGGGTTGGGCCGACATGCTAGACAAGCCTGTTGTACTTGTCAGCGATAGTCCAGCTGTGACCAATCATCCCATGGTTGATAACATCGTGGGTTGGAAAGTCAAGACCTTAGAGGAAGGTATCAAGGTTGTATATGAGATGCTGCAACCCTACATTAAACATGGAAAGTAATTTAATGAACACATCTGTAACAAATTTTATACAAGCTTTTAATCAACTAGCCCAGGATATCACTACTCAGTGTAAGGCCAAGGGCTTTGCTGACAATTGGAATGATGGAGAGAAGATCGCTTTGATGCATTGTGAGCTATCAGAGGCTCTGGAAGAACTACGTCGTAACAATCAGGAGCTATCTGAGAAGCTTAATGGTGAGGTTACCAAGTTCACCGAAGAGCTTGCCGATACAATCATTCGAATTATGGATTTCGCTGGTCATTATAATCTGAACTTAGGTAAGGCTATTGTCATGAAGCATGATTACAACAGTAAACGGCCATATCGGCACAGCAAGAGGTTTTAATGGCCTATTCTGAACTACACACAAAGAAAGGCTACCGGCTTGGTAATTACTATACGTTGTGGCGTAGTACTATGAATAGGCGTGATATTTTTATAATTGAGAATGGTAGCCGTAAGAATATTGCCAGGTGCTATACTTGGGATGAAGCAAATTACATAATGGACGCATTAGAAGTATATAAAAAGATAGAAAAGGAAATCGATGCCGAAGTTTCGAAGTGATCAAAATCCAATGTTCCGGAACAAGTTCTCCGAGGATATTTTTATTCAAAAGTATCGCCACGATGGTTGTGAAACTTGGGCGGAATTAGCTAAAACTCTAGTCGATGATGTGTGTCAAGATCATATGCCTAAAGATGAGAAGGATCAGCTTAAGCAATACATTACTAACTTAGCATTTATTCCTGGAGGGAGGTATCTTTACTATGCTGGACGAAAGAAAAAGTTCTTCAATAATTGCTATTTACTTTCTGCGTTGGATGACTCTCGTGAAGATTGGGCTGAGCTTTCTCGTAAGGCTGAGCTGTGTCTGTCTACTGGGGGTGGCATTGGTGCTGATTATTCTATCTATCGCGCTAGTGGGAATCTTCTACACGGTACTGGCGGGATTGCTAGCGGTCCTATTCCCAAGATGCGTATGGTTAATGAAATTGGACGAGCTATTATTCAAGGGGGTTCACGGCGTTCTGCTATTTATGCGTCGCTTAATTGGAGACATGGAGATGTGGACCAGTTCCTTCTTGCTAAAGACTGGCATAACACGCCAGTAGCTGGTACAGACAAGACTATTGCTGATCTAAAGTTCGCTGACTTTAATTACAATGCGCCATTGGATATGACTAATATATCGATCAATTATGATAACCGGTGGTTGTTTAATTACTGGGAAACAAATGACTACGGAGAAATATTCCTTCGGAATTGTCGACAAGCTCTTTCTACCGGAGAGCCGGGATTTAGTTTCAATTTCTTTGACAAAGAAAACGAAACACTTAGAAACGCATGTACAGAGGTTACAAGTCGGGATGATTCTGATGTTTGTAATCTTGGCAGCGTTAATTTCGCTGCAATTGATTCACTATCTCATCTGAGGGCTGTTATTGAGCTAGCTACAAAGTTTCTTATATGTGGTCTATTACGTGCTGACCTGCCGTATAACAAGGTGTATGAAGTTCGTAGTAAGAACAGTCGTATTGGCCTGGGTGTTATGGGTTTACACGAATGGTTGATTAAACGTAATAAGCGGTATGAAGTAGATGAAGAACTTAAGAATTGGTTTGAAATTTATCGTGGGATTAGTGATTCTACAGCTATCAATTTTAGTAGGACCCTTTCTCTCAATATCCCTGTAGCACGACGGGCTATTGCACCGACTGGTACTATCGGTATTCTTGCAGGTACTACTACTGGCATTGAGCCTCTATTTGCTACAGCCTATAAGAGACGATATTTAAAAGGTACCAAGTGGAATTACCAGTTTGTAGTAGACAGTATTGCTCAAGACATGGTGGAGCTGTATGCGGTCAACCCCGATAATATTGAGAATGCTCTTTCGCTATCGAAAGATTATGAGAGACGGATTAAATTCCAAGCTGATGTTCAAGATTATGTAGATATGGCAATATCTTCGACTATTAATATCCCTGCTTTTGGTACTGAGCTTAATAATGTCGATACTGTTAGTAATTTTGCTCGTGTGCTTGCTCGTTATGCCCCTAGACTGCGTGGCTTTACGGTTTATCCAGATGGAAGTCGGGGAGGACAGCCTCTTGTCCCGGTTGCATATACAGAGGCATTAAGTAAAATCGGAGAGACTTTCGAGGAAGTAATAGCTATCAATGATATCTGTGATATCAGTGGTAGAGGCGGGAGTTGCGGTGTGTAATGGAAGCTAATCTTCTGACGTTTACAGTTACACTACAGCAGGATGGCGAGTTACGATCTAATCTAGTTTATATTGATCCTAAGACGCTGGTCACTACACTAGATGAATTGAATCCAGAATACCCTAACACACATATTCTAGCCGCCATCCTGCGCAACTATATACGTGAGTTAGAATACATACAAAAGTACATTGATAAATTAATCGGTACGTTATGAAGAACTTAACTCAATTAATAAATGCTCTGGAAGGAGAAGAAGATCAGTGACTTGGGAACAATATCTACTTAATCTAGCTGTAACTGTCTCCATGAAAAGTGAGGATCCTAGGACCGCTGTGGGTGCAGTGATCTACAACCCCTCTGACTACAGCATTGTTTCTACCGGTTATAACGGGTTTCCTCGTGGAGTAACTGCAGTTAAAACAGAACGATTTACCAAGTCTAATAAGCATCTGTTTTTTGAACATGCAGAACGTAATGCTATCTATACTGCTGCCCGTTATGGACATAGATTGGATGATTGCTATATGTTTGGGTTGTGGTTTCCTTGTCCAGATTGTGCTAGAGCTATTGTTCAGGTTGGTATTAAGAAGTTTGGGTTCTCGAACTGGTGGCTTGAGAAAGCATTTGGCGCAACAACACCACTACTGACACTAGGCATGGATACTAACAGTGTTGCTGAGACTTGCATTAATTCAGTAGCTGGTGATATACTACGAGAAGGTGGGGTTGAACTTATTGTATCTAACGTCGAACCGGTGCCACTTGTTGGTCGTTGTGATACTAAGGAGTTTTAAGTAAAAAAAAAGTCCCCATAGCTTGTACGGCATATGAGGACTATGTATTGAATGCAGGATTTTTAAGAAAGCTGATAGATGAATAAAAAAACAACCGAGTATCTGATGAAGGATATGATGTATTCCTATTATGTTGTTGAGGCAGGCCGTGTAGCGGCTCTTAATCAGGGTTCAAGCGGGACTGTTTTTGTTAATGTACCAACTCAGGTAATTGTACGAGTTACTAATCAAGTTGAGTACTTTAATACTCAGTCATATCTTGACTGTGAGGTTATGCGTCGAGATAAGACTAATCGTATTGTGTGGGAGCGTACTTTCCTTAATCTGAATCACGTTTACAACATTTCACCAACTGAGGATCCTGAAGCTCCTGCTCCACTATTATCAAGCTCACAAAATTGTGAGTTCTAATGAAACCGCGTGATTTTAAGCATCTATTTGTAGGTGATGTTGTAGTTATTAAATGGTTTGATGCGCACTCTGATGCTGGGTGGCGTGACTTTATATCAATAGGAGGATATCAATACATATGCGAAACTGTGGGATTTGTAATGGAGTGCGCAGAACACTATTTAGTCTTGGCGCAGAGCTTGGGATACGAGAATTACAACGAAAATCGGTATCAGATAAACAGGGCAGCCGATCTTATGAACATCCCTTATGTCAACATTTTAGATTTAAAGATCATAAGAAAGATAAATGGCTAAGGAGATTGTATTATGGCAATAAGGTCAAGGAATTAAATTAATGAACATGCGTATTCCACTTTTCCAGGAATTTCTCTGGGGTACCTTTACCAAGATGGGTGTTGTAATACTTTTTCCAATAGTTGGCTAAATCAATAATATTGTTACCGTCAGGTAATGGCTCGGCTACTCTGAAATAGTGTATTCGAGCCATTGCTGTTGCCAAGTATAGGTTGCCGACCATAGCATCTGGCTGTGCTGGTTTCTCACCGGAGAACTGGCTAACGATGTTACGGAGAAGTGGCTTGTATTGGATAAAGTTGATAGTAATATCCTTGAACGTAGCAGGTTCCATTTGATAGATACCTAGAGCTGGGCCATCGTTCTGGATAAGATATTTACCCATGTCACTTTCGACAGCGGCAGTGCCTATAAGTAAATTGACTGCAGCTTTTGTATTAAACTGTGGTCCTATATTTGTTAGAGTAGGTATGATTACGTGATCACGTAAATGTGTCCAGAGCATTGGGCATTTTCCTATTTACCAGTTGTTCCTTTCCATTTCTCGAAGGTGCGTCCACCTGTGTAACCTAGATAACCAGCACCAAACAGCCACCACATGGCTTCTGGAATTGCAGCCAGCATATTGGAAGCACCATTGGCTGCGACTGAAACTTCTGTCGCCAAGCCAAAGGCACTAGAGATACCGCCTACAAAGCACAGAACAATGATGCTATACATAAGATAAAGAAATGTTGGTCTGGCCCTACTAGTCCATGGGTCTGTGCTTTTTGCTTCTGCAGTAATAGCTCCCATGGCTAACTCTAACTCTTTGAATTCGCCTTGTTGCTGTAGTTCTAAAAGTTTTAATTTTGCTTGTTCCTTAGCGACAGGATCAGGAATAACCTTATCAATGATCTTGAAGATCGGTCCTGCAATCAGTTCTACGATTCCTAACATGTTATGGTGCCTTATTGAATATGTTGAAGCCAGCTTCTAATGCTCCTAGGGTACCGCCTATTAGTATGCCGATAACGCCTATGCCTTTAGCTACGCCTTTGGTTAGTTGAGACTCCCGCTTTAGTTTTTCTACATCATTGCGGGTTGTTAAAAAGTCAGCTAGGGTATCCTTGGTTATTAATTGTAAGCTACTTATATGCTCCACTTGGTATAGTTGTAGGGTTTTAAGTTGTGCCCCTAGCTCTCTACCTAGCTCAGCAATCTGCGTCTGTAGCCTCTCATCTGACTTGTTTAGGGCCGAATGAATGGCTGCATGGTCAATACGATTCATCTGAACATGAGCTTCGGCAGTGTCTTTAATTGATCGTATTTCTGTTTCAACTGTTGCCATACGTTCCCGTAAGGCGATATCAATCAATTGTGGAGACTCATCCATTATCTTGGGCCTTTACGTTCCGTAAATCAATTTGCCACCAGGAGTTATTATCATCATCCACTACTAGCTTTGCGCCATAGTTTTGTTTGACATATGTTCCAATATCCTCGCCGCGATTGTATAGTCTAGAATATGACAGGCTACCCGGGTGTTCTTTTTGATAATCTTGGAGAACAGCCTGATACCGTGGATTGAGTGTCCGAGAAATCTTTTTTGTGCTTAGCGCTTTGATAATATCCGTATATTCTTGACTGAGGGGATTATCCAGTTGCGTGAATACGGCGATCATTTCAGAGCTAACTTTTTCCGACTGTGAGATTAAGTTATCTCTGAATTTATTCATGTTGTGTCTAATCTTCGTCGGATTTCTTGTCCTCTGGAGCTGACCAGGTAGGGGCTTGGACCTTTTCTTACTTACCAGTAGACGAGCATGCTGGAACGATTCGATATCACTCTGTGACGGACTGTTCCAGCGTACCAGGTTGTCAATCTCTTCCTCCAGAATTTGTCTTCGTACTGTAGCATCAGGTACATCCTTTAAGCGCGCAAGAAACAGCGGGATCCTGAGGATGTTGAGCATGTCGTCCGTCTTGCTGTGCCGAAAAAACTCTCCCGGCCTTGATCGTATTTCTGTTTCAGGCCAGGTTGTCAATCTCTCCCTCCAGAATTTGTCTTTTAGCTCGCCATAGTTTTGTTTGACATATGTTCCAATATCCTCTTGGTAGGTCAGCAGGTCGTCTTTAAGAGGCCAATTGTCCGAAATAAGATTCAAGGTCTTCATCAGTTGCGAGGCCGGCGGTATTGCAGTCTGATACAATCCGGCATAGTCATACAGTATGCGCTTGAGCTGGTCGAAGGGGATAATAAACTTAAGATTGTCAGGTATTAGGTCGCTTATAATACTATCTACAACAGCGCTTTTTATTTTTTCAAGAGGCCAGTTGTCCGAAATCTTTCGTGGCACTATTTGGTTAAAATTCTCTAGCTTGGCTGTCGTAGTTGGTGTTGGAAAGTGTATAAATTCAACACCATCTATTATTCCTTTTTTGATTTCGGCATTCACGAAGAATTGCCACCAGTTATCTTTCAACATCAAGAATGGTTGAAGCGTTCCAGCTGGGTATACCATTTTTAAGGAATGAGAAAGACTATAATATAACTCGCTAAGTCCTTGGGCTTGGATTTGGGTGTTGTATTGATTTTTCCAATGGGCAGTTGTCTCAATATACCTCAAAGAATCCAGAAACCTCGGAAAATCGGATAATTCGCCTTCATACCCAAGTATTTTTATCAATTTATGTATGTTCTCTAGATAATCGCTTTGAATCTCTAGTACATATCGCTTGCTGCCAACCCCACTCGTTGTATTATATGCCAGCTTAATATTGAAGTCTATTTCGGCCTGACTTACTAGGTCCCCTGATTTCATTGTAGCAGATTTTTCAGTAAGTAAGTTGTATAATTTCCCTGCAGCGGCTACGTATTTACTGTGGAGTCCAGACAGGTTGTCGGCATCAATTGTACGAGTATGTGCTAGATAATTAGTGAAATCCTTTGCAAAATGCTCTGATGTGAAGTCTATTCCAGGAATTTGATATATATTAGTTTGTGGATTGCCAAGTACATATGTCAAAACCTGATCTTGATTTAATAGATTGCCGATGCGAGTAGTAGGATCCCGGGGAATACTCGCGTCACTGGGGTGATTACTAAGGTGAGTAAATGTTGCTAATGCTAGTTGAGACTTCCGTGCTTCTCCATATCGAAGAATAGATTCCATTTTAGGGTCGTTTTGCTCAGCAGCGATAGCCTGCTCAATAGGCAAGCGTTGCCGGGTTGCCGCTAGTTCTGGAGAAACAAAAAATTCTTTTCCTGTTCTGCTTGAAAACGCACGTGGAGAGTCTGCTGTGGATTTTCCCCCCGGTTTGGGGGCTATATTGCTTACTCGGAACGACTCGACTTGATCAGCAGGAACATCGATGTACGTTAATATCCCGTTCGGGTACTCATGGTCGAGATACCACTGTGCTTCTGCGCGGTCATCAGTAAACCAACGCCCCGTCGCCGCAAGCGTGTTTTTGTAATTGTCAGACTCTGTAATCCATGCAGCGATAGACTGCTTTGGAGCATCGGGATTTTCCTCCGCCCGATACAATCGAACAGTTTTCGGGGTAGCAGCATTGCCTACTCGGAACGACTCGACAAGCGCCTCAAATGCACGCTTGGTAGCAGCTTCTGTCAAGTTATCCCGCACTAGTTCTTTTAGGTAATCAAAGTTTTCAAGTATTTTTATACTATTGTCTAATGTTTTTAAATCTTCTTGTAGCATGTCGTAAGTCTTTACGGTAGTGCTGGCCGGCGCTCCGGCGCGTTCGGCGATACTAGTGAATTGCCCATAAGGCTGTCCAGTCGAATCGAGCAGTTTCCGAGTGGTGTAATTGCCATTTATAGGATTAACTATAAAGTTAAAAAACGTATTGCCAATATTAGCTGTATCGGAAACAAGGTTGTTTTTCCTAAGTTGGTTATAAAGCTCCTTGAATTCTTCGGGTTTGACGGTGCTGGTGTACTCGAGGGTTAGCTCGGCTCTATCCCTTGGAAAATGGAGTTCTTGGTTGATGCGCTCAATGATCGAGTCGTTTGATTCTTGAGACTGTGGTGCGGGTACTGCTGTAGTATTATGGAGTTTAGACGCGGGTGGCCGAAATACCCGCACCATATAGCGTTTCGTTTGCTGCGGTTCAAGGTTTTCAGGATTTAAGATCCTTA
>Ga0194121_10000799_pt1 | contig 54782 bp, 51 predicted proteins | sample TA2MahCa50mmetaG_FD_148609 | JGI IMG/M metagenome (GOLD analysis project Ga0194121, IMG submission 148609) | Freshwater microbial communities from Lake Tanganyika, Tanzania - TA2015020 Mahale Deep Cast 50m | ecosystem: Environmental > Aquatic > Freshwater > Lake | place: Tanzania: Lake...
GCCCCGGACGCGCTCGCGGACTCGCGCGGGCAAAACCCAAAAATTTTCCTTCCTTTCTTTAGATTTTCGGCGGGGGGTGTGGGGGGAGCCGACAAAAAATGGAAAGGAAATTTTTGGTTTTGGTTCGCCGCTACCATATTGGATTATACTCCAATATTGTTATCAAGTGCAATATTAGCTAAACTGTGGATATGAAAAAGGGCATTTCAAAACGACTTGGAGCAAATATCAAGAGAATACGCACTGAAAAAGGAATGACCCAAGGCGATATTGTTCGCGCTCTTGATTTAGATCGCGGGTATGTCAGTAGCTTGGAAAATGGAAAACGAAATCCGACTTTAGCAATGATTGAAAAAGTAGCAGGAGCGCTTGGAGTTTCAAGCGATGAACTTTTGAAATAATCATATGAAAAATATTATTTTTGATTGGTCTGGCGTAGTTAGAGACACATTGACGAACCAAATGTGGATTGTTAACCATATATTTAAAAAATATGGGGTAGCAGAGATATCCACGGAAGAATTTAGAGAAAATTGGAAACAGCCACCCGCGCTCTTTTATCAAAAATATTTGCCTGAAAATTACAACGAAACTGAACGATCAAAATTATTTCAGGAATTACAATTAGATAAAGATTGTCCAAAAGCAACCTCATTTCCTGAAGTTGTAAAGCTTATTCGTAAATGCAAGGAAAGGGGTTATTTTCTTGCTGTCGTAAGTTCCGATTTTCCCGAGACATTACTCCCTGAAGTAAAAGAGTATAAGCTGGAAAATATTTTTAATGAGATTATCACAGATGCAAATGATAAATTGGAATCAGTTCAGAAAGTAATTAGAGAAAACAATTTAAATCTAGGGGATACATTTTTTGTTGGAGACAGTAATCACGAGACAGATGTTGCTAAGAAAACAGGAATTAAAAGTATCGCTGTAACATGGGGCTTCACTAGCGCACAAAAATTAAAGACTAGAAACCCCGATTACATTGCCCATAGTGTGCAAGAATTAGAAAGTTTTATTCTGTAATTAAAAAAATCGCCGCGTCCTAGAATTTTCTTTTACAAAAAGGAAATGGTGTTTTCTTTCGGGGTTCTGCCTTCCAAGTATTCAGGCAGTGTGGCGGGGCAAAATGCAGTGTTCGCAGGCAAAAAATGGAGGGGTTCAAGGGGAGGAAATTTTTTGCCCGATCACTCAATCAATTTGGATTTGACGGATTATTCATCTTATCCAATCTTCTTTTCTTCACCCAGCGTAGCAATAAAAACTTTCTCAAAGTTGTCGGGATTAAACATGGTCGGTTTTGTTATAACCACATCACCGCTTCGCATATTTAATTTGATAAGCGAAAGATAATAATGATCTGATTTTCGGTTTTTTCTTTTTTCTAACTCATAAGAGACAATATCATCAAAAGCCAAAACAACACAAGAGCGAGGAAGTAATAATGTAAAAACTGGCGTATCTGAAATAGTTGCAAGTGGTAATTCTATTGAATTTTTATATAAAACTATACCTCGACTCAGAGCTAATCCCAGCATGTAAAGTATTCCGAGACTCGCCATAAAAAAGAAAAAACCGAAAATAAATTTTATAAAAAATGCTGCTTCTGGTGGATTGATTGGAATATCGAGGAAAGCTACGCCCCCAGTAATAAATAACATTGGTTGAAAAAATAAACCAATTATAATTAATATCACTATATAACCGATGTTGGACGATTTTGTTTGCTTATAAACAATTTCTCCTTTTTCTCCTTGAAATTCATCAGCTCTATTCAAGCCAGTAATATGACTTAACCAAGTAATCCTATTCTTCTCTAAAATATCAGAACTTGATTGCTCAAAACTAGGAGCAGGATTTTTTACTGAAATTTTGACGAAAGAATTTATAAACAAAAACCAAAATAGATACACATTGAACAAGCGCGCACTCTCAACAATTTTAGGAATTACGCCAAATGCGCTTAATATACCGTAAGTGAAAAAAGTGAGCCATATTGTAATAAAGGCAATTATGCCTTGCACAAAAACTCTTTTCTGACTTATAAAACCACTCTCTTTTCTAAACCCAAGTGAATAAAGTACTTCTATTATGGCACTACCAATAAAAACTGAAATAATTGCCATCATTCCCGAAAAAAACAACTTGAGAGGGTCTTCTGTTTGCCCCAAAAAAGAAATTACTGGTTTTATTGGAATTATTACGATTGTGCTAAATGCCTGTAATAGAAAAATAAGTGCAATACCAATCAATAATACTTTAAGTAGTTTTGATTTTTTCATAAACAATTTAACAAAAATAAGCAATCGAAACCGTAGGATTTCTTGTGAAGCTGTATCTAAAACTCGGCTTCAATTCCGTCCCACCATCCATCTCCATCAGTATCTCTTTTATTCGGATCAGTTTTTACGCATTTAGAATTACCCATTTGCGAACCCTCACACAGTTCATACATATTTGTAATGCCATCTTTATCAGAATCGAGAATCATCTCCTGTAAAAGCTCTTCTACTTGAGCTGGTGTTCGATTTGTTCCTGCTTTCGAAACACCCCAATTTTTTTCTGGGCTACTCAAAAGTATTTTCCACGAACCATCTTTCTTTACAAACATTATGATTCCTTGTTTATATCCATAAGCAGTAGAATCATCGGTTTTAACAGGGTTTGTTGAGTAAATAGCCTGCTTATCATCTTGCAACTTGTTTACATAATCACTTTTATTTATTTTTACACTTTCATTATAAAGAAAAGGGGCAAATTGAGAAAATTGTGATTCTTCAGCAGATGTAACCTGTTTATATGAAGTGGCATTGAAAGATAAGACATCTTTATGGTGCCCGGTTTTGTTCGCTTATGATGTATACTATAGCTAATGAAACACCCTCGCTTGTGGTGGCGTAATAAGTATTTGATTGCGGGAATTATAGTACTTGGAATCGTAGGATTCTGGCTCTTCCCCAAAGGCAATCCCACTCCCCCAGCAACAATCACCGTAACCCGAGGTACGCTTTCTGAAGAAGTGGTGGTTACAGGTCTCACGAAGCCCGCGGAAAAATTAGATCTTTCTTTTGAAAAAGGAGGAATTGTGCGGCAAGTATATGCGAGCGTAGGCACAAAAGTCCGCGCTGGCGATCCGATTGCGGCCCTCGATCAAAGTGAACTCTCTGCGCAACTTCTCCAAGCCGAAGCAAGCAAAGAAGCTGCCGAAGCTAAACTCGTAGAACTAAAACGCGGCGCCCGCCCCGAAGATATCCAGGTAAGCCGGACTGGGCTTCGAAAAGCCGAGCAGGATCTCGACAATCAATATATGGGAGTAGTGGATGTCTTGAGCACTGCGTATTCGGAAGCCGACGATGCGGTCCGCAAGCAAACCGATCCTCTTTTCACCAATGACGAAACAAATCCCCAACTTTCTTTTGGAGTAAGCAATTCTCAAACAAGCATTAATGCAGCGGCCTCCCGAATTTCCGCAAGCGCCGAACTGAATAATTGGAAAGAGGAATTGGATCTCCTCTCCTCGGCTTCTCCGCAAAGCGCATTGGACAAAGCTCTCCAGGGAGGAACCACTCGCCTTGGTAAAATCCGCACCTTCCTCGATTTCAGCATGCAAGCCCTCCAAGATGCGACCACCATCGATTCGAGCACGCTGGTAACATATAAGTCCTATGTAACCACCGGCCGCACAAACGTAAACACTTCGATCACGAATGTCACCGACAAGAAAGAAGAAATTGCAGAAGCAAAAATTGATATTGAACAAGCTCAGAATGAACTAACCTTGAAACTCGCCGGGAGCGATCCGCAAGTTATTGCCGCACAAGTGGCTGCGGTAAAAGAAGAACAAGCGAACATTGCAAACCTCAAAGCCCAACTCGCAAAAGCCATACTTCGCTCCCCGATTCAGGGAGTGGTCACCAAACAAGACGCGAAAATAGGCCAGGTTGCTCCCGCGAATACCACGCTGGTGTCCATAATTTCCGGGGATCGCCTCGAAGTAGAAGCGAATATTCCCGAAATAGACATTGCCAAAGTAAAAGTAGGCGATGCAGCGGAAGTGACGCTCGATGCGTATGGTGAAAATGTGCTCTTTGAGGCTTCAGTGATTTCGATTGAACCCGCCGAAACCGTAGTGGAAGGCATTGCAACGTACAAAACTAAATTTCAGCTTCGCAACGAAGATGAACGCGTACGCCCCGGAATGACCGCGAATATCGAAATCCTCACTGCGAAAAGGGAAGGAATACTTGTCATTCCCCAGCGGACCATAGCCACACGCAACGGGAAAAAAGTGGTATGGATATATGAAAATAATAAACTCACAGAAAAAGAAATCGTCACCGGACTCCGCGGTTCGGATGGAAACATAGAAGTGACGAGTGGCTTGAACGAAGGAGATCAAATCGCCGCTTCCGTGCCCAAAGAATAGAAACAAAATATAAGACCGCTGCAGCGTTGATACACCACAGCGGTCCCTTTGATCGCGATCAAACTCCCGAATAACTGAACTGCGCAAATGCTCGGCTACTGCTCGCCTGCCCCACCTCCGCCAGACTCCACTGGGACAGTTTGCCCCTGAAAGATTTCAGTCGGCAACGAGTTCACATCCAGGTTGTAGAATCGCAGCACTGCCGCCCGCGTCGCCGGTCCAAATTTGCCGTCCACTTCGAGTTTCTCTTTTGGCTTCAAACGGCGATTCATCCGCTGCTGAAGCTTCTTCACGCCGGCTTCCGTTCGGCCCCCAAAATCGCCATCGATAAGAAGACCCTCCGGAGCACATTGAAGAAGCGTGAGTACAACGCCATTGTTCGAAGAGCGTGGCAAAAGAGTAATAGAAATTAGCTTGAATGTCAAACAAAAAAACCGCTTTCGCGGTCATTAGACAGAATCTAGAAAATAGAAAGTGGAATCTAGAATAAATTCTAGATCGAAACACCGAGACGCTGCCGAATCTTCGCTCCTGAAGCTTTTCTCACCCAATACAATTTGGCACTGTGTACTTTCTTCGGCGAGGAAATAATTTCCACTTTAGTAACCGCCGGCGAGTGAATCGGGAACACCCGCTCCACTCCTACTCCCGCCATAATCGTGCGAACAGTGAATGTAGCTCCGGTTTCCGATCCATGCTTCCGAGCCAAAACCAAGCCTTCAAATTGGCTCTTTCCATCAAAGACGCGCACGCGCGCCCCCGGCTTTATTTTTTTCATTACTTCGGCGTCCATTGGAATGTCACAATAATGTATATCAAAACTCCTTTTCTGTCTAGATTCTTCCGCCAACCGGCGGATTCTAATTTCTACTTTCTGATTCCGCTCTTCTGAATAATACCCCTGATCTTCACGATCAGCTCGTCGATAGACATTCGCATTTTTATAAAATAATCGACTGCGCCAAACCCCTTGGCCTTCTCCACATCTCCGTCTTGTCCCAAATTCGAGACCACCACCACGGGAATCTTATTAAGCTGAGGGTCGATGGAAATTACCTGAAGCACCTCAAACCCGGACATCTTCGGCATAATGAGATCGAGAATCACAAGTCCTGGAGAATTTTCCCGAAGTTTTGTAAGCGCCTCCTCGCCATTAAAAGCTTGGATTACCGTAAATCCATCTTTTTCGAGTCGAGCCTTTAAAATCGAAGAAAGAAAAGGGTCATCCTCGATGACCATAATGATGCCTGGGGAATCAGCCATATTCACAGTATAGATTGAAATAGGAAACGTTTAAAGAAGAGACCTGAGGAGCTTTGTAGTTGTTCCAATTAGGGTGAAGCGAATACCGCTTCTAGTTTTGAATCTTTAGGTTTGCTAGCGCTAACCTAACCACTCAAAAACTACGACAATTCAGTTTAATTGTTCCACGCACAGCTTCCGCTACGCGTGCCTTGTTACGACTTCTGCCATGTCACCGAGCTTGGGTTAACTCCTTGCGAAGCTTTACCCATTCCCGGCTCCCTTGCAGTGACGGGCGGTGAGTACAGGACTCGAGAACGTATTCACCGCGGCGTTCTGATCCGCGATTACTAGCGATTCCGGCTTCATGGGGGCGAGTTGCAGCCCCCAATCTGAACTGAGGAACCGTTTGATGCGATTAGCTCCCCCTTGCGGGTTGGCAACGCATTGTCGGCTCCATTGTAACACGAGTGTCGCCCAGGGTATCAGAGGGCCATGCGGATTTGACGTCATCCCCTCCTTCCTCCCCCGCTGAAAGATACAAAGAAGCCCGTATGAATATAGTTGGCAGTATTACTACTACTTTCTATTTTCTACTTGCTACTTTCTACCCTTTAGCGGGGGCAGTTTCACGTGACACTTGTAACACGTGATAGGGGTTGCGCTCGTTACCCCACTTAAGGGAACACTTCAAAGCACGAGCTGACGACAACCATGCAGCACCTGTCCTCTCTGTCTTTTAAAGGAGGGCCAATGTTTCCATCGGCTTTCAGAGAGAATTTCAAACCCTGGTAAGGTTCCTCGCTTATCGTCGAATTGAACCTCATGTTCCACCGCTTGTGCGAGTCCCCGTCTATTCCTTTGAGTTTTAAGCTTGCGCTCGTACTTCCCAGGCGGCCTGCTTAACGCGTTAGCTCCGGCGCTCCGAGGGTCGATACTCGAAACACCAAGCAGGCATCGTTTAGGGCGTGGACTACAAGGGTATCTAATCCTTTTTGCTCCCCACGCTTTCGCATCTCAGAGTCAGGAAGGTCCCAGTGCACTGCCTTCGCCTTTGGTATTCCGCACGATATCAACGGATTTCACCCCTACACCGTGCGTTCTATGCACCTCTAACCTCCTCGAGCACGATCGTATCTCTGGCATTTCCACCGTTAGGCGGTGGGCTTTAACCAGAGACGCACCGCGCCTCCTACATGCTCTTTACGCCCAATAAATCCGGATAACGCTTGAGGTCTACGTATTACCGCGGGTGCTGGCACGTAGTTACCAACCTCTTTCCGATAGGCATTCATTTGCATTATTACCTATCTACCGCAGTTTACAGGCCGAAGCCCTTCATCCTGCACGCGGCGTCGCTCGATCAGGCTTTCGCCCATTGTCGAATATTCTCGACTGCTGCCTCCCGTAGGAGTACGGGCCGTGTCTCAGTCCCGTCGTTGGGGGTCAGGCTCTCACCTCCCCTACCGGTCGTAGCCTTGGTAGGCCGTTACCCTACCAACTAGCTGATCGGACCTAGGCCGATCCCAAAGCGTCTTGCGACTTTACTCGTAAGAGACCATCGGGTATTACCTTACCTTTCGGTAAGCTATCTCCGACTTCGGGGTACGTACCAGGGTGTTACTAACTCGTTCGCCACTGAACTATTCCCTCCGCAATCTTGATGTAATCGCAACTACTTCAAAAATAGTCCCGTTCGACTTGCATGCCTTATCCACGCCGCCAGCGTTCATCCTGGACCAGGATCAAATCCTCGAAAAAAATGTTCAACTCCTCCACCCGAAGGTGGGTTTGTTGAACGGAAGTGTAGTTTTTACGAAACTACGGACCTCATCTCGAAAATATTTCCATCTTGCGATATTGGCTTGTATGCCGCAGATCAAGAAACGACGACGAAGGTGTATGCCCATACTCCAAGGAGGAGTGCCGCAGAAATGAGGCATACAAGCCATATCCCTTTGGGTTGCAGCGGGTTTCCCCGGCCGCAGCGTTACTCCTCGGAGCTGTACCACGAGGCACTAATCTCCTCGTCGTGCCTTGCGTTGCGGAGAAACCTGCTCGCAACGCAGATCGGAAACATTTTCGAGATGAGGTCTTAAAACGTAATTGGAACAACTAAAAAGCTCTCCAGGTTTATATATTTACTTGTGAAAAGACGATCATATGCCATCGCAAGGGTAAAGTATAAACATATATAGAGGCCTGTCAATCCCGTGAGAAGCCCGCGTGAAAGCCGCGGCGGATATCAATATTCTGCTTCTCACGGGATCAATATCCTTTGAATTTCCTGGTATAATGCCGGCATGGAAAAAGTGGCAATTTTCGACCTCGATCACACTCTTCTCGACACCACCGGACTGAGGAAGGAAATGCTCCAAATTCTTCAAGGCTGCGGTCTCACAACCGCCGAGGCCAAATCCTCTCTTCAAGATTTTATGGATAACCATGAAGGGAACTACGACATGCTGGGTCATTGCGAAGAACTCATAAAGGACAAAAAAATCTCTTCTCTGGATAAAATCCATACATTCCTTTCCTCTTCCTTCGAGAAACATATTATTCAAGACGCCAAAGAAGTGCTGCGAGAACTGAAGAAAAGAAATTATTATCTGATACTCCTCACCAAAGGCATTGAGCGTTTTCAAAAAACAAAACTCGCTCAAACAGGCCTCGCCAATCTCTTCGACGAAATCCGAATCGTCGCGAAATTTAAAGAAGAAGCACTCGAAACGATAAACGTGCCGGCAGGAAGTTATTTTATAAATGACAAACGGGAAGAAAGTGAACGCGTGATGCGCGTCCACCCCCATCTGAAATACATTCTCTTCGGAAAAACAGACGCATCGGAGACGATCATACAAATTACCCGACTCTCCGAACTTCTCGACTTGCTCCTTTGAGATGGAACTCTTAGAACTCGGTAACATTCTCAGACATTTCCGGCTGCCTTCTCCTATTAGCACGGAAAGAATTTCCGCGGGGCTTATTAATCAAACCCATCTTGTTGAAACTGCCAATAGAAGCTATATCGTCCAGAAATTAAACCCGATTATAACCCCGGAGATATGTGGAGACGGACATACGATCTCCGATTATTTGAAAACCCAAGGCATTTCGGCTCCTCAATACTTTCTCTCCGAAATAGGTCTGCCATATTTTGAAACAGAAGAAGGACTTTGGAGAGTGCTTGAGAAGCTTCTCGGCAAATCCCTCGATGCGCCAAGTTCTTCCCATGCATACAAAGCAGCGGCATTGTTAGGCAAAATCCATACTTCTCTTCGTAGCTTTTCCTATTCATGCAAAGGAAAACTCCCTGACTTCCATAACGTCCAAAAAATCCGTGAAGAACTTATAGAAGTTTCGACTAAGAAATACCAAGAAAATCTTGAGGAAGCGAAAAAACTTTCCGAGCTGACGTTGAAATGGATTGAAAAAGAAACCCTGCCAAAAGATGTCCCGAAACAATTGATACATGGCGACCCCAAGTTTTCCAACTTCCTTTTTGAAGGCGAAAGAGAAACAGGATTAATAGATTTCGATACGTTCACTTCCCACAGCCCCCTCATTGATGTAGGCGACATGATGCGCTCCTGGTGTAATAGCACGCCTAAAGAAAACCCCCAGGCAAAATTCGAGAAAGAAATATATCAGGCCATCACGGAAGGATACAAAACAACCAATCCCCAATTTTCTGAAATGACCCTTATTCCCCGGGCATTTCGGCTGCTTGTTCTTGAACAGACGATGAGATACCTCAAAGATTGCTTTGAGGATAAGTACTACCCTTGGGACCCGCAAAAATTTCCTTCCCGTCTGGTTCGGAACAGTACCTACGCCAAACGGCACATCGATCTTTATCGGCAAATAGAAGGTCTCTAAAGGAAAGAAGACGTCCGATTACTCGTACGTCTTCCCCTGTTTGTAAACTTCCCTGAATTGCGATCGAATCAGACCTCTCGAAGATTCGGCCCTCGACTCGATCCCGGAATAGTGACTTTAATTCCCGCAGCTTTCGCTGCGTAGCGGAGACATTCTCGAAGAATGCTTTCCTTGATCGTCGCAGGCTCTTCACCATGAACAACTAAGGCCTTAACGAGAGCACCGAGGAACCAATCTCCGGCCCCAATCGGATATACTCTCGCGCAAGCTTGTTTGAAAGCTTCGAAGCGACCAACGGACCCTCGCAAGGAATACACTCCCCCCTGGTCCGCTTGGGTTACCACCACGAGCTTCGGTCCGAATTGATGCACATCATCCAACTTGCTCCAGCCACAAGCAGTGAATTCATCTTGGTTAAGGACGAAAATATCCGCCATCCCCAACATCCGATGAAAAGGCTTCGGCTCGAGAGCACAGCGCTCGCAAAAAGTTCTATGCGGACCAAAGACTTTCACCGCGATATCTGGAGCTCCTAGCAGCGCCTCTGCAAAAGGGATTTCCATGATCCGAACCCCTGTGGCGACCGCCCAGGAACAGCGTTGCTCCCGCATAACCCGTTTCACCTTGTAAACTCTCGGCGCAATCTCTGCCTCGGAAAGTACTTCCCCGCGTTTCCCCGGATTTTTGAGGAACGGAAGTGATTCGTCGATGGGGAGAAAAGAGATGCTCGTCTCGTCGAGCGCCCGAATCGGAGTAAAGGGGATTTGCGGACTCCTTTTCCGTGCAATTTTGAGGAGTTGACTTCCCATACAATCGTCGGGCCCCACAAGTCCCAGAAGAAGCGGTTGCTCACCCAATTTATGGAGTGCAATCGCCACATCTCCCGAAGACCCGCTGAAGCTCACATCGCATAGCGAAAGGGGAATCTTCTCGCTTCCATTTTTGGAGGAAAAAATGCCTAACATCTCCGGGTTTACGGAAAAACCCACTGCAATTTTTGTCCTATTCAATCAAAACTCCTAATGGTTAAGGTTATTGTTTCGCCAGACGTTGGGCAATCTCCAACTCTGCCGGCGTGTTAATTCCCACTGCTTCGATAGGATCGGCTGGAACCGTAGCAATCAATGCTTTTTCCGCCACCGCGATTCCTACAGTATCCGTAAGGTAATATTCTCCCTGCGCATTTTTCGTGCCAACTTTGGGAAGCGTTCGCCAAAGCCAAGAGGCGTTGAAACAGAAAAAAGAGGGGTTCACTTCCGTGATCTCCAATTCTTCATCACTCGCATCCTTTACTTCCACGATTTTCGCCACCTGCCCACCCTTGCGAATAATGCGGCCAAAGCTCGCGAGCGAAGCGCGGTCTCCTTCAAAGTCAGGGACTTTGATCGTCGCCATAGTGAGCGTTGGTTCGTCCTGTATCTGAGTAAGACGCAGAACGCGAAGCGTAGAAGATTGTATGAACGGCATGTCGCCGTATACCACAATCACTGCTTCCGCATCGCCCGCCGCTTCTTTCGCACAATGCGCGGCATGCCCCGTCCCACGCGATTCTTTCTGAATCACATAGTCGTACCCACTCCCGAGCACACCGGGAATTTCACTATCCTGGCTCACAACAATGATGGGCTTTGGATCAATGTCCGTCTTCCGCACCGAGCGAAGAAGTCTTTGAATCACCGTCTCACCACCCAGAGGAAGCAAAGCTTTCGTTTGCCCGTCCATTCGAGTAGCCTTTCCGGCTGCCAAAATTACAATTCTCGTATTCATATGATTAAGTCAAAGTTTAACTCAACTCAGAATACTCCAAAACCTCCCTGGGTCAAACCAAATCTCATCCACATCCCCAATTGCGAACTGTGGATAAAAGAACATCCGATACGCCCCTTCCGACCATAAATCTGCAGAGAGGAAAGGGCGTATCGGATGGATTCACAATCTTCCCATAATGCTGCACAATTCTTTCCATGAAGCGGATCGTCACCATAGGCGGAGGCACCGGAACCTATACCGTTCTTACTGCCCTCAAGGAGCATTCGGTACATTTAAGCGCCATCCTTTCCATGGCAGACGATGGGAAATCCACAGGGCTACTCCGAGACCAATACGGCGTACTTCCCGCCGGAGATGTGCGCCGTGGCCTCATTGCCCTCGCCCCGGAAGGCGAACTACTCCGGAAACTTTTCCTTTACAGATTCGATGAAGGCCTGCTTCAGGGTCATAATTTCGGAAACCTTTTTCTTTTGGCCCTAGAGAAAGTTACGGGGGATTTTTCAACCGCACTTCGGGAAGCGGCCCGCCTTTTGAATATTGAAGGAGAAATTGTCCCAGTGACGCTCGATAATGTCCGGCTCTACGCCGAGCTCACCGATGGCACTCGACTCTATGGAGAACATCGAATAGACAAACCCAAGGAGAAAAATAGAGCGGGTATTAAAAAAGTATGGCTCGAGCCTGTTGCCCGATTGAACCCGGCCGTATCTCGAGTACTGCACAATGCAGACCTCATTATAATCGGTCCAGGAGATATCTACACGAGCCTCGTTCCTAATTTTCTTGTGAAAGGCATGAAAGAAGCGCTTCAAAAATCCCATGGCAAAGTAATCTACGTTGGCAATCTTATGACCAAATTTGGAGAAACCCAGGGATTCACTGCTTTGGACTTTTTGGCTGCCATCAAAAAATATTGCGGCGAGGATCGAGTCGATTATGCCCTCTGGAATAACAAGAGGCCAAACGCTAAAATCCTTGCTCGATATACACGGGAACAATCCATATTGGTAAGTCCTCCGAAAGAAAAGAAGCAGGGGAAAACTAAATTTCTATATGCCGACCTTCTTGATTCAGGTCCGCTTATCCGCCATCACCAACAAAAACTCGCCAAAGCCCTCCTTTCATTACTCTAAAAAGCTCTAAATAGGGATATTTGGGTTTATTCCCGAGAAAGCTCTCGGAAATGCAAGGAGCTTGGAATCTTTAGATTCCTTGCGTTGAGCGGCAGCGGGCGTTCGCCGCCGGAGCGAACGAACCGCGTTTTCGAGGGAATTGACCCAACATATCACTTAAGGTACACTAACCCCCATGAAAACCGACATCCATCCCGCCTACCACGCGAAGGCCAAAGTGAAGTGCGCCTGTGGAAACTCCTTTACCGTGGGTGCCACCAAGGAAGAAATCCACGTGGAAATCTGTGCGAAGTGTCACCCGTTCTTCACGGGTGAAGAAAAGTTGATCGACACTGCCGGCCGCGTAGAAAAGTTCAAGACCCGGCGCTCCAAGGCTGCTTCTCCCGCTCCGAAAAAAGTCCGCGCGAAGAAAACAGAATCGAAGTAGGTTATTTCCGCCCGTGCACACGGGCGGTTTTGTTACAATTTTCCTAATATGGTTCAGAGACTAATCTTAGAAATCCGAGCCGGCGCAGGCCGCCTGCGCAAGCTCCGGCGAGCCTCGCTCGCCTCGCTGCGAAGCGGGCCTTACTTAATATTCTAAAATTATGACTCAAAGGTTAATTTTAGAAATAAGAGCGGGAGCGGGAGGTGATGAAGCCTCTATCTTTGCCGGAGACCTGGGCCGCATGTACCAGCGCTACGCCGCCCAAAAAGGCTGGGGATTTTCGATCCTCGATAAAAACGAAACCTCCCTTAATGGCTTCAAGTCGCTCGTCGCCGAGATCAAAGGGGAAGGAGCTTATGACGCCCTGAAACTGGAGTCCGGTGTGCACCGCGTGCAACGGGTGCCAAAAACGGAAAAGTCCGGCCGAATTCATACCTCAACTGCTTCCGTAGCCATTCTTCCTATAGTAGAAGCGAAAGAAGTAATAATAAATCAGGGAGATTTGGAAGTGACGTTTTCCCGTGCAGGAGGTCCCGGCGGTCAAAACGTGAACAAGGTGGAAACCGCGGTACGCATCCACCACAAACCGACGGGGATCGTCATCTCTTGCCGCGAAGAACGCTCTCAACATGCGAATCGCGAAAAAGCTATGGAAGTGCTCCGCGCAAAGCTCTACGAAATGGAGCAGCAAAAAAGCACGGGTTCAGTTACGGACATGCGCCGCGAACAAGTGGGTTCCGCCGACCGCTCCGAGAAAATCCGCACGTATAACTTCCCCGATGACCGCATCACTGATCACCGCTTCGGCGCCAAAGTACATAATATTGAAAAAGTTTTGGACGGAGATTTGGATGCACTCCTTAAAAAAATAGAGAAGTCTAAAGAATAGAAATGAAAGCCGGCAAAGACTACATCGGCGTGGGCTGCGGAGCACTTATAGTGAACGATAAAGGAGAAACATTACTCCTTAAGCGCAAAAGTAGGAATGAAATTGGCTGGTGGTGCAAACCCGGCGGGGCGGTAGAATACGGCGAAACCGTGGAAAATGCCGTGCGCCGCGAGGTGCGCGAAGAATTCGGTGTAGAAGTGGAACTTCTGGAACCGTTAGGATATACCAACCAAATTCTCCCCAACGAAAAAGAGTATTGGGTGGCATTTCATTACCTCGCACGCATCGCGAAAGGTGAACCTCAAAATATGGAACCCGACAAAACCGAAACGTTCGGCTGGTTTCCTTTGAATAAACTTCCGGAACCCCTCACTCAAACCACCCGAGAACCCGTAGAAATATATTTAAAACAACATCCCTTATAAGTTCTTAAACCTGACGATCGTCAGGTTTAAGAACTTATAACTTCAAAACTCCCGCGATCTGCTTGATAAGTGCGACAACAATCGCCGCAGGCAGAATACTGTATGAAGGCACCTTATCGTCGTCTTTCACCGTCCACGGTTTCTCTATCGTGGTTACTTTCTCTGTTTTCGGATTCCACTTGTAATCGTATGCGGGTGTGATTTCGTAATCATCCACATATCGCAACGCATCCTTCACTGGAATCGAGTTACGGAGAAAAATCTTCGGAATCCCCTGTAACCTCAAAAGTTCGCGGAAGATCTTGTCATCGAGCTCCAAGCGTTTCCGAATCGGCCCGATTCCCAGTTCATCTCCTTCTTTCGCAACCATTCTCGCGCCATTACACGATGGGTTGTCACAAATGAGATAGAATTGCTTTTTCTCTTTGTCATACCCCACTTCTTTCGTAGTCAAAAGCTTCAACCCTCGCGGCGTTTTGCAAATGGGACACACCACCCGGGATTTCATCCGCTCGTCGATAACTTTCTCCGGTACGTCGATAAACACAAAAAAGTCCGGATCATTTCGGTATCCAAGGAGTTCTTTCAAAAAAAGCGAGTGAGTGATTTGATCGATCGCCCGCGGAAAGCCGTCGATAAAAAGCGCCCGCTTCGGCCGCTTCGAGATTTCATACTTAATGAGCGCGAGGATAAGTTCCGAAGGAATGAGTTTGGTCTGGCTTCTTCCTTCAATAAGTTCGATCGTCTCTTCGATGGAGTGGAATCCTCTATAGTTTTTACCGAGAAATTCGATGAGTTCGCCCTTGTGCTCATCCGAAGAAAGACTCGCGTGCACATCTCGCACCACATCGCCAATCGAAATGTGCTGCACGTGTCCTTCGCCCACTGCCTCCATAAAAAGCTTGGAATAGGTGCCTTTTCCGGAATTCTTTTTACCCAAGAGATACCCGATGAATGTTTTCCGGCTCAAATACTTTTTGAGTTTTTTAATCTCCGCTCCCGCCTTCGCTTGGAAATACTTTTTCCTATCTTTCGGATCGCTCAAATTGAACTTCTTTCGAAGTCCTTCTACCTTAGTTTTGAAAATGGGAAAGTGAACTCCTTTCATCCCGTTAGAAGTTTAAAACTGAAGACTTTTTCATGGTCGTCCAAATATATTCTTTTTTAAGAAAATTCATAGCTTTGAGAGTTTCTACTTCTAACGGGATTCATAACCTATTTACTTTTCTTCTTTACCTCAATTCCCAATTCATCGAGCTGCTTCTTCTCCGCCTCGGAGGGCGCGTCCATTACCGACGTCTGCCCAGAAGCAGAAACCGGGAACGCAATCACCTCCCGGATGTTCGGTTCATTTGCGAGGAGCATTACCAGCCGATCGAATCCCGGCGCCATTCCGGCATGCGGCGGCGCCCCATATTTATAAGCTTTGATAATGTGTCCGAAACGAGCCTCCACCTGTTCCGGCGTAAGCCCCATAATTTCGAACACTTTCCGCTGCACCTTAGGGTCCGAAATCCGCACTCCTCCCGAAGCTAATTCATATCCGTTGCATACCAAGTCATATTGCTGCGCCCGGAGCATGCCCAAACTTGCATCACCCAAATCCTTTGCGGCCATAAGTTTCTCTACATGTTCCGCCTTCGGCGCAGAAAACGGGTTATGCGCAAAAGTCCACTTCTTAGTCTCCTCGTCCTTTTCGAAAAGAGGGAAGTCCACGACCCATGCGAACGCGAGTACGTTCGGATCACGCTCACCTTCCGGCCGAAGGTCAAATTTATCCGCTCCAAACTGTTTCATCGCTTCTTCGTGCGTGAATACCGGAAAAGGTTTCTTCCAAATTTTTTTCCCGCAGCTCTCCGCTATGTGAACCATGAGTCCTTCTACGAGGTCGAGCACATCCCGTTCTTTTACGAAGGACATTTCGAGGTCAATCTGCGTGTGCTCAAGTTGGCGGTCTCCCCGAAGATCTTCGTCACGCATCGCCCGAGCCAGCTGGAAATACCGCTCAATTCCGGCGATCATCAAAAGCTGCTTGTACTGCTGCGGCGCCTGGGGCAAGGCATAAAACTTTCCCGGCTGCAATCGGGAAGGCACCAAAAAGTCCCGCGCCCCTTCGGGAGAAGTTTTCGTAAGCATAGGCGTCTCCACTTCCACGAATCCGTTCTCGTTCATGTAGTCGCGCACAAGCTTTGCCACCTTACTGCGAAGGAGAAGGTTCTTAGTCATCCGCTCCCGCCGCAAATCGAGATAGCGATATTTCATCCGCACCTCTTCGTCTACGTCATACCCATCAGTGTCGACAGGCAAAGGCAATGCCTCCGCGACACTCAAAATCTCCAAGCTCTTCGCGCTTACTTCGTGCTTCCCGGTAGAAATTTTGTCATTCACCATCGCCGCCGGCCGCGCCTTCACTTCTCCCACAATCTTCACCACGTACTCGAGCCTCAAGTCTCCGGCATTCTTGACCGTCGGAGGAAACACCACCTGCACAATTCCAGTCCGGTCCCGGAGATCGATAAACACAAGCTTCCCGTGATCCCGCCGGGCATGCACCCAACCCAAAAGGGTAATTTCTTGTCCCTCTTTGCTTGTTATTTCTGACGTGTAAACACGCTGCATTAAAATGTATGGTCTCCAATTTCTAATTTCTAATATCTAATTTCTAATCAAGTTTAATTTAGAAATTAGGACTTAGGAATTAGAAATTTCAGTTTGCTATACTATACAATATGCTCGACTTTTCTCAAATGCTTGCGCGTTTTGCCCTAGCGCTCATATTGGGAGCCCTCATGGGACTGGAGCGTGAGTCGGCAGGTAAAGAAGCCGGGATTCGCACCGGCATGCTGGTCTCGGGAGGCGCCGCTATTTTCTCGCTTATTGCGCTCGCACTTCCTTATCTTGTTGCTGCTAATCCGAACACGCTTACGGACGAAATCCTCGTCCGAAGCGGTGCATTTGCGGTCATCGCAAACATCATCGTGGGAATAGGATTCTTAGGCGGAGGCATCATCATCAAAACGCAGGATCATGTACACGGCCTTACGACCGCCGCGGTAGTCTGGATGATGGCAGCAATCGGAATTTTAGCCGGCTTGGGAATGAGCGAATTTGCTGCAGCTGCCACCGTGATCTCAAGCGGCGTCCTCTACATCCTCCGCAAAGCAGGAATCTACGAGCTCATCAAACCCAAAGAACCCAATCAACCTGGGTTCTAAAGGAGAAATACAATAGTTCCTAACGTACCGGCTCTTTGCCAAGTACTTTTCTTGTGAAGAAGTCTGACTCTACCAAAGGCACGGTGCCTCCGAGCGCCCACATCACAAATGAATCTGCCGCGATATCCTTGATGTTCCTTGCGGAATTTTTGACTGATTTTTCTGCATAAGTAGGTTTGAAGAATTGCTCTAAATCCTCTTCCGCATAATCATAGGTAAAGAATCGGCCCAATTCTCGGAGAAAAACGTACGGCAAAAGCGCCGAAGGCGTATCCGTCCGGAAAATTATTTTGGAGCGCGGTACGATATCTCCCGCATAAATATCCTGCATATAACAGCTCCACACCGATGCATATCCCGCAGGCAGTCCGCACGCGGAGTTAATTCGCGACTCCGGCACGAAGCTGAAAGAAATTCGACTCAAATCTGCCATGGTTTTTGCCGAAGCCGAATTGGCAAAAAAGAATACGACTCCGACTGCAACCATAGTGACACCCAGGAATAGTTTTTTCATGCCTGCATCATACCATAGCAGGAGCATGGGCAAAACAAAATCGCCCCGTAAAGGGCGATTTCGGCAATCCGTAAGCCGGATTCTGTCGTGGATGATCATTTATCTGGGCCTTCGATTGCTCGGAGGCTCGAGCGACTCAAACCAATGCTTGCACATTGGAGTACGGTCTTGCACCCAGTAAGGATTTAGCCGTTTCATTTCCGCCTTCTTATCCCTATAGCGGAACTGGACCGTCTAGCTTGGGATCGGGTCCTCCCTCGGGTTTCCCTTCGGGACGTTTCTGCTCGCACCTCTATGCTTACGCACGACGGCTGTTAGCCGCTACTTATTTATCCTCGCTTTCGCGAGGAGAGTGTCCGGACTTTCCTCTCTTTAGAAAAACCAAAGAGCGACCATCTGGATTGCTAAACTTTTATATCAAAATGTTATAAAAAGTCAAGGCGACCGTTGCGGGTCGCCTATCCTTTGATTAAATACGCGCGCTGTAGCATTACGCCGCCTCGCGCTTTTCCTGAAGCACATCTCTCGCTGCTCTCAATTTGCCTGCAATAGCCTCCACCTTGGAATCTCCACGCCCCAATCGAACTCCCCATTTTCTCTGATCCATTCGGAGCTTCTGAATGAGCTGGATCAATTCCAACTGGTTTTTCTTTCGAAGCCTCTCCTTGAGACGCAGCAATCGCAGCACTTCGTGGATTTCTCCAACGAAGGTGGAAACGTCTTGAGCAAAGTCGTAGATTGCCTCCGCCGCCCTATCGATTTCTCGAAGCTTGCGAGCCTCCATTAATGGCCATCGCTTTTTATCTTGCCACACGAGGTGCAGCAATGCTTGTCGTGCGTTATTTTTCATCGCTGAATTCCTTCTGATGCAGGCGCCTCTCTCACTTCATGGGTTCTCCAACCCATCCGCTCAAGCGCCTTGTTGATCACTTCGGTTTCTACTATTCGTTTCTGTTGTTGCCTTCTTCTTTTTTGCCGTGTTGTCATGTTTTGAGTTCAGTTCGTTTGGTTTTGAATTCCTCGAGTTCAAAAAATGATCGAGTTGCAGCCGCATTCCTGTCCAAAGCCTCTATTTCGGCCGTGGTATCGAGAATTTGGTCAATTTCATCATCGCTCAAGGCACTCCAATTTCCCAAGAACAACTTGAGAAGCTCATTCACAGTTCGTTTCATAAAAACTCCTAGGTTTTTGTCAAAATTCCCCTTCCTCCCTGCCTGCATACTACCTCTACTTGGAGAAACTTTTCAAGAAATCAAAAGCCGAGGATCATCAGGAAGCTGATCAATACCTCCAAACTCTTCCACCATAATGGATTTGATTTGAAGTTGAATTTCCGGCCGAAGATGAGGATACGTCTGCTCACTTACTCCGATACTTGCGCAATTATCTTCTATAAAGGTATCGGGGAGCGGCTGCATCTTTTCTACCACCCCCGCATAAGTCTCATTCTGCCCTCGATGATAGATAATCCCTTTTGGAAACCCGTATTGATTCAAAACTTCTTCGTCTGCTTTCAAACCCTCTTTCCCCACCACCTCATCCCCCCTGCTTTTTTTATTTTCGGTAAGCGCACTTAAATACGAAATCACCGCTCCGCGCCGCACCCACTCATTGAGCTTCTGTGCCGCGTTCCCAATCGGAATATAATTTCGGAAATCCCGCACCGACTCCTCCTGCTCGATAACTTGTTGAATAATCTGCTCCCGCGCCAAGCCTGCCGCATTTTTGTGCATAATAATCGTGCCTTGTAGAAAAATCAGTATTTTCATATTGCTGCGTCAGTCCGCGCAAAGTCGGCGTTTATTCACGGCTTCCTAGTGAAACCCCAAGTCCGCCGGATTATCGTCTCCGGAAATACGGATTACCTCTCCTCCTTGTTCTTCAAATTCCTCCCGAAGTTTTGCTACTTCCCGCGCAAGCTTAAATGTTTCTTCGGGCACTTCCTTCTTAACCCGCCACTTCGTCCAAAACTCGATCACGAGCTTACTATCGCCGAACACCTTTTTAACATCCTCGGCCATCGCAATTTCAATTGCGTATTTGCATGCGAGGAGCTCGCCGTAGTTATTCGTTACCTCTTTTCCAAGCAAATGTTTCCCGCGCGTGAGTTCCTCTTTGGAAATTGCCTTGTGAAGCAAATTTTTTCCTTTTTCATCCGTCACGCTGATCTCCACTCCTTCGCCTCGCCCAGTTCCTGCATCAAAATAAATTCCCGGCTCCAGCTTTTTCACACTTCTCACTTCATACTTCGCCCCTTGCTTTAGCCATTCCTCCGCTTCCTCCCGCGTGGAAAAACCCTTAAATCGCGCTTCCTCTCCTTTCACAATTTTTTCTGCCTCCGGCCAATTCTCCGCGACTCCCTTTAACTTTTTCGCCGGCACAATATACGCGTAAAACTTTTTCTTAGTCATAAAAATGAGAATAAGTTCGGACAATCCTTATATAACTCAACAACTTGCGAAGACATACATTGGGCGGGGATTCTCGGAATGCGACGGCATGAGAGTATAGCTACTGCGAGAGCCCCTCGCAGATAGCGTCCCAGCAAAATGTATGTCGAGCTACCTCCATGGAAGCTTACTTCCAAGCGGCAAATTGAACCCCGATGCCGCCTTATGCCCCCCTCCTCCATATTTCTCCGCAATTTTCGACACATCTACCTTCCCTTCCGAGCGCAAAGAAAATTTTATGGAATTTTTCTCCTCTCGCCACACGATTCCAAAAGGAGGCTTTTTCTTCGCAAGCGCATGCCCGATCTCCGACTCGAGTGCCGAAGAATTCACCGCAAGCACTTTGTATCCCTCAAACTTTACCAACTGCGCCTTTTCTATCATATCTTCCACAATGCGCTGCTTGTATCGCAAAACCATTGTTCCCCCCTTTACTGCATGAGCCCGGCTCTTCGCTCCGGCATATTCCTTATTCAACTTGTCCCATGTTTTGAAATCAAAATCATGAAGGATCATGTATGCGCTCAACTCCCGCGAATACGGCAATTTAAACTTCCACAAATCCACATCCTCGATATATTTCAAAAGCGTGGGAACCGGCTTCTTAGGAAAGAAATATTCCCAAGCTAAAACAGCTCCGGAATGCTCGAGCGAAAACCAAAACTCCGGCGCCAGCTCCATCTTGGGCTTCGCAGAGAGATGGTGATCGATGAGCACCACATGCGCCGCTTCCTTCACCATTTTCTCTACCGCCGCCGCAGGCTCGGGCGTGAAATCAATGCAATATACCTCCCTGCCGCGCACATCAGGCAACGGCTCATCCCGCCGCGCCCCAAAATATTCCGCTTTGTTACCGAATTTTTTCCACGCCGCCCACGCCCCGCTGAATCCGTCGGGACAATCTCCATGATAGATAATCAGTATCTTTTTCATTCGCGTTCATTATGCCATTCTATTTTCTATATTTCTAATCTCTATTTTCTAACTAACCTCTGCTTGATAGCAGGTCTCACAATACACCGTCTCAGGCCTATCTGGCGCATAGGAAGTTTCGAATGAAACTTCACAGTGATCATTTCCATGGCTGTGACTCGCGGAATTTTTATACACTCCATTTTCCGAAACCTGTCCCGAACATGCACATTTTCTCTTCCAAAGTTTAATGGGATTCCGCTGCCGGAGCCGCGCATAATGGCGACAACTGGGACATAGGCGAGGCAAAGGAATATTCATCTGCCGGTAAAATTGGAGTTCCGCCTGAATTATCTTAAAAGCCTTCGTACATTGTTCCGTACAGGCTCCATTGTGTTCACACTGTATGATTTCGTTCACGATCGAATCAGGCACTTCCGCAATCGTGCGCGGAAGATGCGCAGATGTCTTTGTTGGCTCATAATGTCGATCTTCCGCTTCTTTGAATATATATCCTTCCGCAGATGCTTGCTCCTTTGTTATAGGAAACATTTCCTGCGCGATGGTTTCGTTATAAGCAAAAGGGCTGAGTTCCGCAGGGAAGAACTCTCCAAATTTGTAAATGCGGCCTTTCTTGTCGATGTAAGGCTTTTGCTCCATATGCTCGATAAGCTGGGGCACCATTGCTTCGTATTCCTCTTTCGAATACTGCTTGTTCAAAATGCAGTATTGCTTATTGCGCATCCCCACGCATCCGAAAAGATATGAGCAGTTATGATTGTTATAGGAATAATAGATATCGTGGGAATCAAACGTGAATCGTGAGAAAAACACCTTGCTTCCCGGGTAAATTGTGGAACATTCATATCCCAATTCGGTATTTTTTCCTACCCGATCCACGTCCATACTGTCCTGCACTTTAGAGTATGCAAGCCAGGTATTGACACAGTCCTCCGCGCCTCCGAAAACATCGAAGCAATATTTGCAGTTTTTCGTTTGCTCAAGATTGTCTCCGGTTGAATTCGTGGCGTGCACCATGCGTGCAAACCGTCGCGGGAAATCCAATTTATGCTTTTCGAATCGTTCCCGAATTTTTTGCACTGATGCGACATTACTGATATCGAATTCCTTTATTTTCTCTAAATATTCTTCCTTGGTGTACTGCTCGTTAAAAATACAATAGGACTTATTCTTCAAATTCACACAACCGAGGCAATCGTGGCAATTGTAGCAGTTGAAAAGAAAGGCGGAGTTGTAACATCCATCACAGTAACGACTATAAAGAAGACGAGAACAGGAAATGCAATCCACCGTTTCATAATTGAATTCGCATTTCGAGATCCAATACGTATCCGCACACTCTTTACTCGTGAAAGAATAGGTGGAGTAAAGCGTATTCTCATTGAAATCCCCGCCGAATACCAGGTAGCAGTTTTTATTCCCTTCGGTAATGCTGCAATACTCGCTATTTACCGGATTGATATTTAAAAGCGCGATATCAGGCACTTCTGTCCAAAGTTCCTTGAGCTGCGTGAAAAACGGCTTTGAAAAATCTACGTCGCGCGCATAGGTCGAAGCGTCCCAGTTATTCCCCCACCATTCTTTATGGCAATACACCCGCTGAGGATTATCGGGCGAGAAAATGGAGATCATCTGCTCGTTATGCCCCGGCGCTTGGCACGTTCGCTTATAGAGCGTGCGCTCGTTTCGATATGCCATCCGTCGCTGCACCCGACAATCAAAACAAAACGTCGGCGCAGGAATTTTGAGTTTTTTAAAGAAATCAAAGTCTTGAGCGTTCAATTGAAACGCTCGCTTACAATTCTGACAAGTTTTTATCTCTGTTTCCATTGTTCTATACCACCTCCGCCTGATAGCATTGCTCGCAATACACAATCTCAGCTCGTTCAGGCGAGTATGATGTCTCAAAACTATTAGGACACACTCCCTCCTCATGGAAATGCACGGCTGAATTTTTATACACTCCGTTTTTAGACATTCCCCCAGCACACACACATTCCCGCTTCCAAAGCTTCAAAGGATTCCGATGTTTTGTTCTTTGATAATGGCGGCAATTGGAACAAAGGCGAGGTAAGGGAAGAGAAAGCGTCCTGTATAGTTGCATCTCGAGAGGGATGACCTTGAAAGCAGTAGAGCACTGTTCCTCGCACTTCCCCGCATGAGCACATTCGATAACCTCGCCGGTAACACTCTCCGGAACATCAGTGATCCGATCAGGGATATTTGAGGAAGCGAGTGTGATTGTATACTGACGCGCCTCGGGATCTCTCCAAGAAAACCCTTGATGCACCGCGCTTTCCTTAGTAAGAGGAAAAACTTCTTGAGCCACCGTTTGATTGTAGGAATAAGGAGAAAGTTCGGCGGGGAAAAAGTCTCCGTAGCGGTATTCCTTGCCCTGTTGATCCCGATAAGGCATTGCGTTCATATGCTCGATTATCTTTGCGCGCAACGTTTCGAAGGATTCCTTCGAATATTGCTTGTTCAAAATACAATATTCTTTTTGCCGCAACCCTACACAGCCAAAAAGATTCGATGATCCCTCACACGCATCGATATAAGAGGAGTGTGCATCCAACCAACCAAGATGAGTACTCACCAAATGATACCCCTGAAAACAACCGATGCTATCGTAACAAAGTTCGCTTTTTTCGACTGCTACCCACACATCCTCGCAATCCCTGGCCTTATTGCCATGAATCAAAAACTTGCAATCCTCGAGCTCCCGGGAGGAAAAACAGTCAGAAGAATTTTTGGAAAAGCTTATGTCATCCCCTGTAGTCCGCACATTCGAAATCCCGTGGTAATACTTTACCGGAAAAGTAAGACAAAACCCTAAAAATTCCCATTGAAGCTTCTCGAATCCCGCGTGCGAATCGAGCTTTAGTTCTTTTATTCTCTGTTCATACTCTTCTTTGGAATATTGCTTATTAAAGATGCAGTAGGACTTATTGCGCAATCCCACTGAAGCTACGCAATCGTGACATCCAGAACAATCTCGGGAAAGAAAAAGGTTATAAGAATCTTTACAGTCCGAGCAAAATGCAGAGCGAGAAACCTTTTGATAATTCGTGAGCTCCACCGACCATTCACACTCCCGCGAATGCATAAGATCAACTGAGTTTCTGGAAAGGTGCGAGTTATAAAGATACGCACAATCTTCGTCATTATCACTCACAAACGTGAGATAACAATTCTTATTGTATCCCGCGCCATTCACATACTCCGAGTTCACATTATTGAACACGAGCGCATATTGGCGCGGCACCATAATTTGAAGCTCGCGAAATTGAGTAAGAAACGGCCGGGAAAAATCTACCTCTCTGCCGTATGAAAGCGGATCCCACGAATCTCCATGGTAACAATCACTGCAATAGACCGGAAAAGGTTTATCCGAAGAAAACACGGAGATAAGCGACTTATTGCATTTCGCGCACACCCGCCGGAATAAACTCCTTTCATTTCTCCAAGTAAGTCTCCGCTGCAGTCGACAAGAAGGACAAAACGTAGGCGCCGGGACCTTAAGCCTTTCAAAAAAAGCAAAGTCCTCCGGCTCGATCGAAAACTCGGTTTTACACGCCTGACATTGTTTAGTTTCTGTATTCATTTCTATTCCCATTACTATACTCCCATTTCTTGTTTTTCTTCCACTATTTTCTTATTCGCGCGAATAAGAAAATAGCCTAATATAAGTCACCGATTTAGTAATACGCCAACTCGAGCTTTATGCCATCCGGATCGGCAAAAAACACGGCGTAGTAACTCTCAGTATATTCAGGGTATTTTGCAGGCGGATCAAAAATGAAAACTCCCCTTTCTACGAGGAACGCATGCACGTCATCCACTTCTTGAGGCGACTTTGCCTTAAAACAGAAATGATGTAGCCCCGGTGCTCCAAATGCATAGGGATGATTTTTCACTTCCGCTTGCTCGATCCAAATCCCGAACCCTTCGGGAGTTTTGAAACCCACGCAATCCACCTCATCCAGCACCTGCGCGTACCCAAGCTTCCCAAAAAGCGCGGCATAAAACGGCGCGCTCTTTTTAAGATCGCTTACTGCTAACTTGATATGTCCCGCCGGATCCTTGGATTCAGTCATGGTATTTTCCTATTCGCGCGAATTAGCAATGTGAGAAGAAACAAGCGAGACTACCTGAGGCAAAGGGTTGCTCAAACGGTAATATACAGTGAGCCCGTCTTGACGCTTATCCACCACATCAATCCTATGCAAAAGACCGAGATGTTTAGAAGTAGAAGTGAAGGAAAGCGAAATATGCTCCGCGATATCCGCCACTGATGCCTCCTCTCGTTTCGAAAGCATCTGAATAATCGCGAGTCGACGACGGTTCGCAAGTCCCTTAAAAACCCTTTCGAGCCGCTTCATTAGTTTTTATTGTAGCATTTCTCGACCACTACAATTCCTTATTTTCTTATTCGCGCGAATAAGAAAATAAGGAAAATCAGTTTTTCAATTGCCTCTACTTCTTCGAGTGTTTTTAAGTGCTTCTATGCCCGGCAGTTTCTTTCCAGCCAAAAACTCGAGCATCGCGCCGCCGCCCGTCGAGATAAATCCGAATTTTTTGTCGAGCTTATGCTTCTTCAAAAACATGACCGTTTCTCCCCCACCCGTCACTGAAAGTGCTTTTTTATTCGCGACCACTGCCTTCACAATCGCGAGATTCCCTTCGTCGAATGGCTTTTCTTCGATGCGCCCCATCGGTCCGCTCCAAAGAATAGTCTTGGCTTCGCTGATGTAGTCCGCAAATTCCTCTACCGCCTTCGGCCCAATATCCAAAATCGCGCCGTCTTTCACCTTCCAATCAAGCGGCGCGATCACTTTTCGCATTTTGGCAACTACCTGAAGCGCCTTTTTGTCTTTTGGATTTTCATCCCGTTTCGAATTTCCCACATCGATGCCACGGAGCGCCAAGATTGTATTCGCCGCCGCCCCACCCAAAAGAAAAGCGTCTGCTTTAGTTTTGAGTGCCTGTATTACTCCGAGCTTATCTTCCGCTTTGCCGCCGCCCAAAATTACCACCAAGGGCTTCTTCGGTTTCACGGATACTCGCTCGAGAGTTGCAATCTCCTCCTCCAATCCCAGGCCGGCATAACTCGGCAAAAACTCTTCGACCCCGGTCACCGAATCTTCTTCCCGATGCGAGACCGCAAACGCGTCGTTTACAAAATAATCCGCGAGCGAGGCAAGCTTCCGCGCAAGCTCCGGTTCGGGCGTCATCTCCTCCTTCAAAAACCGGATATTCTCGAGCAAAAATATCGCACCTTTCGAAGTTCGATGAATTTCGCTTTTAATTTCCTCAAATCGAAAATGAGGAATAAACTGCACGGATTTATGAAGCAGTCGCGTGAGTCGCAACGCATCTTTCGCCAGGCTCCATTCCATCTCTCGTCCCAAGGGCCTCCCCTTGTGACTCACGACCACGACCGAATTAGCCACGCTTTGGAGTAAGCGCACCGTGGGAAGTGCCGCCTGCAATCGCCAATCATCTTCAGTATTAAAATCGAGCCGCAACAGCGCGACTCCGCTCAACTTCCCCTTTGGAGTTTTACTCAAAAACCTGATCATCTCAATGCTTCTATTATAGCAAGGTATAATAGAAGACATGTCGGGGAAGAAAAACGTCGTAGTGTTGGGCGCCGGCTTCGGCGGCCTTCGCGCTGCGGAACTGCTTGCGAAAAAACTCCGCAAAGCCCGTCTTACTGACCGCTACGAAGTGATTCTCGTCGACCGGAGCGAATATCAAACCTATACTCCGCTTCTCTACGAAATCGCGACGACCTCCAAAGAAACCGCGAATGCGTGCGAACTTCTGAGCGTGGCGACCTATCCCATTCGTTCACTCGTGAAATCCCTTCCCGTTACTTTTCTTGCGAAAGAAATCAAAGAAATCGATGCTGAAAAAGGCGTAATTCGCTTTGGAGATATCGACGAACTCCCCTTCGAACACCTCCTCCTCGCCTTGGGCGCGGAAACCAATTACTTCGATATTCCCGGCCTCAAAGACCATGCCCTCCCGTTAAAAACCTTTATCGATGCCATGAAGATCCGAGATAAGGTATGGATGCTCGCCATGGAAGGCCAAAAAATAATAAGGATCATAGTAGGCGGCGCAGGGCCATCGGGAGTAGAAATCGCCGGCGAATTCAAAGCATGGTGCGGCGAATTGGAAAAAGAATTGCAGGCGTGCAGTTTGGAAGTGATTCTCGTCGAAGGCGCGCCCACAGTGCTCCCGGGATTTGATGCTCGAGTGGTGGACCAAACCACCATAAGGCTCAAAAATCTAGGAGTAGAAATCCTCACAAATGAAAAAATCACTTCCGTAGATAAGGAAACTGTAGTACTCGGAAGCGGCAGAAATTTACCCTATGACGTCTGTCTCTGGACGGGTGGAGTGAAAGGCTCTTCTCTACTCAGGGAACTACCGCTCGAACTCGATCCGCGCGGTCGGCCGCTCGTAAATGACACCATGGAATGCAAAGCGCTCACCAATTCCATTCTTCACTCCAAAATCTACGGCATAGGCGATGCAGTGTGCTTTATCGATCCTCGCACCCAAAAACCCATTCCGGGCATCGCGCGCGCGGCGATTGATCAAGGCACCGTCGCCGCCAACAATATTTTTGAAGAAATACAGCAGAAAGAATCAGGAATTAGGAATCATGAATTATGCAAATACGTCCCGGGAGATTTTCCATACGTCGTGCCGATCGGGGGTAAATTCGCGCTCGCGAAAATTGGCCCGGTCATCATCCGGGGATTTTTCGGCTGGGTACTCAAAGGCCTTGTGGAATTGAATTATCTCCTTTCGATAATGTCCCTATTTCGGGCATTAAAAATCTGGTTCAAGGGCCTCAAAATCTTCATCCAAAACGACCGGTTGGGATGATATGCTTCAATACATGAACAAATTCCAGAAAGATGTTGTCCTGGGAGTAATAGGGGTGGCGGTTCTCCTAGTAGGAATTGTGTATTTCTTCCCAAAGCCCCAGCCCACCACCTCACCTTCGGCCGCTGATCTTCCGCTTCCCCCCGCACAAAGCGCCGTGAGCACTTCCAGCTCCCTCACCATTGAAGGCCTCTCTGCCAACATCACTCGGCAAATGTTTCCAAATGCCTCTGCCAAAGAACTCGCTGAACTCACCACGCTAGGAGTTAAAATGGAACTCAAGAAAACCTTTCAAGGAAATTTTTTAGATAATGAGGAAAAGGAAACGCTCTATGTAATAGAAGCCGAAGGAATTCCCCATGCAGGAGGTTTCTATCATGTATTTCTCAAAGTTTTCGACGCACAGGGAAATCTCCGCACGCCAAGTACTCCGGACATCCGAAATGCCATCAGTTTTCCCCGCCAACTAGCCGGAGAATTCGGAGAGGATGGAGGAGATATTGCCATATATTCCTGCAAAAGCACCGATTACGTCTTCTCTGGAATATATGGATTGATCAATGGTTTCGGACATGCAAACGGGAAAGCTCTACTTTTAAAGATAGAACAGGGCACTTTTAATACGGTCCAAACTTTCGAGAGTACGACTCCTAATCAAAATCTGATTTTCAAACCCCTGGAAAACAAAATCGCAATATACGAAAAACAAACGATGGGGAAAAACTACGTTTGTCCAAACAGCTGTTTGGATGACATGCAGCCATATGTACTCGTAAAAATAGGGGAGAAAAAATGGAATACGGCGTCCTGCAGGTTTGAATAATTCTTCTAATAGAAAAAAGTGGAACGGCTTATGAGACCGTTCCCCTCCTTATTTAGAAGAAAAATCCTCGCACTTGGAACGTATGGATTCCCTTGTACCCTATCTCGCTTGGGAGCGAACAGTTCCTCGTGCCGGGAATATGAAGTTTTCCCCTTGTGCCCCTGCTATTTCCAATATAGCATCGTGCCGCGGAAAAGTAGAACAGTGATACAGATTCGCGAGCTCTTCAGAAGTAAACACCAACACATGCCGCGCCTTAAATTCTCGATTGAGATATTCCCCGAGAAGTCCCTTGGGATTCCGCAACGTCACCCGTTTTAACGCATTCCTTCCCTGCCCTTTAAATTTCTCGAAGCTCGAAAGAACTTCGTCCAAAATACCGCGAGCTCGAAATTCGGAACCCGCGGAGACCACGACGCGAGCATTCGCCTCAAGGAGCGGTTCTCCCAGTTTCACATGCGTGACGTTCGAATTTTCCGAACTGCGTACGGAAACCCGAGATTCGCTCAATCGTTTAGGCTGGACTACAAACTGCACCGCTATTCCTTCCCCGATCGCCGCCACCTCTCGCAAAGCGAGAAGCACATCTTTAAACATATCCGCCCCCAGTTCTCCATACGTGGGAATCGGCAACGCCGGATGTTCTTTTTGAGTGAGATACGCTCCCATCGCCACTCCATGCGGATAAAATATGATGTGATTCTCGTGGATCTCCTCCACGCAAAACTTCCCAAAAAGCGCACGCAGTACTTTTAGGGCTTTCCCGCCTACTTCGGTCCGTACCCCCACATAAAAATGAATCCGATCGCCCACATGCGGCACGGCGACTTCCAGCAGGAAAGGTTTTTGGAAACCCGCAAGCGTCCGAATGAGCTTCTCGGCTATAGCGATCTCCGCCGCGGCATCTTCTTCTTTAGTAGAAATTAAAAAGAGTTTCCAAGGACTCCGAAGTCTCCATGCTCGAAGGGCATCGATGATGAGATAAAACCCTAACGCCGTCGCAATTACAGAAAAAGTTCCGAGGATAAGCGTTTCCACTACTTCATTCTAACACTATTGAATTTGGAATTGTGAATAGTGAATTGTGAATCACTCCTCAATTCTAAATTCTCAATTCTCAATTCAAGGATTTCATACCACTTCTGCTTGGTAACAAGCCTCGCAATAGACAATTTCTGGGCGTTCCGGCGCGTAGGAGGTCTCAAATTGCACAGGACAATGACTATCACCATGACTATGACGAACGGAATTGGCATATACCTTCGTTTCCGATTGCGCGCCCGCGCATTGGCATTGTCGCCTAAAGAATTGGGGCAAATTCCTTTTTTCCAAACGGCCATAATGGCGGCAATTGGGACACATACGGGGCAAAGGAAGATTAAATCGCTTCAAAAAAGCTAGTTCCTGGGGAACAATTCGAAACGCCAAAGTACATTCCTCCTCGCATTCCCCGCCATGCGCACACCCGATAACTTCCTTAAGAATTTCTTCGCTCGCCTCCTCCACTCGGTCAGGTAACTGCTCCGCCTTAATAGTCGCGGTGTAATTTCTTTTTTCTTCTTCTCTCCACATAAGCCCCTCGGCTTTGACCTGCTCGCGAGTTTTAGGAGATATTTCATGCGCCTCGGTAATGTTGTAGGAAAAAGGAGAAAGTTCCGAGGGGAAAAATTCGCCGTATTTATAAATTCTCCCCATACGGTCGCAATACGGAACATCGGTCATATGTTTCATAATCTTGGGAACCAGCGATTCGTACTCTTCCTTTGAATATTGCTTGTTCAAAATACAGTACTGCTTCTTGCGAAGGCTCACACATCCGAAGACATCCATCGATGCGGGACAAAAAATCGAATATTGCACATTTTTACATCCGCCGAAACAATTCCACGAAAACCGGACATTATACGTTTGATCTCCGCACACCAACCCCTCGTAGATAAGCTCCGAGCCGGCTCCCCAGTTGGAATAATCGTAACAGTCCTTCACGGGCCCCGAAAGCAGATTGAGGCAAAATTTAGAATCCTCAATACCCTTCACGCGCCAGCAGTGCTTCGCATTTTTGGAATTATAAATATAGTCTCCGCTCACATTTACATTCTGAAGGCCATGCATGAATTTCACCGGGAATGTGAGCCACTGCTCTTCCGCCTGTTCGCGTAAATTTTGAAAAGCTTTCCACGATCCCAAATTCAGCTCTTTTACCTTTACGGCATATTCCTCTTTCGTATAAGGCACATTGAAAATGCAATATGACTTGCTCCGCAACCCCACGCATCCCACGCAATTTGAGCAACCCACGCAATCTTTCGAAAAAAGAACGTCCTGACAGTCCTCGCAATTTACCGAAAAGAAAGTTTTGTAACAACGCGAAGCATTCACATTTCCATACCCGAATTCACAGGCATCGGTCATATGACTGTCCATACAATTCTTTGAGCCTCCATCCCAAATCAAATATGCCGAATCTTCGGTTTTTGCGACTGCCCGCGCGAAATAGCAATTCTTGATATATGAAGCGTTGGTGCAGTATTCCGAGTTCACTACGCTTTGAACAGAATGTGCGGGAAAAGGAATAGCCTGCATAAGTTCATAAATTTGCTCCATAAACGGCCGCTTCCAATCAATATCTCTCCCGTATTCCAAAGGGTCCCACCCGTCTGAATACCAAAAGTCTTTTTCATAAACAGAAACGGGGGATTCCGGCGGGAAAGCGGAAAAAATCTGCTCTCCGGTTTTCAAATCCTGTTTCTTAAAAAGATGCCAGGTATTTCTCCAAGACATTCGACGAATCATCCGGCATTGCGGACACCACGTCGGCGGCGGCACTTTTATCTTTTCGTAAAAATCAAAATCCTCCGATTCAATCGTGAACTGTTTTTTACATGACTGACAATTCCTGCTTTCTGAATTCATTCTATTTTCTACTTTCTATTTTCTAATTTCTAGGCCACTTCTCGTTGATAACACTCTTCGCAAAACACCGTTTCTTTCCGATCGGGCGCATACGACGTATCGAATTCATTCGGACAATGTTCCGTTCCGTGGAAATGCTTTCCGGTGTTTTTCCAATTATTATTTTCCGAAACAGCTCCACTACACATACATTTCCGGCGCCAAAGCTTCCTCGGCAACCGCAACGCCAACCGACGTCGGTAACGGCATTCGGGACATAGTCGAGGAATCGGGACCTTGAACCGACGGTACAATTCCAACTCTGGCTGAATAATGTTGTAATTTCTTTTGCATTGCACGCACGCGAGCGCTTCTTTTACTATTGAATCGCCTACATCCTCAATACGATCGGGAATTTTTTCCGAAGAAAGAGTTTCTTTTCCGAATGTACCTGAAACTACTTCTTCCCACTTATACCCGCGCCCTTGAGCCTCCTTCCGAGAAATCGGCATATAGATATGCCCCTGGGTTTCGTTATATCCGAAAGGACTAAGCCCGGGAGGGAAAAATTCTCCATATTCCCCCGTCTTTTTCATATGGTCGATGATCTTCTCTTTGAGCGTGGCGAATTCCTTCTCGTCATACCGCTTATTCAAAATGCTGTATTTCCCCGATTTGAGTCCCACACACCCAAAAAGATTTTCGGAATTGTGGCATGAATCGCAGTATTGGAGATGAGAATTGTCATAGCTTAAATGAGTAAACATCACGTCATAACAGCGAACCAATGCATGACACTCATAAAGCAACTCACACGAAAATCCGAAGTGATAACAGTCCATGGTATCTTTCGCATCCACTGCCACAATGATGTTCTTTGAATCCTGCATCCGCTCAGCATCGAACATAGTATGCCCGTTCTTGGAATTGAAAATGACGTTTCCCGAAACATCGTTTGATTTCTCGATAACGCCAAATCGGTGCAAAGCCTTCGACGAAATCATTTCAAGAAACGCATCATAAAGTTTCTCCCTCTCTTTATAGGAACTCAGCTGAAACTCTTTCATTTTCTCCATATACTCTTCCTTCGTATATGGCTGATTCAAAATATGATACTGCTTATTTCTCAAGTTCGAAGAAAGGAAACAATTTGAACACCCCTTACAGTCATAGCAATACAAACAATTCGCACAATCCCAGATGAATATCGAGTACTGACATTCGTATGAGCGATATGCATTGATACACTCATACATAAGCTCATTGCCATACTCGATGCGGTAGCAATCCATAGAATCGCGCCCCGGGAAAGTGTTCGTGGAATACAAAACATTCTCCGAATCAAAAACTCCAAAGCTTAAATAACAATTCTTGTTATCCGCCGCATGGTTGGTGTAATCGGAATTCACGCTGTTCTTCGTGAGAAGCGCAATGCGGGGCACCTTGAGTTGCAGCTCTTTAAATTGTTCAAAGAAAGACCTCGAAAAATCAAAGTCCTGCCCATGATCTAACGCGCTCCACTTATCCGACCACCAGCACGGCGGACAATAAACTTTATAAGGCTTGTTGGGCGAATAGATTGTCACCGTGCTCTTCCCGCAAAGGTCGCAGTTCCGGCGATAAAGCACCCGCTCATTCCGCCACGCTGCCCGCCGCCGTAAGCGGCACTCCGGACAACGCACGGGCGCAGGAACGTTGAACTTTTCGTAAAATCCGATATCGTCCGCCTCAATCGGGAATTCCACGCTGCATTCTTTGCAAATTCTTTTTTCCGGTTTCATATTCTAGATTCTAAATTCTAGCTTCTAGATTCTGCCCTAAACTATTTCCGCGTTATAACACTGCTCGCAATATACGATTTCTTTTCGTTCAGATGCATAAGACGTTTCGAACTCGTTAACGCATGGAGCATCCCCGTGCGAGTGTACGGCAGTATTTTTATAAACCCCATTTGCAGACTGGCCTCCTGCGCACGAACACTTTCGCCTCCAAAGTCGCAGAGGGTTTCTTGAACGAATTCGCTCTCCCCGACGGCATATCGGACACAAACGCGGCAATGGCAAATTGAATTTCTTTAAGAATTGAAGCTCCTGCGGAATAATCCGAAATGCAGTCGAACAATAATCACTGCATTTGCCCTGATGAGCACATTCGATTACCTCCTGGAGAATCGAATCGGAAACGTCAGAAATATCATCGGGAACTTCCCCAATTTTCTTTGTAATCTGATAAACTTTCCGCCCGCTCTCGTACCACGTGAATCCTTCCGCTAACGCCTCCTCCTTAGTCTTTGGGAAAAAGTCTTGCGCAGCCGATTCGTTGTATGCAAAAGGAGAAAATTCTGCGGGAAAGAACTCCCCGTATCCATATTTTAATCCTCGAGCATCAACGTAGGGCATTGTTTTCATATGCTCAATTATTTTCGGCACAAGCGCTTTATAATCCACCTCTGAATATTGTTTATTCAATATGCAATACGATTTGTTACGAAGTCCCACACATCCAAAGATATTATTACAGTCGAAACAATTGTAGGAATATTGAATATCAAATCCTCCCCAAATAAGCGCGGAATAAAATACCCTCTGCCCAGAAACGCTAAATACGTCGAGAAAAAGCTCTGAATTGTTCCAAACCACGAAGCCATCAGAACCATCTTTGACCCTATCAAACGAACGGTAGGTATGACGCACATTTTCAATATCGTTCCAAATACTAAAGCAATCGGAACAATTGCGAGCATTCAATATGTCATCACCCTTCACATTTTCTGACTTGAGAATTGTTGCAAATTTCCGAGGAGTGGAAAGTTTCAATGCTTCAAATTTCTCCCGTACCGCGCGAAGTCCATTTGCGCTTCCTAATTTCAAACGTTCCAGCTCTTTTAAATATTCTTCTTTGGAATATTGCTTATTGAAAATACAAAAGGACTTATTCCGCAATCCTACGCACCCGACACAAGAGCTGCAATTCCGACAGTCATATAAAAAAGTCGAATCGCTGCACGCTACACAATTCTGCACAAACCGGACTCCATTGCATTTTTCCGCATCAACGACTTCGTACGAATATTCCATGTCGCGTGACTGGAATGTATCGAAACACTGACGGCTACGGGGAGCTCCTCCAAACATATATGCGCAATCTTCAGACTGCGTAGCGCCGCCTATGAAATAGCAGTTTTTTAAATCCACTGCGTAATTCGCGTAATCGCTATTTACTAAATTCTTTTGTATGAGATTAGGATGCGGAACAGCCGATAATAATTCCTTGATCTGCGAAAAAAAGGGCTTAGAAAAATCCGGATCCACTCCATATTGCATAGGATCCCACGCATCACTTTTCCAATATTCATTTACATAAACTTTATAGGGCCGCTCCGGCGCATACATAGAAAGAACCTCTTTTCCAGTCGCATCGCACTTTCGGCGATACCAAATACACTCGTTCCTGAAAAGCATTCGCCGAATAGTGCGGCATTTCGAACAAAATGTCGGCAAGGGCACCTTAACTTTTTCATAAAAATTCAAATCCTCGGCCTCAATGGTAAATTGAGCCTTACAGTTTTGGCACGATCGCGTTTCCGCGTTCATTGAAACTTATTATTTTCTATTCCGGATCTTTCAGCAACCAGAGTACAATAAATTCATGTCCCGCCGAACCCTTCTCATTCTTCTCCTTATTTTAGGACTCGCCGCTTTTTTTAGGGCTTACGACCTCCCTAACACGCCCCCAGGCTTGTATCCCGACGAGGCGATGAACGGCAACAACGCGCTTGAAGCGCTCCAAACCGGCCAGCTCAAAGTCTATTACCCAGAAAACAACGGCCGCGAAGGCCTTTTCATAAATATACAAGCCGCCTTCCTAGACTTCTTTAATACGAATGAACCCTGGGTGCTGCGCCTACCCAGTGCTATTTTCGGGACACTCACCGTATTAGGTATTTTCTTTCTCGCCAAAGAACTCTTCTTTATCCACATCGGCTTATTTTCTTCCTTCCTGCTCGCCACCAGCGTTTGGCACATCATCTTTTCCCGCATCGGCTTCCGCGCGATCCTCGCTCCCTTCTTCCTAGTTTGGGCGGTGTTTTTCCTTCTCCGCGCATTTCATGGAAATAAGGCTACTCGCTACTCGCTACTCGCCATATGCTCCGGCGCGCTCTTTGGCGCCGGTATGTACACCTACATCGCGTATCGTATTACCCCCATCCTTATACTCGCACTCATCCTCTGGTTCTGGTGGCTCGACAAAGAAAACCGAAAGCAAGTGCTACTCGCTACATACTACATGCTACTCACTACCCTCCTCGTCGCCCTACCCCTAGGCCTCCATTACCTTCAAAACCCCGCCGATTTCCTTGGCCGCACCACCCAAGTCTCAATTTTTTCTTCCGCAACTCCTCTTCAGGATTTCGGAGTAAATATCCTGAAGACCGCAGGTATGTTCAACTTCAAGGGCGATGGAAACTCACGGCATAATTACGCGGGCGAACCACAACTTTTCTGGCCGGTAGGAATTTTCTTTATGGTGGGCATCATCACAGGACTCATACATCTCCTCAAAAACCCGCGAGAGAACTTTTCATTTGCATTCTTATTCTTCTGGCTAATTCTCACGGCACTGCCAGTAGTGATCTCCAACGAAGGAATTCCGCATGCGCTTCGTGCGATCCTCATGATCCCGCCCGTCATCATACTTGCCGCAGTAGGAGGCATTGCAGCATACAACGCGGTTGCACGCTATGCCCCGCGACTGTTTCTTCAAAGCCTCGCTACCATGGTTTTGATTGTCCTCATCGCTCAATCATATTTTGTATATTTCGAGCTCTGGGGAAAAAGCTCTGATGTATTAGGAGCATTCATGGCAGATTACGTCTCAATCGGACGCGCAATCAATAAACTTCCCCAGGAAACTCCGAAATATGTGGTCGTCGAAGCGGGAGGCGTGGACGTGCGCGGAATCCCTATGCCCGCCCAAACCGTCATGTTTATTACCGATTCTTTCACCCCAGAAAAACAGAAAGAGAAAAATATCCATTATCTCCTTCCTGCTGATCGTGCTACAATCCCCGCAAACGCCAAGACTTTTACCATCCAATGAAAAAAATAAAAGTAGCGCTTATCTGCGGAGGTTTTTCGAGCGAAAGAGAAGTCTCTTTAAAATCCGGCGCCCAAATCGCCCGATCGCTCACCTCCGAAAAATACGAAGTCTCTTTGATTGAGATCGCGAAAGACGGGCGCTGGCTGCTTTCCTCCGACTCGAAAGAAATAAACAGCGGAGAAAAGACCCTATCGATTCTTCCAGGAAACACGGCGATTGCTCAAAGCGACTTGCGCGGGGTAGATGTAGCGTTTTTGGCCTTACATGGTTATTTCGGGGAGGATGGAAAAATCCAATCAATTCTTGAACTTCTCGGGATCCCCTACACCGGCTCGGGAGTTATGGCGAGCGCCACCGCCATGAACAAAGCGAAAACAAATGAACTGGCTGCACTTGCAGATCTAAAAGTCCCCCCATTCATCGTGGCACACAACTCAAAAATAAAACCGGATTTTGGTTATCCTGTCGTGGTAAAACCAAACGAATCCGGGTCTTCTGTAGGAGTGACTATAGTCGAGAAAGAGTCCGATTTGGAGAAAGCTCTCGAAAAGGCCTTAAGCGAAGGCGGCGAAGCAATCGTTCAAAAATACATAGCTGGCCGAGAACTTACTTGCGGAGTGATGGGCAATAGCGGCCGCACGGAAATCCTTGCCCTTCCTCCAATTGAAATTGTCTCTCCCAATAAGTTTTTTGATTACGAAGCAAAATACACCTCCCAGGAAACACAAGAAATCTGTCCCGCTCCCGTGGATGAATCAATCACGCGCGCCGTCCAAGAAGTTGCAAAAAAAGTGCATGTACTTTTAGGTTGCGATGGCTTGACTCGGTCGGACTTTATTCTCGACAAAGAAAGCAACTTACACTTTCTCGAAATCAACACGATTCCCGGCATGACCGAAGCAAGCCTCGCCCCCAAAGAAGCCAAAGCTCTCGGGTGGAGCTTCCCTGACTTTCTCGACAAAATCATTACTCTCGCCCTTGAACGACATAAAAAGTAGTCAATTCACCCGGAGTTCATTCGGCAACGAGGATACTGTAAAAGCTTTTTGATAAGTACCTCGCTCATTTTTCGCAGGGAGGAGGGGTCTTCCTTCTACAGTATTGTGGAGTACCCTGGTCATGCACGGTTCTCACAAAAGGTGCAGCAAGGAATTGCCTCCCCCTGCGATAGGTTGTTTTCAACGAAAAAGCCCATGCTTACACATGGGCAAATTCTTTTTTAAATTTTCGTAATTTCCACCTCCGTAAACGACTGTCGGTGTCCCTTTTTCTTCTTCTGTCTCGTCTTCGAGTGATATTTGAATACGATTTTCTTCTTGTCCCGTGCCTGCCGTACTACTTTTCCTTCTACCGAAGCTCCTGATACATAGGGCGCTCCGATCTGCACCGCCTCTCCATCCGCAGTAAGTAATACTTTGTCGAAGGTAACCGAAGCTCCCGCTTCCGCGTTAAGCTTTTCTACCTTCAGCTTTTCTCCCGCAGAAACTTTGTATTGTTTTCCACCAGTCTCAATTACAGCAAATTTAGTCATGGTATTTAGTAAAAATTAAGCCGGCTTGCCCCGTAGAATCCCGCAGGGATTTGTACGGGGTTTCTATGACTGCGAATTTATCCATTTCAGTTGACATGTATGATAGCCGCAAACCAAATGAAAATCAAGATAGCGAAGAAAAACGTGCTTCCTACGAGAAACATCCCCAGATAATGCTTCCGATCAAGGAGCGCCGCTGCAATCGCGCTATTTACAAGAAGAAATAGCACCCAAAACCCTCCATTCATAAGAATATATCCAAGCGTTCCCACCTCCGTTATCCCTGTCTTTTCGGTAAAGTGAATGATAAGCGGCTGGGAAATATCTCGAAGGACCATATACGCCCACCCCATTCCCACGAACACCAAAAGAAACGAAAGGACGAGTAATACGGTCGCAAGCCTATGCCTCATAACCCAATTTCCGGTATTTCTAAACATCTTTTGCGCGCGAAGATTTACGCTCCCCACGAAGGAACGCTGCTCCCTCTTCCGGAAGCACCACATTCACATCCACCCCGGTGCTCAATTCGAATCCAGCCGGAATCGAAATCTTTGGGAAAATTTCAATATGCCAGTGATAATGACCATGTTGTTCTTTAGCCTCAAGCGGAGCCGTGTGAATGAAAAAATTGAAATCTGGATCATTCAAATTTTGCTTCATGCGGCGAAGCACTCCCTGGAGCACTTCTACGGCTCCTTTGATGTCCTTAATACTCGCCTCCTCAAACCGTGACACATGCTGGGTGGGATACACTCGTACCTCGAAGGGCTGCCGGGACACGAAAGGCGCCACTCCGATTGCCTGCTCATTACCCTCTATCACGCGAGTCCCCGCTTCCCATTCAAAAAGAAGCATGTCGCAATGCACACACCGATGCCGTTTCGCAAAATATTCCTTGGAACCCTCCAAAGAATGAGTCACATCTGGAGGAACAATCGGTAGCGCCAAAATCTGATAATGCGGGTGATAAAGCGATGCTCCGGCCGAAGGTCCCCAGTTCGCGAAAGTGGATACATAGCGCGAGCATCCATCCTTCGCAAATCGGCGGTACATTTTCTGCATCATGAGAAAAAGATTTACCGCTTCGGAAATCGAAAGCTCTGCTAAATTCTTCGTATGATCCTTGGTAATCACAAGATCATGATGCCCGATTCCTTCAAGATACGAATAAGGCCCGTTGCGCATCTCCATAGCACACCAATCTTCTCTTTTAAGCGCCGGATATTTGTTCCGTATTACCGCGATCTGCCACGGTCCTTTCGCGGGATATTGGGCGCGCAATGGCCAATTTCCAGAAGCCTCGAGATCTTCAAAGGGACACGTAGCCTTCGGAGATACGACACGCTTCTTCTTTTTAGGCAAAAAGTCATGCGGGCGCTTTCCTCGTTCGGGCGCCATAATGATCCAATCTCCGGAAACTAAATCTTGGCGAAGTTCACTCATAGAAAGTAGGAAATAGTGAGTAGAAAGTGGAATCGACCCGCCCTCATTATGCCATTCTATTTTCTATATTTCTAATTTCTATTTTCTAGTTAACTTCTTGCTGGTAACAATTTTATCCTCCTTCGCTAAAGCTACGACGAGACTCCGCATGCTCACTATCACAGAACTTCTTTTTGGTAGCATGCTTCGCAGTATACAATCTCTGGCCGCTCCGGCGCATACGAAGTCTGCATAGCCGCCCCACACTTCGCACATGTGCGATCATAAATATGAATTGGATTTAACTGTTTGATCCGGGCACGATCCCGACATAAAGGACATTCTCGTGGAACCGGCAATCCGAACCGCTTTAAGAACTGCAATTCCATAGGGATAATCTGATAGTTTTTCCCGCAGGAAACGCATTTCAAAATCTCTTTAGTAATCGTATCCGGAATATCTTTGATGTGTTCGGGAAGCTCTACCGTCGCCTCACGATACTCTCGCGCATCCGGATCGCGCCATAGAAAACCGTCTTTCGTAGCCTCTTCTTTGGATTTAGGAAACCATTCGCACACCGTAGCTTCGTTATAAGTCCACGGACTCATCTCGGCCGGCAGCATTTCGCCGTATCGGTATTCGCGCCCCATGCTGTCCCGGTACGGCACTTCCATCATCTGTTTTTTAATGTGATCCACCAGCTTCAGATATTCCTCTTGTGAATATTGCTTGTTCAAAATGCAATATTCCGTCCCGCCCCGGAGTCCCACGCACCCGAAAAGATTCCCGGAATTCATGCACCCAAAACAATATTCGATATCCCTGGACCCATAATTCCAAGCCGAAAACCGCACCTGCGAAGTGGTAAGCCCCACCCACGCGGACTCATATACCCATTCCCCGTTATCACCAAAAAAAGACCAATCATAAGAATTCCTCGCCGGCCCGTTTTTTAAGAATTGGCAGTAGCATAAATTTTCCCCGTTCCCCAACATAAAAGACTCCCGAACATTTTTCGAATTGAAAATATAATCTCCGGAAACATTCACATTTTTGAGCCCATGGAAATTCCTACGCGGGTGCTTTAAGAAAAAGACTTCCGCCTTTTCGGCAAATTCTTTTACCTTTTGCGAAGAGCCAAGATCTAATTGAGTTTTAAATTGTTCATATTCTTCCTTGGTCTTTTGTTCATTAAATATGCAGTATTGCTTGCTTCGAAGATTGATACAGCCAATACAATCCGAACAACCTGAGAGATCCTTAGAAAACCAAATATTGTGACAGCTATCGCAGTTATCCGAAAAAAATGCCTGGTAACACTTGTTAATTCTCACCGAGCCGTAACACGACTCTATCGAGTTCGCAAAAGAACAATCGAGTGAATCTTTGGCCTCGAGAATCGTACTCAAATAGGCGTTATTTTCTCCTCCGGTAATACGGAAACATAAGTAACAATTTTTGAGTCCTGACGCCGCATTACAATAATCGCTATTCTGCAGCGTAGAATAGGCCGTATAAAGATTCGGTAACGGCACTTCCTGAAGCAATTCTTGGAACTGCTCCAAAAATGGTCTTGAAAAATCTACGTCTCTCCCATAGCTCTTCGGATCCCATGTATCCGACCACCATATATCCTGCCGGTACATTTTGTGGGGCGCTTCGGGATGATGAGTGGTAAAAAGCATCTCTCCGGTAAAATCACATTTGCGCTTATAGAAAATTCGATATCCCTGCCAGGAAAGCCGGCGCGTAAGCCGGCATTGCGGGCACCACGTAGGCGGTGGCACATGAATAGTTTCATAAAATGCAAAATCATCCGGCTCGATAATGAATTCCGACCCGCAACTTTTGCATTGTTTGGTTTCGGAATTCATTGGAATAAGGAATTAGGAATTATGAATCAGGCCTAATTCATACTTCCTGCTTCTTGCTTCTGTATACGATTCTCATAGTACCACTTCAAAACATCCCCTCCCACAGGGATCGTGTTTAAACTCCCGTCTTTCGCATCTTCGATCAAAACCATCACGATAAGCTGCGGGTCCTCGACGGGCGCATACCCGAGGAAAAACGCATTCACTTTTTTGTTGTTATATATCTGCGCACTTCCCGTCTTCGCCGCAATACTAAAAGGCATATCCTTCAACGCATAAATCGTAGCCTTAGGGTCGGTAATCGCAAGCTGCATTCCTTTTTCCACCTCGTTTATTTCCCATTGAAGATCCGAAAAATCGCCAAGTACTCTCGGGTGAGGCGCATCCATTGCAACAACCGGCTGCAGCACTTTTCCATCCGTAGCGATAATATTCAAGGATACGAGAAGTTGGATGGGGGTCGTGAGTAAATCCCCCTGGCCTATCGACACGTTATAGGTATCTCCCAAAAGCCAGGGTTTTTTATCTCTTTTTTGCTTCCATTCTATCGAAGGCAAAAATCCTTCTACTTCTCCCGGCAAGTCAATCCCCGTCCGAGCTCCTAGACTGAATTTCTTCCACCATTCTCGCAAACGCTCGATCCCGATTCCTTTCTGGCCCCCCGGCCCCGGAGCTCCGCCTCCCACCTCATAGAAATACACGTCACTCGAATAGGCGATGGCTTTGGCGAGATTCACATACCCGTGATAGCGCCAATCGTTATACCGAGTAGGCTTCGAAGGATCGAAGGGGTTCGGGATATCGAGGTACCCAGGCGCAAAAATCTCTTTCGCGGGATTGATCACCCCCTCATGGAGGGCAGCGATGCCCACAAGAGGCTTTACAGTAGATCCGGGGCTATATGCGCCTGAAACCGCCCGGTTAAAGAGCGGTTTTGAGGAAGAATTGAGTATTTCCTTTTTTTCTTCGGCGTGCCCAGGTCCCGAAAGAATATTGTTGTCATACGAGGGTTCTTGTACGAGCGCCAAAACTTCTCCGGTCTTAGGGTCCATCGCAATTCCCACGCCTACTTTTCGGCCCAAAGAGTGGAGTGCCTTCGTAAGCCGCTCATAAAAATAAGACTGAAGCTCTGCGTCAATCGTAAGCTTCAAAGTTTCACCGCGCGAAGGCGCTCGAGATTCGGTGGTATCTAATATGTTTCCCCATGCATCACGCTTTACGAGCGTAAGACCCGCGCCACCACGCAGCTTTTTATTATAAAAGCGCTCGACGCCATCTTTTCCGATCAATTCTCCGGAACTCAAAGTGGGGTCCTCGCGTAAATCTGCAGCTCCGGGAAATCCCACATATCCCAAGACATGCGCGAACGCTTTGCCTTTTTTGTACACTCGCCGCACGCCGTCCTCTACAAGAATTGTGGGAAGCTCAAGTCCTTTGAGCATCACAAGAATTCGATCATTCACTTCAATAGGAATAGGAATGCGCTCCCCTACGCGATCCGCATCCACTTCTTTGATCCACTTCCAAACTTCCTCTTGAGGAATACCGATAAGCTCCAAAGCGTCGAGCGTAGGCTGCTGAAGCTCTTCCTTTTTAAAAAATTTTCCCACCTCGAGAAATACATATGGCACAATGGAATTCTCTGCAAGCACGGTCCCAAATCGATCAGTAATGACCCCCCGAAGTGGCGGGGTTTTTTTAATCTGCTCCAAATTCGCGCGCGCCCGGGCCGCATAAACCTCTCCTTTCCCCCAGCCAAGCGCAAGAATCTGCCAAACGAAAAGAAGGGCGAGCCCCAAAACCACGAACCATATATAAAAAAGAGGCCTATTCCCCAAAGGCAACTCAACAGTTTCTACCTCATGACTTTCCACTTCTGCCACAGCCTCTTCAAATGCAGGCGCCGCTCCTTCTCTTTTTCTAAAACGTCTCCATACCATAGCTCAATTTTACTCTGCGGGCCGTAAAAATTGCACCGCAACGAAAAAAGGGAAGCTCCACAAAATCCCCAAAATAATTTCCCCCACAAAGACAAACGGAAACTCCAATATTACCCGGGCGTAAGCAAGGACATACCACAGTCCCACCCCAAGGCCCGCTGCCAACACGCATCCGAAAAAAGCAGAACCGGGGAAAATATCTTTGAGTACATGCACCCCGAAAGGAATTGCGACTAGCGCAACCAGCTCTCCGCTTATGCTAGGCTGCCAATTCAAGAACCAAATGGAAAGCAGAATGAAGAAGAGCAGCTCCCGAGTACGAAGCACCGTAGCAAGAGCGACAAGAGAAAGAAGGAGAAAATTCTCTAAACCGAACCCCACTCTCCCAAACTTAAGCTGTATGAGTAAAGCAAAAAGAAAAATAATTCCCCCGCCTACAAGTCTCATGATTCTGTCTTATGTAGCGCAGGATCCCAATCCGTACGAATCCGAAGCACTCGCACCTCCGTGGGATTAAAAGGAAAAATCATCTGAGCCTCTTTAAAAAGTCCGTCTCGCGCTACGCTCATTGTCCCTACCGCGCCTATAGGCATCCCGTAAGGCAGAGAAGGTATAGCGGCATACACTGCCTCCCCCGGTTCAAACACCGCATCATTTGAGACAAGCGTAAGACGCGGTTCTCCGCCTCCCACGAGGAGTGCATCTACTCCTTTTTTTCCCACACGCACGGGGTATTTCGTGCGAACATCAAAAAGAGTTTCTACAAGAGAAAAATGGGGAAAAACTTTCGTAACACGCCCAATAAATATGCCACGAAACAATACCGGCTGCCCCACGAGCACTCCCTTTTCCTTGCCCACATTTACTAAAAGCTCGCTTTTTAAGCCGAATGGATATTCCGAATATACCTCTGCCACTGTGCCCAAAAGGGTCGAGCTCGCCAGCTGTTCGAGGATAAGGGCGTCCCGAGCGAGCTGAGTCTCCAACACGAGAACCTGAGCCGCGCCCTCCCCCGTTTCACTCGCACTTCCCTGCAACCCTCGCCGCAAGGTAAACGCTGTCTGGGGCTCTACAGTAGCCAATCCGAGTATAAACAAAGTAAGTATTCCTAAAGTATATTTTTGCACCATGTTCGTTAGCCACTAGGACTTAGGCACTAAAACCCGAATTTCTCTACGTTCTAATGGCGAAGTGCTAATGGTTAAAGCTTGATCTCCAGCGGCTTCAAAGGATTATCGAGAAGTGTACGGTATCCAGCAAAGTCATCCACAATTTGCCCCAAACCTCTCGCCACACACGTCAAAGGCTCTTCCGCGACCGATACCTTTACCGCAGTTTCGCGTTCAATAAGCTCCTCGATTCCCCGAAGCATAGCTCCTCCTCCGCAAAGGACAATTCCCTGGGCGAGCATATCTCCCACAAGTTCCGGAGGGGTGAGCTCCACTACTTCATGAATGGAATCTACGATCGTACGAAGTGATTTTTGTATTGCCTGCCGCACTTGAGCGTTTTTCACGGTAACTTCTCGAGGCAAACCGGTAGTGTAATCGCGTCCTCGAATCGAAACCTCGATGCGTCCGTCTACAGGCACCGCCGAACCGGCAGCGATCTTCAGATGCTCTGCCGTGGGCTCTCCGATTGCCAATCGGAATTCCTCGCGCACAAACCGAACAATATCTTCATTCAATTTGTCCCCTGCGGTCCGTAAAGTCTTCGCAACTACAATTCCACCCATAGAAATCACCGCGATATCGGTCGTCCCTCCCCCGATATCCACAATGAGACTCGCCGTAGGCGAGAGAATGGGCAACCGCGCTCCCAGCGCTGCCGCTACGGGCGCTTCTACTAAATACACCTTGCTGCATCCCGCATTCTTAGCAGCGTCCTCAACGGACTTCCGCTCCACTTCGGTTACCCCATTCGGAATCGCAAGTACTCCGCGCCGGAACCCCAAGAGCGGGGTTCGCGCCGCGCGTTTCAAAAACTGCCGAAGCATTTCTTCGGTCATTTCGAAATCAGATACCACCCCGTTTACGAGAGGTCGCACCACATTGATATGCGCCGGGGTTCTCCCCGTCATTTTTTTCGCTTCTTCTCCTACTGCTAAAATTTGTCCGGTCTTACTATTCACCGCTGCCACCGATGGTTCGTTCACCGTGAGTCCCTTCCGCCCCAAGTACACTAAGGAATTCGCGGTCCCCAAATCTATTCCCACATCGCTAAAAATATAATCGAAAGCAGACATAAAATTACTAATTGCTAATTGCTCTAATTTCTAATTGGGATTTGTACATCGGAATTTAGCTAGTAATTAGGAATTAGAAATTGAAAGTTTTGTGATAAGCTCCTTCTCGCTAATCAGTTCTGCTTTTTCCGAATTGCGAGCCTTGAGCTCTATCTTACCTTTCGTTTTGGGACTTACGACTGCACGCCAAGGCATTCCCAAAAGATCCGCATCAGTGAACTTTTCTCCGGCTCCCCGATCGGTCTCGTCATAGAGTACACTAATTCCCCTCTTCTCCAAAGTATGGGCGAGCTCCGTCCCCGAAGCGCCGTTCAGCTCGAGAAGATGCACCGTGAAAGGCGCGACTGACGCAGGCCAGAGTACGCCTTTTTCATCATGAAAACGCTCCACAATAACCCCCATAAGTCGTGAAATACCTATCCCATAGCATCCCATCACCACCTCGTGTGAAGCTCCCTTTTCATCTTTGAACTTGAATTCGAAAGGGGCCGAATATTTAGTCTTCAATTTGAAAATATTTCCCACTTCGGCGCCTCGTGCTTCGGCAAGTTTCTCCGCTCCGCACTTAGGACACGTATTCTGCTCCTCTATTATTTCCTTATTCACCGCCACGCGGCATTGTTCGCAAAGATAAATAATATCCTCCCCCGCCGGAATAAGTGTTTGAAATTCATGGGAGTATTTGGAAAAAGTGCCTCCCGAAGCAAAGGTAAGTACGGTGTCCTCCCCGAGTCCCACCCGTTCGAACACGCGCCCATACGCCTCTTGTACTTTTTCATAGTACGCATCCAAATCCGCATCATCCCGGTGGAATGAATATAAATCTTTCATCAAGAACTCCCGGCCTCGGAGCAACCCCGACTTCGCTCGCTTCTCATCTCGAAACTTCGACTGAATTTGGAACACGTACCGGGGCAAATCCTGGTAGGAAAGAATAAATTGTTTGGCGAGCGGGGAAATCACTTCTTCATGCGTGGGCCCGAGCACATAGTCATTTTTGGAATAATGACTCGTGAATCGGAAAAGAGTGTCATAGGTTTCGAATCGCCCAGTCTCCATCCAGTTCGCTTTGGGATGCAAGACGGGTAAAGAAACCTCTTCCCCTCCGATCGCCTGCATCTCTTCTCGCACAATATGCTCGATTTTTTGAAGCACTCTGAGTCCCAAAGGAAGAAAAGAATACACCCCTGCCATAAGCTTATTCACAAACCCTCCCCGGATCAGAAGCTGCGCATTCAATGCTGTCTCGTCTTTAGGGAAATTTCTGCTCGTCTTCGTAAATAATTGGGATTGCCGCATGTGAATAGCTTATCTCAAAGTTCAAATGGCACAAGCCCCCAATACCGCTTTTCGCAGCATTGGGGGTTAGGACGCTCCGGTCAAGCCCAAGCCTTTACTGAGAGGGATAAAGGACTCCCGGGAAAATACTCCCTCCGGAAGTTACTCCTTGGGTTGTAGACGTTGCACTGGCAGCCGTGACAATAAAAGTTTTACTGTTTGAAGATTCGGCCGCCCAGGAATCTACAAAAATCTCATATGCTCCTGACGTAAGTCCGGCAGGGACTGCGACTACCACCGAACTCCCATCCCTTCCCGAAGCCAGTTCCATCTTCGACAGCCCATTCCCCACAAATAAAACCCGAGTCGGTATTGCAATATCCCTCGAAAAGTTATTTCCTCGAAGCGTAAGTCGCGCTCCTACTGAACCGGAAGCAGGTTCTATTGCGAGAAGCTCGGGAATAGGAAGCGAAGCCATCACCCACACATCTTGGCCTGCCGTCGGAGAACACCCTATGGTTTGGAGCGATACTTTATTCGAGGCAACACAACCCGCAAGGGTAGTGGGAGCAAACTTCCCCCCTAATACTGCGCCTGATCGAACGGTGGCGGTCACTACCACATTTGCGGCCCCCCCATGATTAATAACAACGGGAACTACTCCCGAAAAGGAATATGATTCCCCTCCCTGGAGAGAAGCATACTTAGCTCCGAAACTCTGCCCATCGACTAAAACTTGCAAATCTTGAAATTCTGATGCGTTCTCCCCTATGCGAATGGCGATAGAATTCACGACGACTGGCTGCCCCACAAAATTCTCCAATCTGAATTTGCCGAGAGGAAGATTGGGAGTCCCTATTGGAGCAGGAAATGTTTCGTTCACCGCCTTTTTAGCCAAAAGGTCTCGCGCAAGGGCAGGAGCTACGCCTCCCGAACCCAGAGAATTTCCGGAGGATGTGGAAGTATCTTGGGAAGTCCCTAGATAAAGCACTCCGGGAGATTCTGGTGGCGCAGGTGGCGCGGCAGGATAAAGCACTCCCGGGAACGGACTCTGCGACGAAACTCGAGAGGAGCTTGAAGTTCCCGGGGAAGAAGACAGGGAGCTGGTCGCCTGACTCCCCGGCTGATTCGCGCAACCATATAACTGATGCAACTTTGCACGCGTCTTTGCTCCCACATATCCCGTTCCCCTTCCCAACCCTGCGGGAGCAAGAATCTCCGAGGCATACTTTTCCTGAAAGGAGGTCACCCCCGCCGCAACGGTTTCAGTGTATATATACTCTTCCGTCCCAGGAGTAAGAATAGTGCTTGAAGCAAAAATCTTTTCCGCGATAAGTGCTCTTACTAAGGCCTTTGTATCTGCTCCAACATTCGAACTTTCGATCCCAAAGTTTTTTCCCCAAACATGACAAAATGCAGCTCCTCCTTGAGGCTGAGTTTTAAGAAGCCGCTGATTAAGTTCCTGCACTTGCCTTTGAAGACTCTGAAGGAGGATTTGCAAAGCCCCTATATCCGAAGGCAATCCTGCAGTTTGTGCAAATATACTCGAAGGCAAGATAAGAAAAAATGCCCCTGCGACGACGAACGCGGTTACCGCAATCCTCCCTAAATAAAAATGGTTCATAGTGTAAAAACTATACCATGTTCCTGCCAGTAAATATCCCCAAACCTGCTATACTGCAACAATGCCCAAGGGGGGAAAAAGCGTCCTCGCCATCCCAACATACAACGAAAGGGAAAGTGTAGGCATCCTACTTCCATTGATTAAGAAGCTCTACCCTTCCTTAACCATTTTGATCGTTGACGATAATTCTCCGGATGGGACGGGGGAAGAAATAAAAAATCTACAGGCGCAATATCAAGGGATCATTCTGCTCTCCCGCCCCTCCAAAATAGGCCTGGCCTCTGCCTATCTTGCCGCATTTCAAACCCTTTTACAGGACCCCACCGTACAATGCGTGATTACAATGGACGCAGATTTCTCACACGATCCCGAAGCAATTACCTCATTCCTGGAAGAAATAAACAGGGGCAATGACGTGGTAATTGGATCACGATATGCCGCACACGGCCGCACAGAAAACTGGAATTGGAAAAGACGGATGTTGAGCAAATATGCGAATATATACGCGAGAACCATCACTGGCCTTCCTATACACGACCTCACCACGGGGTTTGTCGCCTATCGTCGCAATATACTCGAGCAAATTGTAACGAATGGATTTTCGCATGAAGGATATGCGTTTCAAATAGAAGCGAAGTGGCTTGCGCATGCGCGGGGCGCGAGAATTGTCGAGATTCCGATAATATTTAGAGAACGGCAAAACGGAGTCTCTAAAATGAGCGGCGAGATCATGATGGAAGGCATTGTCGCTCCTTGGCGGTTGCGCTTCCGAAAAAAATTGGAAAGTAAGCTGCAGCTAAATGCATGAAGATAATAAAAGCACAACTAAAAGCCGATCTCTTTCCCGCTTCTCGCAAAGGCTTGGGATGGCTCCTCGGCACAGGAATATGTTTTGCAGTAGGATTTGCAGCCAAAGGACTTCTATTAAATCCGCTGCGCTTCGAAGCCAGCGGCGGCGAATGGAACGGCTACCTTACTAATTACTTTTTCCCTTCGCTCTTCTCCGCCTTAACGCTCTGGCTCTGGATAGTGATACAGAAAACAAAAGAGTTGCCTCCTAAAACTTTTTTGCTCTGGATAATGCTATTCGGCCTTCTTTTTGCGGGCATTGCGGCACTCTCCAATCCCACCATCCAAGATATCTATTGGAGCATGCTGCTTACCAAAGGATGGGTTATGAGCAACCTGAATCCTTATCTCACCACTCCCAATATGCTCAGTGGTGATCCTTGGCTTGCTCCGTTTTTGGATTTCAAAGATTCCCCCATGATATACGGCCCGCTATGGGTATACCTCGTGGCCGGAGCAATATATGTCGGCAAGTCTTTTGCCGGTTCCCTATTTTTCATAAAACTCGTCATGCTGGCGATATTCTTGTGCATCGGAATTGTATTGCGCCGCATCATGCACATCCATCGTCTCTCCCCCCAAATGCAAAATATTCTGCTCCTCCTTCTCGCCTGGAATCCCTTCATACTCCAAACCCTGATCACCGACGCGCATAGCGACGCCCTGATCCTGCTCTCGATTCTTGTAAGCTATCTTTTCTTCAAGGAAAAGAAATATGGCGCAAGTGCCGGAGTATTGCTTGTCGGAGGATTCGCGAAATACACCTCTCTTTTTCTCCTACCAATTCCTCTCTTTTACTTATTATGGAAATCAACATTTTCTTTGCGGGAAAAAGCAGTGAGGCTTGGAGGAATAGTATTGCTCGCGTTAGGAATGGGCATCCTCCTCTACGCTCCTTTTGGGGGATTTGAAACGGTGCTCGGAGGCGGAATGAGAAATGCTTTACTGGAACTAGGCTCGATCCCTTTTTCGCTGTTCCCCACCATGGCAATTGCTACCACGTTGAACTTCGACACTTCTGCGATCCGCTTGCTGGGTCTGCTCGTGGGAATATTCCTGATGTGCTGGTACTTAAAAAAAGATAATTCTCTCCTTGCTTATTCCTTTCCTTTTCTCGGGATTTTTATTTTTGGAACTCCTTGGTTTCTGCCTTGGTACACAATGTGGATATTCCCGCTCCTGCTTTTAATTTTTTCCCCGCTCTCCATAATCCTTGTCTCCAGCCTGCTTATACTCACCCCAACCGTAATTTCGCCTCTTACGGGCTCTTACATAGTGGCTTCTATTTATATCGGATGGAAACTTCTCTCACCCCACGCTAACGCGCCAGCTCCCCGATTGACTGAATAAGCGTCTGCAAAGCGTGGAGCATATTTCCTAATTGAGAACTGCGGTAGTCATAGGTAGAAGGATACCCGTTCGTGGAAGGATACGTGGTGCCACCCGATGGATACGTTACTCCCGAAGAAGGATATGTCACTCCCGTGGAAGGATATGTGGTTCCCGTAGACGGGTATGTTGCTCCGCTTGATGGATAGGCAACTCCCGAAGAAGGATAGGTGGTTCCCGTCGAGGGATACGTGACTCCTCCCGAAGATGGATATGTGATGCCACTCGTGGACGGGTAGGTGGTTCCGCTCGTAGAAGGATACGCACTCCCCTCCACAATCACACTTATCGAATCCGAACCAGTCATCGTCCCATAAGAATCAAAACACTTCAGGGTAAACACCATATTGGCATAAAGCGGAGCACTCGTATAAATCCCCGAAGTGGGGAGAGAAGAACTCGTCCAATTCGAAGAACAATAATTTGCCCCGGTGGACTCCCACGTAAGCGTAATTGGATTTCCAGAAATTACTGTCGCACTGAAACGCAAGCCGTTGGATTTAAGAGCCACCGGCACTCCTGATGCGGAATATCCAGTGGTAGACGGATATGTTACTCCGCCTGCGGGATACGTGACTCCCCCAGAAGAGGGATACGTAACTCCGCCAGCCGAAGGATACGTCGTTCCGGGAGACGGGTATTTAGTACTAATTGACGGATATGTGGTTCCTGTCGACGGATAAGTCACGCTTCCAGTAGAAGGATATGACACTCCTCCGCTAGATGGATAGGAAACTCCTATAGAAGAGTAAGGAGTACCGCTTGAAGGATAAGTCGCTCCCGTTGAGGGGTAAGTAGTCCCGGTTGAGGGGTAAGTAGTTTCCGTCGAAGGATACGTGGTTCCACCGGTTGGATAGGTAACACCGGAAGAGGGATACGTGACTCCGTTCTTACATTCATATCGCACCGTGGAAGAATTCAAGGCACAAGCCTGTCCCGCAGGGCAAGTTCCATAAATAAGGCCCCCGCAAACATACGCAGCCGTCGGGCCAGTCGAAGGATAGGTTGTCCCTGTAGAAGGGTAAGTGGTTCCTCCGGAGGGGTAAGTAGGGCCGCCAGTGGAAGGATACGTCGTGCCAGTCGAGGGATATGTAGTACCCGTAGAAGGATATGTTGTCCCGGCTGGGGGATAAGTTATTCCAGTCGACGGCCGAGTAGTCCCCGTGGACGGATAGGTAGTTCCTGCCGAAGGGTAGGTCACCCCGCCAGTAGAGGGATAAGTCGCCCCTCCGGAGGGGTAAGTAACTCCGCTCGTTGAAGGGTAAATAGTTCCAGTCGAAGGATATGTTGTTCCTGTAGATGGATAGGTCATACCTGTCGAGGGATATGTACTACCTATGGAAGGATACGTTGTCCCGCTTGTGGGGTACATCACTCCAGCACCAGGGGTACCACTCGTAGTGGGGTAAGTAGCTCCTGTTGGAGGTTTAATTGCTCCAGTCCCAGTAGCCGGATAATTTGTACTTGTGGAAGGGTAAGTAACACTACCCGTGGGATAAGTGATTCCCGTCGAGGGACGAGTTATTCCAGTAGACGGCTGCGCGGTTCCTTGGGGATACACCGCGCCGGTAGAATGCGTGGTGCCACTCGAGGAAGTTCCAGTCGACGCAGTTACCGTAATTGTTACCGGCACCTCCACGCTAAGCGCAGTATTCAAGGCATCACTTGCCCGAATCGAAGCCCGATACACGCCAGCTTGGGTAGGAGTCCCGCCAAGTTGGCCCGTAAACGCTCCAATTTTAGTAAGATTGATTCCGGGCGGGAGAGACCCAGAAGAAAGTGCCCAGTTAAAAGATCCCGAGAATCCAAATGCCGGATTACCCACCAAGCCAAGCCGATAAGGAACTCCCACAGGAATGGTGACACTCACTGAAGTGGGCTCTACCACAGAAGAATGTTTCGTAGCGGTACCGCCGCCACCGCCCTCACCACCGCCAGTCGAAGGAGTCGCCCCAAGCGGCCGGTACGGCGGCGAAAGCCGCTGGTCGTCGCGGCCCGTTGCCGCCGACCCAGAGGTAATCGTCGGCGACGTCGGCTGGCCCGCGGTGCTGGTGATGGTGAACGGCGCGTCGCTATAATCAGTAACTGTCGTGCCATCTGAACGGGTTGCGATAACGTTCACCACGTACCTTCCCGGAGGGGTAGCGGAGCCGGCAGACCACACGGTGGCGCGGTACTCGCCCGTATTCGGCAATCCCCCCGCGACATTCGTCGCCCCAGAAGCAGGGCATTGCGTGGTCTGGTCGCCCACCGTGCAGAAGTTAATGGTCACGCGCGAATTCTCAGCCGTGAGCCCTGTGGAGTTGCTCCATCGGACGAGAAGCGTCGGCGACGAAGCGCTCGGTGCGATGGTTTCCCCTCCGTTCGGCAAGAGGACGGTGATCGAGGGCTGGCTATTACTTCCGGGGCCAGTTACGGTAACGGGTCTGGTCTCAGCTCGAGTACCCCCATTCGGATCTTCTAAACCAAACTTAAGGGTATATGTGCCCGGAGCCGAATAGGAATGAGTGAACTGAGCGGAAGTCGTTCCTCCAAGAGAAGTCGCATTGCCGGTCCCTACGCTCGGAGTGGTGCCATCCCCCCAATAGGCGCCATACGTGAGCGAGGTCCCATCGAAATCCAAACCAGATACTTGCCATGTTCCGACCTGTCCGACCGCTAAAGAAGTGGGTCCGCTGATAGAAACAAATTGTGGTAATCGATTCCCCGCGGTAGCCCCAGTGATCGTGAATGGACGATCGCTAAAATCACGAGCAATCACTGATCCGTTCTGATCCGTCCACTCTGCGAGCAAGTAATACTCCCCCGTAGCAGTATCAGTACTAAATTCAGTAGTACCCGAAAATTCGTAAGGGTTCATAAAGGAAAAATCTCCTTCTGCCCCACTCACTTTCTCGAAATAGCCGGAACGCCACGTTGCATCGTTGCGAATAGTAAGATACACCCAATATTTTCCTACACCGGGGTTCTTGATAGACACCCGATAAGAAAGTGTATCCGAAGAATTACTCGGCCCTGCTTTCCGATACTGCCCACCCTCATTCGGCGAAAGGACGGTGATCGAAGGAGTTGAGGTTGATGTCCCAGTGCCCGCAGAACCTACTGTTATGGCAAGCGAGGCTTCATTGTTATCCTCCCGAGATTCTGCAATCTTATTTAAGGGGTCCACTTTCACCTTCAAAGTCTTTACACCAGGTGTCGAGAATATGAAATCAGACACTGATAAACAGGAAGTGCCGGGAGCAAGCGACGGCTCGCCCGCACAAGTATTTCCCTCGGAAAATGGGACTAAGTAGGAAAATCCACCGCTTTGATCAAGGTAACTGTAAGCCGAGGACACTGTGCGAGAGCCGGTCCCGCGATTTGCAATCGTGAAGACAATGCGGGTTTTCTGGCCCACACTCACCGCCTTTTCATTCTGGTACATGCCCTCTATTACCAAATCGGGCGCATCTCCGGAAGCTCCGCCCGGTGCGGCAATGGTGAATGTCCTATCACTTTCGTCTCCTTGTGCTTTTCCGGCGATTATATCGCTCGCAACTTGATCAGAATCCACTCCCGCAGTGGCGATAACCGTCGCAATTCTGTATCCCATGCCGGGAGTAA
>Ga0194121_10000802_pt1 | contig 54747 bp, 54 predicted proteins | sample TA2MahCa50mmetaG_FD_148609 | JGI IMG/M metagenome (GOLD analysis project Ga0194121, IMG submission 148609) | Freshwater microbial communities from Lake Tanganyika, Tanzania - TA2015020 Mahale Deep Cast 50m | ecosystem: Environmental > Aquatic > Freshwater > Lake | place: Tanzania: Lake...
GGCGCACACGCGGGCCAGCGACGCCTCGAACTCCTCCAGCACGCCCGTCACGTCGTGGCGGGCGCGGACCCGCGCACTCGCCGCGCGGCTGCGCGCGCTGACGTCGGCCCCGGCGAGGTCGCGCAGCAGGCGCGCGAGATACACGGTGTCGATCTCCCATCGCGGAACGTCGCGGTCGAGGATCCGGACGGTCGTGGGCGCGGTCGCGGGCAGCAGGAAGTCGGCGCCGCACTCCGCCATCGGCGGCGCATCGGCGCACGCGACCGGCAGGCCGCACGCCTGCGCCTCGTACGCCGGCAACCCGATGCCCTCCCACCGGCTCAGCGACAGGAAGACGTCCCCCTCGGCATAGAGGTCCGCGCGCTGCGACAGCCGGTCCTGTCGTACCTCGACGTTCGGCGGCATGGGAGTCGGATGGTTGCCGTTCTGCGTATAGAAGAGGAAGGACGCCTCGGGCACGAGGCGCGCGACCGCGTGGAGCGCGTCGGCTCCCTTGCGCATCGCGTACCCGCCCGAGCCGTTCGCGAACACGAACCGCCTCACGGGCCCGCGCTCGCGGAACGGGAACCGGGCGGTGTCGATCCCCCAGCGCGATCCGAAGATGCGCGCGGCCCACCGATACGGCCGGCGCGCCGCCATCGCGCGCGCCACGTCGGCCGTGTAGGCGGTCGGACACCACAGCATGTCGACGCCCTCGCTCCAGCCCGTCTCCGGAAACCATTCCCAGTTGGGAATGCAGCACGTGACGATGCCGCGCCGCCGACACTCGCCGACCAGGTCGAAATCCTGAAGGTACGGGACCTCGAAGAAGACGACAGCGTCGAGCCCGTCGAGAAACCGCGCGTAGGCCGGCTCGTCTCCGGCGGCGCGGCAAAACATCGTCTCGACCGGGACCGCGTCGACATACGCGGGATGCGGCGCGACCGCCGCGTCGTCCGGAATCAGCCACCGGGCGAGTCCGCGCGCGTTCCGCGCGAGGTCGACATTGAGACTGCCGAGCCCGCTGGCGGTGGCCCAGCCGACGAGGCCGTACCTCATCGCCCGCGTCCGCGCGGATTGAACAGCCGCGGCGACCGGTGGCCCCACTGCGCCGCGCATGCGCGCGCGAGATACGGGCGGACGGACGCGAGGTTGCGCCCGAGGTCGAAGGCTTCCTCGACCGTCGCCCGCGCGGCGCGGCTCGCGGCGCGGAGATCGCCGCCGGCGTACCGGCGCATCAGCCGGGCGAGGTCCGCGGGATCGGCATCGAACACCGCTTCCGCGTCCGGATCGGACACGACCGTGCGCCCGGCGATGACGGCCATCGGCATCGCTTCGACCATGGGGTGCGCGTCCGAGGTGATGAGCGGCATCCCGCTCGCCTGTGCCTCGTAGAGCTGGAGGCCGAGGCCTTCCCAGCGCGAGGGCGCGACCAGGATCCCGCCTTCCGCGTAGAGCGCGGCGCGCTCGTCGGTCTCCGTCTCGAGCACCGTGACGTTCGGGGGCAGGCGCGGAAGGCCCGCCCGCTGGCTCCGGAATAGAATGCGCACGTCCGGCGCGAGCCGCGCCGCCTCGGCGACGACGGCCGACCCCTTGCGCTGGTCGCGGCCGCCGTAGCCGTTGCAGAAGACGAACGCGTCGCACCGCGCGCGCTCGCGGAACGGGAACCGCGCGAGGTTCACGCCCCAGTGCGCGGGGAGGATCGCGTCCCGCCACCGGCACGAATACCCGCGGGCCTCGGCGCGAACCGCGAGGTCGCGCAGCCGGCGGGCACACCACCGCGTGGTCGCCCACATCACGTCCACCTCGCGGACCCACGGCGCCGCCCACGGCGGCGGCAGGGCCTCCATCATCGGCATGCAGCACGTGATGACGCCCGCCGCACGCGCCTCGGCGACGAGGTCCCAGCCGCGCAGGAACGGCCGCTCGACGAACACGACCGCCGAGAGCCCGTCGAGGAAGGCGCGGTACGCGTCGACGTCGTCCTGGACACGGCAGCGCCTGATCCGCGCCGCGTCCGTCTCCACGAGCGACGGCTCGACGCCGAGCAGCGGGTGCTCGGGCACGAGCCAGCGATCCGCGACGCGGAGCTCCCAGAGGTCGGCGTCGATGTAGCCGATGCCGGTCCGCGTGGCCCATCCGACGAGTCCGACTTCCACTTCAGGCGCCCGGCAGCAACGCTTCGGGCCACGGGCCGGCCCACGCGTGCACGCTGCAGCCCGCCGGGGCGCCGGGCTCGAACCACGCGGCGCGGTCCGCCGTCGTGCCCGGGCGGTCCACGGCTTCACCGCGGTTCACGTAGTACAGCGTCTTGTCGCGCATGTTCTCCGGCGACTTCACGAAGCCGCAGTGGAGGAAGCACGGCTCGGCGTGCGTCGCCGCCCGGCCCTTCATGACGAGCGTGCGCGGGCGGACCGCGTACCCGAGCTGATGGAGGAACACGCCGCCGGGGCCGAGCTGCGGATGATTGTGATCGTCGTGGTACCGCGCGCCGTCCGCCCACCGGTAGATGCGCTGGTGCGGAACGTCGTAGTAGCCCCCGGTGATGATCTGGCGCGTGTGGTGCCAGAAGTGGACGTGGGGGACCACGTACGCGCCCGGCTGACGGCGCGGCGGCTCGTCCATCGCCGCGAGCACCGCACGGAGGCCGGCGGTCGTGAGGAACTCATCGGCGTCGAAGACGATCACGACGTCGCCGCCGTCGCAGTGCTCCGCGTAGCGGTTGCGCAGCTCCTGCTTGTCCGCCGCCCACCCGTGACGCACGTAGGTCAGCTTGCCGGCGGGGTCCGGGAAGTCGCGGACGATCCGCGCCGTCCGGTCGGTGGAGCACCCGTCCGCGGTGACGCGGTCCCGTGGGTAGCGGCGGTCCGAGCCCTCGACGATGATCCAGCGATCGCAGGCGTCGTAGTGCTGGCGCAGGTTCGCCTCGAGGTATTCCTCCTCGTTCAGCACGATGGACCCGAAGATCACGCGCATGCGCTCACACCCCGAGCGCGTGGAGCCAGCTGTCCACGTGTCGCGCCGGCCGGAACCGCTCCGACATCGCGGGGGTGATCGTCGGAAGCGGCCCGGCGAGGCTCTCCGCGAGCCTTCCGACGTCGCCGGTTGGAAACGGCGTGATCCCGGTGTCGGCGCTTCGCTCGCCCTCACGCAGATAGCTGCCCGTCGCGGATGCGATCACCGGACGCCCCCGCGCGAGCGCTTCGGCGACCGTGAGGTCGTAGCCCTGGGCGTAAAACGTCGGCAGCACGAGCCCGCGACACTCGTCGATCACCGCGGGCATCTCCTCGCGCGCGCGGTCGTGGACCACGCGCAGGCGGGCGCCGACTCGGGCCACGGCTTCGCGCGCCAGGTCGAAGCCACGCTCGGCGTGACCGCTCACCGCCGCGCACAGCCACTCGCCGTCGCTCGGCGGCGCGCTCCACGGGCGGACGTCGGCGAAGAAATACGACGGGATCGGGTTGTACACGAGCCGGACGCGTCGCGTGTCCAGGCCGTAGTGATCCACCAGCATGAGGTACTCGTGGCGGCTCGGCGCCATCACGGCGTCGAAGTCCCGGCTGAGGCACTCGACCTGGCGGCCGATGCGCTCCGCGGGGAAGGCCGGAGCCTCGCGGCGTCCCGCGCGCCACAGGTTCACCGCGGTGAGAAAGGTCCCCATCTCGAAGCCATGCAGCGAGATGCCGAGCCGCCCGCGCGCGCGCATCGTTCGCCACCAGGGACGGTCCGGGTCGTGCCCGTCGAGGTGCACGATGTCCGGCGACAGGTCGTCGCAGGCCTCGACGAGCGCGTGCGCGAACGCGTCCGAGTACACGCCGTAGGGGCACGGCAGGTGCCGGACGTCCACGCCGCCCACGGTCATGCGCGTCAACGCCGCGGGACTCGCCGCATGCCCCGTCGTGAGGACGTGCACCTCGTGTCCGAGCGCCGCGAGCGCCTCCGCGCGCGTCTGGCAGACGAAGGGCATGCCGCCCGGCCGCTGGGTCGGGTAGACGCGGCAGATCGCGGCGATCCGGGCCATCCGACTATCCCGGCTTCCGCAGCGTGTAGCACACCGCGTTCGCGTCGTCGGCGGCGCAGAGCCGGTAGTCCGCGGCGCCCGGACCGTGGCGGAACGTCATGCGGTCGACGAGCGCACACCCGCTCGGGCCGACGATCTCCGCCGCGTGCTCGGCGAGCCCGAGCACGCGGCGCAAACGGCCGCCGTCTGCCTCGAGCCGCGCGCCGTCGGCGCTCAGCCCGGCCGCGACGACGAGCAGGCCGCCGGGGACGAGCGTGTCCACCAGCCGGCGCGTGAGCCGGACGATCGCGCGAGCGTCGGTGTAGTGGTCGATCTCCCAGCACGCGGCCACCGCCTCGAACGGCGCGCCGGCGGGCGCGGCGCCGTCGCCGAGCGGATCCCAGCCCTGCGTGCGGACCGTCGGGGTGTCGTAACGGAGCGAGTTTTCGCCGTGCGCCGCGAGCGTCGGCGGATCGCCGCTCACGGCCGTCACCGCGCAGCCGCGGAGCGCGAGGCGCTGGGGCAACGCGGCCTCGCTGCCGCCCAGCGCGAGCACGCGCCGGCCCGCGCCGACCTGGCGGATCACGTAGCGGGACGCCACGAACGGCCCGCCGCCGACCTCCGCCGCGCTCGGCCGCGTGCGGTCACAGATCGCGAGCAGCTCACGCGTGCCGATCAGGTGCGGCCGGACGTACGCGAGGAGCGGCCGCAGCGCGCTCAGCCCGTTGACGTCCCAGGTCGCGTGCAGCGTGATCACGAGCGGCATGTCCGTGGGCGTGGCTTCGCGCGCCCGGAGCGCCGCGAGCACCGGCCCGGCCCGATCGTAGAGATCGCGCGCAGCATTCACGTGCCACACCCCGCACGACTCCGCGGGCGCGAGCCAATCGGCCAGGGGGCGCTCGGGAGCGACGCCGTACGCGTGGTGCTCGCCCGCGAAGCCGCCGAAGACGACACGCCCTTCGGCCGCCTGCCACGCCGCGAACACGTCCTCGTCGTAGGCGTTGAACGGCGGGATGTACGCGCGGCACGGCAGCCCGGCGAACGCCGCGACCGCGGCGCGCATCTGGCCGGCGGAGACGACCGCGCCGGGCGCGTGATCCCACCCGTGGATGGCCACTTCTTCTTCGGGTGAGAGGTGCGCGCGCAGCCAGTCCACGTCCTCCGGGGTCATCGTGGCGGGAATGAAGCCGAGCACGGCCGGCGCCCCCGCGAGGCCGAACGCCTCTCGCCACGCGCGGAAATAGGTGAGCCCGCGGTCGTCGGTCTTGTCGGGCGGCACCCACCCGCAGTCGTCGACGCGCAGGACGAACTTCGGCATCCGCGCTCAGCCGCGGGGCGTGACGGGCGACGGCGGCCGCGTCGCCTCGCCGCCCTCTTCACGCGCCCACTCCTCGGCGAGACCGTCGTAGAACTCCGCGTCCGCGCCGAAGAGGGCGTGAACGTTGCCGGGCCAGGACGTCCAATGGTCCAGGTCGACGTACTTCGGGCTCGTATTCCGGGGGTGGATCAGCGCGACGTAGAAGCGGTAGTCCGGGACGATCGCGACGCGGTGCAGCGGCTGGCTCCACACGAACGTCGTGTCCGACGCGACCTGCACGTCCGGAAACGGTGCGCGCTCCCAGAACGCCTTCGTATAGAGGAGACTGCCCCCCGCGAGCCACGCGCGCTCGTGGGTCGGATAGTCGTAGAGCCACGTGCGTCCCGAGAGCGGCTCGTGGAAGAGGATCTGCGCGAGCCCGCAGACCTCGGCATCGGCCGCGTCCAGTGCGGCGACCTGGTAGGAGATGCGGTGCGCGGCCATCCAGTCGTCGTCGTCCCAGTGCATCACGAGGTCGCCGCGGCATTGGCTCACGCAGAAGTTGCGCTTGGCGCCGAGCGTCAGGCCGCCGGGGTGGCGCACGTAACGGATGCGCGCGTCGCCGCGAACGACGTCGGCGACCGGGACGTCACCGTCGTCCACCACGACGAGCTCGCGATGCGGATAGTCCTGAGAGAGGAAATACCTCACCGCCTGGGCGACGAACTTCGGGCGGTTCGCGGTCGGCAGCACGCACGACACCAATCGATCCATGCGCTCCCCGAAATATCACAACGGGCCCGTGCCGGGAAGCGGGGACGCGAAGTGGAAGTGGTGCGCCCGGCAGGAGTCGAACCTGCGACCCTCGGATTAGAAGTCCGATGCTCTATCCAACTGAGCTACGGGCGCGGCCTCCGTCATGATAGACCGTCCGCCCGCTCGCGCAGGTAACGCTCGATGATCGCCCGGGCGGTCGGGACGAAGGGCTCGGGCCACGTGCCCGGCTCGAAGAGGCCCGAGCCCTGGCCCTCGCGCACCTCGTGGCGCGGCCAGAGCTCGGTCAGATCGGCGTGGAAGACGAAGATCGTGCGGCGGCGGCCCTTCCAGTCGCGATGCTCGTCGTTGCGCCACAGGAGCCGCAGGTCCGTCACCGTCAACGTGATCTCTTCCTCGAGCTCCCGTGTGACGCCCATCAGCGGCGTCTCCCCCGCCTCGACCGCGCCGCCGAACAAGCCCCAGTAGCCGCCCCACGAGATGTCCGGCAGGTCGTCGCGGTGCTGGAGCGCGAACCGGCCGCCGACCTCGATGATCGCGACCGCCAGCTCCGGAAGGTGCTCCGTCACGGCCGGGGCGGACCGCCCACCTCGCCCGCGCGCGGCCGGAAGAGCCAGCCGAACCGGAAGTAGAGCGCGAGGCACATCAGCAGCAGCGACGACGACCATTCGTAGACCTCGTCGACCGAGAGGAAGCGCTCGTCGCGGAACGTCGGAACCATCAGCACGATGAAGGCGGCGGTGATCAACACCGCGTCCAGGAAATCCTTGCTCATCGGCAGGCGCAGGCGCGGGACGATCCGCGCGTACGCGAGGCGCAGCACCAGGCAGATCACGCCGAGCGCGAGCACCGGGATGTACGCCTCGATCAGGAGGTTGTGGAGGTTGTTCGCCTGCAGGTTGTAGGTCTCTGCGAAGTTCGGGTCGTCGAGGTCGAGGAGCAGCGTCCCGGTGCCGTAGTTCGTCTCCTCGCCGACGAGCACGAACATCGCGAGCGCGTAGAGGGCGAACCAGCGTCGGTGCGCGACCGGGGCGTCGCGGCGCCGGACACAGAGCGCGAACACGACGCCGCCGACGACGAACTGCACGACGGTGAGGTTCTCGAGAATGCCGCCTTCCCACATGACGTGCTGCCACCAGCCGCCGAAGAGCGGCTGCGCCCACAGCACGAGCACGGCGTTGATCGCGCCGAGCGCCACCGCGAACGAGAGCGCCGGACGGCTCACCCGCGCAGGACGGCGCGGCACGGCGAGCCGTCGCCGCCCGCGATGCGGAGCGGCAGGCAGATCAGCTCGTAGGCGCCGGGCGTGACCTTCCGGAAATCGAGCCCTTCGAGGATCACGACGCCCGCGCCGAGCAGCGTGCGGTGCACGCGATGCCCGTCGGCCCCGAAGCCCTCGATCGACAGGTAGTCCACGCCGACGAGCTTGATGCCGCGCTCGAGCACGTACGCCGCCCCGTCCTCGGACAGTGCCGCGTACTCGCGCGCGAAGCCCGGACGGTCCCACAGCGCGGAGTTGCGGGTCTTGAGCAGCACGCGGGTGTGGCCGTCGAGCGCGAGGCGCTCGAGGTGCGCGCGGTCGATCGTGCGCTCGGTATCCACCTCGGCGACGAGCGCGGGGCCGATCAGCACGTCGAGCGGCAGCACGTCCACGCTCGCGGCGCCGGCGATGAAGTGCAGCGGCGCGTCGAGGTGCGTGCCGGTGTGCGAGCCGAAGCTCAGCATCGTCACGTTCGCGGGATCGCCGCGCTCCAGCGCCATCGCGGACGAGAGGGACACGCCGGGATCGCCCTCGTAGACGATCATCCCCTCACGGATCGGCAGGGAGATGTCGATGAACGCCATGGCGCCGCGGCTCCTTCGGTGCGGGTGGTGGATGGTCGGGGTGAGAGGATTTGAACCTCCGGCCCCCTGCTCCCAAAGCAGGTGCGCTACCAGGCTGCGCTACACCCCGAACGTCGAATCCTATCATCCGGTCAGCCGGCCGAGCCCGTCGCCAGCAGCGCGCGCCGCGCCGCCGCCGCCGCGAGGCCGCGATGGCTGACGGCGGCCTTCCGCGCGTCGGACACCTCGCCGAACGTCGCGCCGAACGGCGGGTAGAAGAACACCGGGTCGTAGCCGAAGCCTTCGCTTCCGCGGGGCGCGCGCGTGATGAGGCCTTCGCACGCGCCCTCCACCACGTGCTCGCGCCGGTCCGGCCACACGAGCGCGATCACGCAGCGGAAGCGCGCGGTGCGCCGCGCGTCCGGCACGTGCGCGATGCGCGCGAGCAGATGCGCGACACGGCCCGCGTCGTCGAGGCCCGGCCCGCCGAAGCGCGCCGAGCGCACGCCGGGGAGCCCTTCCAGCGCGTCCACCTCGATGCCCGAGTCGTCGCCGAGCGCCAACGCGCCCGTGTGCGCCGCCGTCGCGCGCGCCTTGAGGCGCGCGTTCGCTTCGTACGTCGTGCCGGCTTCCTCCGGCATCACGAACGGGGGATAGTCGGCGAGCGTCCTGATCTCGAACGGGATGCCGGCGAGCAGGTCGCCGAGCTCGCGCACCTTGCCGGCGTTGCCGGTGGCGAGGACGAGCGGCGGCCTAGAGCGAGAAGGTCTTGTCGCCACGGGCGGCGATCGCCCGCCGCTGCAGCGCGATCAACTGCGTGATGCCCGCCTCGGCCAGCGCGAGCTGACGGTCGAGGCGCGCACGGTCGAAGGGCGTGTGCTCCGCGGTCCCCTGCACCTCGACGAACTCGCCGGCGCCGGTCATCACCACGTTCATGTCGACGTCCGCGGTGGAATCCTCCGCGTAGTTCAGGTCGAGCAGCGGCTCGCCGCCCACGATGCCGACGCTGATGGCGGCGACGTAGTCGCGCAGCACCACGCTCGCCTGCACGGATGCGATCTTCGCGAGCGCGTCCGCGAGCGCGACGTAACTGCCGGTGATCGCCGCCGTGCGCGTGCCGCCGTCGGCCTGGATGACGTCGCAGTCCATCCAGATCGTGCGCTCGCCCATCTTCGGAAGGTCGACGACCGCGCGCAGCGCCCGGCCCACGAGCCGCTGGATCTCCTGCGAGCGTCCGCTCGGGCCGCGGCTCTCGCGGTTCATCCGCGTGTTGGTCGAGCGCGGCAGCATGCCGTACTCCGCGGTGACCCACCCGCGCCCCTGGCCCTTCAGCCAGGGCGCCACCCTCTCTTCGAGCGTCGCGGTGCAGATGACCTTGGTATGGCCGAACTCGACGAGCACCGACCCCTCGGGGTGCAGGAGATAGTCGCGCGTGAGCGTGACGGGACGGAGCTGCTCCGGCGTGCGGCCGTCGACGCGCGCCACTACTTCGACTTCTCGGCGCTCGCGCGCATGCGCTGGTCCCACTGCTTCTTGTAGTCGGCGATCCCCGCGAAGATCGCGCGCGCGATCTCGTCGCGGTACTTGCTGTCGCGGAGCCGGCGCTCCTCGCGGGGATTGGTCACGAAGCCGATCTCGATGAGGATCGCGGGCATGGCGGCGCCGCCTAGCACGTAGAAGCCGGCCTGCTTCACGCCGCGGTTCGGGATGCGCAGCGAGCGCGTCATCGAGTCCTGCACGACCTCCGCGAGCAGCGAGGACTCGAAGAGGAACTCCGACTGCGCGAGGTCCCAGAGGATCGCCTTGAGCGCGTTCTCGCGGCCGGCGGCGCGGCCGTTCACCGGCTTCTCGAGCTGCACCACGCTGTTCTCGAGCGCGGCGGTCTGGCGGGCCGCGATGTCGGTGGCCTCGGACGACAGGAAGTACGTCTCGACGCCTTCGTGCGAGGCGGAGGCGTGCGCGTTGGCGTGGATGGAGACGAAGAGGTCGGCGCGCTCGCGGTTGGCGAAGCTCGTGCGCTCCTTGAGCGGCACGAAGTGATCGCCGTCGCGGGAGAGCCGCACCTTGATGTCGAGCTTGTCCTCGACGAGCCGGGCGACGCGCTTCGTGACGTCGAGCACCAGCTCCTTCTCGGTGAGGCCGCCGGGCCCGGTGGCGCCCGGGTCGTGACCGCCGTGACCGGCATCGAGCACGATCGTCCGGAGCGGGCCTGCCTGCACGCTCTCGCGCGGCGGCGCCTCGTTCGGCTTCATGAAGTCGAGCACGAGGCGCGGGGGATCGCTGAGCGTGCTCGCGCGCAGCGCGCCGGGCTCGCCCGCGAACGTCACCAGGAGCAGCGCGTCGCCGCCCACGCGCCCGAGGCGCACGATGTCGACGAAGCCGTCCTTGACGTCTTCCGAGCGCGGCCGGCCGCTGAGCCCCACGACGCGCACGCGCGTGGTGCCGCCCTCCGTGGCCTCGAGCTTGTGCGGGACCGCGGCGGACGTCTCGAGCACGACCCGTGTGAACGACGGGTACGAGCGCACGCGCATCTCTTCGAGCGACGCGCCGGACGGGCTCGCCGCGGCCTCCCGCGCCATCGCGGCGGGCGGCGCGGGCGAGACGGCCGCCGGCGCGGCGGCGGTCAAGCGCGGGAGCACCTCGGTCACGAAGCTGCGCGGCACGATCCAGCGGCCGTTCTTCACGCGGACGGGCGCGTCGAGGACGACCGGAGTGCCGTCCACGAGGATCCGCCTCCAGTTCCGGGTGAAGCGCACCACGCGGCCGCCGGTGCGCAGCTCCGCGTTGACGGCGCCGGGGCGCGCGTCGGTCCGGGCTTTCAGCTCGGCCCCGAGGCGCGCGAGCTCGACGTAGGGATGACGGTCGTGGACGATGATCGGGACGTCGGCGGCGGTGGCGACGCCGACGAAGACGGCGAGAAGGGCCAGCAAAAGCAGGAGCCGCGGGACCTTCATCGGTGCGGCTATTCTAGCAACCGCGTTTCGCGGGCCGGCGCTTTTACTTCATGCCGTCCGCGTAGATGTCGATCACGCTGCCGAGGAACCGCACGGCGTCGGCCCGGTGCCGCTGAAAGGAGTTCCGGCCGATGATCGACCCGAACCCGCCGCCGTCCCGGATGGCGCGCACCTGCTCGAACACGGCCTCGTCGCGGTCGGTGACGCCCCCCGAGAAGATCACGATGCGGCGCCCCGCGAACGTCGCCTGCACCACGTGGCGGACCCGCTCGGCGAGGGTGCCGGTCGGCACGTGCTGCGCCTCGTAGACCTTCTTGGCGGCGGCCTGCTCGACGTGCGCCGACGGCAGCTTGACCTTGATGACGTGGGCGCCGAGCTGCGCGGCGATGTGGGCGGCGTAGGCCGTCACGTCGATGGCGGTCTCGCCCTCCTTGGAGATCCCCGAGCCACGAGGATAGGACCAGACGACCACGATGAGGCCGGCCGCCTTCGCCTCCTCCGCGAGCGCGCGGAGCTGGCCGTACATCGCGAGGCGCTGCTCGGAGCCGGGATAGATCGTGAAGCCGATGCCGACGCAGCCCAGGCGCACGGCGTCGCGGACGCTGCCGGTGAGCGCCTGCGCGGGGTCCTTCTCCTCGAGCAGCACGTCGTGGTTGTTCAGCTTGAGGATCAGCGGCACCTGGCCCGCGAACTCGCGGGCGCCCGCTTCGAGGAATCCGAGCGGCGCCGCGTACGCGCTGCAGCCCGCCTCGATCGCGAGCTCGAAGTGATAGCGCGGGTCGTACGCGGGCGGGTTCATCGCGAAGCTGCGGCCGGGGCCGTGCTCGAAGCCCTGATCGACCGGGAGGATCACGAGCCGCCCGGTGCCGGCCAACGCGCCGTGACTCAACAGGCGCGCGAGGCTCGTGAGCGTGCCGGGGGTGTCGCTGCCGTACCAGGAGAGGATTTCGGAGATCGTCTTGCTGGACATCGGAGTCAGCGTACCCGAGATCCCGTGTCCCCGCGCGGTCAAGCGAGGCCCAGGCGCTCCTTGAGCGGGCGCACCCGATCGCGCGACACCACGAGGTCGTCGCGGCGCCCGGCGCGCAGCCGCACGGCGAGTCGGCCGCCGAGGTCGGCGTGCAGCTCGGCGACGTACGCGAGGTTCACGAGCGTCGCGCGATGGATGCGGAAGAACTTCGCGGGGTCGAGCTTGCGCTCGAGCTCCGCGATCGTGGCGTCGAGCATGTGCTCGCCGGCCGCGGTGGCGGCGTACGTCCCGCGGTCGCGCGCGAACACGTGCGTGACGTCGTCCACGGGAACGAGCTGCACGCGCTCGGCGATGCGCGACGCCAGATGCGCCAGGTACGCGTCGCCCTTCAGGAGCCCGCCGAGCCGGGCGAGCACGGCGCGCAGGTCGCCGGGCGCCGGAGCCGCGCGGCGGGCGGCGACGCGGTCCAGCGCCGCGCTCAGGCGGGCGGCGTCGATCGGCTTCAGGAGGTAGTCGACGGCGTTCACCTCGAACGCGGCGACCGCATGCCGGTCGTACGCGGTCGTGAAGACCGCGAGCGTCGCGGGCGGGAGCCGTGCGGCCAGCGCGAGGCCGCTCAGCTCCGGCATGTGGATGTCGAGGAACGCGACGTCCACGCCGCCGCGCCCGATCGCCTCCAGCGCCTGCCGTGGATCGGTCGCGCTGCCGGCGATCTCGACGCGGGCCGTGGCCGCCAGCAGGCGGACGAGCCGCTTGAGCGCGAGCGGCTCGTCGTCCACCACGTAGGCGCGGAGCCTCGCGTCGCTCACGAAGCCCCTCCGTCGCTGCGCGGGAGGGAGATCGTCACCAGGGTGCCGTCGTCGCGCCGGGTGATCCGGAGGCTCGCCGAGGCGCCGAAGCGTGCCGCGAGACGCCCCTCGAGGCTCTCGAGACCGTGGCCCGGCGCGCTCACTTCGGACGTGAACCCGGGCCCGTCGTCCCAGACGCCGACGACGAGCCGATCGCCGGCGGCCTCCGCCTCCACGCGCAGCCGGCCGCCCGCGGCGCGCGGCGCGATCGCGTGCTTGATGCTGTTCTCGACCAGCGTCTGCACCGCGAGGGGCGGGACGCGGCACTGCGCGACCGTGGGCGACACCGCGACGTCGTAGGCGAGCCGCGCGCCCAGGCGCTCCTGCTCGATCGCGAGGTAGTCGCGGACCAGCTCCAGCTCGTGCGCGAGCGGCACGAGCCCGCGCTCGGTCGCGTCGAGCGACGCGCGGAGCAGCGCGGCCAGCCGCTCCACCGCGCGCTCGGCGCGCGCGGGGCTCTCGTGGATCAGCTCGGAGATCGCGTTCAGCGTGTTGAACAGGAAATGCGGGTGCAGGCGCGCCTCGAGCGACGCGAGGCGCGCCTCCAGCGCCATCTTGCGCGCCCGCTCGTGCTCGAGCTCCTGCGTGCGCAGCGCGAGGCTCAGCGCGTCGACCCGCCCGCGCTGGGCCTCGTAGAAGCTCATGCCGACGCCGAGCGCCAGGCTCAGGATGAGGTTGATCTGGAAGCTGCCGGCCAGGCACGCACGGAACACGGCGCCGGAGGCGTGCGGGCCCACGAGCTCGAGCAGCGCGCAGGCGCCGGCGGTTCCCGCCCCCGCGAGCGCGGTGAGGACGACGAGCACCACCGTCCAGCCGCGCGCGGCGCCCGTGGCGTGCAGGCGGTGATGGACCCGCGGCAGCAGCGAGCCGACGAGGCCGCCCATGACCGCGGAGTGCACCAGCGCGCGCGGCAGCACGCGGGCGAGCGGCGCCACCCCGCTCGCCGAGAACAGGACGGCCACGAGCACGCCGGCGGCGGCGCTGACGAGCGCGCAGCGAAACCAGTACGCGCCGACGATCGCGCGAAGGCGCTCAGTCATCGCGGCGATCGTAGCTCAGGAGCCGGTGCGCGCTGCGGCGTACGCGGCCGCGTCGCGCGCGGGCCGCGCCGGATGCCGGACGCGGCGCGCCCAGTACACGACGAGCGGCGTCAGCACGACGCTCGGCAGGATCCACAGCACGAACGCCGGCTCGACGCGCACGTTGGTGACCACGAACGCGGTGATCGCGCCGATGGTGCCGCCGAGCATGCGCGTGAGGTGCGAGACGATCCGCTCGTTCCCGCGGTAGCGCTGACTCCCCAGCCCGGCGAGGTCCGAGGCGGCGAGCCCGCCGCCGATCCCGGCGAACACGAGCAGCACGACGCCCATGGTGCCGCCGGTGAAGACCATGAGCGTCCCCTGCCCCGCCATGCCGACGGCGGTGACGGCCATGACGATCGCCGCCGCCCACTCGACGCGCGTCGGCACGCCGCGGCGGTTCACCGCGCGCAGCCATCCGGTGAGCGTCAGGTAGCCGTTGAAGAGCGCGACGAGGAACAGGAAGAGGTTCGGCCGCAGGACCGTCATGGGCAGCGCGGTGAGGAAGATGGTCGCCATCCCGATGGTGAACGCGCGCCCGGCCCACGCGTGCGCCCTTCCACCCTTCGCGAACACGAGCGCGCCGCCCGCCGCGAGCAGGGCGAGATTCCCCGCGAGCACGTGAACGACGAGCAGGACGGTGTACATGGTTGCGTTCCTCCGGGGGCGACGATGCCGCGCCAGGAAGACGGCGTCGCGCTCCATCGGACGAGCGGCCGTTTTCGGGGGATGAAGGGCGGCCGGGAGGTGACGAACGGAGGGCCCGTCGCGGGCCCCGAGTCAGTGGATGGAAATGGTGGAGGCGGTGGGAATTGAACCCACGTCCGAAGACCCTCAGCCGCAGGCGTCTACGCCGATGTCCGGTTGACTTTACTGCCTCTCGCCCTTCGGTCGTCCAGCCGGCAGGTGGACCGTAGAGCCAGCCTCATTCATCTCGCCCGTCCCCTGAGACAAGGCTTCGGGCCAGCCACCGGAATATGACACCGGTTCCCACGCCCCGATGGCACGACGTGGCCGATGCTAGCGGTTGTTAAGCCGCGAGAGCTAGCTGTGTGTTGGCAGCTAGAAGGTGCTCCCTATTTAACGAGGTGGGGAGCAACCTCGAGACGCAGCCTGGACCTCGAAATCCCCGTCGAAGCCTGTCGCCCCCATTTCCTTCCGCTCATCCCCCACGCCGCACTTCCCGAATGGCCCTGTCGACCTCGCGCCGGGAATCACGTTCACGGAGGGATGCGCGCTTGTCGTGCAACTTTTTCCCTCGCCCGAGGCCGATCTCGAGCTTTGCACGCCCACCTTTGAAGTATAGACGCAGCGGAATGAGCGTCAACCCGCGCTCCGCCACTTTGCCGGTCAGCCGCGAGATCTCACGGCGATGGAGCAGCAGCTTCCGGTCGCGCTCGGGGTCGTGGTTGGCGTCGGTGCCGTGGCTGTACGGGTTGATGTGGCAGCCGATCAGCCACAGCTCGTTGTTCTTCACCATCGCGAAGGCGTCCTTGAAGGTCACGTGCGAGCCGCGCAGCGACTTCACTTCGGTTCCGCGCAGCACGAGGCCCGCCTCGACGGTCTCGAGGATCTCGTAATCGTGGCGCGCGCGGCGGTTGGTGGCGATGGTGTGGTCGCCGTCCCCTTGACTGGCCATGGCTCAACGGTATTATGAACCCCGCTCTTCAGGCCGAAGTGGCGGAATTGGCAGACGCGCATGATTCAGGGTCATGTGCCCGCAAGGGTGTGGGGGTTCGAGTCCCCCCTTCGGCACCAGGTCATCAGCTCCCCGGGTGGACCATCCAGACGTTAGGGTCTTCGTAGCGGCCTTCGTCGCGGTCGCGATCGATGCGGACGGGCTGGAGCGCGCCCGGCACGACGTAGTCGCCGGTGTCCGGCATCCGCATCGCGGTCCACTCCTCCCACTGCGCGACGCTGCCGCGGATGACCATCGCCCGCGGGATCACGCGGAGCGTCTGCGCGCCGAGGCGCCAGTGCGCGCGCATCCACGGATCGAGCGGGCCGCCGTCCTCGCGCGTCCAGCGCACGTAGCGCTCCATCGGCGCGAGCGGATAGCGCTCCTTGAGCGTCGGGCGCACCGGCGCGACCAGGGCGCCGAGCCGCGTCGCCTTCGCGAGGTCCTGCATCGAGCGGATGAGGACCGCGCCGATCCCCTTGTTGCGGTGCGCGGACGCGACGAGCGCCGCGATGCTCGCCAGCGCGGTGGGCGCACGGCCTTCGCGCGTGTCGCTCGCCGCGCGCGCGAGGATCGCGGCCATGCTGTCGGGTAGATCCTCCGGCGTCCCACTCCAGCTGATCGGCACCGTGTGCGCGACGGCCAGCGTCTGGAGGCCTTCCATCAGGACGAGCTGGTAGTCCGACCACGTCGTGAACAGCGTCGGCCAGTGCTCGCCGAGGCCCAGCTCGTCGCGCTGGCGCATGAAGCGCGGCCAGCCGGCATCGGCCAGCTCGTCGAAGTCCGCTTCGCGATCGGGCATGTCCGCGAGCGAGTACGTCTTGATCGGCATGCGCTACCGCTCGAGCGGGACCTTGACCTCGCGCTGGAGGCGGGATGCCTGCGCCGCCGCTTCCGCGATCTCGAGCGCATGCACGCCGGCGGCAGCCGTGACGGCGACCGGCGCGCGGCCGGTGCAGGCGTCGAGAAACGCCGCGAGCTGCAGCCGCAGCGCCTCGGCGTCGCCGACCGGCAGGTCCTCGGCGGCGCCGGCGTCCGCACGCCATTCGCTTCCGGTGGCGCGATGCGCGCCCGTGTGCAGCGTCAGCCGGCTCGTCGTGTAGTCGGCCGCGAGGCGGCCGTCCTCGCCGACGATCGTGCACGAGCGATGGGTGCCGGGCGTGAAGTACTCCGCCTCCACCGTGACCGGTACGTCGCCGTATTGCACGACCGACAGCGAGAAGTCGTCCAGCCCGCGGCCGAGGTGATCCCGCTGGACCGACATGACCGCGGTCGCCGGCCGCTCGAGCACGTACGCGAAGAGATCGAACCAGTGGATCGCGTCGCTCAGCGTCACGCCGGTGTCGGGACGCGGGCGCTTGAATCCGCCGAAGCGCCCGCTCGCGAAGCGAACACGGCCGATGCGCCCGGCGGCGAGGGCGGCGCGCAGCGCGGTCGTCACCGGATGGAACCGGTAGATGTGGCCGACCTGCAGGACGCGGCCCGTTCGGCTCGCGGTCGCCGCGAGCGCGCGGCCCTCGGCCACCGTCGTCGCGAGCGGCTTCTCGACGAAGACGTGCCGGCCGCGCTCGAGACACGTCGTGACGATCGGCACATGCGTGTCGGCCGCCGTGACCACGTCGACGGCGTCGACCAGCGCCAGCGCCTCACGATAGTCCGCCACGATCCGCGCGCCGCTCACGCCGTGTCCGACCGCCCAGGCCTGGCGCTCGGCTGACCGCGTCGCAACCCAGACATCCGCGCCGAGCTCGCGCAGGACGCGCAGGTGCTTCTCGCCCCAGCGCCCGACCCCGACGAGCAGGACCTTCAACGCGTCGGACGTTGGTGGGTCCCCTGCCACTCCGGGACGAGCGTCTGCGGCAGGCCGAGGCGATCCAGCACGCGGGCGACCGTGCCGTTGACCACGTCGTCGACGTCGCGCGGGCGGTTGTAGAACGCGGGCATGGGCGGCATGATCACCGCGCCCATCTCCGCGAGCGCCGTGAGGCAGCGAAGATGTCCGACGTGCAGCGGCGTCTCGCGCACGAGGAGGATGAGCGGGCGCCCTTCCTTCAGCGTCACGTCCGCGGCGCGCGCGATCAGCGTGTCCGTGTGGCAGGAGGCGAGCGCGCCCGCCGTCTTGATCGAGCACGGCGCCACGATCATCCCCGCCGTCCGGAACGAGCCCGACGCCACCGACGCGCCGATGTCGCGGTTGTCGTAGCGATGCGGCGCGAGCGCTTCGACGTCCGCCACGCTCCAGTCCGTCTCCTCGACGATGGTGCGCTTCGCCGGCGCCGAGAGGATCAGATGGGTCTCGACCTCGGCGTGGCCGCGCAGGACTTCCAGCAGCCGGATGCCGTAGATGACGCCGGTGGCGCCGGTCATGCCGAGGACGAGGCGGGTCACAGCCGGAACCGGCGCTTGAAGACCTCCTCGCGGGTCTTCTGATAGAGCACCTCCCACTCGCGGCTGCCCTCCGGCATCGGGCGCGAGTAGGAGGCGAGGATCTTCCGCACTTCGGTGTCGACCGACTCCTCGAGCTTCGACTCCTCGGTGAGCGCGCGCATGATCTCCGGACGCAGCTCCTCGGCGTTCTTCACCTGGAGCGCGGGGCTCGTCGAGAGCTCCTTCACGATGAGATCCGTGAGGTGGAAGATGCGCTCGCGGCTCATGCGCATCACAGGATGAATCCCCGCTCGCGCGCCAGCTTCTCCTTCACCTTGCCGAAGAGCTGGCGGTAGTCCGCCGAGGATTCCTTGATGAGCTTCGCGTGGTCGAGCAGCAGCTTGCGCGCGTCCGCGTCGAGCTTCTCCTCCGACGCGAGGTTGTCCATGACGACGTGGCGGATGACGGCCTTCGCCGCGGCCTCGTCCTTGACGTCGGCGACCTTGCGGGTCACGAGGCGTTTCACGATGGCGACGGCCATGCGGTCGGCGATCTCGTCGTGGCGCGGCATGGGGTCTGAGTATACGCGCCCGCCGTCGCGGGCACGGTGAAAGAGACCCGCGTCCCCCAGCCGACCTCACTGGTCACGCTGATCTCGCCGCCGTGCGCTTCCACGAGCGCTTTGACCACGGCGAGACCGAGCCCCGTGCCGCGGGCGGCGCCCACCGCGTCGGGGGCGCGGTAGTACGGCTCGAAGACGTGGGGCAGCGCGCTCGCCGGAATGCCCGGCCCGCGATCCTCGACCGTGAAGCGCACGTGCGCGGGCGCCGCGGGCACCGCCTGCACGCGCACGCGCGCGGTCGGCGGCGAATACTTCAACGCGTTGGTGATGAGGTTCTTCAGGATCCGGTCGATCGCATCCGGATCGGCGTCGACGTCCGCGAGGCCGTCGGACGTCTCGATCACCAGCCGGGGCCCTACGCTGCGGAAGAGGTCCGCGACGCCGCTCAACGCGCGCGCGGGGCTCACGACCGCGCGCCGTAGCGTGGGCGCCGTCCCCCGCTCCAGCCGCGAGAGATCGAGCAGGTCGTCGACGAGGCGCACCAGCCGCGCCGTCTCTCGATGGATGATCCCGGCGAGGCGCTTGACCTCCGCGTCGGAGAAGCGCCGCGTCGCGAGCAGCTCGCCGAAGCCCAGCAGCGCGGTGAGCGGCGTCCGCAGCTCGTGCGACGCGATGGCCACGAACGTCGAGCGCGCGCGGTCGAGCTCGGTGAGATGGTGCGTCGCCTCGGCCACGCGCGCGTCCAGCTCCTCCGCCGCCCGGCGTTGCCGCGCCGCGAGGCGCGCGTTCTCCAGCGCCAGGCCCACGTACGCGCCGAGCGTCACGAGATCGGCGCGGTCCGCGGCGGACAGCTCGTCCGCCTCGACGACGAGCGCGCCGCTGCGTCCGCTCGCGGCGGTGAGCGGGACGACGGCCACCCGGCGGGGCTGTGACTGTTCACCGGTGTCGGCGAGGAATACCGGCCCGCCGCCACGCGCCACCTCCGCCGCGAGCGAACCGGGGTGCGCGCCTTCACCGTCCGGCGTGGCGAAGTCGCCGGGCTCGAGGACGAGTGCCGCGTCGCGGATCGGCAGCCGCGCGATCAACAGCGCGCGCAGCCGGCGCAGGAGCATCTCGATCGGGTCGTCGCGCGTCAGCACGTCGTGCACGGCGAGCAGCACGCTGAGCCGCTCGGACTGGCGCCGGGTCTGCGTCCGCTGCGCGCCCACGATGGCGCCGACCACCAGGAGCAGCACTGTCGTGAGCAGCGCCTCCGCGGTGGCGAACGTGAGGCCGTGACGCTCGACGTCGGGCAGCACGATCGGCGCGTAGAGCAGCACGGCGCCCGCGCCGGCCACCGCGGCGCCGCGCAGCCCGAACGCGAGCGCGGCGACGACGACGGGCACGAAGAAGAGATGCCGCAGCGGCGAGGCCGGATCCGCGCCGTCGAGCGCCATGCCGGCGGTCACGGCGGAGAGGAGTGCGGCGATGATGATCGGCCGCACGGCTAGCCGCTCGCCAGCAGCCGGTAGCAGGCGAAGAACATGGTCGCCGCCGCGATGCCCGGCAGGAGGCTGCCCGACCAGCGCAGCAGCGTGCCGTTGAGGATGGCGAGCAGGCCCATGTAGACCGCGGCGCCGACGCGCAGCTCGATCGTGGCGACGAAGGGGTCAAGCACATAGCGGAGCGCGGCGGCGCCGGCGGCGAGCGCGAGCGCGACACCGAACGTCCAGCGCCGCCAGAGGTGCTGGAAGAGCGCGCCCCGGAAGAACAGCTCCGCGGAGAGCACGTTCGCGCCGACGTCGTAGGCGAGCGCCGGCAGCACGGTGGCGGCGTCGACGCGCACGCCGTACCCGAGCGTGCGTGACGCGCAGGCGATGAGATGCAGCGCGAGCGCGATCCCGGCCAGCGTGCCGATGACGACGCCGCCCCAGCGCCACGGCGGCGCGAGCCCCAGTCGCGACAGCCGGCCGTTCGCCGCGAGGACGACCAGCCAGAGCGGCACCGCGAGATAGAGCACGGCGCCGACAGGATGGAGTGCGACCGCCGTCCGCGCGAGCGCGAGGAGCGCGATGACCGGCACGGCCTCCCGGACCGGGATCCCGCCCCAGACGAGCGCCGCCGCCAGCAGCCCGCCGTGCAGGGTCGCGACGCCGATGACCGCGGCGACCTCCGCCGGTACGAGGCCGACACTGCTCGTGACGAGCGCCGCCAGGCATGCGGCCGCGACCGCGCGGCTCTCGAGCCAGCCGTGGTGAAACGGGAGCCGTGCGGCCGCCGCGGGATGACGAAGGGCCCACACGGCGTCACACCGCGCCGGTGTGAACGAGCTCGACGAAGATCGTGACGAGCTCGCGATCGAGCCCGCGCCCCGCCTGCACCGCGAGCAGCTCGAGCGCGGCGGCGGTCGACATCGCGGGCCGATACGGCCGGTCCGACGTGAGCGCATCGTAGACGTCGGCGACCGCCACGACACGCGCCCCGATCGGGATGCCGTCGCCGGCGAGCCCTTCCGGATATCCGCTGCCGTCCATGCGCTCGTGATGCGAGCGGATGACCGCCGCCCCGGCGGTGAAGAACTCGAAGGGGGCGACGATCTGCGCGCCGATGAGCGGATGCCGCTGCATGAGCGCCCACTCGTCCGGCGTGAGCGGCCCCGGCTTGCGCAGCACGGCTTCGGGCACGCCGATCTTGCCGATGTCGTGCAGGAGTCCGGCGCGCGCGATGATCTCGGCGTCCGCCGCGGCGAGCCCCAGTGCCTGCGCGAGGCGCCGGCTCGACGCGCCCACGCGCTCGGAGTGCCCGCGCGTGTACACGTCCTTCGCCTCGAGCGCGTTCGCGAGCCCGAGGAGCGCCTGGTAGATCCCGCGCTGCTGCTGCTGGTAGACCGTGCGGATGTCCTCGGCGTAGCGCAGCGCCTGCTGATACGCGGCGTTGAGGCGGCGATACGCGGTCGCGAGGTCGTCGTCGCACGCCGCGGTGGCCGGCGCCGCCTTGGGGTCGCTCACCGGGCGCGCCATAGCGCCGATCCGGGAGCGAGCGTGTCGACCAGCGTGAGCAGCCTGACCGGGGAAAACGGCTTCGTCAGGTATTCGGTGGCGCCGGCTTCGAGGCCGCGCCGCGCGTCCGCGGGCGTGGCCGCCGCGGTCAGCATGACGATCGGCGTGCGCACGAACGTGTCGCCGACCCGAAGGCGCCGGCACACCTCGACGCCGTCGAACCCCGGCATGTTGACGTCCAGCAGGATGAGATCGGGCCGGATCTCGTCCGCCAGCGCGAGCGCGGTGACGCCGTCCCCGGCCGCCACCACGCGCACCCGCTCGTCCTCGAGCGTGACGCGCACGAGCTCCACCACGCTGTCTTCGTCGTCGGCGATCATCACGGTGAGCATGCCGATGAGGATCGCAAGGCGGGTGCCGCGTCCGGAGGACGCGGGGACGCGGGTTTAGCGGGCGGGGACGCGGTCGGCCGCCGTAGGCGGGTGGCAGGCTGCCCACGCGCGCGGGCAGCGGTGACCGATCAGCGGATCAGTGACCGCGCCCGGCGACCTGCAGGCGGGTCAGCGCGCGCGCCAGCGCGGCCTGGCAGCGCGCGAAGTCGACCTCTTCCTGCGCGCGCCCGCCGATGCGCCGCTCGGCGCGCTCCTTCGCCTTCTCCGCGCGTGTCCGATCGATCTCGGCGGGGCGCTCCGCCGTGTCGGCGAGGACGATGACCTTGTCGTTGCGGATTTCGGCGAAGCCGCCGGCGATCGCGAGATGGTGCTCGTCGCGTCCGATGCGGTACGTGACGATGCCGACGCCGAGCGTGGTGAGGAACGGCGCGTGCCCGGGCAGCACCCCGAAATATCCTTCGATGCCCGGCGCGACCACCTCGTCGACCTGTTCCGAGACCACGAGCCGCATGGGCGTCGTGATCTCGAGCGTGAGCCGATCGGCCATCTCCGGTGCGCTCAGGCGGCCTGGAGCTTCTTGGCCTTGTCCATCGCCTCGCCGATGTCGCCCACCATGTAGAAGGCTTGCTCCGGGAGCTCGTCGTGCTTGCCCTCGACGATCTCCTTGAAGCTCTTCACGGTGTCGGCCACCTTCACGTAGCGCCCCGGCGAGCCGGTGAACTGCTCCGCCACGAAGAAGGGCTGCGAGAGGAAGCGCTGGATCTTCCGCGCGCGCGACACGGTCTGCTTGTCCTCGTCCGACAGCTCTTCCATGCCGAGGATCGCGATGATGTCCTGCAGGTCCTTGTAGCGCTGGAGGATGAGCTGCACGGCGCGCGCGGTCTGGTAGTGCTCCGGGCTGAGGATGTTCGGGTCGAGGATGCGCGAGGTCGACGCGAGCGGATCGACCGCGGGATAGATGCCGAGCTCGGCGATCTGCCGCGAGAGCACCGTCGTGGCGTCGAGATGCGCGAACGCCGTGGCCGGCGCCGGGTCCGTGATGTCGTCGGCGGGCACGTAGATCGCCTGCACGGAGGTGATCGAGCCCTTCTTCGTCGACGTGATGCGCTCCTGGAGCTGGCCCATCTCCGTCCCGAGCGTGGGCTGGTACCCGACCGCGGACGGCATGCGGCCGAGGAGCGCCGACACTTCCGAGCCCGCCTGCGTGAACCGGAAGATGTTGTCGATGAAGAGGAGCACGTCCTGGCCTTCCTCGTCGCGGAAGTACTCGGCCGCCGTCAGCGCGGTGAGCGCCACGCGCAGGCGCGAGCCCGGCGGCTCGGTCATCTGGCCGAAGATCAGCGCGGTCTTCTCGATGACACCCGAGTCCTTCATCTCGTGATAGAGGTCGTTCCCCTCGCGCGTGCGCTCGCCCACGCCCGCGAAGCACGAGATCCCGCCGTGCTGCTTGGCGATGTTGTTGATGAGCTCCTGGATCAACACGGTCTTGCCGACGCCCGCGCCGCCGAAGAGGCCGGTCTTGCCGCCCTTCGTGTACGGCTCGAGCAGGTCGACGACCTTGATCCCGGTCTCGAACATCTCGACCTTCGTGGACTGGTCCTCGAAGGAGGGCGCGGGCCGATGGATCGGGTACATCTTCTTGGCGTTGAGCGCCGGGCCCTTGTCGACCGGCTCCCCGACCACGTTGAGGATGCGGCCGAGGGTCTCGTTGCCGACCGGCACCATGATCGCCGCGCCGGTGTCGTTGACCGACATGCCGCGCGACAGGCCGTCCGTCGACGCCATGGCGATCGTGCGCACCTGGCTCTCGCCGAGGTGCTGCGCGACCTCGAGCACGAGCTTCTGCGAGTACGCGAAGATGTCCTTGCCTTCGACGCCCTGGACTTCGAGCGCGTTGTAGATGGACGGCAGCTTGCCCGTCTCGAACTCGACGTCCACGACGGGGCCGATGACCTGAACGATCTTTCCCGTGCTCATGCCTCCGCTCCTTGCTTGAGCGCCTCGGCGCCGCCGACGATGTCGAGCAGCTCCTTGGTGATCTTCTCCTGGCGCGCCTTGTTGTACTGGATCGTGAGGATGTCGATCATTTCCTTGGCGTTCTTCGTGGCGGCTTCCATCGCGGTCATCCGCGCGCCGTACTCGCCCGCGAGCGACTCCATGAGCGCCTTGTAGACCTGCATGCGCACGTGGCGCGGCAGGAGGTCGCCCAGGATGGCCTCGGGGCCCGGCTCGTAGATGTAGTCCACGGCGGCGTCCGCCGCGTTCGGATCGTTCGCGGCGGTCTCGTCGGCCTTGGGAATCGGGAGGAGCTGGACGCGGACCGGGCGCTGGACGGCCACCGACCGGAACTCGTTGTAGATCAGGTGCACCTCGTCGACCTCGCCCTCGAGGTACTGGGCCATGAACGCGTCCGCGAGCTCCTGCGCGTGGCTGTACGCGAGGCGGTCCCAGAAGCCGATCATGTCGCGCTTGATCGTGTACGGGCGCCGGCGATAGAAGTCGCGCGCCTTGCGCCCCACGACGACCAGCGTGACGTCGGCCGTCGCCTGCGTGCGGAGGAACTCGATCGACCGGCGCAGGATGTTCGAGTTGAACGCGCCGGCGAGCCCCTTGTCCGCCGTGATGATCACGACCTGGCGCCGCGGCCCTTCGCGCTGCTCGAGCAGCGGGTGCGGCGCGCCGTCGCTCCCCTGCCCCGAGACCAGGTTGCCGAGCAGCTCGGCCATCTTGGAGGCGTACGGCCGCGCGGACAGGATGCGCTCCTGCGCGCGCCGCAGCTTCGCCGCCGCCACCAGCTTCATGGCGCGCGTGATCTTCTGCGTCGACTGGACGGATTTGATCCGCCGCTGGATGTCGCGAAGCGTCGCCATCGGGGCCTAGGCCGCCTTGATGCCCTTCGCCGCCATGAACTCGGTCTTCGCGTCGGTGATCGCCGTGGTGAGCGCCTCCCGCAGCGTCTCCGAGATCTCCTTCTTGTCGCGGATCTCGGTCAGGATCGTGGGCTGCTTGCGCTCGAGCCAGCCGTAGAAGAAGGTCTCGAACTCGCGGACCTGGTCGACCGGCACGTCGTCGATGAAGCCCTGCGTGCCCGCGAAGATGATCGCGACCTGCTTCTCGATCGGCAGCGGCTGGTACTGGCCCTGCTTGAGGAGCTCGACCATGCGCTGGCCGCGCGCGAGCTGCACCTGCGTGGCGCGGTCGAGGTCGGAGCCGAACTGCGCGAACGCGGCGAGCTCGCGAAACTGCGCCAGGTCGAGCCGCAGCTTGCCCGCGACCTGCCGCATGGCCTTCACCTGGGCCGAGCCGCCGACGCGCGAGACCGAGATCCCGACGTTCACGGCGGGCCGGATGCCCGCGTAGAAGAGGTCGGACTCGAGGAAGATCTGCCCGTCGGTGATCGAGATGACGTTGGTCGGGATGTACGCCGACACGTCACCGAGCTGGGTCTCGATGATCGGCAGCGCGGTGAGCGAGCCGGCGCCGTGCTGCTCGCTGAGCTTCGCCGCGCGCTCCAGCAGGCGCGAGTGCAGGTAGAAGACGTCGCCGGGATACGCCTCGCGGCCCGGCGGGCGCCGGAGCAGCAGCGAGAGCTGGCGGTACGCGGTGGCGTGCTTCGAGAGGTCGTCGTAGACGCAGAGCGCGTGGCGGCCGGAGTCCCGGAAGTACTCCCCCATCGTCACGCCCGCGTACGGGGCGATGTACTGGAGCGGCGCCGGCTCCGAGGCCGAGGCGACGACCACCGTGGTGTACGCCATCGCGCCGGTGTCCTCGAGGATCTTCACGACCTGCGCGACCGTGGAGCGCTTCTGGCCGATGGCCACGTAGAAGCAGAAGACGCCCTGCCCCTTCTGATTGATGATCGTGTCGACGCCGATGGCGGTCTTGCCGGTGCCGCGGTCGCCGATGATCAGCTCGCGCTGCCCGCGCCCGATCGGGATCATCGCGTCGATGGCCTTGAGCCCGGTCTGCAGCGGCTCCTTGACCGACATGCGGTCGACCACGCCCGGCGCGTAGCGCTCGATCGGGCGGAACTCGGTGGTCGCGATCGGGCCCTTGCCGTCGACGGGCAGCCCCAGCGCGTTGACCACGCGGCCCACGACGGCCTCGCCGACCGGCACCTGCGCGATGCGGTTCGTGCGCTTGACCGTGTCGCCTTCCTTGATCGCCTTGTCGTCGCCGAGGAGCACCGCGCCGACCTGGTCCTGCTCGAGGTTGAGGACCATGCCGACCACGTCGCCCGGGAACGTGAGGAGCTCGCCGGCCATCGCGCGGTCGAGCCCGTAGATGCGGGCGATGCCGTCGCCGACCTCGATGACCCGGCCGACCTCCTGCAGGTCGACCTCGGACTCGTAGCCCGCGAGCTGGCGCTTGATGATTTCACTGATCTCAGCGGCGTTGATCATGACGTCCCTTCCCTTGGGATTGCGCGCTCACGCGCGCGCGAGGCGATCACGCATCCGGGCGAGCTGCGTGTCGAGGCTGCCGTCCAGGATCGTGCTGCCCATCTCGGCGACGAAGCCGCCGAGCAGGCTCTGGTCGACGGTCTCTTCGATGACGAGCTCGCGCCCTCCGAACATGCCGGTCAGCCGGCGGCCCATCTCCGCGCGCTCGGCGTCCGTGAGGCTCACGGCGGTGCGCAGCTTCACCCGCACCCGGCCGCGCGCCGCGTCCATGAGCTTGCGATACGCGGCGTGGATCGCCGGCACGTAGTCGGCGCGATTGCGCACGGCGACCAGGCTGAGGAAGTCGCGCACGAGCGGCGACACGCCGAGCTTGGTGGCGACCTCGACGGCGGCGCCGCGCTTGGCGGCCGCACTCACCCACGGACGCGAGAGGAAGCCGCGGAGCGCGGGCTCGGCGCTCAGGACGCGCGCGACCGTCTCCAGCTCGCGCGCGACCGCTTCGTCCTGGCTCCGCTCGTGCGCGATGTCGAACAGCGCGCGCGCGTACGACTTCGCGGTCGCTTCGGAGAGCTTCACGCGCCGATCTTCGAGATGGCGTCGTCGACGATCTTGCGGTGGTCTTCGTCGCGGAGCGACCGGCGCACGAGCTTCTCGGCGACGCCGACCGCGAGCCCCGCCACTTCACGCCGGAGCTCTTCCCGCGCGCGGCGGATGTCGGCCTCGGTCTGCGCGCGCGCGGTCTCGACGAGCCGCCGGGCCTCGGCCTGCGCGCCCTCGACCAGCTTGCGCTGCTCCTCGGCCGCTTCCTTCAGCGCCTGCTCGCGGATCGACGCGGCTTCCTGGTACGCGGTGCGCAGGCGCGCGGCGTTCTCGTCCTGCTGACGCGCCGCCTCGGCGCGCGCGGCCTGCGCCTCTTCCAGCGCCTTCTGGATCGCCGTCGTGCGCTCCTGCATCTTCGCGACGAGCGGCTTGTAGAGGAGGAAGTTCAGCACGACCAGCAGCACCAGGAAGTTGACGCCCTGGATGATGAGCGACTTGTCGAAGCTGATCAGCCCGCCTTCGCTCGCCGCCCATGCCCCGGCCGGTCCGACGAGAACGAGCGCCACTGCCGCACACAGGATGCGGCCGATCCAGTCGCGTCCACGTTGATGCATGAAGGGGTCTCCCGGTCGCGCGCTCGCGTTGCTACGGCGAAGGTTTGTGAAAACTATCACGCAAATCCGCGGGCTGTCAACGCGACCGGGCGATGACACCGCCCCCGATCACGAGGTCCCGTTGATACCAGACCACCGACTGCCCGGGCGTGATCGCGCGTTGCGGGTCGTCGAAGACGACCTCGGCCGAGCCGTCGTCCCGGACGCGCACGGTGGCGGGCGCCGGCTCGTGCCGGTGCCGGATGCGCGCCTCGACCCGTAGCGGCGTGGCCGGCGGCTCGACCGCGATGAAGTTCACGTCGGTCGCGACGAGGCGGTCGCGCTCGAGATCCGCGGGCGAGCCGACGGTCACCGTGTCCGTCCCGGCGTCGAGGTCGACCACGTACAGCGGCGTATCCGTCGCCACGCCGAGGCCGCGCCGCTGGCCGATCGTGTAGCTCGCGATCCCGCCGTGGCGGCCGCGCTCGACACCGCGCGTGTCGACGATGCGGCCCGGGCGGAAGACCTCGGGGTCGCGACGGCGGAGGAACCCGCGGTAGTCGTCGTCGGGGATGAAGCAGATCTCCTGGCTCTCGGGCTTGTCGGCGGTCACGAGCCCGAGGCGGCGGGCGTGATCGCGCACGACGTCCTTGGTGAGATGGCCGATGGGAAAGCGCGCCGCGGCGAGCTGCGCCTGGGTGAGGGGCCACAGGAAATCCGATTGGTCCTTACGCGCGTCGAGCCCCTTCCAGAGCAGCCAGCGGCCCGACGCCGGATCGCGCGTGATGCGCGCGTAGTGTCCCGTCGCCACCGCCACGGCGTCCCACGCCGCGGCGCGACGCACCAGCGACCCGAACTTTAGGTCTCGATTGCACGCGACGCACGGGACGGGCGTGCGACCGGCGCGATACTCATCGACGAACCTATTGATCACCGTGGTCGCGAACGCTTCCTCGCTGTTGAGGAGGTAGTACGGGATGCCCAGGCGCTGCGCGACCGCGCGCGCATCGCCCGCGGTCTCCGCCGAGCAGCAGCTGCCGAAGCGGCGCGCCTCGTCGTCCGGCGCCTGCCAGGGCCAGACGCGCAGCGTGACGCCGACCACGTCGTAGCCCTCTTCGACGAGCAGGGCGGCGGCGACCGACGAGTCGACGCCTCCGCTCATGCCGACGACGATGCGCTCCGACACCTTACTTCGAGCCTCCCAGGAGATCGCCGAGTCGCTCGAGCTCATCGGCGGTCGCGTACGTGACTTCGATGCGCCCGCGGCGATCGTTGCCGACGATGCGGACGCGCGTCATCAACGCACGCTGCAGGGCATCTTCGAGCGCGGCCAGCTCCACCGACCGGCGACGGGGGCCGCCGCCCGCCGGCCGGCGGGCCTTCAGATCCGCCTCGGTCGCGCGCACCGACCACGAGTGCGCGAGGATCTCGTCTCTGAGCTTCAGCTGCTCTGCCTCGGTCGTCAAGGACAGCAGGGAGATGGCGTGCCCCATGGTGAGCCGGCCGTTCCGGAGGTCCTCCTGAATCGGGTCGGGGAGCTTGAGAACCCGGAGCGCGTTCGCGATCGAGCTGCGATCCTTGCCGATGCGCTGACCGAGCTGCTCCTGCGTCCATCCGAAGTCCGCGAGAAGTTGGCGATATCCCTCCGCGGACTCGATCGGATTGAGATCCTCTCGGAGGAGGTTCTCGACCAGGGCGAGCTCCAGGCTCTCCGCGTTCGTGGCCTCTCGAACGACCGCCGGTATGCGGTCCAGTCCTGCCGCCTGCGCCGCACGCCAGCGTCGCTCGCCCGCGATGAGCTCGTAGCGGTCGCCAGTCTTACGAACGACGACCGGCTGAATCACGCCGGAGGCCTTGACCGACTGCGTGAGCTCTGCCAGCGCGGTGGGCTCGAACCGCTTGCGCGGCTGCTTCGGGTTCGGCTGGATTCGGTCGAGTGGAATCTCCAGCGTTGCTTCGGGCGCCACCGCTTCGGTCTCCGGACCGAGCAGCGCGCCGAGGCCGCGCCCCAGGCCGCGCTTGTTCATGCTGCGCCTCCATGCTGAATGAGCTCGCGCGCGAGCTCGAGATACGCGATCGCCCCGCTCGACTTCATGTCGTGGAGCATGATCGGTTTGCCGAAGCTGGGGGCTTCGGTGAGCCGGACGTTGCGGGGGATGACCGTGTCGAAGATCTTTCCCGGAAAGTACTTGTGGACCTCATCGCGGATCTGTAGCGCCAGGCTGGTACGGCCATCGAACATCGTGAGCACGATACCGCCGATGTCGAGACCGGGGTTCAGACGCTCACGAACGAGCTTGACCGTCTTGACGAGATGCGTGAGGCCCTCGAGCGCGTAGAACTCGCACTGCAAGGGCACCAGGACCGTGTCCGAGGCGGCCAGTGCGTTGATCGTGAGGAGGCCGAGGGACGGCGGGCAGTCGATCAGCACGAAATCTTCCGCGGTGGAGCGGGCGGCCAAGGCGTCCCGGAGACGGAACTCTCGGCGATCGAGGCTCACCAGCTCGATCTCGGCGCCCACCAGGTCGATGTCCGACGGCAGCAGCGAGAGTGATGGCAGGGCGGTCCGGACGGCCGCCTTGTCGGCCGGCTCGCCGCCGACCAGGACGTGGTAGATCGTCGGATAGAGATCGTTCTTGTCGATCCCAAGGCCCGTGGTCGCGTTGCCCTGTGGATCGAGGTCCACGAGGAGCACGCGGCGCTCGGCCAGAGCCAGCCCTGCGGCCAGGTTCACGGCAGTCGTTGTCTTGCCGACACCGCCCTTCTGGTTGACGACCGCGATGGTGCGCGCCATCACGAGCGTTTCACGACAAACATCGCCACACGGTTGTTTGGTGGTGTTTCACGTCGAACATCGTCGCTGACACGACCTCTCCGGGTCAATGTCCTATTTCTGATCGTCGGCCTTGACCCACCGGCGCAGATGACGAAGGCTTCCTCCCGGGAGCCGAACCGTCACGATCTCCGCCGGGAAAAGCCCTCGGGTAGGGGCCTCGGAGCGTTGGCGACCAGGCATGCCTGACGCGATGAGCGCGCCGCCTGAGCGGAGCAGGGGAAATACCACGGGGATCAAGCCCACGACGTCGCCAGCGCACCGCATCATCGCGGCGTCGAACGTCGCGGGTACCCTGAGCTCTTCGACGCGAGACTCGATCAGGCTCACGTGCGTCAGGTCCAGCTCGCGAATGGTCGCCGAAAGGAACGAGGCCCGTCGCCGTCTTGGCTCAATGAGCACGAGCTCCAAGTCGCGTCGCATGATGGCGATCGGCACTCCGGGCAGCCCGGCACCCGAGCCGATGTCGGCGATCCGGCGCGCGGTCGGCGGCACAGCCTCGAGGAACGCGAGGCTGTCCACGACGACGTTCTGTAGCAGCCATCCGGGCTCGACGGACCCGACCAACCGGTGCGATCCTTGCCATTTAGTCAGCAGATTCAGATACTTATCTATGTTATCCGCCTCGAGAGCGGTCAGCTCCCGGCCCACGCCCGGGAGGCGAACGCCGACGAGCCCGGTGGAGAACGCCGTCATTTGCCGACGCAGAACGTGGCGAAGATGCGGTCGAGCACGTCATCGCCGACCTCGACCCCCAGCAGCGACGACACTTCGGCGAGCGCGGCGTGCAGGTCGACGAGGGCGACATCGAGCGGCATCGCCGCGAGCGCCTCCGTCGCGCGTCGCAGGTCGTGCTCGAGCGCCTCGAGTCTCGCGCGCTGGCGCAGCGTCGCCGCGAGGTGCCCGTCGTCGCCGTCATCGCCGATCAGTCGCGTGACTTCCGCCGCCAGCGCACGCGTCAGGGCCGCGATACCCGCGCCTGTCGTCGCGGAGACGGCCAGCGCGCCGGCGCGCCCTTCGGCCTCCGGGTGCCGGGGCAGGTCGCTCTTCGCCCACACGCGTACGATCGGACGCCCGACGGCCGGCGACAGATCGACCTCGCCCCCCGGCGGCGCGGAGCCGTCGGTCACCAGGACGATCACGTCGCTCTCGTGGATCGCGCGCACCGTCCGTTGCATGCCCTCGGCTTCGATCGCATCGTGCGCCGCCCCGAGGCCCGCGGTGTCGAGCACGCGCACGAGCACGCCGTCGAGGACCAGCGCCCCTTCGACGACGTCCCGGGTCGTTCCCGGCGTCGGTGCGACGATCGCGCGATCGCGCCCGACGAGCGCGTTCAGCAAGCTCGACTTGCCGGCGTTGGGACGGCCCACGAGCGCGACCGTGACGCCCTCGTGCACGAGGCGCCCGCGGCACGCGGCGGCGTGAATCCCGGCCACGTCATCGGCGAGCGTCGCCACGGCCTCGCGCGCCGTCTCGACGGCGAGCCCCACCTCGTCGTCGGGAAAGTCGAGGGTCACCTCGAGGCCGGCGATCAGCGCGAGGAGCTCGTCGCGCAGGCGCCCCACGCGCGCGCCGACCTCGCCGGCCAGTGCGCGCGCGGCGGCGGCCACGGCCCGCTCGGTCCGCGCGCCGATCAGGAGCGCCACGGCCTCCGCGCGCGCGAGATCCATTCGGCCGTTCAGATACGCCCGCCGCGTGAACTCGCCCGGCTCCGCCAGGCGCGCGCCGGCGACGCGCAGCCGCTCCACGAGCATCGCCAGCAGCGCGGGGCTGCCGTGGCACGAGAGCTCGACGACGTCCTCGCCCGTGTACGTCGCGGGCGCCCGCATCACCGCGCAGAGCGCGTCGTCGAGCGGGAGGTGCGTCGAGGGATCGCGAAGGGCGACCCGGCGCAGGGTGTGCGTCGGCTGGGTCGCGAGCGTGGGCGGGGAAGGGAGGACCGCGCCGGCGATCGCGAGCGCGTCAGGCCCGCTCAGCCGGACGATGCCGAGAGCGCCTGCCCCCGGCGGCGTCGCGACGGCCACGATCGTGTCGACGCCCGTGGCCCGGTCTCGCGGCGGCCGCTCAGGCGCGGCCGGCTTCCTTCGCCTCGCGCGCGCGCCCGCGCGCCGTGGGCCGGTCCATGTACCACTGTTGGAGGATCTGCAGGATGTTCGAGACCGTCCAGTAGAGCACCAGCCCGGAGGGCAGGTTGATGAACATGAACGTGAAGATGAACGGCATGATCAGCATCAGCTTCGCCTGCCGCGGATCGCCCATCACCGGCATCATCTTCTGCTGGATGAACATGGTCACGCCCATCAGCACCGGCAACACGTACGTCGGATCCTGGCTGGCGAGGTCGCAGATCCAGAGGTCCACGCCGAAGATCCGCCCGAAACAGAAGAACGTCGCGCCCTGCAGCTCGACGGAGACCGAGAGCGCCAGGTACAGCGCATAGAAGATCGGCACCTGCGCGATCATCGGCAGGCAGCCGCCCGCCGGGTTGACCTTGTGCTTCCGGTAGAGATCGAGGGTCTCCCGCTGCATGCGCTGCGGATCGCTCTTGTACTTGTTCCGGAGCGCGTTCATCTGCGGCTGCAGCGCCTGCATCGCCTTCATCGACCGCATGCTCTTCACGGTCAGCGGGTAGAAGAGCACCTTCGACAGCACCGTGATGAGGATGATCGCGACGCCGTAGTTGCCGACGTGGTCGTACACCCAGTTCATGAGGCGCAGGATCGGCACGCCCAGCCACTCCATCGGCAGCCCGCCCCACGAGCGGGGGACGGGGAAGCCGCCGAAGTTGATCGTGGCCTCGAGGCCGTACGCGGCGAGCCGGTCGTACTCCTTGGGTCCGACGTAGACGAGCACGGTGCCTTCCCACGCCTGGCCCGGCGCGATCGTCGGCGTCGCGCGGACGGCCATGGTGACGCGCGTGACCGGCGGCGCCTCGCCGACCTTCGCCGGCGTGCCCTTCTCGGTCCGCGTCACGAGCTTGAAGTCGGGGCTCTTCGGCACCAGCGCCGCGAGGTACCAGACGCTGCCCATGCCGATCCAGCTCCCGGTGAGCTCCTGGTCCGCGACCGCCGTCAGCGTGTCCGCGAGATGCACGACCCCGTCCGCGGACCACGTGAGCTCGGTCGGGTGCTGGCCGAGGTACTTCTCGGTGACGCCCTGCCAGTCGGTCTTGGTGGACCACGGCAGCGTCACGCTCACGCTCTTCGGCGCCGTGGTGCTGTTCTCCACGCGGATGCGCGTCTCGTAGGCATACGTCGACGCGTCGAACTCGAGCGTCTGTCGCACCTTCAGGCCGTCGGTCTCGCCGTTCAGCTCGAGGGCGCCGCTGCGCGTCTCACCCCCGAGCTTGAGGCCCCCCTCCGGCGTGATCGCCATGGGCACTGCCTCCGCGGCCGGGGCGTTCGCGGGGCCGACCGCGAGCCCGTGCGAGCCGAGCTCGCCCACGATCACCATCGGCTTCGCGCCGCGGTAGTGCAGAGTCCACTCCTGGAGCTTGCCGCCCTCGCTGCTGATCACCGCGCGATACGGGACCGTTTCGACGGCGACGGTCCGCTGGGGCGGTCGCGGCGCCGGTGGCGTCGATGGCGCGGCGGGACTCGGCGGCGGAGCGGGCGGCGCGGGAGCGGGCGCCGCGACCGGACCGGGTACGGGGGCCTGGCCTTTCGGCGCCTGTGCCGCGGGCTCGGGCGCGGGCGGCGGGGCCGACGGGATGAAGAACGTCTGGTAGATGATGAGGACGACCGCCATCAGGACGGCGGCGAGGATCGCGCGTTTCTCCATACCTTAGTCTTTACGCCGCGTTAGTGGCGGCGGATCGAAGCCTCCGCGATTGAATGGATGACACCGCGCGATGCGCCACACGGCGAGCCCGGCGCCTCGAACGAGACCGTGGTCGGTGAGGGCCTGGGCGGCATACTCGGAACAGGTGGGCGCGAAGCGACACGCCGCGGGCAGGAACGGGGAGACGAAGCGCTGGTAGCCGCGCACCGCACCGACCGTCGCCCTGACCACCGCACTCATCGCACCCCTCCCGGCGTCGCAATGGACCGAAACGCGGCCCGCATGTCTTCGATCAACGTGCCCAAGGCGACCGTCAGCGCGGGGGGCCGTCCGATCGCGATGATGTCGACGTGCGCCGGCGCGGTGTCCCGAGCCGCTCGGTAGGCTTCTCGGAGGCGCCGGCGGGTACGGTTGCGCTGCACCGCGCCGCGGATCTGCCGGCCGACCGCGAACCCTGCCCGGCGGGGCCCGTTGCTCGCGCGCCACAGCACGATCATCGACGGCCGCTCGACCCGCTTGCCCTGCTGGAACAGCGCCTGGAACTCGGCGCCGCTGGTGAGCCGCTCGGGCCGACGCAGTCGGCCCGCTATACCGTCAGTCGTTTCCGCCCCTTCGCGCGCCGCCGCTTGATCGTCTTGCGGCCACCCGGGGTGCTCATGCGCTCGCGGAAGCCATGCGTCTTCTTCCGGCGGCGCGTATTCGGCTGGAACGTCCGCTTCATGGACGGTGATCCCCTCTGGACAGTAAGGATGGGCCGAGCCGACGTAGTGTAGCAGCGCGCATTTTCAAGTCAACTCACGCGCGCACGCCGTGCGCGCGGAAACATCGTTGACAGCACATCTGACCGTGTAATAACGTTCGCGCACTCAACGACTCGACGAGGTGTGTTTCTCGATGCGCGCGCGACTCCGCGCGGACGTTCCTGCCACATACCAGGCTATCCACACCTGTGGATAAGTCTGTGCGTAACTGGGGGCCCCGGGAGTGTTAACAGGCTTGTGGACTCAACTTTTGGACGCGTCGGCCCGCAAGCTGCCCGGCGCTGTGCTCGACTCGTGGCTGCGTCCCTGCCGGCCTCTCTCGCTCGAGGGCGATCACCTCACGATCGCGGCGCCCAACCGGTTCACGCGCGACTGGTTGATCCAGCACCACTTCGACGTCATCCAGGCGGCGGCGGCGGACTGCATCGGCGGCCATCCGCGCGTCTCGATCGTCATCGACGACGCGCCGCCCGCCGAGACCAGCGTGGATGCGCCGCCCCCTCCGACCGCGCCGGTGCGCGGGCCGTCCACGCTCGAGGGCCTGAACCCCCGCTACACGTTCGACACGTTCGTCGTCGGCTCGTCGAACCAGTTCGCGCAGGCCGCTTGCCAGGCGGTCGCGGAGCTGCCGTCGCGCGCCTACAATCCGCTGTTCATCTACGGGGGCGTCGGACTCGGCAAGACGCATCTGCTGCACGCGGTCGGCCACCAGGCCGCGCGGCTCTTCGCCGGGCTCTCGGTCGTGTATCTCTCCTCGGAGCGCTTCACGAACGAGCTGATCAACGCGATCCGCTACGACCGCACCGCCGAGTTCCGCGCGCGCTATCGCACGATCGACCTCCTGCTCATCGACGACATCCAGTTCATCTCGGGCAAGGAGCGCACGCAGGAAGAGTTCTTTCACACGTTCAACGACCTCTACGAGTCGCGCAAACAGATCATCCTGTCGAGCGACTGCTCGCCGAAGGACATCCCGGAGATCGAGGAGCGCCTGCGCTCGCGCTTCGAGTGGGGCCTGATCGCCGACATCCAGCCGCCGGACTTCGAGACGCGCGTCGCGATCCTCAAGAAGAAAGCGGCCGTCGACCGCGTGCGCCTGGACGACGACGTCGCGTATCTGATCGCCGGCCGCATCAAGTCGAACATCCGCGAGCTCGAAGGCAGCCTGACGCGCATGATCGCGTTCTGCGCGCTGACCGGCCGCGAGATGGGCATCGACCTCGCCCAGGAAGTGCTGGCCGATCTCTGGGGCGAGGACGAGAAGGTCATCACCATCGAGCAGATCCAGCGGAAGGTCAGCGAGCACTTCGGCATCAAGATCGCGGATCTGAAGGCGAAGAGCCGCACGCAGGCCGTGGCCTTCCCACGCCAGGTCGCGATGTATCTCTCGCGCCAGCTCACGCACGCGTCCCTCGCCGAGGTGGGCCGGGCCTTCGGTGGGAAGGACCACACGACCGTCCTGCACGCTGTGGACAAGATCCAGAAGCTGCTGCAGGACGATCCCCGATTCCGCAAGACCGTCGACGGGATAATCCACGGGATCACACTGTGATCCACCGTCGCCCCCGCGTCGTCCACCGCGATATCCCATGACCGGAGACGCGCAAACGGTCGACCCGCGCGCCACTTACCGCATATTCTCGTTGTCCACAGGTCCTACGGTTTCCTTCTCCTACGAAGTTGTCTTTCTGTTTCTCTAAACAACATCGGAGAGACTCATGGAAGTGGTTCTGGATCGTGACGCGTTCCTGAAGGGTCTGCAGATGGTGCAGAACATCGTCGAGCCGCGGCAGACCCTGCCGATCCTGGCCAACGTGCTGCTCGAAACGGACGGCGAGACCATCCGGCTCAGCGCCACCGACCTCGATGTCGGCGCGCGCGTGACCGTTCCGGCGCGCGTGGCGACGAAGGGCTCGGTCACGATCTCCGCCCGGAAGCTCGCGGAGATCGTCAAGGAGCTGCCGGCCGCGACGCTGACGCTCAGGGTCGGCGAGAACGCGAGCGTGAGCCTTCGATGCGGGGGCGTGTCGTACAAGCTGGTCGGCCTCGCGCCGGACGATTTTCCGGCCGTCGTGCCGGCCTCGCCGGCCGCGTGGCTCGCCCTGGACGCGAAGGTGCTCCGCGAGATGCTCACGCACACGAGCTTCGCCGTCTCGCACGACGAGACCCGCTACGCGCTCAACGGTGTGCTCTTCGTGATCCAGGCGAAAGAGATGCGCGTGGTCGCGACCGACGGCCACCGCCTCGCGATGGCCTCACGGCCCCTCGGGCAGGGCGCGACGCCCGTGACGGGAATCGTGCCGCGCAAGGCGATCACCGAGATCCAGCGCGCGCTCGGCGCAGGCGAAGAAGTGCAGGTCGCGATCACGGAGAACCAGTTCGTGCTCCAGATGCCGAACTTCGTCATGACCGCGCGGCTCATCGAAGGGCAGTTCCCGAACTACGAGGCGGTGATTCCGAAGGGACATCCCGGCAGGCTGCTGCTGAGCCGGCCCGCGCTGACCTCGGCGCTGCGGCGCGTGGCGGTGATGGCCGAGGAACGCAACAAGCCGGTGAAGCTGACGCTCGCCCCGGCGTCGCTGAAGCTTTCCGCGTCGAGCGCGGAGCTCGGGGAAGCGGAGGAGGCGCTCGCGGTTGATTACGCCGGCGAGGAGATCGCGATCGCGTTCAACTCGCGGTACATCCTCGACGCGCTCTCGCCGATGGAAGACGACGCGGTGGTGTTCGAATTCAAGGACGGACTGAGCCCCGGAGTCGTCAAAAGCGCGGAGGATGACGGCTATCGCTGTGTTATAATGCCCATGCGCATTTAGAGAGCTTTTTAGCTCTAAAAAACAAGGGTTTATCTCTGAGGACAGGAGCAGCGCTGGGTGCAGATTGGATGGATACAGCTACTCGAATTTCGTAACTATCGCACCCTCGAGTACCACCCCTCGCCGCGCCTCAATCTGCTGACCGGGCCGAACGCCCAAGGGAAGACGAACCTCCTGGAGGCCGTCGGGTTTCTGCTCACGGGACGCTCCTTCCGGACGTCGCGGCTTCCCGAAGTGCCGCACTGGGATGCGTCCTCGACGACCGTCACCGGCGAAGTCCGCCGCGCGGACGGTGGCCGCACGCTTCGCCGCATGATCCGCAAGCACGACTCCGGCACCGCGCAGGCGTCCGGTGACGTCTGCGACTGGGCCCGCGTGATCGCGTTCGGCTGGCAGGATCTGGAGATCGTCAACGGGGGACCGTCCGCGCGCCGGAACTTCATCGACGGCTTCGCCGGGCGTCTCTACCCGGGGCATCTCGCCGGGCTCGTGCGGTATCGCCAGGTGCTCGCGCGCCGCAATCATCTGCTCCAGAGCGGCGAGCCCGGGCTCGACGAGCGCCTCGCGCCGTGGGACGAGCAGCTCGCGACGCTCGGCGCGGAGATGATCGCGCGCCGGCGCAAGGCCGCCGCCATGCTGCAGACGGAGCTCGGGCGCGTCTTCCCGGCGCTGTCGGGCGCGCGCCACAAGGTCGAGATCCGCTATCGCACCGCGCTCGGCGAAGCGACCGACGCCGCCGACGTGCTGGCGGCGTTGGGGCGCGCCCGCCGCGCGGAGGTCCGCCGGCGGCTCACGCTGGTGGGCCCGCATCGCGACGACCTCGCGATCGAGCTCGACGGCGCGGACGTGCGCTCGTTCGGCTCGCGCGGCCAGCAGCGCTTGATCGCGCTGTCGCTGCGGCTCGCGGAAGTGCTGCCGGTCACCGAAGCCGTGGGGACCGCGCCGGTGCTGCTCCTCGACGACGCGCTCTCGGAGCTCGACGCCGAGGTCCGCGCGAACGTCCTGCGCGAGATCCAGGGCGTCGAGCAGGTCTACCTCACGTCGCCCGAGGCGCTGCCCGGGACCGACGGCATGCGCTGGAACGTCAAGGGAGGCACGGTGACCGGAGCGGAGACGACGGTGACGCGGGGATGAGCGCGGACACGTACACCGCGAGCGACATCAAGGTCCTCGAGGGCCTCGAGGCCGTACGCAAGCGGCCCGCCATGTACATTGGCGACACGAGCACGTACGGCCTGCACCATCTCGTCTACGAGGTCGTCGACAACGCGGTCGACGAGGCGCTCGCCGGCTACTGCGACTCGATCAAGGTCATCCTGCACTCGGACGGCTCGTGCTCCGTCGGCGACAACGGCCGCGGCATCCCGGTCGACACGCACAAGGAGACCGGCAAGTCCGCCGCCGAGGTCGTCCTCACGGTGCTGCACGCGGGCGGCAAGTTCGAGCACTCGGCCTACAAGGTGTCCGGCGGTCTGCACGGCGTCGGCGTCTCGGTCGTCAACGCGCTGAGCGAGTGGCTCGAGCTCGAGATCAAGCGCAACGGGGCGGTGTGGACGCAGCGCTACGAGAAGGGCGGCATCCCCGCGGGCCCGCTCACCGAGGGCGACAAGACGCCGAAGCACGGCACGATCATCCGCTTCAAGCCCGACCCCTCGATCTTCGAGACGACGGACTTCTCGTTCGACACGCTCTCGAACCGGCTCCGCGAGCTGGCCTTCCTCAATCGCGGCCTGAAGATCGTCATCGAGGACGAGCGCGACGGCCGCGAGCACACGTTCCTCTACAAGGGCGGCATCGTCGAGTTCGTGAAGCACCTCAACCAGAACAAGACGCCCATCCACTCGAAGGTCCTGTTCTTCGAGGGCAAGAAGGGCGACATCGAGATCGAGGTGGCCGTGCAGTACAACGACGGCTACCAGGAGAGCGTGTTCTCCTTCGCGAACAACATCAACACGCGCGAGGGCGGTACGCACCTCACGGGCTTCCGCGCGGCGCTCACGAGCCGCATCGCGGCGTACGCCGAGGCGAACGGCTTCCTCAAGAACTTCAAGGGCGGCGTCACCGGCGACGACGTGCGCGAGGGGCTGTGCGCCGTCGTCTCCGTCCGCATCCCCGATCCGCAGTTCGAGGGCCAGACGAAGGCCAAGCTCGGCAACAGCGAGGTCAAGGGCCTGGTCCAGCAGATCGTGAACGACAAGCTCGCGGAGGCGTTCGAGGAAGATCCCACCATCGCGCGGAAGATCGCGGACAAGTCCACGCGGGCCGCGCAGGCGCGCGAGGCCGCGCGCAAGGCGCGCGAGCTCACCCGGCGCTCGGGCCGCGACGACGAGGGGCTCTCCGCGAAGCTCGCCGACTGCTCGGAGCGCGACCCGCAGTACCGCGAGATCTTCCTCGTCGAGGGCGATTCCGCCGGCGGCTCGGCCAAGCAGGGCCGGGACCGCAAGACGCAGGCCGTGCTGCCGCTGCGGGGCAAGATCATCAACTCGGAGAAGGCCCGCTACGACAAGGTCCTCTCCCACAATGAGATCCGGCTGCTCATCTCGGCCCTCGGCACCGGCATCGGGACGGAAGAGTTCGACATCGCGAAGCTCCGGTACCACAAGGTCATCCTCATGACCGACGCCGACGTCGACGGCGCGCACATCCGCACGCTGCTCCTGACGTTCTTCTTCCGGCACATGATGCCGATCATCGAGGCGGGCCACCTCTTCATCGCGCAGCCGCCGCTCTTCAAGGTGAAGAAGGGCCGCACCGAGAAGTACCTGATGAACGAGCGCGAGTTCGAGGACTTCTTCCTCTCGGCCTGGGTGGAGTCGGCGAGCGTGAAGGTCGCCGGCGCGAAGGTGCCGGTCGCCGGCGAGGCGCTGCTCGAGCTCCTGAAGAGCGTCTCGGAGTACCGCGGGCTCGTGGCCAAGCTCGCGCGCCGCGGCGTGCCGGGGCCCATCCTCACCGAGCTCCTGCGCTCGAAGTTCCGCGGCAACAAGCGGGGCATCGACCACGCGGCGATCGGCGAGGCCGTGCAGATCGCGGCCGCCTCGGTCGACGGCTATCGGGTCACGGTCCACCCCGGCGAGGCCAACGAGGGCCATCGCATCGCCATCGCGGGCACGCCCGAGGTGTCGTTCAGCACCGACCTCTTCAAGGCGGCGGACTACGCCACGCTCACGGAGCTCTGGGAAAAGGTCGCCGCCGTCGCGAAGGGCCCGACGACGATCGTCGAGGACGACAAGGAGACGCCGGTCACCGACCTCGATCACTTCCACCGCACGGCGCTCGAGATGTCGAAGGCGGGCGCGACCTTCCAGCGCTACAAGGGGCTCGGCGAGATGAATCCCGAGCAGCTCTGGGAGACGACGATGAACCCGGAGACGCGCACGCTCCTCAAGGTCACGATGGAGGACGCGGTCGGCGCCGACGAGATGTTCACGATCCTCATGGGCGACGCGGTCGAGCCGCGCCGCGCGTTCATCGAGGCGAACGCGCTGGACGTCGCGAACCTGGACATCTAGCCATGCCCGATCGTCAGATCAACGCGCCGATCGAAGAGGAGATGCGAAAGTCCTACCTGGACTACGCGATGTCCGTCATCGTCGGGCGCGCGCTTCCCGACATCCGCGACGGGCTCAAGCCCGTCCACCGCCGCGTGCTCTACACGATGCAGCTCCTCGGTCTCGCCTGGAACCGCGGCTACAAGAAGTCCGCGCGCGTCGTCGGCGACTGCATGGGCAAGTTCCATCCGCACGGCGACTCCGCCATCTACGACACGCTCGTCCGCATGGTGCAGGAGTTCTCCCTGCGCTATCCGCTCGTGGACGGGCAGGGCAACTACGGCTCGATCGACGGCGACCCCGCCGCGGCCATGCGCTACACCGAAGCGCGCATGGCGCGCATCGCGCACGAGCTGCTCGCGGACATCGACAAGGAAACCGTCGATTTCGTCCCGAACTACGACGACAACGAGGTCGAGCCCGTCGTCCTGCCGACGAGGATCCCGAACCTCCTCGTCAACGGCTCCACGGGCATCGCGGTCGGCATGGCCACCAACATCCCCCCCCACAACCTCTCCGAGGTGGTGGACGCGCTGGTGGTGCTGGTCGACGACCCGAACACGAGCATCGAGAAGCTCTGCGAGATCGTGACCGGCCCGGACTTTCCGACCGCGGCGCAGATCTACGGACGGGGCGGCATCCGCGAGGCGTACACGACCGGGCGCGGGACGATCACGCTGCGCGCCAAGGCGCACAAGGAGACGGGCCGCGGCGGCCGCGAGGCGCTCATCATCACCGAGCTGCCGTACCAGGTGAACAAGGCCACGCTCATCGAGAAGATCTCCGAGCTGTCGAAAGAGAAGAAGATCGACGGCATCGCCGAGATCCGCGACGAGACGAACCGCGAGGGCATCCGCGTGGTGCTGGAGCTCGGCCGCGGCGGGATGCCGGACATCGTGCTGAACCAGCTCTTCAAGCACACGCAGATGCAGACGACGTTCGGCATCATCATGCTGGCGCTGGTCGACCGCCGGCCGCAGGTGGTGAACCTCAAGCAGATGCTCGAGGCGTTCATCAAGTTCCGGCGCGAGGTGGTGACGCGGCGGACGCGCTACGACCTCGCGCGCGCGCAGGAGCGCGAGCACATCCTCGCCGGCCTCCGCAAGGCCGTCGACCAGCTCGACCTCGTGATCCGCCTCATCCGCGCCGCGGACAGCCCGGACGCCGCCCGCGAGGCGTTGATGACGCAGCTCGAGCTGTCGGAGATCCAGGCCAGGGCCATCCTCGACATGCGCCTGCAGCGCCTCACGCAGCTCGAGCGCCACAAGATCGTGGAAGAGCACGAGCAGGTGGTCGCGCTCATCGCCGAGCTGCAGGGCATCCTCGCGTCCGACGCGAAGCTCATGGCGATCATCAAGGGCGAGCTCCTCGGCATCAAGGAGGCGTACGGCGACGGCCGCCGCACGGAGATCGTGAGCCAGTCGACGGAGCTCACCATCGAGGACCTCCTCGCCGACGAGGAGATGATCGTCACGATCACGCGCTCGGGCTACATCAAGCGCACCCACGTCGACACCTACCGCAGCCAGCGCCGCGGCGGCAAGGGCGTGACCGGGATGGAGACGAAGGAGGAGGACATCGTCGACGACCTGTTCGTCGCCTCGACGCACTCCCACCTCATGTTCTTCACCAACCTCGGCAAGGTGCACTGGCTCAAGGTGCACGAGATCCCGGAGGGCGGACGCCAGGCCAAGGGCAAGGCGATGGTCAACCTCCTCTCGCTCGGCGAAGGCGAGGGCGTCGCCACGTGCGTGCCCGTGCGCGACTTCGCGGCGGGCGGCTACGTCTTCTTCGCCACCAAGCAGGGGAAGGTGAAGAAGACCGAGCTCGAGGCGTACTCGCACCCGCGCGCGGGCGGCATCCAGGCCATCGGCCTCGATGCGGGGGACGAGCTGATGACCGCGCGCCGCACCGATGGCACGCGCGAGGTCATGATCGCCACGAAGTCCGGCATCGTCATCCGCTTCGCGGAGGACGAGGTGCGCTCGATGGGGCGCGGCGCGGGCGGCGTCAAGGGCATCGAGCTCGCGGACGACGACCAGGTGATCGCGGCGGACGTCGTGCAGGAAGGCGCGCAGATCCTCACCGTCACCGAGCGCGGCTACGGCAAGCGCACGCCGCTCGAGGAGTACCGGCTGCAGGGGCGCGCGGGCAAGGGCATCATCGACATCAAGACCGACGGCCGCAACGGCCCCGTGGTCGGGATGCTCCAGGTCCGGGAAGCTGACGACCTCCTCGTCATCACGACGAAGGGCAAGATGATCCGCATGCACGTCGCCGGCGTCCGCTCGCAGGGCCGCAACACGATGGGCGTGCGCATCATCGACATCGAGAGCGACGACAAGGTCGGCTCGATCGCGCGCGTCGACGCCGAGCAGGCCCCCGCCGAAGCAGCGCCGTAACCCGTGCTCGACCTCAAGCTCATCCGCGAGCAGCCCGAGGCCGTGGAGCGCGCGCTCGCGCAGAAGGGCGGCGCGGAGCTGGTCAGGCAGATCGTCGCGCTCGACGCCGACCGGCGCCGCCTCATCAAGGAGACCGAAGACCTCAAGGCGCACCGCAACCGCGCGTCGGAGGCGATCGGCCAGGCGAAGCGCAAGGGCGAGGACGCCTCCGCCGAGATGGCGAAGATGCGCGAGGTGGGCGAGCGCATCAAGACGCTCGAGACCGAGCTCCGCGACGTCGACGCCCGGGTCGACGGGCTCGTCGCGCAGGTCCCCAACGTCCCGCATCCATCGGTGCCGCCCGGCACCTCGGACGCGGACAACGTCGAGGTCCGCACCTGGGGCACGCCGCGCGCCTTCGCCTTCACCCCGAAGCCCCACGAGGACGTCGGAGAGGCGCTCGGCCTGCTCGATCCGGAGCGCGCGGTGAAGCTCGCGAAGTCCCGCTTCACGGTGCTGTGGGCCGGGGCGGCGCGCCTGTCGCGCGCGCTCGCGCAGTTCATGCTCGATCTCCACACGCGCGAGCACGGCTACACGGAGCTCTGGGTCCCGCACCTCGTCAGCGGCGAGACGATGCTGCGCACGGGCCAGCTCCCGAAGTTCGAGGACGCGCTGTTCAAGACGGTGGACGCCGACGAGGGCCGGACGCTGTACCTGATTCCGACCGCGGAGGTGCCGCTCACCGCGATGCACGGCGGCGAAGTCCTGGCGGAAGCGAGCCTCCCGCGCCGCTACACCGCGTTCACGCCGTGCTATCGGCGCGAGGCCGGCACGTACGGCAAGGACATGAAGGGCATCTACCGCCAGCACCAGTTCGACAAGGTCGAGCTGGTGAAGCTCACCACGCCGGCGCGGTCCTACGACGAGCTCGAGTCGATGGTGGCGAACGCCGAGACCGTGCTGCAGCGGCTCGCGCTGCCGTACCGGGTGGTGGAGCGCTGCGTGGGCGACCTCGGCTTCAGCGGCGCCAAGGGCTACGACATCGAGGTCTGGCGCCCGCACCTCGGCGCGTACAGCGAGATCTCGTCGTGCTCGAACTACGACGCGTTCGGGGGCCGCCGCTCGAACATCCGCTACAAGCCGGCCGACGGCGGCAAGCCGGAGTTCGTGGCGACGCTGAACGGCTCCGGCCTCGCGGTCGGCCGCACGCTGATCGCGGTGCTGGAGAACTACCAGGAGGCGGACGGCACCGTCGCGATCCCCGCGGCGCTGGCGCCGTACATGGGCGGTCTGGAGCGTCTCGCCCCGCGCGCGTAGCGCGGCTCAGCGCGGAAAGCCGGCCACCGCCAGCAGCGTCACGGGCAGCTCCCGCGCCACCACCGCCCATCCGGCGTGGAGCGCGTTCGGGGCGTGGCGGACGACCGCCTGTGGAGAACGGCCGACCACCCACCACCATGTCGCCTTCACGCGGCGCGCGTGCGGCGGCGATGTGACGAGCACCGCGCACGGGAGCGCGCGGCGACGCAGCGCTCCGGCGATGACCGCGACTTCCGCACGGGTCCGGCGCGCATCGCCCGGCACCTGGTACACGGCGGCGGCCGGCACCCCGAGCGTCACCAACCGGGCGCGGCTCCAGCGGACGCCACGGTCGCCGGCCTCGTCGTGGCTCGCCGGGTCCTGCGTCAGCCAGACTTCGCTCCCGATGCCGGCGTGGTAGAGCCGTGCGGCTTCGTCGGTGCGGCGCTCCTCGCCGTTGAGGACGACGATGGCCGGGCAGGGGCGCAACGGGTCTTCGACGGCCAGCCAGCGCGGAGCCGCAAGGGCGACGCCGATCGCCACGGACAGGCCGATCACCGCCGCGGCCATCTGCCGCCGTCGCCGCGAGCTCCGTCCCATGTGGGACAATCATGCGGCACGGAGGGCTAGCCTCAACTGGCAAGGCAGTGGACTTGAAATCCACCGACCCGCAAGGGTCATGGGAGTTCGAATCTCCCGCCCTCCGCCATTAATTCCAGCACTTACCGGGCAAGAAGCCCGCTAGTATGTCCCGGTCATGCGGGTCCTGCTCATCAGTCCGAAATACCGAACCCATATCGTCGCGCCGCACCTGGGGCTCGGGTATCTCGCGTCGGCGCTCCGCCGCGGCGGCCACGAGGTCGCCGTCCTCGACGGCGTGCGCGAGGACGTCGTCTACGACCCGAGTCGCTACGACCTCGTCGGCCTCACCGCGATGACCACGTACTTCCCGGAGATGGTGGCGGAAGTCCGCCGCGCCAAGGCCTACGGCTTGCCCACCATCATCGGCGGCCCGCACGTCATCGCCGATCCCGAAGGAAGCCTCCGGCAGTCCGGGGCGGACTACGCATGCGCGGGCGAAGGCGAGCTGCTCCTGACCGCGCTCGCCAACGGTGAGGCGCCAGAGAAGATCCAGGGGCTCTGCTACTGGAAGGATGGCGCGGTGGTCCGTAACGGCTCCACGCCGTTCTACAAGGCCCTCGACGAGTTCGGCGGTCCGGCGTGGGATCTCATCGATCCGCGGTCGTATCCGCCGGCGCCGCACGGCATGATCGCGCGACGGTTCCCGCTCGCGCCGATCATCACGACGCGCGGCTGTCCGTACAGCTGCACCTACTGCAGCGCGCCGATCACCGCGGGCAAGGCGATGCGCTACCGGACGCCGAAGCAGGTGGTCGACGAGATCGAGGTCCTCCACCGCGAGTACGGCGTGCGCGAAGTCCAGATCGAGGACGACAACTTCACGATCAAGCGTGAGCACGCGGTCGCCATCTGCGAGGAGCTGATCCGCCGGGACCTCCCGGTGATCTGGAGCCTGCCGAACGGCGTCCGGATCGATCGGCTCGACCCCGAGCTGCTCCGCCTCATGAAGCGCGCGGGCTGCTACCTGATGGCGCTCGGCATCGAGTCGTCGAGCCAGCGCATCCTCGACATGGTCAAGAAGAAGCTGGATGTCGCGCTCGTGCGCCGCGTGGTCGGCTGGGTGAACGAGAGCGGCATCGAGGCCTGGGGCTTTTTCATGATCGGCTTCCCCACCGAAACCCGCGAGGAGGTCGAGGCGACCGTCGAGTTCGCGCTGTCGCTGCCGCTGGATCGCGTCCAGTTCACGAAGACCACGCCGCTGCCCGGCACCGACATCTACGACTACTGGCGCGAGCACTACGCCGGCGGCGCCGAGATCGACTGGTCCACGTTCAACTACTACGCCTTCGAGGCCAACTGGGCCGCCGTGTCGGCCCGCGAGATCGTCCGGATCCAGAAGCGCGCGCACCTGCGGTTCTATCTGCGCCCGCGCAACATGCTGCGCATGCTCAGCCGTCTACGGCCCGCGCAGTATCGCTTCCTGATGAAGCGTCTGGCGAACCTCGGTCTCTTCGGCGCGTTGCCGCGGATGCGTGCCGCGATCGCCAGCCGCCGCGCCGCATAGCGAGGCTCGGGACTGCGCACGCTGCTCGTTGTGGTGACCCTCCTCAAGCTGGTCGCGGCGTGCTTCGTCGAATGGACGGATGACATCACCAACGCGCACCACCGCGCGGCCGCGTTCCTCGACGGGGTCGGGCCGTTGCGGCCCGAGGGTGCGATGGTCTTCCCGCTGATCGCCGACTACGCGGTGTGGGCGGGCTGTCTCGCGCTCGCCCGGGTCACCGGGATGACGTTCGGCATCGTGGCAAAGGCGCCGGCGATTCTCGCGGACCTCGCGATCGCGTGGCTGCTCCTCGCCCACCGCGCGGGCCGGCCCGCGGCCCTCCTCTACATCTTCAGTCCCGTGTCGCTCGTCCTGTCCGTCTATCACGGGCAGATCCATACGGTCGCCGTGCTGGGCGCCGTCTGGGCGCTTCACCAGGCCGACCGCGGCCGGGCGTCGCTCGCCGGGCTCGCGCTCGCGCTCGCGGGATCGGTGCGCCAGCATTTCGTCGCCCTCACGGGCGCGCTCGCGCGCGACCGCCGCTCGCGGCTCGCGGCGGCGGCGACGTGCGCCGCCGTCCTCGTCGCCGTGAACGCGCCGGTCCTCCTGCGTCCCGGCGAGGTGGCGGAGCATCAGCGGACGATCGCGCCCTACGGGGCATGGGGCGCGAGTTTGCTCGTCTTGCAGACGCCGCGTGTCCTGGCGCTGGCGGGATGGCAGACCGGGCGCGACACCTTCGCGGCCGCGGACACGATGCTCCGCGCGTACGGGCAGGGGCTCGCGCTCATGTGGATCGCCGCGGTCGCCGTGGTCGCATGGCTCCGTCCGCACGCTGACCGGTGGCGTCTCGCGCTGGTCCTGGCGACGGGCACGTGCGCGGTGATGACCGGCATCGGCGTCCAGTACCTGATCTGGGCGCTACCGTTCTATGCCGTCGTGGCCCCGAGGCTCGGCGTGCTGTACAGCGTCGTCGGCGGGGCGTGGATCGTCGCCAGCTACAGCGCGTCGTCGCTCGTCGCGAAGTACAAGGTCCCGTCTTTCACCGCGCGCCTCGAGATGCTCCAGGGATCGGACATCGCGCTGACGATCGCCACCGGACTGCTTGGCGTTGCGACCTGGGCGGTCTGTGCGTACACGGCGTGGCATGGGATGCGTGCCGTCCTGCGTGAAACCGCATGAGGCCCGAGCTGGCGGTGGTCATCCCTGCCTACAACGAAGAGGCCGCGATCGGCGCGGTGGTCGAGCGGTGGAGCGCCGTCCTCGAGCGCTTGAAGATCGACTACGAGATCCGCGTCTACGACGACGGCTCGCGGGACGGCACCGCCGCAGCGCTCGCGGCGACGGCGGCGACGAACGCACGAGTCCTGGTCGCCGCGCATCCGAATCGCGGGCATGGCCCGACGATCCTGCGCGGCTATCACGAGGCGAAGGCCGAGTGGGTCTTCCAGGTCGACGGCGATGGCGAGGGACCACCGGAGGCGTTCGAGGCGCTGTGGGCGCAGCGTGAGACCGCCGACCTGCTCGTCGGACGCCGCGTGAGTCGCGTGTCTCCGCTCCCGCGCCGTCTCATCACGGCCGCGTGCCGTCTGGCTGTGCGCGCGCTCTTCGGCGCGGCGATCCACGACGTGAACTGTCCGTATCGCCTCATGCGCGGCGCGAGCCTGCATGCGGTCCTTGTCGACGTTCCGGTCGATACGTTCGCGCCGAACGCGGTCATCGTCGGGCTCGCGGCGCGCCGCGGGCTCCGCACGCGCGAGATGCCGATCGTGTGGGAGGGGCGGCGGACGGGCACCGTCTCCATCGTCGGCCGGCGCCTCTGGAAGGGCGCCTTCCGCGCGTTCCGCGAAGCGCTGGCGATCTCACGGCGGGCGCGGCGATGACCGACCCCGGACGCGTCGTCATCATCGGCGCGGGGCCGGCCGGCCTCGGCGCCGCGTACCGGCTCGCCGAGCACGGTCACGACGCCGTCACGCTACTCGAGCGCGCGGCCGGCCCCGGCGGGCTGGCGACGAGCTACGTCGACGACCACGGCTTCACCTGGGACGTCGGCGGCCACGTGCAGTTCAGTCACTACGCGTACTACGACGCCGTCCTCGATCGGGCGCTCGGCGACGCCTGGCTGCATCACCAGCGCGAATCGTGGGTGTGGATCAAGGGGCGGTTCGTGCCGTACCCGTTCCAGAACAACATCCACCGGCTCGATCCCGACGACCGCGCGCGCTGCCTCGCGGATCTCGAGCGCGCCGCCGCGCAGGCGCCGCAGCGTCCGCGGGACTTCGGCGAGTGGGTCGACCGCACGTTCGGGGGAGGCCTCGCCACGCTGTTCCTGGTGCCGTACAACCAGAAGGTCTGGGGCTATCCGCTCGCGCGCCTCGGAACGCGGTGGATGGGCGAGCGTGTCGCCGTGCCGGACGTCGCGCGCATCAAGGCCAACATCGCCGACAACCGCGACGACGTCGGCTGGGGCCCCAACCGCACGTTCCGGTTCCCCCGGCGCGGCGGCACGGGCGCGATCTGGCGCGCCGTCGCCGGCTTGCTGAAGCCGGAGCGGATGACGTTCCGCGCGGAGGTCGCACGCATCGAGCTGGCCGCGCGAGTCGTCGTCCTCACCGACGGCAGGCGCGTGCCGTTCGACTCCCTCGTCTCCTCGATGCCGCTCGACCGCCTGTGCGCGCTCACCGAGGGCCTGCCCGCGTGGACGGCGCGCGCGGCGGACTCGCTCGTGCACAGCGCCGTGCACATCCTCGGCGTCGGGCTGCGCGGCACACCGCCCCCCGCGCTCGCGACGAAGTGCTGGATGTACTTTCCCGAGGCGAACAGCCCGTACTACCGCGTGACCGTGTTCTCGAACTACTCGCCGGCGAACGTCCCGCCGGGCGCGCACTGGTCGCTGATGGCCGAGGTGTGCGAGACGTCGTGGCGCCCCGTCGACGCGGCGTCGCTGGCCGACTGGACCGTGCGCGCGATGCGCGAGGATCGCCTGATCCCGCCGGACGCCGAGGTGGTCACCGTGTGGCATCGCCGCGAGGAGCACGGCTATCCGACGCCGTTCGTGGGCCGCGAGGCGGTCGTCGAGCCGCTGCGGCGCGAGCTCGAGCGGCATCGCATCTATTCACGCGGCCGCTTCGGCGCGTGGCTCTACGAGGTGTCGAATCAGGACCACACGTTCATGCAGGGCGTGGAAGTCGCCGACCGGCTCTCAGGGGCCGGCGGGGAGCCGACTCTCGACACCCCTGACTACGTGAACAGCGGCGCGCTCCTCCGCACCGCGGGGTAGCGGCGGCCCGGCGAATTTTCTCGCTCCTCGCGGGGCCCGGCTGGTAGTTCTGTCCTCCCTCGCCACCGTCGCGAGGAAGCGATGGAACCGAATACCGGCAGTCGCAGGCCTGCGTGGCGCGTGGTGATGAGCGCCGCAGCCATGGTCGCCGCCCTCGCGGCGCCGGCGGTGGCCGGTGAGCTCCAGCGCGTCCCCGCGGACGTGCTTACGAAAGCGCAGCGCGCCGGGTCCGTGCGCGTGATCGTCCGGCTCGACCTTCCGGCGGGCGCGGCGATCGCCCCGGTCCAGGACGCGGTCCTCGCGGAGCTCGCGGGCATCCCGCTCCGCGTGCTCCACCGCTATCTCCACTCGCCCTTCCTCGCGCTGGAGCTCGGCGTCGACGCGCTGCGCATCCTCGACCGCTCGCCGCACGTCCTGTCGGTCGTGAGCGACCTTGAGGCGGTTCCGGGAGCGACCCGCTGAGCCGTCCGCGCCTGATCGCCACGCTCTGCCTGGCTCTCCTCGCGCTCTCGCTCGGACCCGCCGCGGCCGGTCCGCTCGAAGATCTGCTCCTCCGTGCCGAGACGCAGGGACCGGTGCGTGTCATCGTGAAGCTGTACGCGCCGGAAACGCTCCCGGAGGGCGCGCTCACGGGCGACCAGCTCAGCGTCTTCCTCCAGCGCCTCGACATCGCGGATCTCCAGCGGCTCGCGCTCGACTCGCTGGCGGGGACGTCGCACCAGGTGCTCTGGCGCTACGTGACGAGCCCGTACATGGCGCTCGAAGTGTCGGCGCCCGCGCTGAGGCTCCTCGCGACCTCGCTGCTGGTCGAGGAGCTGGTCGAAGACTTCGAGCTCACGCCGCGCCTCGTCCAGAGCGGACCGATCGTGCAGACCCCCGGGCTCGCCACGCTCGGCGCGACGGGTGAGGGGCAGACCATCGTGATCGTCGACAGCGGCGTCGACCGCGCGCACCCCTTCTTCGGCGGCCGTGTGATCCAGGAATGGTGCACGGTCTCGACGGCGGGCGGCTGTCCCAACGGCGCGAGCGGCGCGGGCGCGGCGAGCCCGGTGTCGGCGCACGGCACGCACGTCGCGGGCATCGCCGCGGGCGCGGGCAGCTCGTTCGCGGGCGTCGCGCCGGCGGCGGCGCTGGTGGCGATCAAGGTGTTCGGGCCGGGCGGCACCGGCCGCTTCGCCGACGTCAAGGCCGCGCTCGACCGCGTGCTCGTGCTGAAGGACTCCCTGACGATCGCGGCGGTCAACATGAGCCTTGGCGCGATCGACTTCCTGTCGTCGTCCACGTGCGACGGCGTCGACGTCTCCATCGGCCTCAAGACCGACATCGACGCGCTCCGCGCGGCGGGAATCGCCACCGTCGTCGCGAACGGCAACGACGGGTCGTCGAACGCGATCGGCTATCCCGCCTGTCTGTCGAGCGCGATCCGCGTCGGCGCCACCACGAAGAGCGACACCATCGCGTCGTACTCGGACCGCGCTCCGGCGCTCGAGGCGTCGATGGTCTTCGCGCCGGGCGGCAACGGCGCGTCGGGCAGCGGGAGCATCTGCTCGGCGCGGCCGCCGGGGCAGTCGACGTCGCGCGGCACGTGCTCCGGGCCGTCGGGTGGGACGTATGGATACGAGGCGGGCACGTCGATGGCCACGCCGCACGTGGCCGGCGCGTGGGCGGTGCTCAAGCAGGCGAAGCCGTCGGCGACGGTCGACGAGGTCCTCGCCGCGCTCCGCTCGACGGCGGAGCTCGTCACGGATTCGAGCACGGGCGCCACGTATCGCCGCGTCCGCGTTCGCCACGCACTCGGCGCACTCACGGGGCTCGGGGTAACGCTCGCCGCCGACCGCACCTCACCGCAGGCGGCGGGGACGACGATCCGCTTCACCGCGACGCCGACGGGCGGCGTCGGCACGATCCGCTACAAGTGGCGCGTCTACGACGGCGCCGCGTGGGGCGTGACGCAGGACTGGTCCACGACGGCCACGTACGACTGGACGCCGGCCAGCGGCAACGCCGGCTACGTGGTGTCGGTGTGGGCGCGCAGCGGGACGCTCGGCGGCGACGACGCCGACGGGACCGCCGCGACCGCGACCAGCGTGTTCGTCGTCACCAATCCCGCGCCCGTCGCGAGCGCGCTGTCGCTGACGAGCGTCGCGGCGGGCGGCGACGCGTTCGCGCTCACCGTGACCGGCTCCGGCTTCGTGAGGAGCTCGGTCGTGGCGTGGAACGGCGCCAGCCGCGGCACGACGTTCGTGAGCGCCACCGAGCTCCGCGCCGCGATCACCGCCGCAGACATCGCCGCGCCGTCTACGGCGTCGATCGCCGTGGTCAGCCCGAGCCCCGGCGGCGGGACGTCCGCGACGCTCTCGCTGACCGTCGCGCCCGGGGTGCCCGTCGCCAGCAGCCTGTCGCCGACCAGCATCATCGCCGGCAACCGGGATTTCACCCTCGCGGTCGTGGGAAGCCGCTTCACGACCACGTCCGCGGTCCGCGTCAACGGCGTGCCGCGCGCCACCACGTACGTCAGCACGACCCGGCTGACGATCGCCATGTCGGCGAGCGAGGTTGAGGAAGTCAGGAGCTACGCCATCACGGTCGTGACCCCCGCGGCGAACGGCCACGGCGGGGGCACGTCGAGCGCGATCACGCTGCCGATCGTCACGGGCCCGCCGCTGACGACCGCACAGCGTGACCGGATCGCGTACGCGCGGAACTGGACCGGGACGTACGGCCCGGCCGGGTTGACCGCCGAAGCGTTCCACCAGCGGGCGTTCGGGAACAGCGCCAGCGCCGAGCCCGTGAGCAGCGGGACCGCACCCGTGTCGCTGACCGCCGCCGAGCTCGACAAGATCGCCTTCGCGCGCAACTGGAACGGCACGTACGCCGCCGGCCTCACCGCGTCCGAGTACTACCAGCAGCGCTTCGGCGCCCCGGGCGGGGGCAGCGGGAGCGGCGGCGGCACCTCCGGTTCGCTCACGGCGGCGGAGCTCGACAAGATCGCCTTCGCGCGCAACTGGAACGGCACGTACGCCGCCGGCCTCACCGCGTCCGAGTACTACCAGCAGCGCTTCGGCGCCCCGGGTGGGAGCGGCAGCGGCAGCGCCGGCGCCGGCGCCGGCGCCGTCACGTCGGGCTCGCTGACGGCCGCGCAGCTCGGCAAGATCGCGTACGCGCGGAACTGGGACGGGTCGTACGGCGCCGGGATGACCGCCGAGCAGTTCTACCAGCAGGCGCTCCAGGCCGGCAAGATCGCGCCCTAGCCGCGGCCGCGTGCGCAGGGCCGCCGAGCCGTTATGATGCTCGTCACGCCCCATCCGGGCCAGGGAGACCCTCATGATCGAGATGACGTTGGAGACGGCGGAGCGCGCGGCGAAGGCCGCGCTCGCGAAGGCGAAGGCGATGGGCACGGTGATGACGGCCTCCGTCGTCGACGAATCGGGACGCCCGGTGCTCATCATGCGCGGCGACGGCGCCGGCTTCTTCAGCACGGAGACCTCGCGCGCGAAGGCGATGGCCGCCGCGAACTTCCGGAAGTCCACCAAGGACCTGGGCGAGCAGGTGATGAAGGGCTCCGCGTTCTGGGCGTCGGTCCCGGCGGTGCTGAAGGGCGAGATCCTGCCGAGCATCGGCGCCGTGCCGATCATGAAGAACGGCAAGTGCATCGGCGCGATCGGCTGCGGCGGCGGCACCGGCGAGCAGGACCACGACTGCGCGGTGGCGGGTGCGGAGGCGGTGGGCGGCGCGTGACCGGGGCCGAGCTGCTCGTCGAGACGCTGCGCACCCACGGCGTGAAGACCGTCTTCTCGCTGTCGGGCAACCAGATCCTCTCGATCTACGACGCGACGATCGACCGTGAGGTCGGCCTCCTCCACACCCGCCACGAAGCCGCGGCGGCGCACATGGCGGATGGGTGGGGCCGGCTCACGGAGACGCCGGGCGTCGCGCTGGTCACCGCGGGGCCCGGCCACCTCAACGCGATCTCGGCGCTCTACTCCGCGCAGATGGCGGAGTCGCCGATGGTGTTCCTGAGCGGGCACGCGCCCCGCGCCCAGCGCGGGCGGGGCGCCTTCCAGGAGATGGACCAGGTCGGCGCCGCGCGCCCGGTGGTGAAGGCGGCGTGGGTGGCGGAATCGGCGGACGGCCTCGGCGACGACATCGCGCGCGCGTTCGCGATCGCCGCATCCGGCCGCCCGGGCCCGGTGCACGTGAGTCTTCCGGGCGACCTCCTCGAAGCGAAGCTCTCGGACACGCGGCCGGCGCCCGGCCCGCTGCGCCTCGAGGCGCCACGCCCCGCCGACGCGGCGGTGCGCCGGATCCTCGACGTGCTGGCGGAAGCGAAACGTCCCTTGATCCTGCTCGGCCCCGCGATGGCGCGCGCGAAGCGGCGCGCGCTCGTCGATCGCTTCTCGGAGATCACCGGCGTGCCCGCGCTCGTGATGGAGAGCCCGCGCGGCGTCAACGACCCCGCGCTGCATGCCGCCTCGGCCTGCCTGCCGGAAGCCGACGTCGTGCTGCTGCTCGGCAAGGCGCTCGACTACGCCGTGCGGTTCGGCCAGGCGCCGGCGTTCGCCCCCGGCGCGCGTGTGCTGCGCATCGACGTCGACGCGGCGGCGTCGGAGCGCGTCGCCATCAGCGCGGCGGCGGATCCCGCGCTCGCGCTCGACCAGCTCACCGCGGCGGCGCGCGAGCGGGCGTGGCAGCGCA
>Ga0194121_10000812_pt1 | contig 54498 bp, 41 predicted proteins | sample TA2MahCa50mmetaG_FD_148609 | JGI IMG/M metagenome (GOLD analysis project Ga0194121, IMG submission 148609) | Freshwater microbial communities from Lake Tanganyika, Tanzania - TA2015020 Mahale Deep Cast 50m | ecosystem: Environmental > Aquatic > Freshwater > Lake | place: Tanzania: Lake...
CGGGCTCGCGGCGGACGCACCGCTGCGCGCACGCCTCGGCTCGCTCGGCCGCGCGCGCGTCGCCGAGCGCTTCTCCTTCGCCGCAATGGCCGCGCGCTACGAGACGCTCTACGGCCTGAGCTGAGCGCAAGACCCCCTCCGCCCGAACCGGCCACCTTAGCGGTGGCGAGCGAGAGCGGAACACCGCGGAACGCGTCTTGGGGTCGGGGAGAGCCGATGTCGGGTTCGCTCTACGGTCCGCGCGAGCCTATGATCCTCGGGGCTTCGAATTTTGCGCCGGATTCCCCGCCAACTTCGGCGGAACGAGTCCCTAGGGATCGCTGCCCCGCCCACCCGATGAGCAAAGAACTTCGCGACCGTCCGGCCCCGCCCGAATCGGGCTCCCGCAATCGCCCCGCGCATTCGCTCACCTCGCTGATGAACGCTCCCCAAGACCCCGCCGGAGCACCCGGCGCCGCCTCGCTCTCCCCCACCGAGCTGCGCCTCCTCGGGCGCATCACCGAGCGCGCCTTCGCGCAGACGCAGGCCATGATCTGGCACGCCAACCACCGCGAGAAGCGGTCTGGCGATCCCAAGGTCGGCGGCCACCCGGCGTCCTGCGCGAGCTCGATCCACATCCTCGGCGCGCTGCACCTCGCGGTGCGCGAACCCGCCGACTATGTGTGCTGCAAGCCGCACGCGAGCCCGGTCGACCACGCGATGCACAACCTGCTCGCGCTGTTCAAGCACGAGGACGGCACATGGTTCACGGCCGAGGAAAGCGCGCAGGTGATGTACACGCTGCGCGCCTTCAAGACCGTCGAGCACCCCGAGGTGTTCCAGAGCTACCACGCGCGCACGGACCCCGACTCATTCCACTTCCTGCCGTCGGGCTCGGTCGGCATCCCGCCGGTGGTGAGCGTGTACCTCGCGCTCGCCTACCGCTACGCCAAGGACCACGGCTGGAATGTGCCCGAGAACGCGCACTTCTGGTCGCTGATCGGCGACAGCGAGTTCCGCGAGGGCTCGCTGCTCGAGTGCTTGCCGGATGTGAGCGAGCGCCATCTCGGCAATGTGACCTGGATCATCGACTACAACCGCCAAAACCTCGACGGCACGCGCATTCCCAACCAGCGCGGCCTCTCGGGCGCCGACTGCGATCGCATCGAGGCTACCGCGATCGCGAACGGCTGGAAGGTCGTGCAGCTGCGCCACGGCGCGCTGCGCGAGAGCCTCTTCGCGCGCGACGGAGGCGCTGCGTGGAAGCGCTTCCTCGAAAACGGTCTCACCGACTTCGAGTACCAGATGCTACTGCTCGGCCGCGATGCCGCGAAGATCCGCGCGCGCGCCCAGGAGCTCGAGCCCGCCTGCAAGCCGCTGCTCAGGGAACTCTCCGACACCGATGTGCTCGCCTCCTTCGAAGGCGTCGGCGGCCACGACCTCGCCCAGCTGGTCGCGACATTCGCCCAGGCGCGCACGCAGCACAAGCAGCCGACGCTCGTGATCGCTCACACGATCAAGGGCTGGGGCCTCGAGTGCTTCGCCGATCCGTCGAACCACTCGACGCTTCCAGACCAGAAAGAAGTCATCAGGCTGCTCGAGGCCTCGGGCTGCACATCCGCCGAGCCGTTCCGCCAGTACGCGGCCGACTCCGAGGAAGGTCGCTTCCTCGCCGCGCGCTCGCGCAAGTTCCGCGACAGCATCGAGGCCCACCGTGTGCTGCGCGAGCGCAATCGCGCCTGGGTGCGCGAGCAGATCGAGAAGGACGGCTCGATCCCCGAGTCCCTGCAGATCGACTTGTCGCTCTTCCCGCTCGCTCACACGCAGTGGATGTGGGGCCAGCTCGCGAGCAAGCTCGTGCGCATCGGCACCGCCGACGAAGGCGGTCCGCAGATGTCGGGCGGCAAGGACCTCACCCAACACGAGCAGCGCTGGAAGACGGCCGCGGACTTCGTGCTCACGCTCTCGCCGGATGTCGGTACGTCGACGAATGTGTCGCCGGTCATGGACCAGCGCATCTACGGCCCCGAGGCCAATGTCGACGACTCGGCCGCCAAGGAAGTGCGCCACCCGTCGCTCGTCACCCACGAGGAAGTCTGGACGCGCCACATTCGTTTCGAGATCGCCGAAGCCAACTGCATGAGCGCCGCGGCGAGCTTCGGGAAGATGGCCCACTACACGGGCCTGCCGTTCTTCCCGATGATGACCGTGTACGACTTCTTCATCAAGCGCGCCCTCGACCAGCTGTACTACAACCTGTACTGGGGTGCGGAGTTCGTGATCATGGGCACGCCGAGCGGCGTGACGCTCGCTCCTGAGGGCGCGCAGCACTCGTGGAAGAGCGACATCCAGATCCCCAACCTGATCACATGGGAGCCGTTGTTCGCGCTCGAGGTCGACTGGATCCTCTCCGACGCGATCAAGCGTCACATGGAAGATCGCAACGACTCTCGCCGCGGCGTGCTGATCCGCGCGGTGACGCGCGCGATCCCGCAGAAGCTGCTGCTCGACTCCGTGCGCACGCACGCGAAGTCCAAGGTGCAGGGCTCGTGGAGCGGCGCGCTCGCCCCGAAGGACGCGGGCTGGGCCGACGCCACCGACGAGTCGCTCGTCGCGACGCTCCCCGACTCCGACCTGCTCGCACGCGTGCGCGAGGAGTGCCTCGCCGGCGCGTACTACCTGCTCGACTGGCGCGGCTATGCCGGCTACGAACCGGGTGACAATGTCGTGCAGCTCTTCGCCATGGGCTCGGTCGCGACCGAGGCCGTCGCAGCGGCGCACAAGCTGCTCGCGCGCGGCATCTTCGCCAATGTGATCGTGATCTCGAGCCCCGAGCTGCTGCTCGGCATCCTCGGCGAACACGACGGCTACGCGCACCTGCGCCATGGCCTCGGCATCGATGGGGATCTCCACGCAGTGGCGCGCGAGATCTCCGACGAGTCCGAGCTCGTCGGTCTCGCGGCGCGCCGCGTCCCGATTGTCGCCATGTGCGACGGCGAGGCGGGCCTCGTCGACAACATCGGCTCGATCGTCGGCGTGAAGCAAGTCACGCTCGCCGTGCGCAAGTTCTCGAAGTGCGGTCGTCCCGATCAAGTCTTCGAGCTGCACCACCTCGACGCCGACTCGGTGGTCGAGGCCTGCGGCAAGGCGCTCTCCGAGACGGCGCTCGAGGATCTGCGCGTGTCACGCGAGTTGCTCGAGCGTCTCGCCGGCCGCGGCGCCGCAACGAGCGACTGGCGCGAGCTCTGGCCCGACGCTGGCTCCGCACACTAGGCTGCGCGCGTGACGAACCACGCCTCCGGATCGAGCGCCCCGATCCCGCCTGATCCGGAGCCGTTCGCGCCCTACGAGTTCGTGCGCTCGCGGCGCATCTACGCGTCACGCTGGGTCGGCCTGCGCGCCGATGATGTGATCTTCCCCGACGGCAAGCCCGGCGTGCACCATGTCGTCGAGATCAGCCCCGCCGCCGTCGTCGTCCCCGTGCTCGAGGACGGTCGCATCGCGCTGATCGGCCAGTACCGCTACCCCATCGGCACCACGCACTGGGAAGTGCCCGCCGGCCGCATCGACGAGCACGAAGATCCGTTGCTGGCGGCCGAGCGCGAGCTGCGCGAGGAAGCGGGCGCCACGGCGCGCGAGATCGTGCGCTTGCCCGGCTTCTACGCGATCTACGGCATCAGCGACCACTACGCCAATGTGTTCGCCGCGCTCGGCTGCCGCATCGACCACGCCACCGAGCACGAGTCGAGCGAGCGCATCTGCGTAAAGGTCTTCACGCTCGACGAAACGCGCGCGCTGCTCAGTTCGGGACAGATCCTCGACGCCTTCTCCGCGCTCGCGCTCTACCGCTACTTCGACCTGCTCGAACGGAGCCGCTCCACATGCTGATCCTCTCCGCCCTGCTCGCTCTCGCACCGACCACCACCTCCGCGAGCGGCCATCCGTCGGCCATCGTGCAGCAGGCACCTTCGGTGCGGGAGCGCTTCGTGGCCCTGCACGCGGAGGCCGACGCGGAAGGCTGCAAGACGCTGTGGAAGAAGAACCCGCAGGAGATCCTCTACGCGATCGACGAAGACCTCGAAGCGGCGCTCGCCACTTGGGAGAAGTCGCCGCAGAAGCCCGACGGAGCGACGATCGCGAGTCTGCATGCACGCGCGCTGTGGGGCGCGCGCCTCGCGAGCGAGGAGCTCGCAGCACCCATTTTCCTCGACTACGCCAGCGCCTTCGCGAGCCAAGACGACGACCAGAAGAAGCAGTTCCGCGCAGGCCAGAAGGCGCACGGCGAAGCGCGCGCTGCGATCAAGGCCGGCGACTGGGAGAAGGCCATCGCCAAGGCCCGTGAGTGCATCGGTCACGCCGCGCCGCTCGGTGACTGGTGGGGCCATGCGATGGGACTCTCCGCGCTCGGCACCGCGTGCTCCGGCGGCGGCAAGCTCGCGGACGCGATTGCTCCGCTCGGCGAAGCGGCACTGATCTACCGCAACCTGCGGCTCCCCGGCGACGAGTATGTGGCCCTGCGCCGACTCGCCACGGTGCTCGTCGAGACCGGCGCGAAGCCGCGTGCGAAGTCAGTTTTGGAGCGCGCCCTCGAGCTCGGCAGCATGCTCGGCGACGACAAGGGTGTCGCCGAACTCCAGGCGCTCGCCAAGTCGCTCTGATCGCGGCTACCGCCCGCGGCGCAGGCGCCGCAGCCAAGGCTCGGGCAGAGCGTCGATCGGGTGCACGTAGCCGATCTGGCCCGAGCCGTTCTCGACGGTCGAGCTCGGCACGCCCACGAGCAGGCCGCGCGCGTCGATTGCCGCGCCTCCGGAGTTGCCGCGCGTGATCTCCGCGTCCGTCTTCAACAGCCGGCCAAAATCTGCATTCTCGTAGCCCGACACGATGCCGCGCGTGGCGCTGATCGTGACGCGGCTACCCGTGCCGCCGGTCGCGGGATAGCCGACGAGCCACAGGGGCTCGCCGATGGCGAGCGCGCGCGCATCGCCGAGGGCCAGCGCGGACAGCTCGTAGCCCGCCGGCAGCGGCTGCCCGTAGAGCCCGCTCGTCACCTGCACGAGCGCGAGGTCGCGCCCCTCGTCGATCTCCACGACGCGCGCGAGGAAGCTCTCGACTGCCGGCTGAGCGGGATCGATCAGCAGCGACACCACGAGGTGAACCTCAGGATCATCTCCGACGACATGCGCGTTGGTGAGGATCCAGCCGTCGGAGGACAGAATCGTCCCGCTGCCGAGCGCGTCTGGAGTGGCGATCTCGACCACCGAACGCAGTGCGCGCTGCAGCGGCGTCTCGTCCGCGCGCGCGATGGCGCTGGGAAACGCGAGCAACGCCTCCGGCACGCTCTCGTCGAAGCTCACATGGATCGTGAACGGCAGCCGACGCGTCGGACCGACCGCATCCTGCACATCGATGCGCCACTCGCCCGGCGCGAGCCGCGGATAGCTCTGGCTGTTCACGAGGAGCGACTCGCGACCCCAGTTGTGCTCGGCGAACGCGACGGACTCGTCCATCGAGAGAATCGGACCTCCACGGCGCGCGTAGAGGTCGAGGTCGCTCTCGACGTCGGCGAGGTCGATGCGCAGCGCCTGCGCGCCCTCGGGCACGAACACTCGAAACGAGCGAAAACCACCGGTGGAATGCTCGAGCGCGCTGCGCTGCGGCACGCCCGGGGCCAGCTCCGCGTCGACGCGCGAGCGAAACACCTCGACCTCGAGCGCGACCCTCGCGCTCTCGACGCGCCGGTCGCCGACGCGCGGAGCCTCCTCGAAAGGCCAGTGGACACTGACATGCCATGTCGAGCCCGCGACGGGATCCGGGCCGAGCGCATTGAGCTCAAACTGCGGCGGACCCTCGCTGCTGTCGAACAGGTACAGCGCATCGTCGAGATCGAGCACGCGCTCACCCGGGTTCGCATGCAGGTCGAGCTCCGCGACATCGCTGTCGAGCCGCACGCGCGCGATCACCGTGTCCGGCGGCAACTCGAGCACAAAGTCTTTGCGCGTATCGCTCGAGAGCTCGAATGTGCCTTCCCATACCCCGCCGACCGGCAGAGCGAGCGGCGCGGATTTCCGCTCGCAGCCGGCGGCGAGCGGGAGCAAGCACAGGAGAAGCGGGAGTCTCATCGCGGAGCCTCGAGCGCGTACAGCGCGAGCCGCGGGCCGGGTCGCGACACCTGCCAGAGCGCGGTCAGCGGAAAGTCCATTTCCGTTGGGAGAAAAGCCTCCCCGCACAGATGCGACGCGTCGGCGGAAGGGTCCACGACGCTGAGCGGTTCGCGCCCGGAGACGAGCTTGGCGAGCGGACGCGGCTCGCGGCCCGGACGACGCTCCGCGAGCAACAGGTGAGTGACCTCGAGCGAGCGGAGCACCTCGCGCGGCGTCGAACCGAGCGCGCGAACGGCAGTGTTCGCGTTCACCGAGTACTCCCGCGACTGCGGATCGATCCCGAACAGGTCCTCGCACTGGATCGCGTCGATCCCCGGCCCCGTGGGCGGCTCGACCTTGGCCTCGAAGTACGCGCGCCGCAGCTCCTCGCGTGCGTACAGCGTTCGCAGCTTCGCGAGCCGCTCGAGCGCGCGCTCATCGAGGTCGACCTGCGGTCCGTAGTTGTCGATCGCGACGACCGCCCCGACGGGAAGCGTGGCGAGAGCGATCTCGGCCTGCGCGCGCGTGTCGACTTGTCGCAGCAGCCAGTCGAAGCGCAGGGCCTGCACGAGAGGCAGCACGAGCGCGGCGACGAGCACGGGGCGCCACGCGCGCGCAGGCCACAGGCGTTCGAAGAGCGCGCCGGCGCCGAGGGCGAGCAACATCGCCGCGGGCAGCAGATAGCGCGCGTGATCGCTGGGGTTCGCGAGGGCGAGCACCGCGAGCAGCGCACAGCCCAGCACGGCGACGCGCGTCGCGCGCTCGCGCCACAGGAGCGCGAGCCCTGCGACCCCGAGCAGGAGGAGCACGGGGTCGTATCCCAACAACGCCTTCAGGAGCCGCGGCGCACCCGTCAGCGAGAAATCCGTGCGAATCGCCTGTCCGCCGATCGAGAGCGTGTTGGCGTGCGCGCCGCCGCCGATCACCTGCTCCCCGCCGGGACGACCGTGCAAGTAGTAGAGGTGCCCGCTCAAGAAGCCCACGAGCGCGAACAGCGCCGCGCAGGCGAGCCCGCGAAGCACGCGCGCACGCAGCTCGCTGCCGCGCCACGCGCTCGGGGCGAAGCCCCATGCAAGCGCGGGCAAGGCCGCGAAGACGAGCCCCGAGGGATGGCACGCGAAGGCCAAGCCGACGGCCGCGCCCGACGCGAGCAGCGAACCCGGCTTACCCTCACGCGCGTGCACGAGCGCGGCCCACGCGGCCAGCGCGCCGAAGAGGATCGTCGCGGCCCACGGTCGCTCGTGCGTCGAGAGCTGCAGGTTGAGCAGGCAGGTCGCGCTGAAGTACCCCGCCGCGAGCGCGCCGCGCTCCAGCCCGGCCGCACATGCCGCGCGGTACACGGCCCACGCCGTCAGCGCACCACAGAGCGCCATCCACGCGCGCGCCGGGATGTGCAGCAGCCCCGGATCGAGTGTCACCGCGCGCTGAAAATCCTGCGTGTTCCCCCACTTGCCCGCGGCTTTCCCGAGCGCGTACTCGGCGGCGTAGGTCGAGAGCAGCAGGTACGGGACGAAGTAGGGATAGCTCATCTCCGCCGAGATCGGCGGCGCGAGGTCGCGCTCGCTCGCCATCACGAGCGAGCGCTTGATCATGTGGTGATCGGGCACATAGCGCCGCGGCAGCCCGTGCCCGATCGGCGCGAGCCGCAAGCCGAGCGCGAGCGCCACGAGCGCGAGCGCGAGCTTGGCTGTCGTCGTCATGCCTGCGCCTCTCGCGCCACGCTCACGCGTCCGGATCGACGTCGAAGCGCTTGAGGAAGTCGTCGAGCTTGTCGACATTTTCGAGCTTGTGGACGAGCAGCTCCATGGCCTCGGCGAAGTTCATCTTGAGTAGCACGCGGCGCAGGACCTGCACGCGGCGCAGGCGCGTCGAGGAGTGCAGCTTCTCCTCCTTGCGCGTGCCCGAGCGCTCGATGTCGATGGCGGGGAAGATGCGCCGGTCCGCAAGCTTGCGCGACAGCACGATCTCCATGTTGCCGGTGCCCTTGAACTCCTCGAACACCATCTGGTCGAGGCGCGAGCCCGTGTCGACCAAGGTCGTGCCGAGGATCGTGAGCGAGCCAGCGGTCTCGGTGTTGCGCGCCATGCCGAAGAACGCGCGCGGTCGTTCCATCGCTCGCGAGTCGAGGCCGCCCGACATGGTCTTGCCCGAGTTGCCCGCGTGGTTGTTGTAGGCGCGCGCAAGGCGCGTGATCGAGTCGAGCAGCAGCACGACATCCTGACCGAGCTCGACGAGTCGCTGACAGCGCTTGAACACCACCTCGGCGATCTCGACATGGTTCTTCGTGTCCTCGTCGTTGGTGCTGACGAACACCTGCCCCTTGGTGCTGCGCTGCCACTCGGTCGCTTCCTCGGGCCGCTCGTCGACGAGCAGCACCATCAGGTGCACATCGGGGTAGCCCTCGGTGATCGCGTTGGCGAACTTGCGCATCAGGATCGTCTTGCCCGAGCGCGGCGGCGCGACGATCAGGCCGCGCGAGCCGCGACCGACCGGACAGATCACATCGAGCACGCGCATCGACACATCGCCTTGGATGTCCCCCACCGCGTAGTGGAAGTCGGGGTCGATGCTCGTGAGCTTCTTGAACTGCGGCACCTCGAGCATCTGCCGCGGATCCTTGCCGTCGACCTGCTCGACCGACAGCAGCGCGTACTTGTGCTGCTGTCCGCGACCGCAGTTGCCGGTGACGAGCGAGCCTTCGCGCAGCTTGAAGCGCTGCACGAGGTGCGGCGGCACCCAGATGTCCTCCTTGCTCGGCAGGTACTGGGCCTCGATGCGCCGCAGCACGCCGTGCCCGCTCTTCTCGAGCACGAGCATGCCCGTGAGCTGCTGCGCCGGAGCGCGCTCTTCGCGCGGACGCTGGCCGTGCTGGCCGTGGAAGCCGCCCGCGGGACCCGCGTCGCGACCATCGGCGTGCGCGCTCGGATGTGCGCCGTGCCCGGGAGCGCGCGGCGCCTGCAGCGCGTCCGCGCCTTCGCCCGAGAAGGGCTGGCCCTGCTCGTTGGTGCGCGCTCTGCCCTCGAAGCCCTGACCGCCGCGGCCGCGCCGCCCGCGGCGACGACGACGACGGCCGTCGCGCCACTCGCCGCCTTCGGGCCCACCGTGAGCCGGCGGCCCACCCTCGTCGGGCGCACCATCGTCACCCGCATGCTCGTCGGGACGCCCCGCGTCGCGCTCGTCCGCGTCAGCGCCGTGCGGCTCGAACTCGAAGCCCTGCTGCCCGGGATGCACGCTCGCGGCGGCGGACCCTTCGTCTGCATCGGGAGCGACGCCGGCTTCGCGGCCTTCGTAGCGCTCGCCCTCCACGCCGCGCTCGCCGTCCACATCGCGCCCACCACCGCGGCGCCCGCGGCGCCGGCGTCGACCGCCGCGCCCCTCGTCGTCGGGAGGCTCGGGCGCGCGACGGGTCGCGTCGGGGGCCTCGGGTGCGCCGATGCGCTCGTCGCGCCGCGGCGGGGCCGAGAGCGAGCGAGCGGGAGTCGCCGGCGCGGGTGCCGCAGGCTCCACCGGAGTCGGCGTCAGCTTGGGCGGCTCGACATCGGGCGGGAGGTCGAGGGCACCGAAAGGGATCTCTTCCCAGGTCTTGGGCTTGGAGCGGTCGTTCACGTCGTAGGAGCCCGCCCGCATGGGCGGGGATCAAGGGAGTGTGTGCACGCGCGGCCGCTCGCCTCGAAGGCGTCTCCCGAGGAAGCTCCGCGGAGCGTACTCTCCTCGCGCGAGGCAGCGCCGAGCGGGGCTCGGTCGCGTACCGTCGAGGCTGGAAGACGGGCGGCCACGTTCGATCTTCAGCGCACCGAACGCTGTCCTTGGCCCTCGGGGCCGGCCGCGACGCGCGCGGGGCAACGAGAGCCTCCGGACATGTCCGAGGGCGTCGAGCGAACCCGAGGGAGCGCGGGCGAGCCGCGAGGAGCGCGCGTGCGCGTTCCCCTCGACGGTACACGGTGCGGACACGCAGCCCGCGCCATGACCCCGCGCACCCCTTCGGGTGCGTGAGCAGGTAGCAGTCAAGCCAGATCCGAGCGAGGCTTCCGGCGGATTCTCCAGCGGGAGGTTCGCCAAGAAGGGTCCCAGTCTGGCGTCCGGGACTTGGGTCGCGGGGACGCGGAAGGCACCGCGGTCTTCGACGACTCGCGCGGCGCAGCGTGGCCCGCACTGCCCGATCCTCTGCGAGACTCGCTCCCAGAGGCTGCGGGCGACACAGAGAGGATGCCTGATCCCTCCCGCGTGGCGAAGGAAAAAACCGTGGTTTTCTTGAACGACTTGGAAATCCGTTCGGGGCGCAGCGCCGCAGTGCCTCGGCGAGCCTCTCGGAGCGACGCGAGCGCTCGCGCCCCGCAGCTGCGGCTAGCGGCCGGGTCGGAACACCGGTCGAGCGGGGCCTAGCCGCTGTCGCAACGCCTGCGCGAGCGCGGCGGGCTCGAGGTCCGCGGCATCGAAGGCGAGCAAGCTCGCCGCCTGTGCCAAGGCGCTCGCAACGGCATCGCGATCGGCGGGGCGCGCGCGCTCGAGCCGACGCTCGGCACCGATCGTGAGCACCTGCGCGGTCGCACGCCGGGCCGTCTCGTCCGGCGCGCTCTCGAGCGCTCGGCGCGCGCCGAGCAACGCGATGTCGAGATAGCTCCACGCCTCGTCGTCCGCGCCGCGACCGAAGGCCCGCAGCGCCTCGCGCAAGTTGGCATCGGAGATCGCGCTCGCCCAGTGCGAGTGCTCGCGCGCGCGCTCACTCAGTCCGTCGAGCAGCGCGCGCGCATCCACCAAACTCGGTCCGCTCGTGCGCCACTCGAGCACCGCATCGACGAGGTCGGCGGCTTCGCGGTCCAGGCCATCGCGCACGCCGAAGATCGCGGGCCGCCGGTTCGCGGCGGAGAGCAACGCCTCCGTGGCCGCTTCGCGCCGACCGGCCGCGAGGTGTGCGAAGCCGCGTCCGAGTTCGCAGAGAGCGAGGTGGTGCTCGCACGAGTCGCGGAACGGAGAATCGCTTGCGCGATCGTAGGCGGCGCTCGCCTGCGCGTAGCTCTCCAGCGCTGCGTCGCTCGCGGCGCCGCGGCGATGCCACTCCGCAAGCAGCAGGTGCGCGTAGCCGCGGTACCAGTCGAGCTCGGGCCAGCCGCGCTCGGCGTGCATGCACGCGAGCTGCTCGGAGCGTTCGACCAGCAGCTCGGGCTCGCCGAGCGTCCAGCACGCGGCCGAGAGCTCGTTGCGCAGGGCGAGGTCGAGCGGAAACGAGGCCAGTCCCGCGAAGGCGAGCTCGACGCGCTCGCGCTGGCGGCCGAGCGCGCCGAAAAACGATGCGAGGCTCAACCAGTCGGTCGCGTCCGTCTCCGGACCATAGGCCGCCTGCATCAGCGCCAGCGCTCCGCGCCGCATGCCCCCCGCCGCGTGCGCGGGATCGCCGCTCGCGCGCTGCCACAAGAGTCGCGCCGCAGCGTCGCCGACCCAGCGCGCGGCCTCCGTCATGTCGTCGTCGAGCGGCGGGCCGGCGAGATCGATGCCGCGCGTCGCCAGCGCCGCGAGCGCGAGCCGCTCCTGCTCCTCGAAGTCCGAGAGGTAGTTCGCGACGCGCGCCCGATCGATCAGCAGCAGAACATCGTCAGGCCGCGCCTCCTGCGCGCGGGCGAGCGCGAGGCGCGCGTCCTGCAGCACAAGCTCGATGCCCGTTCCTCCATCCTGCATGCGCCGCCGCGCGAGCAGCAGCGCCGCGCGCCCCAGCTCCAGCTGCGCCGGCGCGGCGCCGCGATCGCGCGACAGCTTCTCGTCGGCCACCTCCAGCGCCGCTTCCAGCTCGGCCGCGGGCGGCAGCGACGGCTTGCCCTTGCCCTCGCGCACCGGCTCGCGCCGCGGCAGCGAGCGTTGAGCGAGGTCGAAGGGCTCGGGCAACTCGGACACTCCGCGCGCGGCGAGTGCGGCGCACACCGCCCCAGCCACATCGGCGGGCGCGAGCACCGCGTGCGAGAGCGCGAAGGTGCGCGCTCCGATGTCGTCCCACGCCAAGTCCACGAGCGCGGGGACGATCCTCTCCGGGTGAGCGTGCCAGCCGAGCGCGTGCGAGCGCAGAGCGCCGGCGAGCTCCTGCGTGCAACCGCCGCGCGCGCCGAGGTCGTAGAGCACGCGACGGATGTCCGCGTCGCGCGTGTCGAGCCGCGGCAGGAGACGCCGCACTTCACCGACGACGCCGCGATCCGCCCACGGACGCTCGCGCAGGCTCGCGAGCCACAGCGCGGGATCGGAGCACGACGCGCAGAGTTCCTCGCGCTCGAGCCGCGCGCGGTGGCGCGGATCGGCGAGCGCGGGCTCCCACGGCGCCGCCTCGGAAGCCGGCCAGCGCGCGGCCGCCTGCGCCAAGCGAGCGTCGAGCGCGCGGAAGTCGAACAAGAGGTACAAGTCCCACTCCTTGGAGCCGTCGGGGAGGACCAGCGCATGGCGCGGCGAGATGCGCTGCACGACGCCGTCGTCGACCTCGATGTGCTCGCCCAGCAAATAGCGCTCGTGCAGCACGGGCTCGAGCGCCATGTGCTCGCCGCAGGTGACCTCGCCCAGTCGCGGGCAGGGCACGCGCCGTCCCTGCGCATCGAAGTCGCGCGGGTTGTGGCGGAAGTAGGAGCCGACGACGCAGTGGAACGAGCGCGTGTGCGCGACGAAGGCCGGATCGCGGTAGCGCTCGGTGACGATGCGCTCGCTCGCGGACTCGCCGTCGGCATTGATCACGACGAGCAGCGGACGGCCGTCCCGGGCAGCTTGGGCCGAGGCATCCTCCAGCGTGCGCTGCCAGTGAATCTGGGTCGCATCGGGCTGACCCCACGGCACGGGGGCGCTCCACAGGGCGAGAACGAGGCAGTGTGAAAGCACGGGTCGTGGCAGGCGCTAGTCCGGCTCAGGCCGGGGTTCTACACCGCGGCGCGGCCGACGCGGCATTTTTTGGCACAAGACGCGCTGGAGCGGAGCGCGGCCATGGGCGAGACTCCTGCGGGTTTGTCGTGCGTGTCCTGTACCTGATCCTCGCCGCCTTGTTCATGGCCCTCGCCACGGCGGGCGTGTTCCTGCCGCTCTTGCCGACGACGCCGTTCCTGTTGCTCGCCAGCGGGTGCCTGCTGCGTTCCTCGCCGCGCCTGCACGCGCGCCTGCTGGCCTCGCCGCTCTTCGGACCGCTGCTGCTCGATTGGCAGCGCCAGCGCGGCGTGCGCCTGCATGTGAAGGTCTCGGCGCTCGCGGTGCTCGCGCTCGTGGTGGGCTGCGGCCTCGCGTCGCAGGGCCTGTCCCTGCCGCTCAAGCTCGCGCTGGCGGCGCTGGCCGCTGCCGGAGCCACGGTCATTGTGCGCCTGCGCACGCTTCGTGGCCCCCTGCCGTCGCAAGCTGCCGCGGGCGCCCCGGTGGGGGTCGAGCGCGAGGGCGAAGCAGCGGCCTAGCTTCCGCCGCGGGACTCTCCGGTGCCGCCAAGTCCTGAGCGGATCGCGGGTGCCACTCGAACACTGGCGGCCCCCGACCATCTTGCCGGCCGAACTCGAGCAGGTGATCGAGCAGGTGATCGAGTGGGTGGTCGGGGTGAGAGGATTTGAACCTCCGACCTCTTGGTCCCGAACCAAGCGCTCTAGCCAAGCTGAGCCACACCCCGACCGATAGGGCGAGGAAACATACGACCGTGCGGGGGGAGCGTCAACCCCGGCAGGGGTGCGGCCGAGGGGGGGGGCGTCTGGGCCAAGGGCAGGAAACATCCGCCGTGGACCGTCCGGAAACGCATCGTGGCGCTCCCGACGAATCGAACGGGCGCGCTAGCGACCGAGGTCGACGAAAACGCCGTCGTTCTCGAGGGCGAGGATCTTCATGAAGTCCTTCTGGAACTCGCCGATCGCGATCGTGTGGATCACCACCTTGCGCAGCTTGTTGAGTTCGCGAATCTCGCGCGCCACATCCTGCGGATCGACATAGTCCCCCACCGTCGGCCGGCCATCGGAGAGGAAGAAGATCGTGTCGATCATGCACTCGTAGGCCTTGTCCTTGGTGCCGCGACCGCCCGCGCCGAGCGCCGTCGAGAGCGCGCCGAAGGTGTTGGTCTTGCCAGCCTCGAGGTTGGCCGAACCCGTCAGCCCAGCCTGCGCCAAGTCCTCCTTGGAGGCACCGCCGAGCGCCTCGAGCCTGCGCACCCAATCGACCGCCGCCGACTTGTTGAGCACATTGGCCTTCACGAGCTCCTTCTTCCACGGCCGCACCGCCGTGGCGAACGCGATCGCATTGAACTCGACATAGGGCTCGAGGCTCTCGATCGTGCGCAGGAGTTCGGTCTTGCAGATGTCGATGCGCAGGAACGACGGATAGCCGCCGTCCTCGAAGCGCTCCTTCTCGACCACGAGGTTCTCCATCGAGCCCGAGACATCGATCACGAACATGATGCGACGGCTGGGCGTCTCGATGCCGTGGTAGCTCGTGCCGGCCTTTTCGGGCTTGTACTTCGCGGCCTCTTCCTTCCGCTTGGCGCGCAGCTTGGCGAGCTCCTCGTCCGTCGGGATCTGGAAGCGATCCTTGTAGGCGCCCCAGAACTGCTGCCACATCTCGAGCCGCGTGCCGAAGCTGCGGCCCGTGATCTCGTTGAGCGCGTCGCCGACATCGACCTGCAGGCGACCTTCCTCGACGGCGAGTCGCGCGATCAGCGGCTCGATGGCATCGCGACTGCGCACCTGCTTGAGCGCAAGCATCGCGCTCACGCGCACCTGCCACACCTCGTGCGACAGCGAAGCGATGGCCGGAGCGACCACCTTCGGACTCTTGAGCGCCGCGAGTCCCTCGAGCGCGGCGCAGCGCGGCGCGGGATCCGCATCGTTGCACAGCGGCAAGATGGCGTCCGCCACGCTCGCATCGCCGCCCGCGACGAGCGCTTCGACCGCGCGTCGACGCAAGTCCCAGCTCTTGTCGACGAGCAGCTTCTTCAGCACCTCGCTGGCGCCGCCGTACTTGCCCGCTGCCACGGCCTGCAGCAGACCCGAGCGCACGGCTTCGTCCTTCTGTGCTTCGAGCGCCGCGAAGAGCGCGGCGCGCGGCGCTTCCGACTTGAACTTCGACAGCACGCGAATGGCTGCGCGCACGACGTCGGGATCCTCGACCATCTTGAGCACCGGCAGCAGCGCCTCCACGACCGCGGCGGAGTCCGCGTCCTCGAGCGAGAGCACCGCTTCGACGCGCGTGGCCGTGTCCTTGTACTGCTTGAAGTACTTCTTGAAGTCCGCGACGATCTCGTCGTCCAAGGCGCGCGCGGGTGCGAGCAGAGCGGTCACGAGCGCGAGAGCCGCGAGCAGGCGAGACAGGCTGGCGCAGGTTCGATTCATCGGCGTCCTCCGCGGTCCGTAGTGGCCCCGCGGGTCGGAGGATACCCGACGCGGCGAGAATTCCGCGCCGCTCTCTCTCCCTCGCGCGCGCCTTGGCGCTCGAGGCGCGCCGCAGTCACTCCCGGCGCTTGAGCCTGACCGTACCCGCCTGCGCGTCGTGAGGCTTCTGGAGGCTGCTCGAAGGCGTGCTCATGCGCGCGCCGCTGTCGAGCAACACGCTGGCCGTCGTGCCGTCATCGCTTTCGAGTACGCCCGTGACCTCGCCGCCCGCCGTCGACACGCGCACGCGGCGCAGGCCGCCGCTCTCGCTCGCCTCCATGTCCAGTCGTTCGACCGAGCGCACCAGCGTGCCGTTGAGCCCCATGCGGCCGTAGCCCGTCTCGATCCACACGCAGCCCTCGCCGACGGCGTTCATCCGGCCTTCGAAGATCTCGCCCGAGTGCAGCGTGACGCGCACACGACCGACGCGCGGCGTCGAAAGCCGCTGGGTACGCGTGATTCCCTCCAGCGGCACGCGCGTCTCATTCCAGACGCCCGCGCGATCCCCGCGCGCCTTGCTCACGCCAACATCACCGAGCACGAGCGCTTGTATGTCGAGGCGCGTGACGCGCGGATTGCCGCTGCTCGTCTCCGGAGTCGATTCGCCGAGCGGTTCCGTCGGCAGTTCGAGAGCGCAAGGGCCGCACATCAGGTCGCTCGCGAGCAGCTCGAGCAGCGCGGGCGCGCCGATCAGGTGCTCCGACCACGACTGCAACGCAACGGTCGGGGTCGCGACCGGAGCCGGCGCGATCGCAGGCTCGGGCGAGGCGAGCGTCACGGAGGTCGGGAGCAGGTTCACCTCGCTCGCGAGCGCCGCGGCGCGAAGTTCGTCGAGGCGTTGCTGGCGACGAGCGCGGTCTCGCGCGCGGGCTTCGCGACGCGCGAGCAGCTTCGCGCTCGGAGCGGGCGCCGGCTCGACGCGCGGAGCGCTCAGTGTGCTCGTGAATTCGTCTTCGCCTAGCGCCCCAAGGGGCGTCTCGAGCGGCGTCGTGTCGATCTGTTCCGTCTCGATCTGTGCCGTCTCGAGCGGCGTCGTCTCGGGCTGTAGCGCCTGGAGCGCTTCGAGCTCGGGCTTGGTCGCCAGCGCGTGCGTGATGGGTAACTCCACGGCGCTCGTGCGCACCATCGGCGGCTCCGCGGGCGGCTCGGCACCCTCGACGACGAACGGATCGTCGAGCAGCGCTCGATCCGTGAACGCGCTGCCCGCCTCCGTCGCGGCGGGCTCGCTGGGCTTGGATGGCGTGAGCTGCGTGTACGGATCGGGCTCGAGGCGAGACACGACAGCGAGCGCCGCCGTGCTCGGCTCGGCCGAGTCCGCGCCCGAGTCCACACCCGAGTCTTGGCCTCGCTCATGGGCCGCGGACGGACGCGCGACATCCGCCGCCAGCCGCCGCAAGCGCGCGTCGCTCGCGGGCGGTCCGTCGGTCGCTCGATCGAGCGCCGGATAGCCGACCAGAGCCACGGTGGCGATGGTGCACAGCGCGAGCATGGGCGCGACCCAGCGGCTCTTCCGGAACTCCCTCGAGCTCTCGCTCCAGCTCGTATTCAAGACCCTCGGCGGCTCCTCCGGCGCGACGGCTGGCCGCACAGGCGCGGGCGACACAGCGGCCGCTTCCTCGGGACGATCGAAGAGCCAGCTCTCACAGGGGCCCACGAACTGCTCGTTCGTACTCGGCGTCGCTTCCGGCGCGCTCGCGGGCTGCGGCGTCGCGCCGTGCGATGTGGCGCGGGCTGCGAAGTCCGCGTTCAGTCCGAGAAAATCCTGGCCGCCTTCCTGTGGGAGCGCCATGGCGCGCGCGAGTTCGCTGGCGCTGGCATGTCGGGCGTTGGTCGCGGGGCGGTTGATCGGGTTCGAGGGGCGAAAGTCGTGAGTCATGGTGCGGGGAGCGCGACGCGGTAGGGAAATGCCGCCGACGCGCCCCCCCATGGATCGGCCAGGGAATGCCCCCTTCCGAAGTTGCGCGGAAGTTCGTTCCTCGCACTTGCGAGCCCACGCCGTGCGACGCTATCGACGCACGGAAAGGACTTCCGCCCCATGCTCATCGGCCTCGCGCTCGCCCTCACTGCGCATGTATCGACGGTTGCGAAGGTTGCCAACTCGGGCGCAAGCCCGCAGGCTGCGCCCAGCCTCGATCCGCAGCAGGCCCTGTGGCGCGGAGTCGACGCCGGTCGCGCGCAGCGGCGCGTGCGCGAGCTCGTGGCGCTCGGACCGCGCATGGGCGCCACGCGCTCCGGGGACGCCGCCGCGCAGTATGTCTCCAAGGTCTTCGCCGAGCTCGGGCTCGAGGTGCGCGTCATCGAAACGCCGGAGCGCCGCGCGTGGCAGCCCCTCGCCTGGACACTCACGGCGCGCATCGAGGGCTCGCAGGAACCAGCCCGCAAGCTCGAGCGCGCATGGCCGTGGCAGAACTCGCCGGACGCGATGGGCAGCGCGCTGCTCGCGCTCGAGTCCGCGCAGGACATCGCATGGCTGACCGAGCGCGCGGGCCGCGGCGCGAGCACGGCGGCCGTGCTCCTCGCCTCGCGACCGACCAACTCGGACGGCACTTGGCCCATTCCCGGGCGACTGCGCGAAGGCGCGGCGCAGCCCTGCTTTGGCATCGCCAAGACAGAGGCCGAGCTGCTGCGCGGCTGGCTCGACTCGGGCGCCAAGGTGCGCATCGACTTCGAGCTCGACGCCGAGACGCGCAGCGCTCCGATCCGCACGGTCGTGGCGCGCTTGCCGGGCCGCAGGGGCGGCGAAGCTTGGAAGGCGCCGTACTTCCTGTTTTGCGCGCACGGTGACGCGGACTCCGGTGGCCCGGGAGCGGACGACAACGCGAGCGGCGTGGCGACGGTGCTCGAGATCGCGACGGCGTGGAAGCGCGCGATCGAAGCGGGCGCGAGCGCGCCGGCCCACGAGGTGCGCTTCGCGATCTGGGGCAGCGAGATCGAATCGACGCGTCACTTCCTCCAGACACGCGTGCCCGCGGACGGCGAGCTGCTCGGCGTGCTCAACTACGACCAGTCGGGTTTCGGGAGCGGAGCCGATCAGGTGAACATCGAGCCCGATGACCTGCCTGGCAATGTGGCGCTCGTGAACGCGCTCGTGGCGGTGATGCGCGAACGCGCCCCGCGGGACGCGAGCGAACCGGGCGACTTTCCCTCGCGCTTCGCGACCAACAAGAGCCTGGGCGGCACCGACAGCTATGTCTTCAGCGGCTCGGAGCTCTTCAAGTCGCGCGCACTGCCCGCGGTCAGCGTGTTCTCGAGCGCGTGGGGAGCCGCGGGAGAGCACAAGCGCACGGCCGGCATGCCCGGCGAGTCTTGGCGTGAGCGCGACAAGGTCCGGGTCGATTACGATCTCTACTACCACTCGTCCGGCGACACGCCGGAGAACACGACCGACAAGGAGCCTTGGAACATGGCGTGGTGCGCACGCGTGGGCCTGCTCGGCGCGGTCCGCTATCTGGAGGCACTCCCGTGAAGGACAGCCTGTTCGTCGATGGCGGCGCGCTCGACTGGCGGCCGACACCCTGCGTCGGCGTGGCTTGGAAGAAGCTCTATTTCGACGCGCACAGCGGCGAGTCCGCGGTGCTCCTGCGCTTCGAGCCCGGCGCCACCTACGACGCGCACCGCCACCCCGGCGGCGAGAGCTACCTCGTGCTCGAAGGCGAGCTCGAGGACAGCGGCCGTCGCTGGGGCCCCATGACCTATGTGCGCCACGCGCCCGCAAGCGCCCATCGGCCGCACTCCCCCACCGGTGCGCTCGTCTTCGTCTCGTTGCCGCGACCGATCGAGCCCCTGGCTGGCGCGCTCAGCGCTTCTTGAGCACGCGATTCGCGCCCAAGCGCGTGGTCACGCCCTTCGCGTCGAAGTGCTCGAGCAGCGGAATCAGGTACTTGCGCGTCGTGCCGAGCGCATCGCGCAGCTGGGGAATCTCGAGGTGCCCGTGCTGCGTGCAGTTCGCGACGACGAGCGCCTTGACCTTCTCGATCGTCGTCGCCGCCATGACGAACTCGGCGCACACCTTCGCGAGCGAGCCTTCGTCCACGCACAGCGCGATCACGCGCGCGAGCTCCTTCGCGGAGGTCCCTAGCAGCGCGGGGAGTTCCTCGAGCAGCGGCGGCTGGCAGGCGCGCGCCTCGAGCAGCGCGAGCAATTTCGAGCGCAGCGCCGCAGCCGCGTCGTCGAGCTTCACCTCGCGCCCCGCCGGCGCCACGAGCCCGCCCGGCTGGCGCACGAGCCGCCCACGGCGAGCCTCCTCGTCGACGAGCGCGTCGAGGAACTCGGCTTCGAGCCCGGTGAGGCGCCGCAGCTCGATCACTTCCATCACGCGCCGCAGCGCATTCTCGGCGAACCAGCTCGCGAGTGCGTTGCGCAGCCTGACCAGCGACTCTTCGAGTCGATCGGCGTGGATCCACTCGTGCTTTGGACCGATCGAGCGCGCGCGCTTCTCCTTGTAGAGCTGCTCGAGCAGCGCCTGCGTCGCCTCGACGGGCTGCTTGATCGCCTGCGCGAGATCGGCCGGCGCAGTGAGCGTCGCGCCCGCGCGCGCGAGGGTCGTCTCGAGCAGCGCGCTCGGATCGCCCAGCGCCTGCGCCTGCCGCGAGAGTTCCTCGATCACGAAGCCCTTGAAACGCTTGAGGCGGTGACGGCTCTCCTCGACGATGCTGCCTCCACCGAGCGTCACCGCGGGCGACGCGAGCCGCAGGATGAACGGATCTCCCGGCGCGCAGATCACGGGTTCCGCGAGTCGCACTTGCACGAGCCCTTCTTCGCCGGGTTGAAGCGCTTCGTGGTCGAGCAGCACGAGCTCGCCCTGCGGATCGGCCGTGCCGGTGTGCAGCCGCACTTCCATGCGATCGGTCACCGCTCGAGCGAGCGAGGGCAGCACGCGCAGGCGCGCGGCGACCATGCGCACCGGGCTGAAGAAATCGGGGCTCGCGGCGATGTGTCCGCGCACGACGAGCTCGGTGTCGACATCGGCGAGGTTGATTGCGGTCGAGTGTCCCGCACGCGCCACATCGGTCGGCTTGCCGTAGGCGTGCAGCCCGCGCACCTTGCCGCGAACGCCCGCCGGCAGGACTTCGAGCACATCCCCGATGCGCACGGTGCCAGACATCGGGACGCCGGTCACGACCGTCCCGAATCCGGGCTTCGAGAACACGCGCTGGATCGGCAGGCGGAAGATGCCTTCGGCCGGTCGCGTCGGAGCCGCGAGGGCGTGCGCGACGAGCGCCGCGCGCAGCTCTTCGAGCCCCTGCCCCGTGCGCGCCGAGACGCGCAGCACCGGCGCGGCCTCGAGGAATGTTCCCTTCACGGCTGCGCGCACATCCTCCTCGGCGAGCTCGACGAGGCCCGGCTCCACCATGTCGATCTTGTTGAGCGCGATCAGTCCGCGGCGCAGCCCGAGCAGCCCCATGATGTCGAGGTGCTCACGCGTCTGCGGCATGACGCCGTCGTCCGCGGCGACCACGAGCACGACGAGGTCGATGCCCGTCGCGCCCGCGACCATGTTGCGCACGAAACGCTCGTGGCCCGGAACATCGATGATGCCGACCGTGCGGCCGTCGGGCAGCGCGAGCGGCGCGAACCCGAGGTCGATCGTGAGCCCGCGCTCCTTCTCTTCCTTCAGGCGATCGGGATCGACGCCCGTGAGCGCTCGCACGAGGCTCGACTTGCCGTGGTCGATGTGGCCCGCGGTCCCGATGACGATGGGCTGGATCTGCATCGCGTTCCAGAGCGGCAGGATAGCGTCGCGCCGCGCTATCCTCTCTCGCGATGAACACCGGAGCGCGCTTTCGGACCTTCGGCGAATGGACGCGCGAGCGCTTCGGCGCGCCGCTGCACCGAGTGGCGCTCGATGCGGGCTCAGCGTGCCCCAATCGCGACGGAACGAAGGGCCACGGCGGCTGCGTGTACTGCGATGTCGAAGGCTCGGGAACCGGCGCCCTGCGCGAGGGCGCGGATCTCTCCGCTCAGCTGCGCGCAGGACTGCGCCGCATCGCGCGCCGCAAGAACGCCGGTCCCGCGATCGCGTACTTCCAGTCGTACTCCAACACCTATGTCTCGACCGAGCGCCTCGAGGAAGTGCTGCGCGTGGTGGAGCCCCACATCGGCCGCGAGGTCGCGGCGATCAGCGTCGCGACGCGGCCGGACACGCTCCCGGAGAGCGCGCTCGATGTGCTCGCGCGCTGGAACGAGCGCCTGCCCGTGTGGGTCGAACTCGGGCTCGAGTGCGCGGACGACGCGCGCCTCGTCGAGATCCACCGCCTCCACACCGTGGCCGAGTTCGAGGATGCCGTGCGCCGCACGCGCGCGCGCGGACTGCTCGTCGTCGGCCATGCGATCCTGGGACTGCCCGGCGACGGGCGCGAGGGCGCGCGCCGCACGGCGGAGGTGCTCGCGCGCACGGGCTGCGAGGGCGTCAAGGTCCACCAGCTGATGGTGCTGCGCAAGACCGTGCTCGAGCGCTGGTGGAGAGAGGGGCGCGTCGAGCTGCTCGACGCGCCGACCTATGTCGACTGGCTGGCGGACTTCGTAGAGCGCCTCGGACCCGCGCAGGTTCTGCACCGCTTGCAGGCCGACGCCGAGCCGCCGCACCTCGTCGCTCCGGGGGCGACGCCGCACGCGAGCGTGCTCCGCGAGCGCCTCGACGCCGAACTCACCCGGCGCGGGACGCGGCAGGGCGAGCGCTGCAGCGCCTCGGCGCGCTGATGCGCGAGCGCGGAAAGCGGGGCGCTCAGGCGGGCGGGATGTAGAAGATGCGGTCGCAGGACGGGCAGTTCACGACGGTGGTACCCCTCGCGACGCGCACATAGAGGTTGACCGGCACCTGGATGTAGCAGGCTTGGCAGATGCGCTCCTCGAGCGCGGCGAGCGCGACGCCCTCGCGCGTCTGCAGCAGGCGCTCGTAGTGCTGAAATGTCTCCGGCTCGATGTTCGGCGCCATGCGCTGACTGCGCTGGGTTTCGAGCGCGACGAGCCGCTCCTTCGCCGCCGCCAGCTCGCTCGCGCAGTTCTTGGAGAAGTCCGCGAACACGACCTCGGCCGCGTCGATCTCGCCCTGCAGCCGCTTGACCGCGGCGTCGAGCGTCTCGATCTCGGTCATGTGCGTCAGCGCTTCCTCGTCGGACAGCGAGATGTCCTTCTTGAGCGACTTGATCTGGTGCGCGTAGGCCGCGTGCAGCGCGACATCGGCGCGCGAGTGCGCCATCTCGTTCTCGACCTTGCGGATGCGCTGCCGCGAGGTGGTGGCGATGTCCTCGAGCTCCTTGACCTTGACCTTGAGCTCCAGCGAGCGCTTGTGGGTCTCGTCCTTGCGCGTGACGAGCGCATCGATCTGCGCCCGGCGGGAGGCACGCTCGGCCGGCAGTCGCCGCAACTCGTCCTTGACGCGATAGATGTCGGAGTCGAGTTCCTGGAGGGCGAGCAGAGCCTGAATCGTTTCCTGCATGGATTCCTTGGAGCCTAGCGGCGCGAGCAGTCTAGCGGCTGCTCCACTCGGCTTGAAGGATCGACCTCGCCGACCGACCGCGAGCGCCGCTGCGGCCGCCCCGCGACATGCGCAGGACGGCCGCAGGGCGGCCGCTGGACCGCGGCAATATGCTCGGGGCCCCTCGTGCGAGTTCCCCCTTGCAAACTTTCCCGGGGCGAACTTTCGCGGGCGGGGGTGCCCGCAGGCGCTCAAGGCAGGGGCGAGATCGACTCGTTCTCGTCGGGGATCGTGACCCCATCGAGGAAGCTCGCGAGCTGGCGCGCGCGAACCGGGTGGCGCAGCTTGCGCACCGCCTTGGCCTCGATCTGGCGCACGCGCTCGCGCGTCACGCGGAAGATGCGGCCGACTTCCTCGAGCGTGTAGGTGTAGCCGTCGCCGATGCCGTAGCGCAGCTTGACGATCTCGCGCTCGCGGAAGGTCAGCGTCTGCAGCACCTCGTCGATGCGCTCCTTCAGCATCTCGTGGCCGGCGGCCATCACCGGGCTCTCGGCCGTCTCGTCCTCGATGAAGTCGCCGAAGTAGCTGTCGTCGGACTCGCCGATCGGACGGTCGAGCGAGATCGGGTGCTTGCTGATCTTGATCACCCGCTTGGCTTCGTCCACCGAGATGCCCGTGGCCTCGGCCACTTCCTCCACCGAGGGTTCGCGACCCTTCTGCTGCACGAGCTTCTTGGTCACATTGCGCAGCTTCGACATGGTCTCGATCATGTGGACCGGGATGCGGATCGTGCGCGCTTGGTCGGCGATCGAGCGCGTGATGGCCTGACGGATCCACCATGTGGCGTAGGTCGAGAACTTGTAGCCGCGGCGGTACTCGTACTTCTCGACGGCCTTCATCAGGCCGGTGTTGCCTTCTTGGATGAGGTCGAGGAACGAGAGCCCGCGGTTGCGGTACTTCTTCGCGATCGAGACCACGAGGCGCAGGTTGCCGCTGGAGAGCTTGCGCTTGGCGTCCTCGTATTCGAGGTAGTGCAGGCGCGACTGCTCGACGCGGCGCTTGAGCCGGTCGGCGGGCTCGAGCGCTTGGTCCTCGAGCTCGATCAGCCGAGCGGAGAGCTCCTTGACGAGGTCCGCCTTCTTCGCGGCCTTGGCCGCCGCGAGCTTGCGTTCGATCCCACGCATCTCGCGATGGTGCGCCTCCATGGCGTCCATGTAGGGCTTGAACTTCTTGACCTGCAGGTGGCACTCCTCGATCAGGATCACCAGCTTGCGGCGCAGCTCCTGCACGCGCTTCTGAGCCTCGGAGCGCTCCCTGCGCGTGGTCTTGGGCTCCAGTAGCGGCGCGTACTCGGCCTTCAGGCGACCGAGCAGCTCCTTGATGGTGACGATGTTCACCGGCAGGCGCCGCGCGAGGTAGTTCTTGCCCAAGGTCTCGACGATCTTGGGATCGTCGTCCGGCTTGGGGTTGGGGTTGACCTTGAGCGTGCGGTCGAAGGCCAGCTCGCCGCGCTGCACCTGCTCGAGCGTGCGCAATCCGGAGTCCATGCACAGGCCGGAGCCGACGCACTTCTTGCGGAAGCGCTTGCGCGTGATCTCGATCGTCTTGGCGAGGAAGATCTCCTGGTCGCGCGTGAGCAGCGGGATTTCGCCCATCTGCGTCAGGTACATGCGCACCGGATCGTCGATCTTCTCGGTGATCATGCCCTTGGGGAACACGGACTCGGGCACACCGTCCTCGTCACCGGAGTCGACGGCCTCCTCTTCCTTGAGGCCCGGATCCTCGTCTTCGCCGCCGAGCGCGTCGGTGGCCGCCGGCGTCTCCGCGTCATCGAGGATCTCGATGCCGTGGTCCTCGAGCTGAACGAACAGCGCGTCCATCTTCTCGGGCGGCACGAACTGGTCTTCGAGGAGACGGTTCATCTCCGAGAAGGTCAGGTAGCCCTTCTTGCGGCCTTCTTCGATCAGAAGTTTGGCGGTGTCTTCCGGCTTCTCAGACATGGTTGCCTCGGTTGAAGCTGCTGCGGAGCTGTTGCTCGAGCTCGAGCAGCTGTTCTCTGGGGACGGCGACTCCGGCGCTCAGGTCGCGCAGGATCTGTTCCTGCTGGATGCGCAGGCACATCGCGTAGATGGTCTCGCTCTCCTCGTTGAAGAGCGCTTGAGCGCTGTCGGCGTTCGAGCCATGGGCCACGAGCGTCGAGACTTGGGCGCGCGCGGAGTGCTCGCCGAGCGCGTTGAACACATCCTCGAGCGCGAATGTACCGAGCGTGCGCGCGTGCAATTCCGCGAGCACCTCGAGGATGCGCTTGAGCTCCGGGTCCGCGGCCCAATCCACATAGGCGTGGCAGTCCTTGGCGAGCGTCGGCTCGATCAGCGCGGCTGCGGCCAGGCCGCGCAAGGCCTTCGCTAGCCGCACTTCGTTCGCGCTCGGCTTGACGGCCGCAGGCAACGGGGCCGTCGCGTTGGCGCCCGTTGCAGCGTCCGACGCCGACTCCACGCGCGAGCCTTGGGCTCGCGCCTGCTGCTCGCGCCGCGCGCGTTCCGCCGCGGCGCGTCGCTCGGGCAAGCTCTCGAACTGCGCGCGCACGCTCTCGACGGGCACCTGCAGCTCGGTCGCGAGGCGCTGCATGAGGTCGTCGCGGGCGATCGGCCGAGCGAGCTTCCCGACGAGCGAGAGCACGCTGTCGAGCGCCCTGTAGCGCTCGTCGCCTTGGCACGCGCTCACCCACGCGAGCAGGAAGTCGAACCACGGCGTCGCCACGGCCAGCGCGGCCTCGATCGGTGCCACGCCATCGCGCACGAGCACATCGCACGGGTCCTCGTTGCCCCTGATGCGCACCACATCGATCGCGACATCGAGCGACAGCAAGCCGCCGAGCGCGCGCACGGTCGCCTTGCGTCCGGCCTCGTCGCCATCGAACAGGAGGCTGATGCGCCGCGCACCCGAACGCCGCACGAGCGCCGCGTGGAACTCGGTGGTCGCGGTGCCGAGCACGGCGACGACGGTTCGCAGGCCCACTTGGTGAGCGGCCATCACATCGGTGTAGCCCTCGACGACGATCAGGTGCCCGCTGCGCCGCACATGCTCGAGCGCGTGGTTGAGCGCGTAGAACACATGGCCCTTGTGGAACACCGGCGTCTCCGGCGTGTTGACATACTTGGGGCCGGCCGCATCGTCATCGGACAGGCGTCGCGCGCCGAAGCCGAGCGTGCGGCCCTTGTCGTCGCGCACCGGGAACATCACGCGGCCGCGGAAGAAGTCGTAGGGGCCGCGCTCGTTGACGCGCGCGAGCCCGAGCTCGACGAGACGCTCGACCGGAATGTTGGCGCGCGATGTGGCTTCGACGAGCGCGCGGCCCGAGGGCGGCGAGAAGCCGATACCAAAGGCGCTGAGCGTCTCGTCGCGCAGCCCGCGCTTGCGCAGGTAGGCGAGCGCCTCCGCGCCTTCGGGACGCCGCAGGAACTGCGCGTAGAACTGCTCGGCGCGCGCCAGCACCTCGAAGCGCGGCTCGGACTCCTCGCGCCGCCGCTGCTCGTCCCGGCGCTCGGGCAGTCGGACGCCGCAGCGCGCCGCCAGAGTCGCGAGCGCGTCGGCGAAGTCCACATTGTCGTGGCGCTTGATGAACTCGATCACATCACCGCCGGTACCGCAGGCGCCGTAGCAGTGCCAAGTCCCCCGCCGGGGGTCGACCTTGAACGACGGTGACTTTTCCTGGTGGAACGGACAACAGGCCTGCCACAGCGCGCCGGCCCGCTTGAGCTCGGGCACGCGCTCGCGCACGACCTCCTCGATCGGGCTGCGGAGCTTGATCTCCTGTTTGGCGTTCTCGTAATCGGTGAGCGACACGGCGGACGACACGGACCGCCGGAGGCAGCCCGCGTGAGAGGGGGTGTGGATCAGGGCCGGTGTGCCGGCCAGCAAGGGTTGGTGGTCTGGGTACGGGGCCGCGGCGGCGCGTTCCGGCGACACTCGCCCCCCCCGGTCAGGAGGACCGTGGGAGGCGTGCGCCGGACACCACCGGGGAATTCGCTAGGGAATGCTACTCCTGCCGCGTGCCGCAGGTCGAAAGTCCGAACGGCGGGGGCGCGAGCGGGGCAAGGAATCGTGACGCCGCGTCCAGAAGTGCCCAACCCGCCTCGTCGGAGCGGCAAAATCTTCCACGGCGCGGCCACCACGGAGGCCCCTCTCAGGCCACGGGAGGCCGAACGGGCGGGGCGGGGCAAGACAACGCTTCGCATGGGGTCAGTGAGGCGTGCCGTTCGGGACCGAAACGGCCGCCGAGGGTCGAGACGGGCCCGAACACGCGCCACGCCGAGAGCCCGGAGCTGGAAGGAGAACCGTTCCAGTCGGCGCACTCGAGCGGGTAAACGCGCAGGGAGAGGCTCCACGCACGGCGACCGCGGCCGACGGGGAGTCAGCGCGGAAGCGTACGGGAACCCGCGTTCAGGTGCTCGGATGGGATGGACAGCGGCTGCGAAGGTCGGCGCCGGTCGAAGCCGGACGGCGAAGCGTGGAGTCAGCCGGATCCCGAAATCCGAGGCTGGGACATATAGCCCCCGGGGTGCAGACCGACAAGCAAAAAAGTCAAGGGTCTTCCGCCCTTTGGCGCAGCAGCTCGAGCCACGGGCCGTGCCCCACGTCCTCGGGCCGCAGCAACGGGTCGAGCCCGAGCCGGGCGCAGGCCGCCTCGGCGGCGGCACCGTCGCCGAAAAACTCGGTGAGGCGGTTGCGAATCGTCTTGCGGCGCTGGGAAAAGAGCGTGTCGAGCAGCGGGTCGAGGGCCGCGAGCTCGCCGGCGCCGGGCCGCTCGGGGCGCAGCTCGAGTCGCAGGAGCGAAGTGTCGACCTGCGGGCGCGGCCAGAACAGCTGCGGCCCGAGGTCGCGGCGGTGCTCGATCGCGTACACCGCCTGCAGGCGCGCACTGATCGCGCCGTAGGTCTTGGAACCCGGCTCCGCCGCGAGCCGCAGGGCCAGATCCTTCTGCAGCAGCACGGTCGCGGAGCGCGGCGGGTTCGGGAGGCGCGCGAGCGCCGCGAGAATCGGCGTGCCCGCCGAGTACGGCAGGTTCGAGACGAGCTTCCAGTCGCGGTGCGCGGGCAACGCCGAGAGCAGCTCGGGCGCGAGCGCGTGCTTGCCCTCGAGCGCGTCGCGCACGATCCACTGCACGCGCTCGGGGCCGAGAAACTCGCGCGCGAACTCCGCCAACCGTTCGTCGATCTCGACCGCGAGCACGCGCGCGCCGGCAGCAAGGAGCTGCGCCGTGAGCACGCCGGCGCCGGGCCCGATCTCGAGCACGAAGTCCCCCGCTTCGACGCGCGCCTCGCGCACGATCGCGCGCAGCATGTTCTCGTCGACGAGGAAGTTCTGACCGAGCGCGCGCGACGGCTCGAAGCCCGCCGACTCGAGCGCGGCCTTGATCTCGCTCCAGCGCGCGCGGCGTGGTGCCTCGTACTCGCCCTCGCCGCTCACCGCGAAGCTCCCGCGAGCAACAGCTCGAGCGCCGGCGACGCACCCGGGCGTCGCGCCAGTTCCTCGAGCAAGCCGCGCGCCGGCACACCCCAGCGATGGCCGAGCGCCTCGTAACGCCGCGCACGCGCGCGCTCGGGTCGCTCGAGCGGAAGCTGCGCGAGCAAGTACTCCGCGGCGCTCGCCACGCAGCGCAAGCCCACATCGTCGGCGCGACTCTCGCGCGAGCGCGCGCGCGCGAGGATCTCGCTCTGGCCCTCGATGAGCCGCGGGTCGATCACCGGCCGCGCGCGGTTGTGGAAGCTGCCGCCGAGCACCGAGACGCGCTCGTCACTGGCGAGCATGTCGCGCTCCGGCGCGAGATCCGCGCACCATTCCGCGGCGTTGCCGAGCAGGTCGTACACGCGCTGCGGCGAGCGGCCAGCCTCGAAGGTTCCGACCGCGACCGGTCGGCCGAGCCCGAGCTCGAGCGTGTTGGCCACGCTGCGCTGCGCCGTGGCGCCCCAGGGAAACGGCAGAACCTGCGGGCCGCAGGCCACGAAGATCCACTCGCTCGCGCGCGGCAGCCGCATGCCGACCGCGCGCGCGAAGGCCTCGGCCTCGGGCTGCGTCATGAAGCTCGCCGGCCATTCGCCGGAGTCCGCGCTCCACTCGGCGGTGTACGCGAGAAGCTCGGGGGCGACCGCGGAGCCTAGCGAGCGCTGGTGCACGAGCCACTCCGCGCGCGTGACCTCGAACGAGTCGACGAGCAGCGGCTCGCGCACCTCGAAAGTCACGACTCCGAGCCCCGCGAGCGAGAACGACAGCTGTCCGGCGGGGACGAAGGCGAGGCGCTCGAGCCGATCGAGCGTCGGCTCGTTCTCGTTCGTGTCCGTGCAACCGGCGCACGAAAGCGCAAGGAGCAGCGCCAGCCCGAGGGCTCGCGCTGCTCCGCGCTGGCGCGATCGCCCGCGACTACTGCTTCGTGCCGCTGCCGGCGTTGTCCGCATCAGTCACGAAGATATCGACGCGACGGTTCTTCTGCATGTTCTCGGCGCTGTCGTTGGGGACGACGGGCTCCGACGAGCCAAAGCCCATCACGACCACGCCCTTCCCCTCGAGCTTGCCGCTGCTGTCGAGGAACGCCGCCACGGAGACGGCGCGGTCGGCCGAGAGCTGCAGGTTGCCGTGCGGGTACTTGGCCTTGGTCTCGGGCTTGGTGATCGGCGTCGAGTCCGTGTGGCCGCGCACATAGATCTTGCCGTAGGGACGACTCTTGATGTCCTCGCGGATCTCGCCGAGGACCTTCTTGCCGTCCTCGGAGACCTCGGCCGAGCCGAGACCGAACACGATCGAGTCCTTCATGCGGTAGACATAGCCGCCGTCGACGGCGAACTTGGTGACATCGCCGGGGTTGCCGCCGATCTCGGCCAAGACCTTGCGCAGGTTCTGGAGGCGCGCGTCGACGGCCTCGGCGGAGAAGCCGGCCTCGGCGAGGCTCTTCTCGCTGGCGTCGAGCTGCGCGCGCAGGCGGCGGTTCTCGTCCTCGAGATCGGAGATGCGGCGTTCCGCCTCGATCGTCTTGGACTGGTAGTGCTTGGCGGTGAGCTGCGTGTCGTCGTAGCGCTCCTGCGCGACGCACGAGGCGAGCGACAGGAGCGCGGTGGCAAACAGCGCGCTCGTCTGGAACGAGGTGACAGAGGTGAGCTTCATCGGCGTGGTGATCCCGTTCGCGGCGATGCGGGGCGCGCCACCGTCGCCGCTCCCTGCCCGAGGTCGGGCACGCGAAAAGGAGCGAGGTGCGGTGCGCGTGCGGATCGCGCGGCCCGCGCGGACGCGGGCCAAGGCGGGTCGCAGACTAGCGGCCGCAAAAGCAATTTCGAAGCATGTGCTGGGCGCAAAAAAACCGCGCCCCGCGTTCCTCGGCGGGGGCCGGGAGCGCGGGGCACGCGAGCGAGAGGACTGAGCGCCGCCGCGAAGGGGCGAGCGGTCGGGTTACTTGAACCAGCTCGAGACGGTCTTCGAGAAGGCGTTGGGATAGCCCGACTGGAGCGAGAGCGCCAGCGGCACGGTAGCGAGCAACACCGCCGCCGTAGCGCACATCAGCGCGATCGCGAGGCCGCCCTCGAAGGGCTCCTTCTCCTCGCGCACGGGCACATACTCCTGCGCCTCCTCGGCCTCTTCCTCGGCGACCTCGACCACCTCTTCCTCGAGGATCGTGTCCGCTTCCGTGATCTCCTCGGTCGCCATGCCGGCGTCGAGCTCCGTGTCGTCCTCGAAGACGATCTCCTCGGTGGCCTGCCCGATGTCGACCACCTCCCCGCCCTGCAGCGTGGAGCGCAGGGTCTCGACATCGGTCTTGCGCAGCTTGACGACCTCGCCCTCGCGAATGGCGCGGATCTCGCCCTCGCTGACGAGGCGCTTGAGCTCCTCTTCCTTGAGGCGCAGCTCGCGCAGGGCTTCGTCGAAGCTGTAGAACTCCTTCTCGGCCACGGGATTCTCCTATAAGTCTCGGTTCTAGCGGGTTTCTGGGGGGTGGGACGGGGTTCCGCGCGGGGCGCGGGGCCCGGATCGGAGGGGGCGACCCTGCGGGTGCGGGCCTATTGGCCGCGCGGCTTCTCCGCGGGCAGGCTGAGCAGCCCCTTCTCGGCGAAGAGCTTCTCCAACTCGCCGTAGGGGTACTCGCTCTTGTCGTTGTAGCCGTTGAGCTCCATGTCGAGCTCGATGCGGCGCGCGCCGACCAAGCGCACGCCCTGGTACGAACCGGTCGAGGCCGCCGCGTAGACCGCGAGGCGCATCTTCTCGGTATCGACGAGGTACAGCACCGAAGCGCCCGTGATGTCGGTGCCCGTCACGGCCACCATGCGCCCGTTGGAGTCGGCCGTGCCGCCGTTGTTGAGCACCATCGGCATGGACTGGGTCGTCGGCGGGGCTTGGGGCGTCGAACTGCTCGACCAGCCCACGGCCGCCAGCCCGAGCGCGAGCGCGGCGAGCACGGTGAGCGGAGAGGGCGGCGTGCACAGCCAGTGGGACAGGGGTCGGTTCATGGGAGCGGGGTGGCAACGGACGCGCCGTGGACCACCCTCTAGGTCGGCCGCGCAGGATAGTTCCCCTCCTGCCCGACGAAAAGGGCTCACCAGCGGGAGAGTTCCCCGGTGACCTCCTCGACGAGGTCCTTGAGCGTCACCCACCCCGCCGGCTTCTCCGGAGAGCCCACCAGCGCGGCGCGCTGGCCGCTCTGGCGCAGCCGCGAGAGGGCTCGGTCGAGCGGGGTGGCCGGGTCGAGGGCGATCAGGGGCCGGACCAGACCCGCGAGCGGGGTTTCCGGCGGCTCGCGCAGGAACTCGAGCTGGTGCAGGTAGCCGGCCACATGGCCGCGGCCGTCGATCACCGGCAGTCGCGAGTAGGCCGTGGTCGAGAACTGCTCGAAGGCCCCCTCGCGGCCGCGATCGAGCCGCAGGGTCTCGACCTTGCGCCACGGCACCATCACGAACTCGACCTGTCGCGCCCGCAGGTCGAGGGTGTTGAGGGCCAGTCGCTCGATTTCCGGCAGCCCGTGGCCGCCGCGCTCGCGCAAGAGCTCGAACACGCGCTCGCGCGCGTGCACATAGCGGAAGCCGTCAGACCGGCCGCCGAGCAGCGCGCTGATGGCGCCGGAAATGCACGCCAAGGGCCACGCCAAGGGGCTCACGACGACGCGCACGAACGCCAGCACGGGGGCCGCGATGCGCAGCAGGTGGTGCGGTCGACGCCGCGCCAGATCCTTGGGGAAGAGCTCCCCGAACAGCACCAGCACCGGAGTGAGCAGGGTGGCGGTGAGCAGCTCGTGCCACGCAACCGGAATCGACAGGCGCTCGAGCAGCCCGTCGACGGCCACGGCCGAGAGCTGGTTCACGAGCGTGTTGCCGACGAGGAGCGAGCTGAGCAGCAGGCTCTCGTTGCGCACCAGACGATGGCTGAGCACCTGCAGCCCTCCGCCGCGCAGGGCCTCGGCCGCGACGCGCGTGCGGCTCGAGCGGTAGAAGGCGACTTCCGAGCCGGAGAGGATCGCCGACAGCGCGAGACAGCCCGCGAGCACGAGGAGCCAAGCGCCGCTCACGCTCGCTCCTCCCGCGCGCCGAGGTCGAGCGCGCGCACGCCGACGCGCTCGATGCGCCGCCGCTTCATGCGCAGCACGCAGAACTCGAGCGGACCGGATGCGCACCGATCCCCCACCTTGGGAATCCGGCCGAGCAGCGCCGTCACGAAGCCGCTCAGGGTCTCGAACTCGCGCGGCACGACGGCCTGACCGAAGCGCTCGTTCCAGTCGCGAATGGAGAGCGCGCCATCGACTTCGAAGCTGCCGTCGAGCTGCTCGACCACCGGCTGGTAGGCGGCTTCACCCTCGACGCGCAAGTCGCCGACCACTTCCTCGAAGATCGTCTCGACGCTGACGACGCCCGCCGTGCCGCCCCATTCGTCGATCACCACTCCCTCGGCGACCTGCTGGTCGCGCAGCAAGCGCAGTGCCGACACCGCGAACGCCACCTCGGGCACGAACACGCAGGGCTCGAGCATCTCGCGCACGGGACGCGTTGCATGCACGGCGAGGTTGCGCGTGCGCACGCGGCCGATGATCGCATCGGGCCGACCGTCGACGACCAGCACCCACGGCGTCTTCGTGTCGAGCGCGCGACGCGCGACCTCGGCGCGACCTTCCTCGGAGACATCGAGCACGATCAAGTCGACGCGCGGCGTCATGACTTCCCGCACGCGCATGTCCTCGAGTCGCACGATCGCCGTCAAGAAGCGCGCCTCATCGCCGAGCAAGTGCCCCTGCTCCGCGGCCTGCCGCAGCGCGTCGGAAATCGCGCCCGACGACAGACCCTGCTCCCGCTCGCCCAAGCGACCGAGCACGCGGTACATCGGGATCAGCGCGAGTTCGAGCATGCGCGCGAGCGGCGAAGTGACCACGACGATCGCGGTGAGCAGCGGAGCAGCGATGCGCGCGAGCGGCTCGGGCGAGCGACGCGCGAGGTTCTTCGGCAGCACCTCTCCGAACACGACGACGAGTGCGAGCGCGATCAGGCCGTCGATCCACGCATTGATCCCGACGGGATCCTCCACAGCGCTGGCCGAATAGGCGAAGAACAGCGTGTTCACGGCGATGTTCGCAATCAACACCGCGCTCAGGAGCTGCTGCGGACGCGCGAGCAGCGCCTGCGCGCGCGGCCCGGCGCGACGCGCCTGCTCGTCATCGAGACTGAGCAGCGCCGTCTCCGACCCGCTGATCAGCGCCGAGAGGCCGAGCAGCACGCACTTCAAGACGATCGCCATGGACTCCATGGCCTCAGCCCTCCTGCTCGCGCGCAGGCATCGTGATGCGCACATGGAATCCGCGGCCGCGCTCGCTCCCGAGCTCGAGCCGTCCGCCGTGCCCGATGACCACGGAGTGCACCAGCGACAGCCCCAGTCCCGTGCCCTTGCCAGCGTCCTTCGTGGTGTAGAACGGATCGAGCAGGCGGGGCAGCTCCTCGCGCGAGACTCCGGGTCCGTCGTCGTGCACATCGAGCAGCACGCAGGCGCCGAGTCCATCGACATAGCCGCTGCGGAGCACGACATCGATGCGCCCGCCGCCGCGCGTCTCGAGTGCGTCGAGCGCGTTGACCAGCAGGTTCAAGATCGCCTGACCGAGTTCGTTGGCATCGCCCATGACGCCGGGCAGCGCGGCGAGCGTGCGCGCGAGCTCGTCGGGCAGGTTCTCGCTGTCGCTGGAGTGCCGGCCATCGGAGATCGTCAGCGTGACCCCGACACGCGACGCGCGATGGCGCACGAGCCCGATGGCGTCGAGCGCTGGCACACTGAGCGACAGCACAGCGCGCGTCGACTGTCGCGGCGTGAGGCGCAGGAGCTTGCCGACCGTGTCGCGGATGCGCTCGAGTCCGCCGGCGAGCAGCTCGAAGTACTGCGCGCGCTTCTGCGGCGGCAGGTCCTCGCGCCGCAGGCGCTCCACGGCGTTGAGCAAGCCGCCGAGCGGGTTGTTGATCTCGTGCGCCACTCCGGCCGCGAGCTTGCCCGTCGCCGCGAGTCGCCGCTCGGCCATCGCCGCCTGCTCGGCCGCGCGTGCCTGCTCCGTCGCATCGCGTACCTCGCGCTCGAGCCGCGAGTTGAAGTCGCGCACCTCGCCCACCATGCCGTTGAAGGCCCGCGCGAGCTCGCGCAGCTCTCCTTCGCGCGCCGGCGGCTCGACGCTGGCCTCGAGGTCACCCGACGCGACGCGACGAGCGGCCGCCGTGAGACGCGCTACTGGCCCGAGCACCTCATTGCGCAGCACGATGTACAGCGTCGCTGCGATCAAGAGCGTCGTCACGCCGAACAACACGAGGACTGTGCGCACGAGCCTCGTCGTGCGGCCCTGATCGCGATCGATCCGATACCAGCAGGTGCCCCACACTCCCCCGGGCATGTCGATCGGCAGCACGCGCCCGCCCGCGACATCGTCGACCGCGCGCCCCGTCCGCTGCGCGAGGTACATGTTGCTGTAGACGGTCGTCGCGTCGAACTCTGGCCCGCGCCGCGACGAGCCCAGGGGATTGAGCGCGATGCCCTGCGGCACGACGGCACCATCGGCGGCCAGCGCCAGATTGCCGTCGAGAATCAGCGCATCTTCGAAGCGATTCCACTCCTCCCAGCCGAGAATCCGCGCGGCATTGAGACCGCCTTCCGGCCGAATCTGCGAGCGCAGGTTGCCGACGAGGCCTCCGGCGAGCTCGAGCGACTCCTGTTCGCTCGTGCGCGTCAAGTTCCGTCCGAAAACGGCGAACTCGAAGCCGAACGCCGCGGCGTGGATCGCGAGGATCCACCACAGCACGCGCTGGCGCAGGGAGAGCGTCACCACGCTCCCCATGCTCGCGCGCGCGAGGCCGCGCGTCAAAGGCGCTGGCTCAGCCGCCCGCCGAGAGCTGGCTCATGATCGTCACCAGCGGCATGAACAGCGCCACGACGATGAAGCCCACCACCACGGCCATGATGATCAAGAGTGCCGGCTCGACGACCTTGAATAGCGCGTCGATGCGCCGGTCGACGGCGATGTCGTAGGCGTCCGCGACCTTGAGCAGCATCTTGTCGAGCTCGCCCGTCGCCTCGCCGACATCGACCATGTTGACCACGAGGTCGTCGAACACGCCGCTCTCGCCCATCGGACGCGCGATGCCCTCGCCCTCGCGCACGACCTTGCGAATCTGCTCGACGCCTTCGACGAGCACGGCGTTGCCCGTCGTGTCGCGCACGATCGAAAGCGCATCGAGGTGCGGCACGCCAGCCTCGATCAGCGTGCCGAACGTGCGCGAAAATCCGGCGATGTTGGCCTTGGCGATCACGATTCCGAGCACGGGCATGCGCAAGAGCAGCTTGTGCACGCGATAGCGATACGAGCCGCCGCGCCGCATCAGCGCGAAGTGTCCCACCACGAGCGCGAACGGCACGCCGAACACCGCGTACCAATAGCTGATCGTGAAGCGCGATGTGTCGAGCAAGAGCCGCGTGATCGACGGCAACTCGGCGCCGAACGAGTCGAAGATCTCCTCGAACTTCGGAATCACGAACACGATCACCGCGCTCACGACCGCCACGGCGACCACGGCCACCACGGCTGGATAGATCAGCGCGCCCTTGATCTTGGCGCGAATCGTGGCGGCCTTCTCGCGAAACGTCGCGAGGCGATTCAAGATCGCGTCGAGCACACCACCAGCTTCGCCGGCCTTGACCATCGACGAGTACAGCGTGTCGAAGCACTGCGGGTGCTTGGCCATGGCCTCCGACAGCGCCGTGCCCGCGGAGACATCCTCGACCAGCGAGGCGAGCACATGCTTGAAGGGGCCCGGACGCGTCTGCCCTTCGAGGATCGTGAGCGCCTTGACGATCGGAATGCCGGCCGCCGAGAGCGTCGCGAGCTGGGTCGTGAACTCGGTCACCAGCTGCGCCGGCACGCGACCGCCGCTCTTGTTCGTCGCCGCCGAGGGAACCGCGAAATCGCCGCTCTCGCCGCGGGCCGCCGTCGGTGCACTGCGTTGGAGTCTCTTGGCCATGTACGGAGGTCTTCGGAAGGGGGAATCCTAGAGGAATGTCTCGCGCAGCACTTCCTCGATCGTGGTGCGGCCCTCGGTCACGGCGGCGAGGCCGCTGTGTCGCAGCGGACGCATGCCGCTGCGAATCGCCGCGCTGCGCAACTCGGCCGTCGAACCGTTGGCGAGCACGATGCGGCGCAGGTCGTCGTTCATCAGCATCACCTCGTACAGGCCGGTGCGGCCGCGGTAGCCCGTGTGGTGGCAATGTTCGCAGCCGCGTCCGTAGTAAAAGGTCGAGCCGCGCAGCCCCTCGCCATCGGGACCGAGCTCGCGCAAGAGGTCGTCGTCGGGCTGGTAGCTCGTCTTGCAGCTCGAGCAGATGCGCCGCACGAGGCGCTGCGCGATCACCGCTTCGAGCGTGGCCGTGATCATGAACGACTCGACGCCGATGTCGACGAGACGCGTCACTGCGCTCGGCGCATCGTTGGTGTGCAGCGTCGAGAGCACGGTGTGGCCCGTGAGCGAGGCTTCGACCGCCGTCTGCGCGGTCTCCGCGTCGCGGATCTCGCCGACGAGGATCTTGTCGGGGTCCTGGCGCAACATCGTGCGCAGCACCTTGGCGTAGGTCACGCCGATCTCGTCGTTCACCGGGACCTGCACGATGCCGTCGATGTCGTACTCGACCGGATCCTCGGCCGTGATGATCTTCGTGCTGGGCTCGTTGGCCTCCTGCAGCATCGCGTACAGCGTGGTCGTCTTGCCCGAGCCGGTGGGCCCGGTGATCAGCACGATCCCGTGCGGCAGCGCGACGAGGCGTCGCAGCAGGTCTTCTTCGTCCTTGTCCATGCCGAGTACGGAGAGATCGAGCTGCACCGCCGAGCGGTCGAGCACGCGCAGCACGCAGCCCTCGCCCGCGATGCCCGGCAAGGTCGCGACACGCAGGTCGACCGGCCGTCCGTCGATCGAGAGCTCGATGCGTCCGTCCTGCGGCATGCGCGTCTCGGCGATGTCGAGATCGCTCATGACCTTGATGCGCGCGACGAGCGGCACGGCGAGGTGCTGGGGCGGTGCCTCGACCTCGTACAGCGCTCCGTCGACGCGGTAGCGGATGCGGAAGTCGCCGTCGTAGACCTCGAAGTGGACATCGCTGGCGCGGTCGCGGATCGCGCGATGCAGAATCGAGTTCAAGAGGCGCACGACGGGCATGCTCGCGGCCGCCGCCGCAGCGTCGGCGCCCGAGGCGGCCTTCGAGGCCGCGGCGATGGCGTCGGAGATCGAGCCCTGCTCGCCGTACTGCTCGCGGATGCGGCTGCGCAGGAGCTCCGCGTCGCCGATCACGCCCTTGACCTCGAGGCCCGTCTGGAAGCGCAGGTCCTCGAGCACCGCAGTGTTGAGCGGATCGCCGATCGCGACCGTCAGCGTGCGTCCCCGCACCGCGAGCGGCAGCACTCCGAAGGCGTGCGCCGTGTCGCCGTCGACGAGCGCGAGCGCGGCCTTCTCCGGCACGCCCTTCGACAGGTCGACGAGCTCCATGCCCGCCTGCTCGGCGAGCGCGAGCGCGATGTCGCTCGACTTGGCGTGGCCGAGCTCGACCAGGATCTGCCCGATCAGGCCGCCGCTCTTGCGCTGCTCGACGAGCGCTTCCTGGATCTGCCCCTCGCGCACGACGCCGCGCGCCTTCAGGATCTGGCCGAGGGGACGCCGTCCGGCGCCCTGTCCGGGCCCCACAGGACTCACAGGCGCGCCTCGAGGTCCTTCGGGTCCTGCGCGGCCTCGAGCGCCGCGGAGCGCTCGACCACATCGCGCTTGACGAGGTCGTAGAGGTAGTCGTCGAGCGTGATCATGCCCATACGCTTGGAGGTCTGGAGCGTCGAGGCGATCTTGTTGGTCTCGTTCTTGCGGATCAGGTTGCCGATGGCGGGCGTCATCAGCATCACCTCGAAGGCCGCCACGCGTCCCTTGCCGTCCTTGCGCGCAAGCAGCACCTGACTGATCACGGCCACGATCGACATGGAGAGCTGCACGCGCACCTGCTCCTGCTGGTTGGTCGGGTACGCGTCGATGATGCGGTCGACCGTGCGCGCGGAGCCGGTCGTGTGCAGCGTGCCGAACACGAGGTGGCCCGTCTCGGCCGCCGTGATCGCGGCCGAGATCGTGTCGAGGTCGCGCATTTCGCCGACCAGCACCACATCGGGGTCTTGGCGCAGCGCGCGCCGGATCGCCTCCGGGAAGCTCGGCACATCCGCGCCGAGCTCGCGCTGCGTGACGATGCCCTTCTTGTGGCCGTGGTAGTACTCGATCGGATCCTCGATCGTGATGATGTGCGCGTCGCGATGCGTGTTGATCCAGTCGATCATCGTCGCGAGCGTGGTCGTCTTGCCCGAGCCCGTGGGACCGGTGACGAGGATCAGGCCGCGCGGACGCGTGAGCAGTTCCCTGCACGCCTCCGGCAATCCGATCTGGTCGAACGAGAGCAGCTTGCTCGGAATCAGGCGCAGTACCGCCGAGAGTCGCCCGCGCTGGCGAAACACGCTCGCGCGGAAGCGATTGCCCGACGGATGCGCGATGCCGAAGTCCGTCGTGCCGATGTGCTCGATCTCGGCCCACTGCTTGTCGTTGCACAGCGCTCGCGCGAGCGAATGCACGGCCGGCCCGTCGAGAATCTCCGCTCCGCCGAGCGACACGAGATCGCCGTGGATGCGCACCACCGGCGGGCGTCCGGGATTGAGGTGCAGGTCCGAGCCGCCGCGCTCGATCACCGCCGTGAGCAGGTCCATCACTTGCACGTTGGGACTCCTTTCGCTCGTTTCACGCGGCGCCCTAGCGCCGCTCCCCACCCACGCGCGTCACGCGCAGGATCTCCGTCGTAGTCGTCGAGCCCGCGAGCACCTTGCGGGCACCATCCGAGATCAACGGCTGGAGCTTGCGCGAAGCGAGCGCAGCCGTGCGCACTTCGTCGAGGCTTGCGCCGCGGAATGTCAACTCGCGCAGGACATCGTCCATCTCGAGCAGCTCGAAGATGCCGACGCGCCCGCGATAGCCTCCGCCCTCGCACTCGCGACAGCCCTTGGGCATGCGCACGGTGCGGCCGCGGTACAGCCCCGGGTCGAGCCCGAGCGCGCGCAGATCCGCCTCGCTGGCCTCGTGCTCGGTCGCGCACTTGCACAGCTTGCGCACGAGGCGCTGCGCCATCACCGCCTGCACGGCCGCCGAGACGAGGAACGGCTTGACGCCCATGTCGGCGAGGCGCGTCAGCGCGCTGGGCGCGTCGTTGGTGTGCAGGGTCGAGAACACGAGGTGACCCGTGAGCGAGGCCTGAATCGCGATCTCCGCCGTCTCGAGGTCGCGGATCTCGCCGACCAAGACGATGTTGGGCGCCGCCCGAAGCATGGCCTTCAGCACGCGCGCGAACGACAGGCCGATGCGCGGCGCGACCTGCACCTGATTGATGCCCTTGATGTGGTACTCGACCGGATCCTCGGCCGTGATGATCTTCACGTCGGGACGGTTGAGCTCGCCGAGCGCCGCGTACAGCGTGGTGGTCTTGCCCGAGCCCGTCGGGCCGGTGACCAGCACGATGCCGTTGGGCCGCGCGATCACGCGCCGGAACCACTTGTAGTCGTCTTCCTCGAAGCCGAGCTCCTTGAGGCCGATCAGGTTGGCCGAGCGGTCGAGCAGGCGCATCACGACGCTCTCGCCGTGGTTCGTCGGCAGGATCGAGCAGCGCACATCGACATTGCGCCCCCTCAGATCGAGGCCGATGCGCCCGTCCTGAGGCTTGCGCTTCTCGGCGATGTCCATGACCGCCATGATCTTGAGGCGGCTGATCAGCGGGCTCGAGAGGTGCGGCGGGTGCTCTGCCACGACGCGCAGCACGCCGTCGACGCGGTAGCGCACGCGCAGCACGCTGCCCGTCGGCTCGACATGGATGTCCGAGGCGCGCATGTTGAGCGCGTCCTGGAACATGCGCGACACGAGCCGGATGATCGGCGCGTCGTCGCCCTCGTCGCCCGAGCCGGGCTCGGCCCCCATCGAGCGCGCCACGCTCTCCTCCGGCGCCGCGCCGTAGTGCTGCTCGAGCGCTCGCCGCAGGGCACCCGAGGCCGCCATGGCGCAGGCCACCTCGGAGCCGAGCTGGAACTGCAGCTGGTCGACCACGATGCGCTTGAGCGGGTCGTCGATCGCCACGATCAGCTTGCCGCCCTTGTCGAGCACCGGCAGCAGGCCCTGCGCCAGCGCGAACTCGCTCGGGATGCGCGCGAGCACCTCGGGCGCGATCTTGCCCTTGGTGAGGTCGACGAAGGGCAGGTTGTGGACCTTGGCGAGCGCCCGCGCCACCGCCACCTCGTCGGTGAACCCCATGCGCACGAGCACCTCGGGGAGCGCCTGCCCGCCGCGCGCGGCGACCTGCGCCTCGCGCAGCTGCTCGGGCGTGATCGTGCCCGCGGCGACCAAGATTTCTCCGACGTCCTGTGCCATGGAAGCGGCGGGAGTCTAGTCGTTTGCGCACGCTTCGGGGACAGCGCGCCGTGCGTTTCCCGTGCGAAGTCGCACAAGTGCCGCGGCCCGTTCCCCCGACGCTGGCGGAGGAACGGGCCGCTGGGAGCGAATTGCTTCCGCGAGCGCGCGGGCTACTGGCCCTTGACGCCGCCGCCGACCGGCTGGGGCAGCGGCTGGGGCGCCGGCGGAGTGCCGGTGACGCCCGGACGGCACACGCCCGAGAACAGCACCGGAACCTCCGGCTTCTGCGGGTGGCCGGTCTTGATCATCATGCGGCCCTGGAACGAGCCATCGACGGTCTCCGGCAGGCCGTTGAGCGTCAGCTCGATCGTGGCGCTCTTCTTGTCGTCCGCGACCTTGACCGCGTGGCTGAAGTAGGCGGCCTGCGGGAACTCGGGCTTGGTGTCGCTCGGGCCGACGAGGCGGATGTCGAGCACATCGGCGAAGCTGAAGTTCGGGTCGAAGGCCGTGATCTTCAGGGTGCGCGGCAGGACCTGACCGGGGCGCACGAGGCCGAACGAGAGGTACTGGGGCTCGAACGAGATCAGGCCGTTGACCCTGGCCGTCACCATGACGGTGGCGCCGTAGGTGGTGGGCGCCGTGTGGCCGTGGCCGTCGCCCGCCGAGTGACCGGCGATGGCCTCGTCGCTCTTGAGCTGAATCGGGTAGCCGGTGTTGCCTTCCTTGGCGCCCGGTCCGAGCGTGACCTTGACCTCCCACACCTGAGCCTTGCCGTTGGCGTCGGGCTCCTTGGGAGTCATCGCGACCTTCATGCCGTCCGGCAGCGGGCGCTGCTCCATCGAGAGCAGGAAGTTGCCCGGCTTCTTGCCGGCCACGGTGAAGACCTTCTCGACCGTGTCCGCGGTCGACATCGTGCCGAGGTCGAGCTGCGGCGGGGTGATCTGGAAGTAGGTGTCGACGCGGGCGTTCAGGCCCAGCGTGACGACTTGGCGCGGGTCGTTGCAGGTCACGTTGACCTTGCTCGAGGCCTGCTGGTGCTTGCCTTGGGTGTTGAGCTCGGCGAGCAGCTCGATCTGGGCCCCCTTCGGCAGCGGATCGCCGAACTTGTAGACCTCGAGCGTCCCGTCTTCCTTGCGAACCTCGAGCTTGGCGACCGTGCAGCCGCAGGTCGGCTTGGCGCTCTGGATCACGAGCGGTTCAGCGCCGGCGCTGCGCATCTTGAAGGTGTGCGAGAGCTTCTCGCCTTCGATCGCGGCACCGAAGTCGTGGTCGAGCGTGTCGACCTCGAGGCGCGCGGCCTGGTTCGGAACCGGCGGCTTCTGGTCGCCGCCGCCTTCCTGCGGGCGCGGGACGGGCGACGGGATCGGAGTCGGGGCCGGGACCGGCGTCGGCGGGTTCTGGGCGGCGAACGCCAAGGCGCTCCCACCGAGCAGGGCGGAAAGGGCCAGCGTGGCGAGGCGGTGGGAGGAAGTGGGAGATAGGTTCATGCATCGAATCCGAGGAGTCTGGAGCGGGGCGGGCTAGATCGTACCCTGCTGGGCCCGCTGGGATCGACCGTGCATTTCGGACGCCCCTAGGCGGAGCCTCAAGGCGCGCGGGCACCCCGCCCCCCAAAACAGGGACAGGCCGCCGAGCGTGAACCCCTACGAGTACCGCCGGGCCCCTGCGAGCGCGAAGTGTCCGAACTTCGCCCCGAGTGCCCCTGCGGGAAGCGGGGGCCGCCCGCTAGCATCCCTCCCGATGCGCCCGCGCACCCTAGCCCTCGCCCTGTGCCTCGCCGGTCTCCCGCAGGCCTGCCGCTGCCCCGACGCCGCCGCGCTCGTCTCCGCGCGCCGCGACAGCCCGCGCGCCACCGTCGAGGCCTTCCAGCGCTACCTCGACGCCGACCTCTACGAGCAGGAGTACGGCTGCTTCTCGACCGGATTCCGCCGCCAGAACGGGCTGTCGCTGTTCGGCTACAGCGAGTTCCGCGACCGCCTAGAGCGCGAGCAGCCGTGGTTTGGCGCGCTCGCGGGAGCGAGCATCCGGCACGAGCGCCCGCTCGGCCCGAACGAGCACTTGATCGAGCTGGCGACCGTCGGCGGCACGCTGCGCGTGCGCCTCGTGCGCGAGGACTTCTACCGCATCCGCGCGGCGCAGTCCTACTACGACGGCCGTGCAGATCTGGGAACGATGGTGCGCGCCGAGAGCGGTTTGGAGGGGGGCGAGGCATGGGTGCTCAGGCTGCCCCGCGAAGCGACCGAAACGAGCGTCTGCGACCTCACATCCGTCACGCTCGAGCGGCTGTGGCTGATCGATGGGGTCGATCTCGTCGAGTCCCCCTGAGCGACGGCCTCCTGAGCACGGGGCCGCGACCGACATGCGCCCCACCCACCGCCCCAAGCCCCGCTCCGCCCACCACACCCCGCGCCCGCGCGCGCGCCTCGTGTACTCCTTCGGTGACGGCCACGCCGACGGCGACCGCAGCATGAAGGACCTGCTCGGCGGCAAGGGCGCGAACCTCGCCGAGATGAGCCGCCTCGGGCTGCCGGTGCCGAGCGGCTTCACGCTCTCGACGGAAGTCTGCACGCATTTCTACGCGCACCGTCGCACATATCCCGCGCAGCTCGACGCGCAGGTGCGCGCGGCCCTCGCGAAGCTCGAGCGCTCGCTCGGCAAGCGCTTCGGCAACGCCGCGGACCCGCTGCTCGTCAGCGTGCGCTCCGGCGCGCGCGTGTCGATGCCGGGCATGATGGACACGGTCCTCAACCTCGGCCTCAACGACGAGACCGTCGAGGGCCTCGCGCGCGCGAGCTCGAATCCGCGCTTCGCGTGGGACGCGTACCGGCGCTTCGTGCAGATGTACGCGGATGTCGTGCTCGGCATGAAGAACGGCAACGGCGACGAGCGCAACCCGTTCGCGGCGGCGCTCGAGCGCAAGAAGCACGAACGCGCGGTCGAGCTCGACACGGAGCTGACCGCCGACGACCTGCGCGAGCTCGTCACCGAGTTCAAGTGGATCGTGCAGCAGCGCACGGGCCACAAGTTCCCCGAGGATCCGCTGGCCCAGCTGTGGGGCGCGATCGGCGCCGTGTTCGGCTCGTGGGAGAACGACCGCGCGCGCGCCTACCGCGAGATGCAGGGCATCCCGCACGACTGGGGCACCGCCGTCAGCGTGGTCGCGATGGTCTATGGCAACCTCGGCCCCGACTCGGGCACGGGCGTGGCCTTCACGCGCGATCCCGCGAACGGCGAGAAGCGCTTCTACGGCGAATACCTGATGAACGCGCAGGGCGAGGACGTCGTCGCCGGCATCCGCACGCCGCAGCCGATCGCGACGCTCGAGAAGAGCTCGCCGGGCGCGTGGAACGAGCTCAACCGCATCCAGAAGCTGCTCGAGCGCCACTACCGCGAGATGCAGGACATCGAGTTCACCATCGAGCGCGGCAGGCTGTTCATGCTGCAGTGCCGCACCGGCAAGCGCACCGGCCTCGCCGCCGTGCGCATCGCCGTCGACATGGCGAAGGAAGGCCTGATCTCGAAGCAAGAGGCGCTCCTGCGCGTGCCGAGCGAGGCGCTCGACCAGCTGCTCAAGCCGATCTTCCGCCACAGCGAGCTCGAGCGCGCGCGCGCGGAAGGCCAGTTGCTCACCAAGGCCCTCAACGCCGGGCCGGGCGCCGCCAGCGGGCGCGTCGTGTTCCGCGCGGAGGACGCCACCGAGTGGGCCGCGCGCGGCGAGACCGTGATCCTCGTGCGCCTCGAGACGAGCCCCGAGGACATCCGCGGCATGCAAGCCGCCGTCGGCATCCTCACGGCGCGCGGCGGCATGACGAGCCACGCGGCGCTGGTCGCGCGCCAAATGGGCAAGGTGTGCGTCGCCGGCGCGGGCGAGGTCGACATCCCCCACGGCGAGCGCGTCCTGCGCGTGCGGGGCCGCACATTCCGCGAGGGCGACTGGATCAGCCTCGACGGCTCGACCGGCGAGGTCTTCGCGGGCTCGATCCCGACCCAACCGTCCGAAGTGATGGGCGCGCTGTTCGGCGGCGTGAAGGGCGGCGCACTGTGGGACGCGTTCCAAAAACTCATGCGCTGGGCCGACGCCACGCGCGAGCTCGGCGTGCGCGCCAACGCCGACCAGCCCGATCAGGCCAAGGTGGCGGTCGCGTTCGGCGCCGAGGGCATCGGCCTGTGCCGCACCGAGCACATGTTCTTCGAGGGCGATCGCATCGACCTCGTGCGCGAGATGATCCTCGCCCAGACGCGCGCGGAGCGCGAAGCGGCGCTCGCGAAGCTGCTGCCGTTGCAGCGCGCGGACTTCGAGGGCCTGTTCATCGAGATGGCGCCGCGCCCGGTGACGATCCGCTCGCTCGATCCCCCGCTGCACGAATTCCTGCCGCACGAGCCCGCGGCCATCGCCGCGCTCGCGGCCAAGCTCGGCATCGCGCCGGAGCGCCTCGCCGCCACGGTCGAGTCGCTGCACGAGCTCAACCCCATGCTCGGCCACCGCGGCTGTCGCCTCGGCATCAGCTACCCCGAGATCACCGCGATGCAGGCGCGTGCGGTGTTCGAGGCGGCCTGCGCGGTGCGCAAGCGGCTGCGCAAGAGCGTCAAGCCGGAGTTCATGATTCCGCTCGTCGCCACGCGTCGCGAGCTCGAGCTGCAGGAGGAGATCGTGCGCACGACGGCCGAGCGCGTGTTCGCCGAGCAAGGCGTGCGCGTGCCCTACCTCGTCGGCACGATGATCGAGCTGCCGCGCGCGGCGGTGTGCGCCCACGAGATCGCCGAGCGCGCCGAGTTCTTCTCCTTCGGCACCAACGACCTCACGCAGACGACCTTCGGCATCTCGCGCGACGACGGCGCCAAGTTCATCCCGAACTACGTGGCGCAGGAGGTCTTCGCCTGCGATCCGTTCGCACAACTCGACACCCAAGGCGTCGGCGCGCTCATGCGCATCGCTGTCGACGGCGGTCGCCGCACGCGCTCGGGCATCAAGCTCGGCATCTGCGGCGAGCACGGCGGCGACCCGCGCTCGATCGAGTTCTGTCACGAGCTCGGCCTGCAGTATGTCTCGTGCTCGCCCCACCGCCTGCCAATCGCACGGCTCGCGGCGGCACAGGCTGCCCTGCGCGCGCGCGCCAAGGCGCGCGCCAAGGCCGCCTGACGCGCCGATCGTCTCGCGAAGCAACACGGGGACCGCGGCCCAGCGCTGGGCGCGGTCCCCGTCCTCGTTTTCGAGCGATCGAGAGCGCTACAGGTCGAGCTTGTCGGCCTGCAGCCCGTCGACCATGCGCAGCACCGTGCGCGCGACGCGGCGAATCTTGTCGCAGTCGATCTTCTCGGCGTCGTCCGTGGGCTTGTGGTAGTCCTCGTGGATGTCGGAGAACAGGAACGCGACCGGGATCTTGAGGTTCTTCGAGAAGTTGATGTGGTCCGAGCGGCCCCAGTAGGCGTCGCAGGACTCGAGCACCGGGAAGCCCTCGAGCGGCGCCACCTTCTCGGCCATGCGCACGAGCCCGTTGTACTCGGCGCGCGCGGAGGTCGGCGTGATCATCAGCTTCTCGGGCGCGTTGCGGCCGATCATGTCGATGTTGAGGTTGCACAGCGGCTTGGCGCCGCCCGGCAGCCACGGACTTTGCGTCCACGCCTGCGAGCCCCACAGGCCCTTTTCCTCGCCGGAAACCCAGATCAGCATCACCGAGCGCCGCAGCGGCGAGCGCGCGACCAGCGCCTCGGCGAGTGCGAGCAGTCCGCTCGTGCCCGAGCCGTTGTCGTCGGCACCGTTGTAGATCTGGCCGTCGCGCGAGCTCGTGCCGACGTGGTCGTAGTGCGCCGAGATCAGGATCACCTCGTCCTTGAGCTTGGGATCCGCGCCGGGAATCCAGCCGCACACGTTCTCGGCCATCACGCGTCCGCCATCGCCCAAGTACGCGCGGCGGTGCGTCGCAACGAGCCCGAGGTCGGCGCCCGACTTGGGCAGACCGGAGTCCTTGTCGGCGAGCTTCGGCAGGGCGCGCGCGGCGGCCGCGCGCGCGATGTACAGCACCGGCAACTGCGGCTTCGGCGCGCCGCTCGCGTCCGTGCGCGGCCACGACACGTCGCCACGGCGCATCGAGGCGACTTGGCCCTCGAAGCGCTCGGCGTAGGGCTTCTTCGAGTACTTGTCCGAGGGCACGAGCAGGAGGCCGAGCGCGCCGCGCTCGAGCAGGTCGGACTCGACATCGCCGAACAGCTTGCCTTCGTCGAGCGCGAGCACCCACTTCCCCGCGACATCGAGCCTCGCGATCGGGTTCTTCTCGCACTTGCCGCCGAACAGCACCGCGCCTTCGACCTGCAGGTCGCGCGGCGTGCCCGGCGAGAACCAGTAGTCGCCCGCGAACACGAAGTCCGTTTCCTGCTCGCCCGCGCGCAGGCGCAGCCACGTGTCGGCCTCGCGCAGCCGCGACGAGGAGAGCGGATACTCGAAGAAGTAGCCCGTCGGCGCGCCCGGCTCGATGCCGAGGCGCTCGAGCCGCGAGCGGATGAAGCGCGCCGCGACGCGCTGGCCGGGGCTGACCGTATCGCGCCCGCCGAGCTCGTCGCTCGCGAGGAAGAAGATGTCGGCCTTGATCTCCTCGGCGGAGATCGTGTCGAGCGCGACCTCGAGCGTGCCGCGCGGCGCGCTCGCCGCCGCGGGCTCGTTGCCCGAAGCCGCGAACGAAAGTCCGCACAGCCCCAAGGTCGCAAGGAACGCCGTCACCATTCGTGTACGCATGCCGATGTGCGCGCGGTCCGTCTCGGGAAATTCCACAGGCCCGCGCGGCGCCCATGCTAGCGGCACGCGCGCGCGGCGCGGCGCCCGCGGCGTTCCTTGCGCGCTTCTTGCGCAGAGCGAGCAGGAGGGCGGGGGCGCCGCAGGAGCGTACCCCCGCACGAGGACGAGCCCGCCGCCGCGGCGCTCAGGTGCTGGTGACGACCCCGCCCGACTTCTGGGCCTCGAGGAACGCCGCGCGCGCGCGCGCGAACAGGTCCTCGCGCCGCCCGACCTTGGGATGCGGCATCGAGGAGATGCCCACCGCGATCGCGAGCGGATCGCCGACCAAGTCGCACAGACCCTGCGTGCGCGCCGCCTCCTGCACGCGCCGCGCCATGATCTGCGCGCCGTCGGGGCCGGTCGAAGGCAGGAAGAACAGGAAGCTCGACACATCGAAGCGGCCGAGAATGTCCGTGTCGCGCGAGGCGGACAGGAAGATCCCCGCGAGCTGGTGCAGCACCTTCTTCGAGCACTCGCCCTCGAAGCCGAGCATCACGCACGACAGCGGCGCGCCGAAGCGCTGCGCGCGCTTGAACTCCTCGTCGAGCTTGTAGTTGAGGAAGGCGTAGTTGAAGAGCTGCGTCTCGGGGTCGACCAGCGCGGCGACCACGCCCTGATCGGTGGCGCCCGAGAGGTCGCGCAGCAAGGCGTCCGGGAAGTTGACGGTCTGCTCCGTGCCGCGCGCGGCCTGCGGCAGCGCGGGGCGCTCGCAATCGCTGGCGGCGAGGAGCTTGCGCAGGTCGGCCGCGGAGACCGGACGCGCCAGCACGCCGGTCGCGCCACAGAAGTGCGCGATGCCCTCGGCCACGCGGTTGTCCTTCTCGACCACCACATATGTGCGGCAGCGCGTCTTGCCGACGAGCTGGCGACAGACCTCGTACACATTGGCCTTCGCGAGTCGACCATCGAGCAACAGCACATCGCCGGCGACCGGCGGCTTGGCGAGCAGGTCGCCGTGCTGCTTGACCCAGGCGAACTCGAAGCCCGCGAGCCCGCTCGCCGCCGCCTTGATCGACGCCGAGAGGGATTCGTCTGTGGAAACCAGCCGCACCGTACGCAGTCCGTCGCCCATGGGAACTCCTTCGCGCGCAACCTTAGCGAGCACGGCACTCGACTTGAAGCGCCGCCCCGCCAGCGGACGCTCTCGTGGTCGGAAACACCCGGAAAATCATTCCGCCAGCCACTCGGAGGGCATGTCGTAGTTGGCGTAGACATTCTGCACGTCGTCGTTGTCCTCGAGCGTCTCGATCAGCTTGAGGAGCTTGCGCGCGTCCTCGCGGTCCGCGACCGGAATGCGATTGTGCGGCACATAGGCAAGCTCCGCCGAGATCAGCTTGACGCCCCCGAGCTTGTCGACGGCGGCCTTGAGAGAAGGGAAGGCCGTGGCGGCGCCGTAGAGCACCACCGTCTCGCCGTCGACCTCGATGTCGTCGGCCCCGAGCTCGAGCGCCACTTCCGTCCAGTGATCCTCGCCCTTGCCGCCCGACTCCAGCGCGAGCACGGAGCGCAGCGTGAACATGAACGCCACCGAGCCCGGCGCGCCCAAGTTGCCGCCGACCTTGTCGAAGATGTGCTTCACATCGGGCGAGGTGCGGTGACGGTTGTCCGTCAGGCACGCGACCATCAGCGCCACGCCGCCGGGCGCGTAGCCTTCGTAGACCACCTCTTCGAACGCGTCCGAGTCCTTGGAGCCGGAGCCGCGCGCGATGGCGCGCTCGATGGTGTCCTTGGGAACATTGGCGGCCTTGGCCTTGTCGACCGCATAGCGCAGCTTGAGGTTGGCGTCGGGATCGCCCCCGCCCTGACGCGCGGCGGAGATGATCGCGCGCGCGAGCTTCGAGAAGACCTTGCCACGCTTGGTGTCGACCGCTCCCTTGCGGCGCGCGATGTTCGCGGAGTGACTGTGTCCTGCCATGGTCGAGCACCTGACGACGGGGGGCGCGGAGGAGCGCTCCGGAAAGGACGCCGCGCGACGCTGTGGGCGCCGCGCGGGTCGTGAACAACAACTGCGTGCGCGGAGGAGTCCCCGCCGCGCTCGCGAGCGCGCTAGCGCTTGGAGAACTGGAAGCCGCGACGAGCGCCGCGACGACCGTACTTCTTGCGCTCCTTCATGCGCGAGTCACGCGTCAGGTGACCGCCGCCGCGCAGGCCGGAGTCGAGCGAGGGGTTGACGGTCTTGAGCGCGCGGGCGAGGCCGAGGCGCACCGCGTCGGCCTGACCGATCAGGCCGCCGCCATCGACGGTTGCGAACACATCGTACTGCACGCCTTCGAGCAGCTTGAGCGGCGAGGTCGCGCGGTTGCGGTGCTCGAGCACGGGGAAGAAGTTGTCGAGCGCTCGGCCGTTGATGAAGAACGCGCCGGCGCCGGGCTGGATGCGCACGCGGGCGGTCGAGGTCTTGCGGCGGCCGAGGCCCCAGGTGAGGTTGGTCTTGGTCATGTGGCGTGTCTCGCCTTGCTTGCCTACTTGGAGGCCTTCGCAGGGGTGATCTTCTGGGGATTCTGGGCCGTGTGCGGGTGCTCGGCGCCCGGATAGACCGTGAGACGGCGCAGCATGTCGTGGCCGAGACGGGTCTTGGGCAGCATGCGGCGCACGGCGAACGACACGATGTCCTCGGGGCGCTGCACGCGCATGTCCGAGATGTTCACGCGCTTGAGGCCACCGGCGTACTTCGTGTAGTGCTGGTATTCCTTGGTGTCGTTCTTCCGGCCCGTCAGCTTGGCCTGTGCCGCATTGATCACGACCACATGCGCGCCCGTCAACTGGTCGGGCGTGTAGGTGGGACGATCCTTGCCCATCAGGTGCATGGCGATCTGCGTGGCCATGCGGCCGAGGTTCTGCTCGGCGGCGTCGTACAGGATCCAACGCTCTTGAGCGTCGGCGGAACGGACATGGGTCGACTTCATCGGAGGGCTCGGTCGCTCGCGAAGCGGGAGTTGGAGGCTTCAGAGCGGCCGAAGAGAGTAGCGAGCGCGTTCTCCCGCATCAACGGGGTAGTCCAGAGTCCGCCTCGGCGGGCCCGATCCAGCGCAGCCAGACCGGCCTGGCGGCGCTCGCGCCGGCGGAGAAGGTCCCCGGAGCCAGTCGGGCGATCACCACCGCAGTGCCCTGGGGCAGGGCGGGGTTGAAGCCCCCCGGCGGATCCCCCGCCCGGCCCTCGGGCAGGGGCTCACCGGCCTCCCAAGGCCCGTGGACGCTCCAGCGGCCATGCTCCGAGCGCACCCAGACTTCCTCGAGCGCCCCCCAGCCGTTGGCCGCGGCGGAGATCCGGCGGTGCCCGGCGTCGACCGGACTCGCACGCCGCAAGAGCGCACCGCGGGCCTCGAGGGTGAGCTCCCCCACTCCGCTCGGCGACAGACGGCCGTGCGCGCGCACCGCGGCGGAGCGCGGCTCGACTTCGAGCTGCAGCGGCGCCGTCGCGGGTACGCGCAACGACTCGAAGCCGCTGTCCCAAGCGACCCACGCTCCGTCGCCCGCGCCCTCGAGCACGCGCAGCTCGCGCGGCGCGATGTCCCTGCGAGCGAGCCACGCGACGAGCACGGCTCCGGTCGCGAGTCCGCTCGCGAGCGCGAGCGCGGGACGCCTGCGCAAAGCGAGCACGAGCACGAAGAGCGCCGCAGAGAAGAGCAGTGCCGCAGGCTCTGGCTCCCGCCCCGCGACGCCGTCGAAGAGCGCCACGCTCGGCCGCGTGCGCAGGCCGATGGGCAGCGCCAGCCACGCTTGGGCGAACTCCGCCTCGCCTTCGCGCGTCCAGCCGGTCCACATTGCCGAACCCTCGCTCTGCGGTAGCTCGCGCAGCGCCGGATCGCCGCACTCCGCGCTCGCGAAGAGCGGCACGCTCACCCTGCGCAGCTCGCCGGGCGCCAGGTCGAGCTCGAGGCGCGTGCTCGTTTCGCCGCTGCCCGCCGTCGGTCCAAGGACCGCGATTTCGAGCGCGGCGAGCGGCCCGCGCAGCTCGACCTCCGCCTGACGAAAGCGCCCGCTTCCCTGCGACAACACTCCGACGACGAGTGCGAACGCGAGCTTCATGCGCGCTCTCTCTCCTCACGCGCCGCGAGCACGGCGGCACCGAGCACGGCCGCGGCTCCAAGCGGAGCGAGCGCGAGCGGTTGCGAAACTCGCAGCGTCACGCTCCACGCGCTCGCGAGCGGACTCGCGCAGAGCGCGCGAGCGAGCGTGTCGTGTTCGAGGCCGCACACCGTGAGCGCCGCGCCGAGCAGCGCCGGCAGCAGCACGAACAACGCACGGCTCGCGAGCACCGCGCGCCCTTCGCGCTCGCCGCGGGGCGCGGCCGCCGCGAGCAGCGCGAGCGAAAGCGCACCGATCGCCGCGAGCGCGAGCAGCCCACGCCACGCTGCTCCGGCCTGCGCGTCGAGTCCCATTCCCAGCGCGAGCGAGGGCGCAGCGAGCGCGAGTGTCCCCAACCCGTGCTGCGAGCGCGACGACGCACCGCGCGCGTGCGGCACGAGCGCGAACGCGAGGTGCACGGTGAACGCCCAGCCGAGCAGCGAGAGACTCGCGAGGCTCGCGCGCGCGTCCGCTCGGTACGCGGCGAGCGCGGGCAACACGGCGAGCGCATGGGCGAGGATCGGTCGAGCGAGCTTCACGGCAGGGCGCGATCGCAACCTGCGGCGGCGATCCGCGCAAGCACCGACTCGCAGAAGTCCTGCGCGGCCCCCCGTAGGGCTCCCGCGCCGCGCTCCAGCTCTTCCCGCGCCGCGCGCTACTTCCTCTTCACCGACTTCGGCAGGCCGCCGCGCGGCAGGACTTCGGGCATGTCCCAGCGCACATCGACCATCTCCCAGTCGATCGGCGGATCGCCGCTCTCCGCGAGGCGCAGCGCGCGAGCGAGCGAAACGCACTTGTGCTGGACGGGCAGCTCGCCCGGTGAGTCGAGGTTCGGACTGCGGCCAAACAGGATGCGCCGCGCGCCTTCGAGCAGCAGCACGGTACCCGGCTCCTCGACGCCGGTGGCGCGCGCGCTGCGCGCGTCGATCACGACCCGTCCGAGGCGAATCCAATCGTCCGCCGCGAGCTCGCGAGCGAGCGCCGTCGCCACGGCGAGACCGTCGCGCGCCGCAGCGGAGTCGAGCACATTGCCCTCCCACGCCGCGTCGCGCGCGTCGCCCTCGAGCACCACGAGCGGCAGGAACTTCCCCTCGCGGCCCGGCGGCGTGCTCCACGCGCCCGGCAGCACGATGCCCTCGAGCGACACCGCCAAGAACACCTCGCCCGAGCGCACACAGGCCACCGGCTGGCGCAGTTCGACATCCACGCGCAGGCCATCGGGCCACAGCACGCGCGACTCGCCGACCGCGGCGACGATCGGGAGTGCGAGCAGCGCATCTTCGACCTGCCGCACATCACCGGGGCGCTCGGGATGCAGCGGCGGGAGCTGCGCGAGCGTGCGGGAGACGAGCGCTTCCCAGCGCGGGTCGTTCCAGCCCGGCCCAAAGTCGACGCGCGCCGCGGAGGGATCGACCGATGTGAAGCTCGCGGCCTCGGCGTCGCGCACGAGCACGCGGAAGAACCACAGGATCGCGAGCACCGACAGCACGAGCCCGAGCGCACCGAGCCGCGCAGACGCGAGCGCCTCCTTCGAGGAGCGCGCCTCTTGGGCGGTCGGCGCGGACAGCGTTGCGGCAGACGCCTCGACCTTGGCTTCCACGGGCGTGCGACCTAGGCGCGGGTGGGGAGCCGCCCGCGACGCGCGCGAGCTGCTCGCCGTCCGCGCGCGATGCTCAATTGCGCGAAACGGCGACCGGTGCGTGCTCGACGCCGCTCGTCGCCGGTCCGGCACCCTTGCGCGACAGCTCCTCGATGAACACATCGATCACCGTCTGGATCTCGAGCGCTTCATCGCGCGAGAGCGTGATCGCCTTGGCGGAGGACTGCGCGTGCAGCTCGTGGCTCAGCAGGCGCGAGACGATCTTGAGACCGGCGAGCGAGCGCTGGACCTGAGCGAGGTTCTTGGCGGGGTTGGTCGATTCCATGTCGAGTGGCTCCGGTGGCGAGAAACGGGCTGGGCGGCGGGAGAAGGAAGCGCGCGGCGCACGCGCGGCTGGTTCGCGAGGTCGAAATGCGGAGCTTGGTATCCGCGTCGACGAAGCGTTAGATACCCCGACGAGCGCGCCGCCTCAAGCATGCGCACGCGAATCCTGCGCACGATGTCGAACCAACCCGACGACGGCCCTCCGCTTTGCTGGCACGGCTACACGCTGAGCGCCTTCCAGTCGCGGGCCGTGGCGGCGATCCGGGCGGGAAAGAACGTGCTCGTCGGCGCCCCGACCGGAGCGGGCAAGACGCTCGTCGCCGAGTACGCCATCGAGGAGGCGGTGGCGCGCAAGCGCCGCTGCATCTACACCTCGCCGATCAAGGCCCTCTCCAACCAGAAGTTCCGCGACTTCAAGGCGCAGGCACTCGATGTCGGGCTGCTCACGGGCGATGTGACCCTCAATCCGCGCTCGCAGGTGCTCATCATGACCACCGAGATCCTGCGCAACGCGATCTTCGAGAACCCGCGCGAGCTCGACGATGTCGAGTTCGCGGTCTTCGACGAGGTGCACTACCTCGACGACCTCCTGCGCGGCTCGGTGTGGGAGGAATCCTTGATCTTCGCCCCGCCGAACATGCGCTTCATCTGCCTCTCGGCGACCGTCCCGAACATCTTCGAGCTCGGCAAGTGGCTGGCCGAGATCCGCCCCCATCCGATCGAGGTGGTCGAGTCCAAGGTCCGGCCGGTGCCCCTGCACCACCGCGTCTGGTCGCTGGCCGGAGAGCTGGGCGAGGTCGACGATGTCGAGCGCCTGAGGAGCAACGCCTGCGCGGCCGGGGCGGGCGACGGCCGGGGTCGGCGCAGCGCTCGGCGGGGACGCCGGAGGGGCCCCGA